>Ga0184632_10000720_pt1 | contig 13292 bp, 10 predicted proteins | sample PLM31_50_b1_FD_133153 | JGI IMG/M metagenome (GOLD analysis project Ga0184632, IMG submission 133153) | Groundwater sediment microbial communities from an aquifer in East River, Colorado, USA - PLM3-1_50_b1 | ecosystem: Environmental > Terrestrial > Soil > Riparian zone | place: USA: East... | reverse complement strand
TGGTTGCGCGTTCGCGCCGCGCCGCGGGCGCCATGTAGCTTAGTGTTCGCAGAATGGACCTCTTCCTGTGCTTCCACGCGATACACGAAACCACCAGACTCTTACAGAGTTTCAGGGCGGGAATATCGGCATAGCCGCCGAAAGTTCCTGAAACCCTCTTACAGCCTGTGAGTATGGGGGACGCGAACGCGCTTATCGCCTCAGGCAAAAGCTGCGACCACGCCGAGCGTGACAAGGCAATATTTTTTATTATTGCTTGACACTGTCATACGAGCAAGGAGATTATCTATTACCCATAGTATTTTCATTATTCAAGATAAATCGCATGACAAAATGTGATGAAGTCACATAACGCATCAGGAAATTTGATGACCATTTCCCGAGCAGATAATGTTGAGACCAACGCAAATCCAGCGTTCTAAAACCAACATGTTCAAATAATGCGCGCCATATGGCTGGATTTTGATGTTTCCTCCATTCAAGTGTTCTTGCAAATGGCGATTTGGTGCCAAGATCGCCCCACAGATTTGATCTGGCAGCATCAGCCAGAATCAAGACTCCGTTAGCAGCCATCACTGATCGAATTTTCTTTGCAATTCCGAGGAAAATATTATAGGAGTCTGGATTCGAATGAAGGTCCACGACAGCATGTTCGTTCAAGTGATTAATAACATTATATAAAATAACAATATCAAATGGTTTTGAAAGAGAATAGCCATCCAATGTGCTCCGGCTGATCTCAACGGTATCGAGAGAAAGAGTCGAAACCACCTTCTCAAGTGTGGCGTAACTACCACCCACAGCTCCTTCTTCTTCAGGTTCAAGCCCCAAAACGAATGCAGCACCTTGTAGTGCTGCCCAAGCAAGCAGACCACCCTTCCCACATCCAACATCCAAAACTCTTTTGTTCTTGAGTTCCAGTGCGTCGAATACGAATTCTGCCCTTGCGCTGTATCTTGCGGGGGTTTTGTATCCAACTAAAGAAGAAATGTAATTTACCTGGCCTTGAATTTCCACTTCTTAGTCCTCTATATACAATCCCACACCTTTTTCCGTGGTGCATAAATTGTGACATCGCCTTTTAATAACATCTGACTTTCCTTCTATCTGAATTGGATTCTTGGTAGTGTAGCACAATGTGATTTTAAGTGTCAACCGCGCCGGCAGGGCATTCATGGCCTTCTCAAAATGCAGAAATGAGAGTTGTGAGGCGGGCAAAAGCCTCGGGGAGACGTGCTGCTTGGCACGGACTGTCAGGCATTTTTGTTGATAAGACTCTGGTAAAATCTGGCTGCCGGAAATATATTTCCATTTAAACGTATTCTCTACATTTTTTGCCCGCCCCCGTAGCTCAATGGACAGAGTAACAGACTTCGAATCTGGTGGTTGCGCCTTCGACCCGCGCCGGGGCACCTTTACCTGCGATGAAACTCCCGACATCTGAAGAAAAACTGATCCTCTTGTTATTGACACGTCTTGAACGGATCTCTGTCGATTCTTACTGGGCACACCGAGCCAGCGGGGTAAGAGGCGCATTATTAAGAACATTAGAAATGATGGAAAATGGATCTGAAAATTCCAACTCTGACATATTGATTACAAAGGGGTTTGAAATTTTGAATGAGGCTGCCAAGGAAAAAGCGCGATGAAAGGAACGGAATCTAAAGAATGATCCGTCAACTCATGAGATTACGGTGGGGCCTGCTCATCATCGCTTTAATAATCGGCCTTGCGTTCTTGATAAATGAAGATCGGTTAGACACTACGCAAAATTCAACCAGCACCGCTACTTCGAATTTACCGTCTACCAATGCCACTGAAAACGTCGCATCTGAAAAAAAAATCCCGTTGGTTCGCCTCGCATGGTTCACAAATATTCCCCGCGAGCAGGACATGTTCAGGGTAATAGAATGGTTCGATCTCTATATCTTCCATCAAGGAAATGAAAAAGACCGGGAGCTGATGGCTGCACTTGGTGCGCGCGGACCCATCCTGCAATATATTTTATTCGAGTCGATACAAGCCCCTGACTCCTGTACGGGAAAGCCAAAAGTAAACCAGGTTGCCTATCTCCCCGGAGATTATTGCATGATCAGTGAACAGCATCCTGACTGGTTCCTGCTCGACACCGAGGGACAAAGAATCCTCGTTGAGGATGGGGAGACTAATCTATATCTGATGGATCCCGGCAACTCCGGTTGGCGTTCCTTCTTCCTCGACCGGATTAAAAAGATCCAGGCCGAACCAAACTGGGATGGCGTATTTTTGGACAATGTGCCAGTGACACTCGCCTTCCGTGAGCAAAGTGGACATCTTCCAGCCGCGTACCCTGATGACACCAGCTATCAGGCCGCGGTTCAAGGATTCCTGAAATATCTTTACGAGAGCTATTTCCAACCTAATAAGAAACTCGTCTTCGCTAATTTGGTTTCCCGAAAAGACGATGCGGATTGGGTTAACCAGCTGAATTATCTCGATGGAGCGATGCACGAGGGCTGGGCTATTGACTGGCCCGATGGATATCGCCCGGTGGACGCCTGGGAAAAACAAATGGCGCTCGCTGAACAAACGCAGGAAATGGGAAAGACCATTGTTATGGTTTCCCAGGGCAATCAGGATGATGGGACGCTCCAAAACTTCGCGTTCGCATCCTATCTGCTTATTGATCACGGGAATGCATTTTTTCGATATGCTAACAGCAATAATTATGCGGATGTCTGGCTATATGAGAACTATATGTATGATCTGGGAGAACCACTAGGTCCACGCTACCAGGACGGTCAAGCCTGGAGACGAGACTTTACCAAGGGAAATGTCTTCGTTAATCCTGAAACACATCAAGTTGAAATCAATATGAAATAGACGAAAACCGGCTGAGAAGGAAGATTCGGCCGGTTCTGGTTCAATGGCAAAGAAACTATTAATCACTCATTTTCTTTGGTGGTCTTTTTATTTTTCAGCTCCTGAGCCTTGTAATTTGACCTTTCGGAACGTCTCCGGTTTTGGGCATACACATTATAGAACACAAAAAGAAGAATTAGAGTGATCAAGCCAAGAGAAACGCCCAAGGCAGGTAAAATCCAAGTCGGGCGATTAATAGTCACAGGAGGAATTTCCCCCGAGAATGGGGTCGGGCCAAGTCCCGGTTGAGCTGTTGGCAAAAAAGCTGCTTCGGGCAGATCGACACGTGTATCTGTAGTAATCACTTGCTGATCGTTGATTACAGCGAGATCGCCGGCGAGGAGTGAACGAAGAGAAGGAGAATAAAGCGCAGATGCAGCCCATGTTGCACCTTGCTGGAGATTTCCCAAGGCAGCAATGACAAGAGTATTTTTGCTCCATGGTGAAGGAAGCAATTCGACATAACCAACCGGTGAATCGGGCGGAATCCGAAACGTCACTTGCATATTACGCTCAGTAGCGATTCCTGAGGCAGTCTCGAAGGGTGCGGGAAGAAATTCATTAATCTCTGCCACGATCGGCAGTTCTGGCGCCATGCCTATCACGAGCAGGTTGAGAGCTGAACGAGCGGAATCTGGCACTTCATCTCCATAATAGGCCTGCAATAATGAGATGGAACCATTACTTCGGTCTCCTAAATAAGCAGCAATTTGCAGAGCTGAACGCCAGGATTCCAGATCATCACGTTGCAATACAAATGCAGTAGTATTCAACGATGAATCATAGGTCAGAGGCGCAGGGAAGTCACCCAGATCATACACTTGAGCCGTCTCGATAGGAGTTGGAATAAGAGGAAGGTGCAGACGAGAGTCTGACCAAATGTTCGTCCACATACCGCGGAGGTTTGGCACCGAACAATTATCAATCGGCTGAAGACTGGAAATTACTTCCAACTGGTTCGCTCCTGCAACGACAGTCGACGGCGGGATATTAATCTGAACACGGTTCATCGTACGAGAAGCGCTTGTATCGCTAAATCGAACACTGCCTATCGGCTGCCCATTCACCTGAATGACCAGACCCGAGCGCCCATAATCTAGCAATGCGGAATTGCCGTAAACCAGCTCAAAATAAGCGTCGGCACCTAAGATTCTATCCGGAGGGATATAAAAATTATAAGTGACTGAGTCGGTGCCGCGTCGCTCGAGCAAAGTATTGTTATATCCACGATCAAGCAAAGTAAAATCGCTTTGCTGTGACAATTCCTGAATACTGGTTTGTACCTGTTGTATAACCGATATATTAGGTGCTGTATTGGGACGCAAAACACCGGTAGACACAGCCTGTGCAGCCTTAACGACAGCAGCATCTGTATTGCCAGAAACTAAAAGTACCACACGTTGTGGGGTCCATGGCGAATGCACCATTTGGACGATCCCATCATTTTCATCTCCGCCAGGAGTCTGAAACTTTCCCCCCTCCGGAGGCAGGGGTAGTTCCAATTGATCTATAAGAGGAAGAGATGAGGTCTTACCCACCAAAACCACATGATTATTTGCAGCAACCTCCGGACTGATTTTGCTAATAGATGTCAGATCCAATAAAAGATTTAGTCCGGTAAGTCTCCCAAGCCCAGCGGCTACAGTCAGAGCACTTTGCAGTTCTTCAGCTGTAGGCTGATCTGGAATCGCAATTAACGCGCTGTCAGGATAGATCGTAGCCTGGTAGAGGGGGAATGGAAATCTTGCCAGGCTGGTGTCTGGCAGGATGGTTTCATGCGGGAACGTCATGCTCGAAGAGTTATGAACAACTACTGTCATTTGCTGGTTAACGAGACAGGAAAAGCCACTGTCCAGAATAAATACCAATTCCTGACGACCATCACTACGAACAGGTTTCAGAGCCTCTAAAGGAACGAGAATCTGGAGGGTTGTCTCTCCATTTTGATTCAGAGGAAAAGAACCAACAACCTGACGGTTAAATTCCACGATCAGGTTGCCGCCAGTACCAGAGAACTGTAGAGTGGTTGGAGCATCCGCGAAGAGACTCAACGCGATTGTCAAATTCAAATTGAGTTCGGCAGATCCCGTCAACTTCCAATCTGCAGGTAGATCAAAAACGAGCGATGTAAGGTCATAAGGCCCAGTGAGCTGAATGTCATTTTGGCTCAATTGAAATAAATAAATGGTATTTGTGTTAGCCAAAGGAGTTGCGGAGGGCAACATGCCAGTTGGCGTTGGCGTCGGAGACACAGTTTGCGCGCTCGCCTGGGTGAAAAGACTGGATAACATGCCCAGTACAAATAGTAAAGCAAGTAGAATATATACTATGCGAAGTTTCATTTTCGGCTCCTCTTCTTATCTTATTACTAAAACAGAAGATTATCAATAAAAAACGATCTAAGGTATCGCAATACTAGCTTTGCATAATAGCGGCGGGTTATTCGCGACAATATAGGAGATACCATTTTGCGCCAACGATTGGAAAAGACTGCTTCATCTGTGCTCCACTTGTTGAGAATCGCCAGCACGCAATAGAAATTTAATACATTCTTGAAATAGGGTTCACCATTAAAATACTCATTCAAGATCAACCGCTTACAAGATTGGATAAAATCAGCCGCTATAAACCTTCCATTCGTTAAGATTTGCACCTGCCGCGTTTCAGGATCGATCAATATCGTAGCCAGGTCAAAATAGATGGGCCCATAATAATTAAGTGCGTAATCTAAAACACATACCTGGTCATTTGGGGTTACCAGTATATTTGAATAATGAAAATCGGTATGAAGCAGTCCGACCGGTACATGCAAATCGCGCATACCTTCCAGCTCTTGTTCCAATGCGGCTCGAAAAGGGTTGATATCTACCTGCCCATTCGACCTTTCGTGCAATTTGGAAAGTACCTCGTCTATCAGTAGCCGAGCCTTTTCTACAGGAAAAGGCATAATTTGCAATCCAGAAACACGACGATGGAGGATATTCAACCAATGTGTTGACAATAGCAGATATTTCTGCAACTGGGCCAAGGATTTTGGGTTTCGCAGCGCAATGGATGGTCGCAACAAATATTCCTTAAGCATCCTACCCTCTACCCGGCGCATGAGGAGGGCATTCCATTTTTCTATAAAACCCAGATATTTAACAGGTATACAAACAGGAGAATTTTCCTCGGCGAATGCCTGCCAGATCACTTGAGAAATTTCGTATTCATCACGGGCGATTTTTTGTAGCCGCTCAGTGGTTAGCGCATCTGCCAGCGTACGTATCTCGGTCTTTCTGTGGATTTTCACAAGAAGAGTCTGCATTCCAGCGGATGTTCTGACGGGAAAACTAATAAAGAAAGAATAAGGATTTCTTCGTAGTGTAAAAGACTCTGAATCCAAGACCGCACTTTCGCCGTACCATTCCGTGATATGAGGAGCCAAATAATTTGCCAGCGCAGAAATGACTGCCTGGTTCGAGGCCTCATGCACGGTCACAGGTCATTCCCACAGTAACTTCTTTATACAAATTCTGAATCATCTCAAGCATGCGCGTCCGGGTAAACTCATTCTCAATCCGTGCTTGACTGGAACGCCGGAATGCATTTGCTTTATTAGGGTTTGTTAGCACATCCAAAACCAAACCAGCCAGAGCTTGAGCGTCACGGGTTGGAGCAAGCCACCCGTTGACTCCATGTTGGATCAACTCACGCGTTCCCGGAATATCGGTTGCCACAACGGGAGTACCAGCCGCCATGGCTTCCAATACCACCAGTGGGAATCCTTCCCAACGGGATGTAAGGATGAGGCAATCGAAGAGATGCAGCAGTTTCTGGACATCAGATCGCTGACCAAGCCAATGAATGGCAGAGTCCAGTTGAAGAGAGGTGCTTAAGTTCCTGACATCCTCCTCAAGCGGACCATCCCCAACCCAGACAAAATGAGCATTTGGTTTGGACCTGTGAAGGGCCTCCGCCACCCGAACGAAATCAACGGGGGACTTCTGAATACTCAACCTGCCAACCGAGCCAATGACCGGTGCTGAGGCGGGTATGCCCAAAGAGGTCTTCAAATAAGAAACATCCACAGGTAGACGAAATGGCGCAGGATCAATGCCGGTGTGAATCACTGTAATTTGCTCCGGCCTGCCAACATGATACTGACAAGCTAACTCGCGCTCCCCTTCTGACACAACAACAAAACGAGTTGTAAAAAAGGCCGCAAGCCGTTCAAGGAAGGAAGTAATTACTATCGTCAGGCGTCCTGCGCCAGCATGAAAAGCAAAACAATGTGGTGAATACAAAACTGGCACGCCTGTTCCTAGGGCCGCAAGGCGAGCAAGAAAACCCGGCTTGGATGCGTGCGCGTGGATTAAGTCAAATTGATGTTCGCGGATCAGCTTAGCAAGTTGAAAGCCTACACGAGCGTCTGAGAGCACATCTACTTTATAGCGATCCATCGTATAACTGATGGACTGGACATCGTAGGCCTGGCGAAGCTCTTCAGCAAATTCAGGACTATTCTCAGATAGACAAACAACCAAAAGAGAAAATTTCTCTCTGTCAATCCCCTGCACCAGCCAGCGAATATACTCCGCAACCCCACCCGTAGACTTTGTAACCAGAAGCACGCGCACGGACCGGTTCATAAATTTACCCACTATAAACCTGTGAGGGAATCAACTGTCCTAGCCCGCGTTCCTGCAGTAATTTCGCGTAGAGCGCAGCTGTGCGATCGATCATGGCATCAATACTATACCGGGCAACGACGCGCTCCAATCCCGCCTGTCCCATCGAGTGTCGAGTTGCAGAATCAGAGGCAAGTCTGAGGCAGGCCTGTGCCAATGCATCGGCATCTCCAGGTGGAACAAGAATGGCACTCTTATCTGGCAGCACCACTTCTGGAATGCCGCCAACGGCTGTGGCCACGACTGGCCGTGCTGCAGCCATCCCCTCCAGCAAAGCAACCGGTAGGCCTTCCCACAGTGATGAAAAGACCAAAACATCCACCGCGGCTAACACAGCAGGAATATCTTTTCGCAAACCGGTAAAGATCAAGGCGTTACCAAGACCAATTTCTTGCGCCTGTAATTCCAGATCTTTTCGCAACGGGCCCTCTCCTACAAGTAAGAAACGTGCCTGAGGTGCCTTTTGTAAAATCAGTGCAGCAGCCTTTAGAAACGTAGAATGATCTTTCGGAGGTGTGAGGCGGCCAACGACCCCAAACACCAAAGCAGCGTTATCGATGTCAAGTTCTTTACGGACTGATCGCCCGGCTGACTCTAAACCGGCAAATCGGTGGATATCTACCCCATTTTCAATGGTTACAAGTTTTTCTTCTGGAATGCCAGTATAAGTGGCATGGAAACGGCGCACATCCTCTGACACTGCTATCACACGATCTGCAAAATGTGCAGTCCATCCATATAATCTTCCCAACGAGCGCTCTTGTGCCCAGGGATCAATGCTATGAAGTGTAGAAACAACCACAGGTACACCAGCGATACGGGCAGCCAAACGTCCGTGAAAGTCACTCTTGAAAAGATGGGTGTGAACTATTTGAGGAGATTCTCTTCGGATAAGGCCGACCATCCCACAGAACAGGATTGGATCAATACGCAGCAAACGCGGTAAACGGGTGAGAGGCAAACCAAGAGAAGTTAATTCCTGAACAAGCGGGCCTGAACTGCTATATCCAATACTGACACGAAACCCGCGACGAAGCAGTCCGACCGATAATTCTCGCAAGAGTATTTCTGCCCCACCAATATTAAGACCATCGATAAGTTGGAGAGCATGAGCAGCGGTCATGTTTTTAGCGGTATTTCTGTGCGGCGGGGATCTTGCTTCATCAGATTTTGATAAAACGCTTCGTAGCGGGCACCCACCACAGAGAAATCATATTCAGCCATCACACGCTGATGAGCAGCCTTTCCTAATTCTGTGCGGCGGTTGGGATCGCGTCCTAAATCAACAAAGGCTTTTCCCCAGGCAGAAACATCCCCTACAGGCAGGAGCAATCCACACTGGCCATAATTAAGCATTTGTGAGCTTGCACCAACCGGAGTCGCGAGACAAGCCAAGCCAGTTGCCATCGCCTCCAGTAAGGCATTGGACATGCCCTCCTTTTCAGAAGGTAAGGTGAATATGTCCGCCGCGTTTAAAAATGGTTTCACGTTGGTTTGCTTACCGGCAAAAGTAACAAACTCCCGAATATCTAGCGAAACCACCAGCGCCTGTAGAGATTCTTGCGCTGGCCCATCTCCGACCAACATCAGATGCAAATTTGGACAAGATTGCACAGCCAGTTTCATCGCTTTCAAGAGAGTGGTAAGTAATTTTTGTGGTACCAAACGGCCTACGTAAAGGACGAGAATTTTGTCACTTATGCCAAGAGCCGCTTTGGCATCTTCACGAGACAGAGCAGGGGCGAACGAAGATGTTTCAATCCCATTGAACATCGTGTAAACACGACTTGCAGGAAACCCAGCAGAAACTGCTTCAGCTTGCAGCTCATTGTCCAATACGATGATTGCATCCACCCAACGGCGGAGAAGTGCAAGGCTTATCCTTCCGCGGAAACTACGACGTGTTACCTGGATTTCCCCATGGGGACCACTACTACCAAGTTTAACAATAACACGCTTCTGTAGAATGCGGCCTGCGATGGCAGCCGCGAAGGCCGGGCCAAAGAGTAGATGGGCATGGAGGATCTTATAACTGCGACGAAGGCGCCACAAATGCCACAACGCACCCAGTATGAAAGTCACCGTCTTCAACTTCCCGGGGCCCCAGGTAGCAGGCCTAAGAACACAGTATCCATTCATCGCTTCTGCAGATGCAAAACCAGGAGGGCGCCGTGTAATCACCCAGACCGATTTATCGTGTGAAGCCAGATAACCTGCTAAACGTTCCGCCTGTTTCTCTGCTCCTCCCACTACAGGGCCAAACTCATTAATGAGCATTACTATGCCATTCGTCGCCATAGTACTAAGCAATTTTCGTTCGCCAATGCGCCATTGAGGATTGTAATCTTTGAATGACATCCAGGACCGTATTGCGCGAACAAAACCATAACACAACTCCATACACCAAAGCGCCCGAAGGGATCGCCAAAAGCAGTTGGATTGCGGGATGCAATGTATTGGTCAACTCTACCACTGCAAATAGGACAACAGCCATAATACAGCCCGCTAACATTGCAGGCCAGAGCGAACCGAACAATTCAGACAATGGCAAGCTCAACATGCGTGCAGCTACAATCAGGCCAAGGACCACTCCAAATAACGCGATCAGCGCATGCATCCATCCCACCGCAACGATCGACCTGGCGACTGCGACGGCCCACCACAACGCTGGAAACAAAAGTACCAAGCGAGTTAGGCCAAGCCAGGTCATCACTCGAAAATTGCCTTGTGCCTTATAAACACTGCTTGCATTGTGCATTAGTGAAAGGAGCATTGCATAAAGGGAAATGGCCTGGATCACTGGAATCGCATCCGCCCATTTCTCGGTTAGAAAGACAAGTGTAAATGGTCTTGACAAAAGCGCCAGTCCAATGCCCAAAGGAATAGTAACCAAGGAAACATAGGCAGTGGCCCTCTCAAATCCGTGTGCAAGACTGCCTGGGACATCACGGATTTTTGTGTAGATCGGGAATACGACCTGACTCACGATCCGCGCAAATTGAAGAATTAACAACTCAGGCAATCTGTAGGAAAGGGTATAGACTCCGAGAGCTACAACCCCCAGATATCTACCAACCAGCCAATAATCCAGGTTGAGCAAGAGCATGCCCAGAAAATCAATGCCAATGTTTCTAACCCCATAGCTTAAGAGGGCACGGGCTCTACCCCCATCAAATTCAAATGTTGGCCGCCAGGGAGTGATGAGCCACAACAAAATCGTTGAAATTAATGTCCCGCTTAATTGTCCCCAGACTAAACTCCAGGCGCCAAACCCCATAAGGGCCAGAACTATCGAGGCCAGTCCTTTTGTTAAGGCTCGGAAGAAGACCGGGATAGTAATCCGGCTAAAGGCCAGATTTTTGCGAAGAATGGCCTCGTGTGTGCTGCCTAGCGCGGTGAAAGGAAAAGTAAGGGCTATAATACGATTTACTTCAACAACACGTTCATCACGAAAGTAAATAGCCAGGAGAGGTGCCAGTGCCCACGATAGACCGAATAAGAAAATTCCGATACCTAGACTGATCCAGAACGCTGTTGAATAGGTACGCTTGTCTTCTTTGTAATAAACAATCGCTTCCACCACACCTAGGTCGCTTGCCACATCCAGAAACGCAATTGCGGTCAACGCGTATCCAACAACTCCAAAGTCATCTTTGGCAAGCAGGCGGGCCAGAACAATAGTACTGAGGAATACCATGAACTTGCCACTGAAATAAGATACATAGCGCCATGCCGTCCCGTGGATTGCAGCAAGTCCGAATTCCGTTCGCCTGTTAGTTAAACCCATTTAATTCCTCTTAAGAGAGGCAGGAAATCTTGGCTTAGAAGAATTTACACTATTTTCGGCAACCTGTGGAATCGAAAACGCAATTCCCAGTAAGACCCAAAAAACATTGGGATAAGCGCTGTTCTTCGAAATATAAAACACCATGTACCCCGCCAAACCTGAGAGGAATGCCAGCGTCATATATTCTTCGTTTTTCATACCTGAAAATTGAAACAAACGCCCCGCTTTCCATAGATTTCGAAAGACTATCAGCATAAAGAGCATAAAAACCAGTGTTCCTATCAATCCCTGTTCCGAAAGCAGCTCCAGATAAAAGCTCGCGGGAGTACGCTCGATTCGCCGCTCATCAAGCCCAATTTGCCGGGAATAACTCTGATAGTTGACCTGAAAGTTATCAAGACCAACACCAAACAAAGGGTTATCTTGGAACATTCTCCATGCAGCAATATTTTCACTCAGGCGTCCTCGAAATGAAACATCAGTGATTTGCTGAGGCGAACTTAAGGAAGAAAACTGAAAAAGTGAAGTGATGCGTTCAGTATAGGAAATGGGCAGAAACTGAATTACAACGAATGCCAAAATCGCCACTACTGCCAATGACAGCACCCTTGGACGACGCATGACAAACAAAAGACCTAATGTGAATACTAGGGTAATGAAACCATTCCGTGAATAAGTAAAGAAAATAGTTATGATGCACACGATAAGTGCCCATCCCGCAAGCAAACGAAAACGCAATTCTTTTTCGTGCCATAAGCGATCTAGCGCCAGAGGAACGAGCATCACGAGTACCTGTGCATAGGCGTTAGGGTTTCCATATGGGCCTGTTGCACGATGATTCGTAACCCCCGCCGTGGAAGACTGATCCCATTCCCCGAAGCCCCAATAATTATTATCGTACGTAGAGGTTAAATTCTGAAAAACACTGATCGTTGCCATGAGAATACCTGCAGCCAGTAGAGCCCAAACTATGCTGCGCAGAGAAACTGGCCTTTGAATAAAGAATACAATGACAAACGCAAGAATGGCATTCTCGGTAAACTTTTGAAACTTGGCAAGGGCGAGCCCTGAATCATCTGCAACAAGAACGGAGAGAAGCCAGAAAGCCATAACTACCAAAATCACGCTGGCGCGCTTCCACCCGTCAGCACGGTCACCATAAATAACCATGCGCCAAATGATCAAAAAACCCAGCACGCCCAGCAAAGGATAACCAGGGGATGGTATCTCTGGATAGTATTGGTTTATTACTGGGGTTAGCTGGATTACTATAATGAAAATAAAGGCGCCTAGACCGAGTTCCGGTCGAATTAAGACCGCTAAGAGAAAAAATAAAGAGGGTGCAACAAGCAGTCCTATCCACCCAAGTTGAAGTTGCCAAATGGCCACCGCAATCGCAACCCCTGAGGCGATAGCTATGGCAAAAAACAGAATTGATAACCCATTGTCTCCCGATGTAAGTAGGTTACGCTCCGAGGAAAAAACAGGACGATCCAGTTTCATGTCCGGCGAACTTATTCTTTCGTCTCTGTCTGAATCCAAAATGGGCTTTTTATTTCCCAGACGTAAATAGGCTTGACGCTGTCCCGGCGGGCTTGTTCAAGAGAACTCTGCGCCTTCTCTAATAGCTCCCAAGCACTTATGTGGTTGCTGTAGATCGCGCCCCCGATGTGTGGATCCAACTGGATACTCACTCCATATGAAGGCAGATCAATTGGCGCTAAAAGCGCCTGATAAATGCGATTAAAGGTGCGATTGGAAGCCGGCCCATCGGTCGTGGGCAACATCACGGCAAAGGTGATTTCGTTCCAACGAGCGATGATATCGTTACCTCGCAACTCCCTGCGCAGGATATCGGTGACCTTACCCAGCAAAGTCTGCAAACCAGCAGGCGGGAGCGTCTCCAGAAAATCTGAAAGCCCGTTTAGCTCTAC
>Ga0184632_10000719_pt1 | contig 13294 bp, 13 predicted proteins | sample PLM31_50_b1_FD_133153 | JGI IMG/M metagenome (GOLD analysis project Ga0184632, IMG submission 133153) | Groundwater sediment microbial communities from an aquifer in East River, Colorado, USA - PLM3-1_50_b1 | ecosystem: Environmental > Terrestrial > Soil > Riparian zone | place: USA: East... | reverse complement strand
GCCGACGGGGGCCCGTTCCACCCCCTGAACTGGATTGCGGGGTGGTGGCTCATCCTCGCCGGCTTCATCGTGGGCGCGGGCCTGGGCCTCTTCTTTCACCGCGACGACTTCTGGGGCGGCTACGACTCGTTCCGCCGCCGCATCGTGCGCCTGGGCCACATCGCGCTCGAGGCGCTGGGCCTGCTGAACCTGCTGTTCGCGATGTCTCCCTGGCCGCGTCCGGAAACCTGGTGGTCCGCCGCCGCCTCGCCGTGCTTCGTGGCCGGCGGGGTGGCGATGCCCTGCGTGTGCTTCCTGGCCGCCTGGAAGAAACCCTTCCGGCACCTCTTCGTCCTGCCCGTCCTCGCGCTGGTGCTGGGGGTGGCCTTCACTCTCGCCGGAGGTGGACGATGAAGATCGGGTTCCTCGCCATGAGCGGTATCCGTGCCCACGACCCCGAGCTGCTGGCGCTGGGTCTCACGCTCCCGGGTTTCGTGGAGCGCAGCCGGCAGATCGCGTCGCTGCCGAGCCTCGGCCTGCTGTACCTCGCCGCGATGACGCCCCCCGGCCACGAGCTGCACTACTTCGAGGCGGAGTCCGACCGGAGCGAGCCGGCCGAGGTGTACTCGTGTGATCTCGTGGCGATCAGCACATTCTCGGCCCAGGTGCTCGAGGCTTACGCGATCGCCGACCGGCTGCGACGCGCCGGCGTGCGGGTGGCGATGGGCGGCCTGCACGTGAGCGTGCGCCCGGAGGAAGCGGCACGGCACGCCGACTACGTGATGCGCGGAGAGGGCGAGGGCGCCTGGGCCGCCATCGTCGAGGCCGCGGCCTCGGGCGCGCCGCCCCGCGCGTTCGACGCGAACGACTTCCCGGCGGTGGACGTGGCCGCGCTCCCCGTCCCGCGGTACGACCTGCTCGGCGACCGGCCCTACAACCGCTTTACGGTGCAGACCTCGCGCGGGTGTCCCTGGCGCTGCGACTTCTGCGCGTCGACGGTGATGCTCTCGCAGAGCTATCGCAAGCGGCCGGTCTCGTCCGTGATCCGCGATATCCGCGCCGTCATGGCCCTGCGGGAGCGCCCGTTCATCGAGTTTGCCGACGACAACACGTTCGTCGACAAGGCCTGGGGCCGCGAGCTGTGCCGGCAGCTCGCGCCGCTGCGGCTCAAATGGTTCACGGAGACGGACATCTCCGTCGCGGACGATCCCGAGCTGCTCGACCTGATGGCGAAGGCCGGCTGCCGGCAGGTGCTCATCGGCCTCGAGAGCCCGGGCGCCTCCGCCCTCGAGGGGATGGAGATGCGCGCCAACTTCAAGGCCCGGCGCGCGAAGCGCTACGCGCCAGCGCTGAAGCGGATCCAGGCCCACGGCATCACCGTGAACGGCTGTTTCATCCTCGGTCTCGACGAGCACGGCCCGGAGGTGTTCGGCCAGGTGCTGGACTACGCGCGCTCGATCCCCCTGTACGACGTACAGATCACGATCCTGACGCCGTTCCCCGGCACGCCGCTCTACGACCGTCTGCTTGCCGAGGGCCGCCTCCTCGAGCCCGAGCGGTGGGACCTGTGCACGCTCTTCGACGTGAACTACGGGCCGAAGAAGATGAGCGTCGAGGAGCTGCGGAGCGGGATTCGCTGGCTCACGGAGAGGCTCTACGGCGCGGAGGAGACGGCGGCGCGGCGCAAGCCGTTCTTCGCGGGATTGCGGCGGCGACCGGACCACCGTCCCGCGGCGTGATGCGGCAGAAATGAGGATGGTGCCGGGGGCGGGATTCGAACCCGCATGGGCGTGAGCCCGGCGGCTTTTGAGACCGCTGCGGATGCCAGTTACGCCACCCCGGCGACGCTTCTAGTCTATGGCACGCACGGGTTTATTTCACGTTTTGCGGCCCTCGTCCCACTCGGTCTGCGAGCGCACGCGCGATGATGGCTCACGCGTGTGCCGAGCCAGGTCACCGCGGCGATAGAATTCGAGAGTGAGCACGCAGTGGAGCGAGATCCGGCGCGACTTTCCGGCGCTCTCCCGCTGCGTGTACCTGAACGCAGCCGCGGGCAGCCCGACGCCGCGGCCCGTGCGTGAAGCGGTCGAAGCGTTCTACCGCGAGCTCGAAGAAGAAGGCGATGCTCCGTGGGACCGATGGCTCGAGCGGCGCGAGGCCGTCCGCGCCCGCGTGGCCCGGTTCGTGGGGGCGGAGCCGGACGAGGTCGCCTTCGTCCCCAACACGTCGGCCGGGATCAACCTGATCGTCGACCTCCTCGCCGAGGATGGGCCGGTCGTGGCCGTCGAGCCGGAGTTCCCCACCGTCACCCTGCCGTGGATCCATCGCGGCGTCCCCGTGCGCTTCGTGAGCCCCGAGGCCGGCGCATTGCCGGCGTCGATCTTCGCGCGCGACCGCGCGCCGGAAGCGGCCACCATCGCCGTGAGCCACGTCCAGTTCACCAACGGCTGCCGCATCGACCTCGACGCGCTGGGGGCGCTGAAGGCGGGCCGGAACCTGGTCGTGTGCGGCAGCCAGTCGGCCGGGGCGTTCCCCATCGACGTCGGCCGCAGCGCCATCGACGCCTTCGCCACCTCCGGCCACAAATGGATGTGCGCCGGCTACGGCGCGGGCTTCGCCGTGATCAGGCGCGAACTGCTGGCCCGCCGCGCGCCGCGGGAGATCGGGTGGCTCAGCGTCGAGAACCCCTACGCCTTCGACAACCGGAGCTACCGCGTCCTGTCGTCCGCGGCGCGCCACGAGCTGGGCTGCCCCCCGTTCGCCGGGATCTTCGCGCTGGGAGCGGCGGTCGAGTACCTGTCCGCCATCGGCATGGCGGCGATCGCCGAGCGGGTGCTGGCCCTCAACACTCAGCTGACCGAGGGCCTGCGGAACGCCGGCGTCGAAGTCCTCTCGCCGGCAGGCGCGTTCCGCTCCGGCGAGACTCTGTGCGCCGTCCCCGACCCGACGCGGATCGCGGCTTCTCTTCGCGAGCGCCGGATCCACGTCACCGAGAAGCCCGGGGGCCTGCGCATCGCCACGCACTTCTACAACGACGAGTCCGACGTCGATGCCTGCATCGCCGCCCTCGCCCGAGCGCTCGGCCGGCGCTAGCCGGGGCTCGTGACGAATCCTCGCGAAAAATCACGGTGGTTTGCCCCTGACCGGGCACTCTGTTAGAATAGGTTTCTCGGACACAATTGTGTACTCCCAGCAGGCTTCCAGAGCACACCCCCGCGCCCTTTGGAAAGAGAGGTCAGTGTGGAGTTCCAGGTCGGCGAGAAGGTCATCTACCCGAATCACGGCATTGGCATCGTCGAGAGCATTCAGACGCGCCCCGTTCCGGGGGGGAAGATAAGCCTCTACCAGCTCCGGATCCTTTCCAACGACTCGCGGGTCTGGATCCCCCAGCAGAACGCGGATGGGGTCGGCTTGCGGCACGTAATCACGGCCTCCGACGTCCGTCGGATTTATAACTTGCTTGCTGACGGGAACATCGACCAGCATCCGAACTGGAAGGGTCGCTTCAAGGAGAACTCGGACAAGATGCGCACCGGCAGCCTCTATGAGGTCGCCGTTGTGCTCAAGGGGCTGACCTACCTGAGCCGCAAGAAGGCGCTGTCCTTCCGCGAGAAGCGGATGCTCGACCGGGCCAAGTTCCTCCTGGTGAGCGAGATCGCCGAGGTCGAGGGCAAGCCGGTTCCTGTCGTCGAGGAGCGGGTCGACCGCGCCCTGGCGAGAACCTTCACCCCGGACGGCAAGGCGGGCAAGAAGCCCGTGCAGAAACCCGTAGGTACTGGCCGCCGGGCCTCGGACGCATAGGAGCGAAACCTTCCTTCGGGCGTGTCCGCGGGGTCGTCCGTCCCGGCTCGAGGCCTTCCCTCCGCCGGGACGGATCTTCCAATGGCTCCTTGACTTCGGCGGATCAGCGGGCTAGACTTCCGCTTCGCCGCCACCCCCGGCCGCGGAGCGCTCGCGATGAATGACGCAGCCCGTAACGCCATGACCAAGGCCGACCTGATCAACATCGTCGCCCGCAAGCTGGAGATCACCCAGGTGCAGGCTGGAATCATCGTCGAGGCCGCCCTCCGGAGCATCGTGAACGCTCTCCAGAACGGCCAGGAAGTCGAGATCCGCGGGTTCGGCAGCTTCCGCTTCCGCAACCGGGCTCCCCGCAAGGGCCGTAACCCGAAGACCGGGGAGAAAGTCGACGTACCGCCCAAGAAGATCCCCTACTTCAAGATGGGCAAGGAGTTGAAGGCCCTGCTGAACGGCCGGCCGTCTGAAGAGCTGGCCGCTCCGAACGCCACGCCCGAATCCTGACCGAAGCTCGGGAGTCCTCGCCGGATGATCCGTACCCTGGCCGCCCTCCTCTTTCTGGGCCTCTATCTGCCTGCGGCGAGCCTGGTCGGACTGTCCGTAGCCCACCTGATGCGGTCGCCGGCCGTGCTCTACAAGCTCGGCCGGTTCGGGATCGCCGTGGCGCTGTTCCTGAGCGGAACCCGCGTCGTCGTCGAAGGACGCGAGAAGCTCGGCGATGCGCGCAACACGGTCGTCATGCCCAACCACGTCAGCCATCTCGATGCCCCCGTCCTCTTCGAGGCCCTCGGCATCGACTTCAAGGCGGTGGCCAAGAAGGAGATCTTCAAGATTCCCTTTCTCGGCCACGTGCTTCGCTTCGCGGGCTTCATCGAGGTAGACCGGAAAGACCGCACCCAGGCCCGCCAGGCGCTCGACCGCGCCGCCGCGTCCTTGCGCGACGGGAACTGCTTCCTCATCTTTCCCGAGGGCACGCGCACGCGGACCGGCGAGCTGGGGCCGTTCAAGCGGGGCGCGTTCGTCGCCGCGATCGAGGCCGGCAGCCGTGTGGTGCCGGCCGTGCTTCAGGGGGTGGGGGAGTTGATGCCGCGCGGACGGCTCCGCATGCGGCCGGGCACGGTCCGCCTCCGGCTCCTGGATCCGGTGAGCGCGCAGAGTTACAGTTACGACGACCGCGAGCGGCTCGCCGAGGACGTTCGGGGCCGGATCGCCGAGGCGCTGGCGAACAACGCATGAAGCTGCAGGGAAGCCTGGTCGAGCGCGACTTTCCCGAGCTGATCCACGATCTGTCCGAGACCCGGTGGACCGGGCTCCTCATCCTGACCCACATGGGGATCGCACGCAGCGTCAGCGTCCAGCACGGCCGGATGGTCTTCGCCGCCTCCACCAGCATCGACGACCGGCTCGGGGAGCTGCTCTTCCGCCAGGGCCGGCTCAGCCTTCGGCAGTACGCGGACGCCGGTGCGGCGGTAGGCCCCGGCAAGCGCCTGGGGGCGATCCTCGTCCAGCAGGGCGTGCTCACGCCCAAGGAGCTGATGCGCGCGGTCGTCGAGCACACGCAGGAGATCATCTACGGCGCGTTCCAGTGGACGGAGGGGCAGTACCGGCTGCAGGAGGGGGCGATAGCGGCCGAGGCCATCACGCTGAAGATCAGCACCCCGGACATCATCATGGAGGGCATCCGGCGCATCGACTCCTGGCAGCGCATCCAGCGGGCGGTGGGCAGCCTCGACGCCCGCTACGAGCGAGCCGCCGGCTACGAGGAGACCCTGCGCACGCTCAACCCTTCGCTCGAGAAGCTGACCGTGCTCACCAGCCTCAACAAGCCCACCAGCCTCGAGGCGCTGTGCCACGAGTCGACGCTGTCGGACTTCGAGGTCTGCCGCACGCTGTGGGCGTACAAGGTCATCGGCGCCGTCCGGCGCCTCGACGCTCCGGCCCCGCGGGTGGAGGAGGCGGACGAGGGGTTCGGGCTGGTGCTGCCGCAGGAGTAGCCGTGAGCAATCCCGCCGACAAGCGCAAGACGCCGCGGATCCGGCCGTGGGTCTCGCCCTGCGTCGTGGTGGAAGGCTCCCGCCGCCTGCCGGCGTACTTCACGGACCTGAGCGTACGCGGGGCCCGCCTCTCGACCGACGCGCAGCCTCCCGCCGCCCACGCACGCGTGGTGGTGGAAGTGCGCCTGGCGCGGGCCCTGGCTCCCTCGCGTCTCCCGGGCCAGGTGAAATGGGTGAAGCCGGTGGAGAAGGGCTACGAGTTCGGCTTGACCTTCGTCGGGATCACCTCCGAGCTGCAGCGGACCCTCGAGGCCGTCGTCGAGGAGTTCCGGCGGCTCGCCGACACCCTCAGCTAGACTAGAATCGGCTCAGTGGCAGACGACCCGGCGGTGCATCGGCGTCCGTGGAGAGAGGGCCCGGAGGGCTCCGGCGGCGGAGCCGCGGGGTGGCTGGCCCTCAGCGACGACGATCTGCTCTTCCGCATCGAGGCCCTGGGCCCCGAGCACGACGCCGACCCGGTGCTGATGGAGGTGGTGCGCAGCGAACGGCACTTCTTCATCCGCCAGGAGGCGGCCAAGCGCATCCGCAATTCCGACCTGCTCAAGGGCCAGTCCGGCGACCGCCACGTCGGGCAGATCCTGGTCCGGGTGATGAACCGGGCCGAGGACGTGGCGTATCTCGAGCGCCTCGTGGTCGAGAGCCGGCACATCGAGGTGCGCAAGGCCGCCGAGGCGCAGCTGCGGACGGTGCTCGGACGAGGGGACCAGGAGCACTCCGGCTAGGGCCGCCGGGCGAGCAAGGGACACGGAGCAGCGAGCGCCGGATTCATTCCGGCGCGAGCGACTTGGGGGGGAGCGCGAATGCGCGTGGGGGGGTGCTTTCGTTCGATCTGTACCCCCCCGAATTGAATAAGATCCTGAAGCCGAAGAGCCCTCGCGACCGGGCGCCGGGCACCAAGACGAACACGTCGTGACGCCGCTCCCAGGCGGCGTAGATCTCGAGCGTGCGGGCCTCTCTCCGCCAGCGCAGGCCCGCCTCTGCCGAACGATCCAGGAAGTTGCCCCGCGGAAAAGCCTCGGAGCGCTCGACGGTGACGTAGCGGGTGCGCCCGGTCAGATACGCCTCGCTCTTCTCTCCGATGGGGAACCCTGCGTCGAGTCGGCCCGTGGCCTCCCATCGATACCCGACGAGCGAGGCCAGCGTCGTGTGCCCCAGGCCGAACTTGAAGGCCAGCGGCACGCGGCCGGCGCGCTGCCCGGCCAGCCGCACGCCCAACACGTTCCAGTCCACCGCCTGCTCCTTCGGCCGGTCGACGAGGTGCCGTGAGACGTGATGGAAGAAGACCGCGGCCTCGTACCGCGCGCCCAGGCGGCGGTGCAATCCCACCTCGAGGTGGTAGTTGGCCTGGCTTGCGTCGAAGGCTCGGCGCGTGTTGCCGATGATCGTCTCGACGTCGGCGGTGAAGTACACCCGGGTCGCGCCGACGCCGATCAGGTCCGCGCCCGCGCCGATCCAGCCCATCCAGTGCATGTCCGTCTCGACCGGCGCGTACCGGGCCGCTTCCAGGTGGACCGAGACGTCGGGAAGCAGCTCCACGCCGGCGCTCGCGGGAGCGCCGGCGAAACCCAGGACGATGGCCGTGGCGGCGATGCGGTGCATGGAAGGCCGGCCATTCTAGCCCAGTCGGACGCGCAGCCTGGCCCTTCCGCCGCGTGAGCTATGATCGCACCCTGGCTCTGCTTCGATACGCGCTGATCCTGCTGGCGCTCTTCTGGTCGGTCTTCCGCGCTCGCGGCCGCCCCGGACTCTCGCTTCTTGCCGGCCTCGGCTTCGCCATCCTCGCGCTGGGCTTCTGGGCGATGTCGATTGGCCGGCCCTACGGCCTTTTCGTGGACTCGGAGATCACGCGCTGTGCGGGGGACGCTTCCGTGGCGGCGGCGGGAGCGCCGCCCGGGCAGGGAATGCTGGTGGATGAGCCTCCCCGCTGCGCGCGATGGGCGTTCCTGGCCCGCCATCTGCCGCCGGCGTGGCTGCTCATGCTTCCCAGGATCGTTCCGGTCATCGCGCTGCCGCTCCTGGGCACGCTCGTCTACCTCCTCTGGCCCCGGCGAGAGGAAGCCTTCACGGCTTCGTTCCTGTGGCTGGCCTTCTCGACGGGCCAGCTCGAGACGCTGAGGGGCGTCGGGTTCGTGCCCGGGCTCTGGGCGCATCCCGGCTCGGCCGTTTTCCTCTGTCTGCTCGTCGCCGCGGTGCTGACCGTTCCCCGCTTGCCGCTTCATTCATCGACCCCCCACCCTTCATTGGGCCCCTCCAGTCCCCACGTAGGGGGAGGGGAGGGCCGCCGCCAGCGTCATGTGGCCACCGCCGTCGGGGCGAGCCTCCTCTCGCTCTGGTGGCTCGTACCGGGTCCCGAACGGGGAATCGGCGTGATGGACGCACTGCTCCTCCTGAGCTTCGATCAGACACCCTGGTGGCTGCTGGCAGCCTGGGGCTGGCGGCGGGGGACGGAGCCCTCCGCCCGAGCCCTGATCCTGGGTGGGGCGCTCCTGCTCGTGGCCAGCGCGCTTCCGCTCGGCGTCGACCCGTGGGGAGCCCAGGCGTTCTACCGCTTCGGCCTGCTGCTCGCCGCCGCGGGGCCGGCGACCGTCCTCGCGGGGCGGCTCGGCGACGCGCTGTCCAGTCTCCGAGCCCGCTCTCTCGCGGCCCCGGCCGACCTGGGCGCCGCCGCGCTGGTGCTCGCCGGCGCGTCCACCTCCTTCCTCGTCTGGTGGACGCCCACGCGGCTGGACCCCGTGATGGAGGCCAGCGGGCCGCCCGTGGCCGAGAGGCTTGCCGCGGCCATGGGCTGGATCCGCGACCACACGCCGCCGACGTCCGTCTTCCTGGCGAGCCCCGACTACGCGCCGTCCGTCGCGGTCCTCGGCGGCCGGCGCGTGCTGCGCGCACCGACGCTCGGGCCCGCGGCGGACGAGGTGAGGCGAGAGCGCATGGAAGACAAGGTGCTCGCGGGACGGGATCCCGCCCGGCTGGCGGACCTCTACGGATTGACGCACGTCTTCATCGCGCCGGGCGACTTCCTTGCCTACGGTATCCGCTCTCCGGAGGACCTCGAGCGTCAGGGCCGGTTCCGTCTGCTCTACGTCGACCCCGAGGACTACCGCGTGTACGAGATCACGCGGCCCGAGTGAGATGCTAAGATCTCGCGAAATGCCGGGATCGGTGACGGATCTGGCGTCGCCTCTCGAGGCGGCCATCGAGGCGCGAACGGCGAAGGTCGGCGTGATCGGCCTGGGCTACGTCGGCCTTCCCCTCGTCCTCGAATTCCACCGGGGCGGCTTCCCCGTGATGGGGTTCGACATCGACCAGCGGAAGGTGGACGCCCTCCGGGCCGGGACCTCGTACATCGCCCACATCGACGCCGGGCGCATCCGCGACGCGATCAAGGGAGGCCGCTTCGACGCGACCTCGGACTTCCGCCGTCTGGCCGAGGCCGACGCCATCCTGATCTGCGTGCCCACGCCCCTGACTCCCCAGCGGGAGCCGGACCTTTCGTACATCGAGAAGACCGCCGACGCGATCGCGGCCGCCCTGCGGCCCGGGCAGCTCGTGGTCCTGGAGTCGACGACGTATCCGGGGACCACCGAGGAAGTGGTGCAGCCGCGGCTGGAGGCCACCGGGAAGCGCGTGGAGCGCGACTACTTCCTCGCCTTCAGCCCGGAGCGCGAGGACCCCGGAAACCCCGATTACTCCACCCGGAGCATCCCGAAGGTGGTGGGAGGCGTCGGACCGGAGTCGGCTCGACTCGCGGAAGCGCTCTACCGGGGGGCGCTCGACCGCGTGGTGAGGGTCTCCTCGGCGCGCGTCGCGGAAGCGGTGAAGATCCTCGAGAACACGTATCGCGCGGTCAACATCGCCCTCGTCAACGAGCTGAAGGTCACGTTCGACGCGATGGGCATCGACGTCTGGGAGGTGATCGAGGCCGCCCGCACCAAGCCCTTCGGCTACGCCGCGTTCTATCCGGGGCCCGGGCTGGGTGGTCATTGCATCCCCATAGACCCCTTCTACCTGACCTGGAAGGCGCGCGAGTACGGGCTCTCGACGCGTTTCATCGAGCTCGCGGGCGAAGTGAACACGGGAATGCCCGCCTACGTCGTCCGGCGCCTGGCCTCGGCCCTGAACGAAGCGGGCAAGCCCCTGCGGGGCACACGGGTCCTCGTCCTCGGCGCGGCCTACAAGAAGAACATCGCCGACGTGAGGGAGAGCCCGGCGCTCGAGATCATCGAGATGCTGCAGGAGGCGGGAGTCCGCGTCGATTATCACGACCCGCACATCCCCCTCCTTCCGAAGGGGCGACGCCACCAGATCGAGCTGAGCTCGGTGCCGCTCGACGGGCTCGCGCAATACGACGCGGCGATGGTCGTCACCGACCACTCCGGCGTGGACTATCAGGCGGTGGCCGCCGCCGTTCCCCTCATCATCGATACGCGCAATGTCTACAGCGGGCACGCTCCCGGCCGGGCCCGCATCGTGAAGGCCTGATCCTGGACGTCACGTCCTTCCTGGCGGCCGCCCGGGAGCTCTATCCGTTCCTGGGCGTCGCCTGGCTGGCGGCCCTGCTGCGCTGGCGGCGGCCAGGGTGGCTGCTCGCGGGGGTGGTGGCCGCGCAGGCTTACGCGTGGACCGTCACCAACTACCCGCTGCAACGCCTCTACGCGCTGGGGCCCAGCCGCGACCGCATCGGGAACCTGGGCCTGGCCCAGGTCGTGGCGGCGGGCGGATCGCCGCTCCAGACGACCCAGGTCGGACAGCTCCACTTCGAGCCCTTCTGGGGCCTGCTGGTGGCGGCGGTGTCGGGATGGAACCCCGAGCGCGTCCTCGTCCTGTACCCGTTCCTCTCGCTCGTCGTCGCGATCGGCTTTCCGCTGGCCGTCTACTACGGCCTTCGGTCCCCCGACCGCGATACCGAATCCTGGTCGCCTTGGGAGCGCGCCCTCATGGCGGGATTCGCGGCCCTGCTCAGCTCGTTCCCGCTCGACTACGCGGGCACGTTCCGGGTGCCGTGGGCCCGCACGTTCCTCCTCAAGCCCAACCATGCGCTGGGCCTCGTGCTGTTTCCCCTGTTCCTCGCGCTCTTTGTCCGGATCCGCAGCTGGCGCGGCCGGGTGGCGGCGGGCCTGGTCCTGCATCTGCTGGGATGGGTCTTCGTTCTCCACATGGCCTACGTGAGCTGCGGCCTCGTGGTCTTTGCCGTGCTCTCGTGGCTCGCGGACCGCGACAAGGCCGGACGAGACGTCGTGGACGTCGCGGGGGTGCTGGGGATCAACGTCCTCGTGGTGAGCCCCTACCTGTTCATGCTGCTCGTCGGGTATCCGTTCCTGGTGCGCTATCCCGGCTACGCTCTCCAGGACGGCTCGACTCACGTGCTCGAGGCCACGCTCGCGACCGGTGCCCTCTTCTGGCTCGGTGTCTGGGGCGCGGTGGTGGCGCATCGGCGCGGCGACCGCCTGGGACGGCTGTGGACGGCACAGCTGATGGGGGCGTTCGGCGTGTGGGTGGCCTATCTGGGCCTGGGCGCGATGCACCTGGCCCGCGAACGGGACGAGATCTTCTACGGGCTGCGCTTCCTGGTCGCCGCGAGCGCGGGCATCGGAGCGGGGGACCCCGCGAGTCGCCTCACGCCGATGCTGTCGCCACGCCTCGCGGCGCCCGCCGTGAAGGCGGCCGCGGTCGCCTTGCTCGCCCTTCCTTTCTCCCTGCCGTACTGGTGGAATCCCGCCCGGATGGATCCCAACTTCGCGGGCTCGCTCACCCCCGTGCAGGACACCCTGCGTACGGCGATGGAGTTCCTGCGCCGGGAGACGGAGCCCCGCGCCGTCGTCGCCGGCGACCTCGACCTGACGCGGTGGGCGGCCGCGCTGGGCGCGCGGCGGTCCTTGCTCGCCGGGGGCATGAACGTGTCGAGGGACTGGAACGAGCGGTGGCGGGTGATGGACACGCTCGTCAAGGGGGAAGACGGGGCCGCGGTGCGCGCCGCCGCCGCCCCCTACCGCGTCCAGTACCTGCTCGTCGATCCCGCTCTCCTCGCGCGCTACGCGCCCGTGACGCTCGCCGACCTGGAGCGCCGTCCCCATCTCCGCCGGGTGCATTTCTCGGGCGATCCCGACGGCGACTTCATCGCGGTGTTCCGCCTAATATAGTGGCGGCTTCTCCCGGCCGGAGGCGAACCTGATCGACCTGAAGACGAAGCGCGTCCTCGTCACCGGCGGCGCCGGATTCGTCGGCTCGGCGGTGGTGGAGCGGCTTCGCCAGCGGGGATGCGCGGCGGATGCGATAGCGGTGCCGCGCCGGGCGGAGTTCGACCTCGTGCACGAGGCCGACGTCCGCCGGATGTACGAAACCCACCGGCCCCAGCTCGTGGTCCACCTGGCGGCCCTCGTCGGCGGCATCGCGGCGAACCGGGCGCGACCCGGCAGCTTCTACTACGAGAACATGGTCATGGGGGCGATGCTCATGGAGCACGCCCGGCAGGCCGGGGTCGAGAAGTTCATCGCCATCGGGACCATCTGCGCCTACCCGAAGTTCACGCCGGTGCCGTTCCGCGAGGAGGACCTCTGGAGCGGCTACCCGGAGGAGACCAACGCCCCCTACGGCCTGGCCAAGAAGATGCTCCTCGTCCAGTCCCAGGCCTACCGGACGCAGTACGGCTTCAACGCGATCTACCTCCTGCCCGTCAACCTCTACGGGCCTCGCGACAGCTTCGACTCGCAGAGCTCCCATGTGATCCCCGCCCTCATCCGCAAGTTCGTGGAGGCGGTCGCGCGCGGCGAGCCGGTGGTGGAGGTGTGGGGAACAGGGCGGGCCACGCGGGAGTTCCTCTACGTGGACGACGCGGCCGAAGGCATCGTGGCCGCGGCGGAGCGCTACGACGGGGTGGAGCCGGTCAACCTGGGGGCGGGGTTCGAGGGGCGCCTGATCTGGAACGCGAACCAGCCGGACGGCCAGCCCCGGCGCTGCCTGGACACCAGCCGCGCCGCCGACTTCTTCGGCTTCCGGGCGAGCACGCCCTTCGAGGAAGGGCTGCGCCGGACGATCGACTGGTATCGGTCCCACCGGGCCTGAGCATGTTCGAAGGGCGCCGTGTTTACGTGGTGATTCCGGCCTACAACGAAGAGAAGCTGATCGGCCGGGTCCTCGACACGATGCCGGCGCTCGTGGACCGCATGATCGCGGTCGACGATGCCTCCACCGACGACACCGCGCGAATCCTGTGCGTGGCGCAGGGGAGGCTCGGGGAACGGCTGCGCGTCATCCGACACGATCGCAACCGCGGGGTGGGGGCCGCGATCGTCAGCGGCTACGTGGCCGCCCTGGAGGACCTCGAGGGCAAGGACCTCATCGCGGTGATGGCCGGCGACGCCCAGATGGACCCCGTGGAGCTGCCGCGGCTGCTGACGCCCCTCGTGAAGGACCACGCCGACTACACCAAGGGCAACCGGCTCTTCACCGGCGAAGCGTGGAAGATC
>Ga0184632_10000718_pt1 | contig 13316 bp, 9 predicted proteins | sample PLM31_50_b1_FD_133153 | JGI IMG/M metagenome (GOLD analysis project Ga0184632, IMG submission 133153) | Groundwater sediment microbial communities from an aquifer in East River, Colorado, USA - PLM3-1_50_b1 | ecosystem: Environmental > Terrestrial > Soil > Riparian zone | place: USA: East River... | reverse complement strand
GTGCTGGTGCTGCTGGCCAGGCCGATCTCGGTGGCGGCGAGTGTGTCGTGGTTCCGCGTGGGCTGGCGCGAGCAGGCGTTCCTCTCCTGGGCCGGGCTTCGGGGAGCGGTTCCGATCGTCCTGGCTACCGTGCCGTTGTCCATGGCATTGCCGGTGGCGGAGAAGCTCTTCGATGTGGTCTTTGTTCTTGTCGTCGTGTTTACCGTCGCGCAGGCATCCACGATCGCGCCGGTGGCGCGACTGTTGGGCGTCACGGCACCCGGGGAGCCGACGGAGCTCAGAGTTGAAACGGCGCCGCTGGACCGCATGCAGGCGGACCTGCTGGAATTGGACATCCCACCGGGCTCGCACCTTGCCGGGGTCTACATTGACGAGCTCAGGTTGCCCGCCGGCGCGGTGGTGACGTTGGTGCTCCGCGGCGGTGTCGGGTTCGTACCCGATGCGCGCACCAGATTGCGCGCTGGGGACGGCCTGCTCATCGTGGCCACTGCGGAGTGTCGGGATGCGGCGGAGCGGAGGCTACGTGCGGTGAGCCGGCGCGGTCGACTCGCCCGCTGGCGCGGCGAGGGCGGAGGTTCGGATCGGTCTGCGGGTCGGTCTGACGGGGCGGTCTAACGCTGGATCGGGTGACTCGGGCGAATCGCCGGGTCGCATCTGGACAGAGTAGCCGAATTGGGACACCTGGGTGTGGCATGTTTGTCGCGGGACCGTAGGTTCCGTATTCTTGCCGTCTTCGGAGTGCGCGGCGCCCCGCCGTGCGCCCGTTTTGCATGTGGGGGATCGCCATGGCCGAGCGGGCGGGTGCCGTGCGGAAGGCCTCGAAGAGCGCCATTCCAGCACAGACCACGACGAAGACCGGAAAGGCCGGAGTACGAGTGGCCGGCGTCGTCTCGGGTAAGGCAGTCGCGACAGGTAAGCCACTCGCGACAGGTAAGCCACTCGCGACAGGTAAGGCGGCCGCCGGCCGGTCCGCCAAGGCCGCCCCGGCAAAGAAGTCCTCGCCGGACACGTCGGCTGCGAAGAAGGCGTCCGCTTCTGTTTCTGTGAACACGGCGACACCCACCAGGAAGGCCGCTGAGCTGACCATGAGCGATACGGTGAAGCCGACCTCTGGCCGCGCTGCCAAGTCCACCCCAGCGAGCAAGACCGGATCGAGCAAGGCCACGCCCGGCAAGAAGGCCGCGCCTGCCGGAAGCGGTGCGCTCACGGCCAAGGCCACCTCGGCGAAGGCCACGTCGGCGAAGGCCGCGACGCCGAGCCGGACCGCGGCGGCGAAGGCCGCGACGGCGAAGGCCACGGCGGCCAAGGCCACGTCGGCGAAGACCGCGACGCCGAACCGGACCGCGGCGGCGGCCAAGGCGGCACCGGTGGGTAAGACCACGTCCGCTAAGACAACCGCGGCCAAGGCCCCCGCTGCGAAGTCGACGTCAGCCAAGCCCGCGAGCACGAAGACCGCGCCGGCTAAGAACGCGCCCGCGAAGTCGGCGCCGCCGACCAAGGCGGCGAAGTCAACGTCGACCCGGCGTGCCGCGACGGCCCCGCCCGACGCCAAGGCCGCCCCGGCGAAGGCAGTACCGACGAAGGCAGTGCCGGCGAAGGCAGTGCCGGCGAAGGCAGTGCCGGCTAGGGCGACCCGAACTGCTGCCGAGACGGAGAAGATCCGGGTGGCGCTGGCCGAGCGGCGCGACGAGCTCAGGACCGAGTACGACCAGACCATGTCGGAGATCGCTGAGGCTCAGCGCGACCGGCTCACTGACTCGGCCGGCGACGACCAGGCTGACACCGGCACAAAGACGTTCGAACGGGAGCAGGAGATCTCGCTTGCCAACAGCATCCGGGAGCGGATCAGCCAGGTGGAGCGGGCGCTGGACCGTCTCGACGATGGTCAGTACGGCTGGTGCGAGCGGTGTGGGAACGCCATTCCGGTCGAGCGCCTGGCCGCGTTCCCGTCGGCTACCCTCTGCGTGACCTGCAAGCAGTTGGAGGAGCGGCGTTGACCGCGCCGCGGTCGGGGGACAGTAGCGTGGCGGTGCCGGAAAAGTCGGAGAGTTCGTTGCCGGCTACGCCGGACGAGGCTGGACGAGGTGATCGGGTCCAGGCGCGTGCGTTCGCGCTCCTATTGCTCGGGCTGACAGCCATGCTCGCCATCGCCATCGACCTGGTCACGAAGCAGCTCGCGCTGACCCATCTCAGTGATGGGTCCACGCGGTTGCTGTGGGGAACGGTCTACCTGGACCTGACCAGAAACAGCGGCGCCGCGTTTAGCATCGGCTCCGGCTACACGATCGTCTTCCCGATCATCGCGGTCGTGGTCCTCCTGGGAATCGGATGGCTAGCACGGCACCTGCGCTCGGTCCCGTGGGCGGTGGCGATGGGCCTGATCCTCGGTGGTGCGCTGGGCAACCTGATGGACCGCATCTTCCGGGCCCCGTCCCCCTTCCGCGGCCACGTGGTCGATTTCATCAGCGTGCTCGCCGAAGATGGGCGAGTCTTCCCGATCTTCAACGCGGCGGACTCGGCACTCTTCTGCGGCGTCGTGCTCGCCATCTATCTGGAGTTCACCGGGCGGCGCCGGGACGGGACGAGGCTGCGGCCGGACAAGTGAAACACTCGGACCGTGGCGGCAGCTGAGCGGCAGCGGCGTGCGTTGCCACTTCCCGACGGCCTCGATGGCATGCGGCTTGATCAGGCGATCTCGCGGCTTTTCGGACTGTCCCGGACGGTGGCCGTGACGCTGCTGGAGAGTGGCGATGTGCTCGTCGACGGAGTCCTCCGGGCGAAGTCCGAGAAGGTGGCCGCCGGGTCGTGGCTCGAGGTTATCCTGCCCGCCCCGAGCGCCGGGGTCGCATCCTCGCTATCAGTCGCACCCTCGCTGTCACCTGTCGACGGTCTTGTTGTGGTACACAGCGACGACGACCTTGTGGTGGTGGACAAGCCGGTGGGCGTCGCCGCCCACGCCAGCCCCGGCTGGACCGGGCCGACCGTGACGGCCGGCCTTGCCGCGATGGGTCACACGATCGCCACCAGCGGCGCGGCCGAGCGCCAAGGGGTCGTACACCGGCTCGACGTCGGCACCACCGGGCTCATGGTTGTGGCGAAGAGCGAGATCGCGTACAGCGTCCTGAAGCGGGCGTTCAGGGCCCGCGAGGTCGACAAGGTCTACCACGCGGTGGTCCAGGGCCACCTCGACCCCCTGCGCGGCACGGTGGACGCGCCCATCGACCGCCACCCCACCCAGGACTACCGGTGGGCCGTCGTCTCTAGCGGTAGGGAGAGCATCACCCACTACGACACGCTGGAGGCATTCCCCGGAGCCAGCCTGCTCGAGGTTCACCTCGAGACCGGCCGCACTCACCAGATCCGGGTGCACTTCTCCGCCTTGCGCCACCCGTGCGTAGGCGACCTCACCTACGGCGCCGACCCGACGATGGCGTCGCGGCTAGGGCTTCGCCGACAGTGGCTGCACGCCTGGTCGCTCGCGTTCACTCATCCCTCCAGCGGTGATTTGGTGCGATTCGACAGTCCGTACCCGCCGGATCTTGCCCACGCGCTCGAGGTCCTCCGCGGCCGGCCAGGTCATGAGGACCAATGGGACTGATCGATGCCCTGGCCCAGCTCGACGCCAGGGTGCTACCCCGCCTGGCCCGCGGTCTTCGGCGGGTTGATCGACTGACCCGGCGGTCCCGGGTCAGCCCGCTGACGGTCGCCGCGATCGTCCTCGTCGCGGCCGTCGTCACCACGATTGTCTGGCGTTTGGGCGAACCTTCTGGCGGCGTGGGGACGGCCTCATCCGTCCGGGTCGGGGTCAGCGATGGCGATTCGATCCCGCGGTACGTCGAGGAGAGCCGCTCTGAGCTCGAGCAGCTCGCGGTTGGGTCGCCGCCGCGGCCCCTCTACGCCCTGGTGTCGTTCACCACATACCTGTCACCGGACCGGGTGGCCGCCCTCGTCGCCGCCGTTGTCGCTACCGGGAACGGCGATCTGACCACCATCACCGCGCACGCGCGCGTCCCGGTGCCGCGTCGCCAGACAGAGCTCATCCACTTGTCCGCCGATCGGCTACCCGACGATCTTGTGGCGGGGATGACCGCGGTGGCCGACCGTAAGGTCAGCGACGCGTCGGGTTACACACAGCTAGCGCAGGGCGAGTCTGCTGCGGACCTGCGCGCGAGTTTCGAGGGGAGGGCCGCGCTGGCTCAGATCGAGGCGACGGCGTACCGCGGAGCATGCTCGTGCGTGTTCGCGCTCGTCGTCCGCGCTCCGGCCGCCGTTCTGGTGGCCCTGTCCAAGCAGCGCGACGTCCGCGCCGTTGACGCCGCTCCCGACGTCACCCAGCCCTATCGTGCCGTGTTCGTCCCGCCATTACCCGAACAGCTTGACACGGTGAAACCGCCCCCCGACGACGGAGTGACCTCGCCCGCAGCGGTAGCGACATAACCCACCTGGAATTGCCCATACCGGGGGTGGCAAAGCGTCGGGCAGTCCGTAGCCTGGCTTGGGAACGTATATCAAGGGCAGGGGCCGCGAACGGACGCGGCGCAGGAGGGCGAGCGTGGAGACCGATACCGGGTGGAGCCGGGCTGCCGGCGAGTCGACCGGGCGGTGGCGCACCATCCTGGATCGTGCCCGGATGACCGGTCGTGCGAGTGTGCCCGCGCAGACTGAGACGGTCGAGGCTCCCGTGGACGGACGGGCCGACGGGCGAGCGGAGGGGCGGGCGACGATTCCCACCCAGCGGCCCGGGCCGGGTCCGATTTCGGGCCCGATCGAGTGGCGGACCGCACCCGCGTCGGACGTGAACGAGCAGGTCATCGCATCGCTGCGGCGCGGCCTGGGTACCTCTCGGGTGGTCGCCTTCGCCAACCCCAAGGGCGGTGTGCACAAGACCACCGCCACCGTGCTCGCTGCGGCCACCATCGGCAGCGTACGCGGTCGCGGTGTCGTCGCCTGGGACGACAACGAACTGCGCGGCACGCTGGGACTGCGAGCGGGCAGCGCCCGGCACGCGCGCACGATTCGACACCTCGTCACCGAGCTCGCCGAGGTCGAGTCGCACACTGGGTACGTGCTGGCCGAGCGCCTGGACGACTTCCTCCGCCACGCCTCCGACGCCGCCTATGACGTCCTCGCTGGCGAGGAGGACCCACGCTTCGCCCGCAAGCTCGATCCACACACCGTGCGTCGCGTGCTGGAACTCCTCCGCCGTACCCACGACGTGATCTGCGTGGATACGGGCAACAATGTGGAGAGCGCCAACTGGCAGACGGTGATGCAGACCGCCGACCAACTGGTCATCACCACGGTGCCCCGCGAAGACGCGGCCTTCACCGCCGACTGGATGCTCGACCTGCTCGAAGAGGCCGGCATGAACGAGCTGGTAGCCAACGCGGTCACCCTCTTGTCGCTGCCCACTCCGCGCCCGTCGCCGATGATCACCGATCTGGCCCGCCACTTCGCCACCCGAACCCGGGCTGTGGTCGTGGTCCCGTACGACCCGGCGCTGGAGGTTGGGGCCTCGATCGAGTACGGAGTTCTGCAGCCCGCCACGCGGCAGGCCTGGCTGGAGGCCGCTGGCGTGATGCTGGCGCCCTTCGGCCGCTGAATCGTCGCGTCCGCGCTCACTACCTTCTGCGCTCGCCGACGTACTCTCTGCGCTCCCCGACCCACGGGTGAAGAACCGGGTCGTGTCGTGCACCGGTTCCTGTCCGACCCTGGGACTACGCTCGCTGAGTCACCGGAGCCCCCGAGGCACCGGCGAGACCGCAGGCGCTGGGCACGACGATCGGGTGAGGGGGAGACACGCGTGGGCGACTCCTTCGTTCATCTGCACGCTCACACCGAGTACTCGATGCTCGACGGCGCCGCCCGCCTCAAGCCTATGTTCACCGAGGCGGCCCGGATGGGGATGCCGGCCCTGGCCATGACCGACCACGGCAATCTCTTCGGGGCGTATGACTTCCACAAGCAGGCCACGGCGCACGGCATCAAGCCAGTCATCGGCATGGAGGCATACGTTACGCCTGGAACGTCCCGGTTTGATCGCACCCGGGTCCGCTGGGCCGAGGGCGGGGAGAATGATGTCTCCGGCGGCGGCGCGTACACCCACATGACGCTGCTGGCACGAGACGCCGAGGGCCTGCACAACCTGTTCCGGCTCGCCTCGCTCGCGAGCCTTGAGGGCTACTTCTACAAGCCGCGCGTCGACCGCGAACTCCTCCACCGGTACGGGCAGGGTCTGATCGCCACGACAGGGTGCCCATCGGGTGAGATCCAGACGTGGCTGCGCATCGGAGACTTCGAGAAGGCCTGCGCTGCCGCCGCGGAGTTTCGCGACATATTCGGTGCGGAGAATTTCTATCTCGAGCTCATGGATCACGGCCTTGACATCCAGCGCCGGATCCAAGACGACCTGCTCCGCCTGGGCAAGCGGCTGGACCTCACACCCGTCGCGACGAATGACCTGCACTACACCTACCGCGACGACGCCGACGCCCACGACGTGTTGCTCTGCGTGCAGTCCGGCTCGACCATGGCGGACCCGAAGCGGTTCAAGTTCGAGGGCCGTGACTTCTACCTGAAGTCGGCCGACGAGATGCGCACACTGTGGGACACGCAGGTCCCCGGCGCCTGCGACGCCACGCTGGAGATCGCCGAGCGGATCGGCGACTATTCCGCCGTCTTCGCCTTCCGCGACCTGATGCCGCGCTTCCCTGTGCCGGACGGCGAGACCGAGGATTCGTGGCTGCGCAAGGAGGTCGGCCGGGGCCTGCAGGCGCGGTTCCCCGGCGGCGTTTCCGAGGAGCACCTGCGGCGGGCCGAGTATGAGTTGGACGTCATCTGCCAGATGGGATTCCCGGGCTACCTGCTGGTCGTGGCGGACCTGTGCCACCACGCAAAACGGGAGGGGATCCGGGTCGGCCCGGGGCGTGGCTCCGCGGCGGGAGCTGTCATCGCGTACGCGCTGGGCATCACCGAGCTGGACCCGATCCAGCACAAGCTGCTCTTCGAGCGGTTTCTCAACCCGGACCGCATCTCGATGCCCGACATCGATCTGGACTTCGACGAGCGCCGGCGCGGCGACATGATCAGGTACGCGACGGAGAAGTACGGCGAGGAGCGCGTCGCCCAGATCATCACATACAGCACGATCAAGGCGAAGGCGGCGATCAAGGACGCGGGTCGGGTGCTCGGGTATCCGTTCGCCCTCGGCGATCGTATTACCAAGGCGATGCCGCCACCGGTGATGGGCAAGGAGATCCCGCTCACCGGCATCTTCGACCCCATGCACCAGCGCCACGCCGAGGCGGCCGAGTTCCGCACCCTGTACCAGGCCGAGGCAGACGTCCAGAAGGTCGTCGACACGGCCAAGGGCCTGGAAGGTCTCAAGCGCCAGTGGGGTGTCCACGCGGCCGGCGTGATCCTGTCTCGAGATCCGCTGGTCGAGATTCTGCCGATCCAGAAGCGCGAGCAGGACGGCGCGATCATCACCCAGTGGGACATGACCGCCTGCGAATCCATCGGCCTGCTCAAGATGGACTTCCTGGGGCTGCGCAACCTCACCGTCATGGACGACTGCCTGGACAACATCAAGGCCAACCGCGGCGTCGACCTGGTTCTCGAGGAGCTCGCACTCGAGGACAAGGAGACCTATGAACTGCTCGGACGGGGTGACACCCTCGGCGTGTTCCAGTTCGACGGCGCCCCGATGCGCTCGCTCTTGCGCTCGATGGTACCGGACAGCTTCGAGGACATCTCCGCCGTCGGCGCGCTCTATCGACCTGGGCCGATGGGTGCCAATGCCCACAACGACTACGCGGATCGCAAGAACAAGCGCAAGCCCGTCGTGCCGATTCACCCCGAGCTCGCCGAGCCGCTGGCGGACATCCTGGGCGAGACGTATGGGCTGATCGTCTACCAGGAGCAGGTCATGGCGATCGCGCAGAAACTCGCCGGGTACTCCCTCGGCGCCGCGGACCTCCTCCGTCGGGCAATGGGCAAGAAGAAGAAGGAGATTCTGGACAAGGAGTACGTGCCGTTCTCGGCCGGAATGCGCGAGCGCGGGTACTCCGACGCGGCCATAAAGACGCTGTGGGACATCCTGGTCCCGTTCTCCGACTACGCGTTCAACAAGGCACACAGTGCCGCCTATGGCCTCGTGTCGTACTGGACGGCCTACCTCAAGGCGAACTACCCGGCCGAGTACATGGCCGCTCTGCTCACGAGCGTCGGCGACGACAAGGACAGGTCGGCGGTTTATCTGGCCGAGTGCCGCCGCAGGGGCATCAGAGTGCTTCCGCCGGATGTCAATGCCTCGTCGGCGCGGTTCGCCTCGGTCGGTGAGGACATCCGATTCGGGCTGGCCGCCGTGCGCAACGTCGGTGCGAACGTGGTCGAGTCGATCATGCGGGCCCGACGTGAGAAGAGCGCCTTCACCGACTTTTACGACTTCCTCCGCAAGGTCGACGCGGCGGTCTGCAACAAGAAGACTGTCGAGTCGCTGATCAAGGCGGGTGCTTTCGACTCGATGGGCCACCCTCGTCGCGGGCTGCTCGCCGTCCACGCCGACGCGATTGACTCCTTCCTCGACGTCAAGCGCAACGAGGCTGTGGGTCAGTTCGATCTCTTCGCAGACCTCTTCGCCGACGACCCGGGTGGCGCCAGCGGCCTCGCGGTGACGCCGCCGATCCCGGCTGGTGACTGGACCAAGTCGGATCGGCTCATGTTCGAACGGGAGATGCTCGGTCTCTACGTGTCCGACCATCCGCTCTTCGGGTTGGAGCACATCCTCGCCAACGCGGCCGACGTGTCGATCGCGGCGCTGAGTGAGGAGGGGGAAGTGGCCGACGGCCAGGTACTCAATCTGGCCGGCATCCTGTCCGGGGTGCAGCGCCGGATTACCAAGCAGGGCCGCGCGTGGGCGTCGGCGACGCTCGAGGACCTGGACGGCGCGGTCGAGGTGCTCTTCTTCCCGAACACGTACGAACTGGTCGGGCAGTACATCGCCGAGGACGCGATCGTCGTCGTACGAGGCCGGGTCGACCGCCGGGACGACCAGCCGCGCCTGATGGCGATGGACCTGTCGATCCCCGACATCAGCGCGCCGGACGTGTCGAAAACGGTCATTCTCGCCCTTCCACCGTCCCGGTGCACGCCTCCCATGATGGAGCGCCTCAAGGAGGTCCTCTCCAGCCATCCCGGCGCGGCCGAGGTTCATCTCAAGCTTCTCAACGGTGGCCAGTCGACGCTGCTGCGGCTCGGCCCGGTCCGGGTGGCCCCGACGACGGCGCTCATGGCCGATCTCAAGGCGCTGCTGGGCCCCGGCGCCTTTGGCGTTTGAACCGCACTGCCGCCGATCTTGGCGCTCGGTGGTGGCTATGGCAACCGTCAACCGCCAAGATTGGTTGCGGGGCCCGGGTCAGTGCCCGTCCCGCGGGCCTGAAAGGATCTCGCGGGTGACCGACCCGTACAACGACGACGTTCCGCCACCGGCCGAGCCTGCGTACGCACACACCGTCGCCGTGGTTGAGGTGGCTCCCCCGCGCCGACGGTTCTTCGGGTCGGGCTTCGTGCCGGTACTCGTCGCGGTGGTCGTGGCCGGGGTGGGCTTGCCAGGCGGACGGATCTGGGCTGCCGTCGCACCGCGGGTCGCAGTGATCAAGACGGCGAACGGTTTCGCCTACGCGGATCCGGAGCCGGAGCAGGCGGTCGCGGCCGATGGCTGGTTCGCGATCGTGGGCCTGGTGGCCGGGATCGTCCTGGCCGTTGGTGTCTGGATGCTGCTGCGCCGTCACCGGGGCATCGCGGTGATGGTGGGTATCGCGATCGGGTCCCTGGCGGGAGCGAGCCTGGCCTGGTGGGTCGGCTACAAGATCGGCTTCGCGCAGTTCGAGCAGGTCCGCGATTCGGCGGCGGTTGGTGCGCGGGTGGATGCCCCGCTGGGTCTGCGGATAACCGATCTTGACAAGGACTCGTGGTGGCCGCCCAAGCCGACTGGGGTGGCGGCGGTGCAGGCGCTCGCCGCTACGTTCGTCTATACGATGCTCGCGGGGTTCTCGTCCTATGCCAGCCTGCGTGGAGCGGACCCGCCGCACCCAGCGTGGACGGGACCGGATCACGCCGGGGCTGGCTCGCCCGGGCCGGATCAGTTGGGGCCGGGCTTGACCGGCAGTTCGGACAGCGACACGGGCACCGCCCGAACCTGACTCAGCAGTCCGATCTCCCGATGCAACAGCACCAACTCGGCCCGGAGCCGACTGGCCGTGTCGGGGGTCGCGAGCAGGTGCTGGCGGTCGGCCACGGTGAGCGCGGCGGTGGCAGCGACCAGGTGTGACAGCACCTGGGGGTCCTCGGGCAGCTGTTCGGCGATGTCGGTGTCGTCGCCACGGACGAGGCCAAGGTAGGCGCGGAAGGCCGCCAGCACGCGCGGGCCGAGCATGTCAGCGACATCGTTGGCCCCGGTTTCGTCGGGGAGGTAGCGCACCTCGGCCTGCAGGTATGGCGTGCTGGCCAGGATCTGCGCGATCTCGAAGCGGCGGCGCCCGACGGTGACTATGTCGAACCTGCCGTCGGGATGCTCGGTGATCTGGCGGACCTCAGCGGTGCAGCCGACCTCGTACAGGGTCACGGACGCTGTTGTGTCGTCCACCTCGGTGTCGTTGACTTCCCAGCCACGTCGGATGGCGACCACCCCGAACTCACGGGGGGTTCCGTCGGGCAGGTCCATGATATGGCGTACGAGCGTGCGGTAGCGCTCCTCGAACACATGCAGGGGCATGACCAGGCCTGGAAAGAGCACGGTGCCGAGAGGGAACAGCGGAAGAGCCGCGCTGTCCGGCTGGGCCGGGTGTGCCGAGGTCACCCATCGAGGGTATGTTGCTCCCGCCTAATGCGCCCCCGCCTCCTGCGCCCCGCCTCGTGCGCCCCGCTTCGCGCGCGCCGCTTCGTGCCCTCCGAAGGACGATCTCGGCACATGGGCCGGCAGGTCCGATGCGTGTCCGAGCACGTAGACTCGCGGCGTGCTCACGCGTCTCGACCTCCGGGCCTCGCAACCAGACCGGGCGGCGCTATCGGGTCTCTTACCCCGCGCCACCGTCGATGTCCCGGCCGCTCTCGCCGCAGTGGAGCCGATCGTGGTCGACGTGCGGCATCGCGGCGTGGACGCGATCCGTGAGGCGACGACCCGGTTCGACGGCGTGACCCGTGACGACATCCGCGTCGACCCCGCCGAGATCACCGCCGCGTTGCATGCGCTCGACCCGGACGTCCGGGCCGCGCTTGAGGTTGCCATCGAGCGGGTACGGCTCGTGCACATGGCCCAGCGCCGCGACCATGTCACGACCCAGGTCGTGCCCGGAGGTAGCGTCACGCAGCGCTGGGTGCCCGTGCGCCGGGTCGGCCTCTATGTTCCCGGTGGCCTGGCGATGTATCCCTCGAGTGTGGTCATGAACGTGGTGCCTGCGCAGATCGCCGGCGTCGACTCGATCGCCGTGGCGAGCCCGCCGCAGAAGGAGACCGGTCGCCCGGATGCCCGAGTGCTGGCCGCGTGCGCCCTACTCGGTGTCGACGAGGTGTATGCCGTAGGCGGAGCGCAGGCGATCGCCATGTTCGCGTACGGCGCCGGGGTGTGCGAACACGTCGACCTCGTCACCGGTCCGGGCAACGTCTACGTCACGGCGGCCAAGCGGATGCTGCGCGGCGTGGTCGGCATCGACGCGGAAGCCGGCCCGACCGAGATCGCCATCCTCGCCGACGACACGGCCGATCCGGTGCACGTGGCGGCCGACCTGATCAGTCAGGCCGAGCACGATCCGTCGGCGGCGAGCGTCCTGGTGACGTGTTCGGCTGCCCTGGCCGACGCAGTTGACTCCGAACTGGCCCGCCAAGTCCCGGTCACCAAACACGCCGGCCGGATCACCACGGCGCTCACCGGTCCGCAGTCGGCGATGGTGCTCGTGGACGGCCTCGACGCGGGCCTGGCCGTGGTGGATGCGTACGCCGCCGAGCACCTCGAGATCCAGACGCGCGACGCCGCGACGTGGGCCTCGCGGGTGCGCAACGCCGGCGCGATATTCGTAGGGGCCTTCTCCCCGGTCTCACTCGGCGACTACTGTGCCGGGTCGAACCACGTGCTGCCGACGGGCGGGTGTGCCCGCCACAGCGGCGGGCTGTCAGTGCAGTCGTTCGTGCGCGGCATCCAGGTCATCTCGTACGACGAGGCTGCGCTCCGCGAGGTCGCGGCGCACGTTGTCACGCTCGCCGAGGTGGAGGACCTGCCAGCGCATGGCCAAGCTGTAGCGGCTAGGTTCCGGTTGTGAGCACCGAGAGCGTAAGGACTGCAGAGTGAATCCGTTCGAAGAGCCCCCGCTGCGCGACGACCTTCGCGGTATGACGCCGTACGGCGCGCCGCAGCTCGACGTCGCGGTCCGGCTGAACACCAACGAGAATCCTTGCTCCGTGCCCGATGCCGTGGCCGAGGCGATGGAGAAGGCGCTGCACGGCCTGCTGCGCGACCTCAACCGCTACCCCGACCGGGACGCGCTGTCGCTGCGCGAGGACCTCGCCACCTACCTCGGCCACGAGTTGAGCTCGGCCAACGTATGGGCGGCGAACGGATCCAACGAGGTCCAGCAGCAACTGTTGCAGGCCTTCGGTGGCCCGGGCCGGACCGCCATGGGCTTCTCGCCGACGTACGCGATGCATCCACTGCTTGCCCGCGCCACCGGGACCAACTGGCTCGACGGCTTTCGCGGCGCGCGGTTCGAACTCACTCGAGAGCACGCGATGGCGCAGGTTCGGGTCTACCAGCCCGACGTGGTGTTCCTGTGTTCACCAAATAACCCCACCGGCGGGTCGATGGGGATCGAGGCGATCGAGGCGGTGGCGTCCGAGGCACCCGGCATGGTGATCGTGGATGAGGCGTACGCCGAATTCGCCCGCCCCGGCACCCAGAGCGCCGTAACCCTGCTGCCTCGCTTCCCGCGCCTCGTCGTGACCCGCACCATGAGCAAAGCGTTCGCCTTCGCCGGCGGCCGGGTGGGTTACCTCGCCGCGCGTCCGGCCGTCGTGGACGCGGTCCAGCTCGTCCGCCTGCCCTACCACCTCTCGTCGCTGACTCAGGCAGCGGCGCGGGCTGCGTTGGCCCATGCGCCGGCCCTGCTGGCCCAGGTCGAGACCATCAAGATCCAGCGGGACCGAATTGTCGCAGGACTGCGCGAGCTCGGGCTGACCGTGCCTGACAGCGATGCCAACTTCGTCCTCTTCGGACGGTTCAAGGACCAGAGGGCCGTGTGGCAGGCACTCCTCGATCGGGGCGTGCT
>Ga0184632_10000717_pt1 | contig 13332 bp, 17 predicted proteins | sample PLM31_50_b1_FD_133153 | JGI IMG/M metagenome (GOLD analysis project Ga0184632, IMG submission 133153) | Groundwater sediment microbial communities from an aquifer in East River, Colorado, USA - PLM3-1_50_b1 | ecosystem: Environmental > Terrestrial > Soil > Riparian zone | place: USA: East... | reverse complement strand
AGCTTCAATTTGTTTTGCTCGCTAAAGCTTCGACGCCCGCCTTCGCGACCGCCTCATCCTGCTCGCCTTTGCCGCCGCCCACTCCGATCCCACCGACCAGCTTTCCATCCTTCATCAAGGGCAGGCCGCCCGGGAGCGTCGTAAATTTCCCGCCTGTGGTGGAGGAAATCTCATCCGTGATGTTCTGGGGAATCCCGCTCGCGCCGGAGGGCTTCCGGATTGAGGCCGCGGTATAGGCTTTGCTGAAGGAGGTGTGGTTGGTATGGATAAATGCGCCGTCCATCTTGATGAAGCCGAGGAGGTTGCCTCCAGCATCCACAATCGAGATGCCCATGGGCACACCGATTTCCTGAGCCTTCGCGACCGCCGCCGTCAGCACCCTCTGGATATCAGCGGTCGAAAGCTGAGCGGCAGGAGAATCGGCGGTGACGGGGAGTGCCAGAGCAATCAAACCGGCCACGATACAAACGATAGCCAAGCGTCGCATGAAAGTCCTCCCTGATCAGCGCGGGACAAGCACAGAAGAGCTCAAGCCTTGAGATCACGCAGCGGAACCTCACGGCCCTCTTCAAGATCTAACAGGTCAATCCAGGTGACGATGTCGGTCCGGGAGGGATCAACGGCGTCGCGTGTTTTCTGAAAGTAGGCCCACTTGGCGTCATCGTCCGGCCCGCGTTCCAGCATCTGCTTGTTCCAGAGTTCGATCTGCTTCTTCGATCGTGGCCGGCCATGCACCGCCAGCCATTCCAGAATCAGCTCATCATTGCGGGTCTTGGCAGCATAGGCGAAGTCCTGCTCGCTAAGCTCTAGAAAAGACAATAACGCTTTGTCCAGCGGACAGGCGTAGATGTAATCCCCGTTCACGCCGGCTTCGCGCGCGCGCGCCTTATCAGCCATCCGGGCGAGATGGACATACCCCCCGAGCAGCTCTCGGGCGCTTCGAGGATATTCCGCCTTGAGATCCTTTGCTCCCGGCCGCCGGATCTGTCCTGCGATATCGTCGGGAGTCTTTTCTTTGAGGTCTCCCATACCGGTCGAGCCGGGGATGTCGAAAGACATGCCACTCTCCTTACAGCAGCCGATGGTTTGAAAAGGTCAAGGTTTTGACCGCCACCGTCCCGTTATCGGCGGAGATGATCTGCCGCGACGCGGGGAGGTCGGCGTGGCCTACCCGTACATGGGAATCCGAGAAGCTTTCCACATTGGTCAGCCTGCCGTCTTGCGGATTGAAATAGTAGACGGTGTAGCGCGTGGTTACATACTTGTCGTCCTGGGTCAGCATGCTATCCTCGACGTTGATCGTGAATCTCATCGGCCCCATTGTGCGGTTGATCTGCCTGATCCGGTCGTCCTTGATGCGATAAAAGGAATTGAGCGCATCATGAATGCGAACAGTGTGACCCAGAGGATGAGTCGCTCCTCGCTCAAGCGTCAAGACACTCTTACCATCTGACTGCTCGAAGGTGCGAGGACCACGATGGACGGCGATCATGGCGAGCGTGTTGGTCGTCCATTTCTGGAGTTCAGGATCATCAAGCGATACGCTCACGTCCTGACTGGACTTGACGGTCACCGAGCCTTTCACTTCTTTGCCGTCGGCATTGACGAGAAGATCAGCCGTAAAACCTTTAAAATCGGCTGGCCATCGTGCGGTTTTTTCGAATGCTCGCCGCAACAATTCCCTGGCCTGTGGGTCATCCTTGGCATCGGTGGGAGGCGCCTGACTCTGGTACATTTCCATGGGAGGTCTCCTTTACAAATGAACTTGAGGCCTATTATAAGAATTTCACCATACCACGTCCAGGCTCGGCAGAACGATGCCCTACAAAACCGACCGCGCGACTCTTGAGCGCGAAGTAAGAGTGGATACCTACCGGGCCGGAGGACCCGGCGGTCAGCACCGCAATGTGACCGACTCAGCGGTCCGCCTCACCCATCTCCCATCGGGGATCGTGGTCGTCACGGCCGATTCTCGATCCCAGCACCGCAATAAGGAAAAGGCTTTCGAAAGACTCACGCGCCGGCTTCAGGCGCTCAACCGGATTCGCCCGAAGCGAATACCCACACGGAGGACGGCGGCCGCCCAGGAACGAAGGATTGCAGAAAAGAAGAAGCACCAGCAGACCAAAGACAAGCGAAGGCCGGTTTCTCCTGAATAGCGACCGTTAGAAATCTAATAGTTTCAGTGGCTTAGAATAGATCAGCTAAACATTATCTTAAAGTAAGATGCTGAAAGAACGCCTGGTTCCATACTTTTTAGGCTGTCTGGCGTAGGTTTTTCTACAGACATACCTACGATTGTAGTATAATTTAAGACAGCCGCACCGCATTGGGGACGACGAGGATGAGGAAAAAGATCGCGAAGGGCAGATCTTTAAAAGCTAGACCCTTAAAGGCTACCCGGCTAAAAGGGGCTCACCGCCAGATCGGCACCGCACGGCCCGGGATTGAAAAGCCAAAGTCTATGAAGGGCGGGTACCATAAGCCCGGCGAACGCACGAAAGGGCAGTCCGCGTTGGCCACCGCCGTCGCCGAAGACGAGCTCGAAGAGCGGCGCCGCCTGTTCGCCAAAGCCCGCAAGGGAGATAAAGGCGCCGTCGCAAAAATCTACGAATTGTATGGGGCACGAATCTATACGACCGCGCAGGTGAAAGAAGTGAAGCCGGCTCGATACAGTAACCCTCTTCCCTTACGAAAGCGGGCTCGGGGCTGACGCCTCTCGCCTGGTTTCCCTCGATGAGAGAGCACGATCCCGAGAAGCTCAAATTGCTTTACGAACGATTGCGGGATGTGTGTATGGTGGAAAAGGAAGTGTGGAAGGAGATCTACATGCCGCGCGAGGTGAAGGAGGGGGTGCGGCTGACGAGCGCCCAGGATCGCTACCAGGTGATCATTGACAGCCCCGAGGCTGAAGCGGTCCTTGAGGCAAACATCCCCTTGGGTGCGAAAGCACTCGAGGCAGCCATCGCGCAATACCAGTCTGCCATCAGCTTTGAGAAGACCTAGCCTTTCTCTTAAGGACTACTGCACGACAACCCGCAACCCCCCTCCGGCCAGGATGATTGCAATTTGCTCGCAGACTTTGTGCTCACCCGTATAGACTTCCGCCAAGCCGGTATGATCTATACGATAGGCCAGCTCAAAAGCACGCTCCGGCGTCATATTCGGAACCGCACGGCATAACAGATCAATGACCTGCTGGTAGCTATGACAATCACAATTGTAGACAATGACCTTTGCGCCGAGGTCCTCGCCGGTCATCACACCGGTTTCTTCAAGGGTGTCCGGAATGGGCGCGGTTTGGGGGGTGGCCATGTCACTCCCGATGGAGTGACATCGTACCATACCACCTGTAGAGGCGCTAGGGCATGAGGCTCCTGCACCTAGCTTCTTTTCATATTTTGGCCGCCTTGGACGCCAAGATCTGGTGGCCGCTGTTCCCTCTACTTCTGATGGTCGTGTTCGTTGCGCTCAGCGGCGCGGTTATTGGGGCGATTAGGCAGAAGAAATCACGGACGGATGTGGGCCTCCAAATCTTGGCCTTGGGCTGCTACCTCTTAACCGCGGTAGTCGCAATTGCAAGTGAGGGCAGTGGACGAGTCCCTGCCAGCCTCCATCGTGTGCCCTCACTCCTCACACAGGTGATTCTGTTAGTTCAGTTGGTACGGATATGGAAGCGACCCGACGCGAGGACGTTACGCGTGTTGAATATGATCGCCTGGGGCGCCATCCTTGCCGATACGGCCTTGCATTATCTCATGGCGAGAGGATAACCCTCCTTACGGGGGGCCCGTCCGCGGTCAGAATCGCTCCGATGCGACGGTTTCCACCCGCCCACCCCGGGTCCTATTTCACCCGCCCGCCCTGCGTCTGCCAAGAAGCAGCCGCCTTTCCCCTGGACGGGCCCTTTTCCCGTGGCCTCGCTACCCTCATTTCCGCAGCCCGCAACACCGAGCAATCCCGTCTCGATACCGAAGCCAATGGTTGAGGCCTTCCTGCGTGGCTTGGAGGATCAGTTGCTGGTCAGCGGCGCCGGTCGCATAGGTCAGCACTGTTTGCCAGGCGGTCTGGCGATGGCCGCTTTCTACCATGAGATGCACCCTGATGAGATCCATGTATTTCGGGTCAATCCCCTGATTCTGAACCAGCGGATGCTTCCGTACGATTTCCTCGATCTGCTCCGGGTCCTTCGGAGGTGAAGGATGAAGAATTTCCTGCCGGTCATTCGCGTTTCCCTCCACAAAAATAGTGGTGATGGCCAGAGCCGTGAGCCAATCTCCTTCGATAGTAATCTTGTCTAGCCACTCCCGATACAGCCGGCTTTCGGCGAGGAGGTTCACATCGCGAAAGTGGGCCCGCTCGAAGCCCAAACCGAGCATCATGGTCAAGAACAGATCAGGATGCGACTGTCCTAGCGACAATCCCCCGGTATCCTCCTCGTATACATTCTTCGCTAGTTCGCTTCGGACTGGGCGAGGCGGATTCTTGCCATGAATCCGGCTGAGGAAGACCGGGAAGTCCCGGACATAGACCGCGTATTCCTGCCGATAGTGCGTTTCGATCTGGGATTTGGTCGCCTGAGCACCGAAAAACAGCGGCCAGGCCCAATGGTCTTTGCGGTCCATGATCGCAAATAGCTTCTCGCGGAACTGGTCGGTCGACAGCGGCTTGATCATAGGCGTCTCCGTGACTACTACGAACTTATGCTATAATCCATACGATTTGCTATGGAAAAAGTAACGATTCAAAGTACCGAAGAAATCTTCACATTCCTCGGTGATGTCTCGCTGAGAGGACGTGGCGCCACAACTGACTGCCTGTTGGACCGCGTCTTGGAGGAAGGATTCACGGAGCCAATCTACCTCAACGCGAGCGGGGAAGACCCGGATGCCTTCTATCAAGGTAAGCCGAATGCCTGGGGGATCTACCAGATCCGTGAATGGAAGCGGGTCATGACGATCTCCGGAGGGCCCGGGCAGGAACGCCGCATCCAAATCACGGAAACCCCGTAGCTTCACAGGCCTATTTCACCCACCCACCCCGGGCCCTGCCAAGACAGGTCCCTTTTCCCGTGGCTTGCTTTCAATGATACCAGGCTTTACAATTCGATCATGACGAAGCTGCTGGCGCCTCGCGACGAGAACGAGTTGATGATGCTGATGAGTCTCTTGGAATCGGAAGGCATCACCTACCGCATTCAGAATGAGCATTTCGGCGGGTTATATCCTGGGCTCAATATTTTCGCCCTGAATGAACGGATCATTCTCGTAGACGAGTCGGATTATGAGCGGGCCTGGGTGGTTGCGCGCGACTTCCGAAAAACGATGGAAGAGCCATCCAAGGCCGACTCGGAGAAAGGGCGCATCAGTACCATCCGCCCACCAGGCTGTCTTCCTCAAAATACAGATAACGGTGCTTGACCGTTGCGCTGTTGATCCAATCCTCGAAGATCCACACTTCCCGGCGCGTCCCTGCAGCCGTGTAAGTGACATCCATCGTGTACGGCGAACCCCAGCTCTGCAGTACTTGCTGCCGAGTCATTCCGACCACCACCCGCTTTTGCGCGACGGCCTGTTCGAAGTTCGAGCCATACTTGAGCAACGGTGCAAATCGCCACAGCAGCATGCCCAGCAACAGGCAGGCCAGCACCCCATAGAGCGCGAGACGGATAGGGCGACGACGAAGATACGGCAGTGACATGGCAGCGGTCTGTGAGCCGTTCATCAAGGCCTTAGCTTAGCAGGTGATTTTTTCAACGGTCAAGCCTCAAAAGAAGACCATGTACGTCGAGGTTGAGCCCAATCCCAACTGCGAAGCCTCAGTCTTTCTTCGCTTTCGTGAGCAAGGTCCCGCGCGGCCGGTGAGCCAAGTGCGCAGTTATGACCGGGTGTCGAGCGGCGAGTGGTGCTGGATCACCGGGTTGCAAGGAGAGGGAACGGAGGGACTGTGCGAGGCCTGGGCGCGCCCGGTTGAAGATTCAGGGGCCGGTCTCGTCTACCTCGTGTGGGGAGGCGTGTGGGGACTCCGGCTCAAAGCCGTCAGCAACTCCGAAGCCTGGAGCTTCCAGAGCCACCACCAATGGGGAGAGCCGTATCTGTTGCTCGCTGACGCCCGAGACATCCGTTTCGCTGATGACGGGCCCCCGTGAAGAGAAGGGAGGCTTCGGCTGTGCCGAGCCGAGCGGGGGGTCCGGGGGCATCGGAGCCATTCCGATGGCGCACGGGCCCCCGTGAAGATTAGGGCGCGTAGCGAGGCTTGGGCACAGCCTTCTTGACCGGCTCGGGCGGCAGAGGCAGATTTTTGCCCTTCTCTGAAAAGGGATTCACCATCCCCTCATGAGTGATTTGTTGGCGCTCCCGGATGAGCTGCGCGCTGTCAATGGAAAACTCCATCCGCGTGACAGTATCACTCAGCCGTACCCGCGGGGGGAATCCTTCGGCGCTGTAGAGCCGATACGCTAGCGACCAGTCATAGTCATCCTTCCCACGCTCCTTAATCAGCCGGCGCGCATCAGGCGAGGGTGGCTCCTGGATCAGGATGATGAAGAGATTAGACCGAAAGGTCGGGGCATCATCCGCCGTGGAAGGCTTGAACTCCGGCACCAATTTCTGTAGGTCCGACATCGGGACCGGAAAAGGCACCGCGACCTGCCCCTCAGCGGCGACGGCGGCAGCGTCCGGATTTAAGAACTCGATGTCCAGCAGATGGACCAGGAGATTTGGGGTATCGGTGTTCGGCTTGTACTCTTCGGCGAATTGGAACGAGTAACGCACTTTCACGCCGTCGCGCGTGAAGAGGTAGACATCCTCCGCCATTGTTCCCGACATCTGATCCTTGAGAACATTCTCCCAGGTCTCCACGGAGTGATAGTTGTACACCCGTTGAGCAGCCATACGGGTGCGAACTTTCTGCGGTTGACCGAGCTTGGCGCGAAGTTCATTCTGTGTAAGCCCAAGGAATCCATCCTGAAAGAGCGCATCGGCGAGTGCGGGGCAGGGTGCAATCAACCACGCAACGATGCCAACCCTTCCGAGCGGTAACAGCATTTTCATCGTCCGGTTCCCGTGCTCGCGGTCATCCTACGGGCGGATGGTAACCTTGTCAAGATTGCCCGAGAGCGCGGAGTCATGGGAATCAAGCGCATGAACATCGGTCTCTCTCGGTGAGGAACTTTGGCGTCAGCTTGCCTCGCATGGCCGCCTCCAGTATAGTCACAAATCGAGAAACCCGAATGCGCGAACCGGTGGAGAACAGGGTCTGACGAGCACACCATGAGCCTAGAGCAGGTCTTACAACGCCGCATCGTGATCCTCGACGGTGCGATGGGTACCATGATCCAGAGTTGCCAGCTGGACGAATCAGGGTTTCGCGGTCGGGAGTTCACGGACCATCCACGTGATCTCAAAGGCTGCAACGACCTGCTATGCATCACGCGCCCGGACATTGTTGAAACGATCCACCGGCAGTATCTCGAAGCAGGCGCCGACCTGATCGAGACCAATACGTTTAATTCCACCTCCATTTCGATGGCTGACTACCAGCTGGAGCGATATGTCTATGACCTGAATGTGGCCGGCGCGCGCGTCGCTCGTCGAGCGGTGGAAGCGGTCCTAAAGAATGATCCCTCCCGCCCCCGCTTTGTGGCTGGGGCGATTGGTCCCACGAATCGGACGGCGTCCATGTCGCCTGATGTCAATAATCCCGCCTTCCGGGCCGTGACCTACGATCAGCTTGTCGAAGCGTATTCCGAGCAGGTCCGCGGCCTGATGGACGGCGGCGTGGATCTGCTCTTGGTCGAAACGGTCTTCGACACACTGAACGCCAAGGCCTGCCTCTTTGCCATTGATCAGTTCTTTGAAGCGCAGGGCCGCCGGCTACCAGTCATGGTGTCCGTGACCATTACCGACCGTAGCGGGCGGACCTTATCGGGTCAAACGGTGGAAGCCTTTTGGAACTCGATCTCTCACATGCCGCTCTTGAGCGTGGGGATCAATTGCGCGCTGGGCGCCAAACAGATGCGGCAATACATCGAGGAGTTGGCGGGGATCGCTCCGGTCTACATCAGTTGCCATCCGAACGCGGGTCTTCCGAACGCATTCGGCGGCTTCGATGAAACTCCGGAGATCATGGCCGCGGATCTGAAAGAGTTCGCCTCCAACAGCTGGCTCAATATCGTCGGCGGCTGTTGCGGCACGACGCCGGCACACATCCGAACTATTGCGCAGGCGGTGCGCGATCTTCCGCCGCGCCTGCCGGTGACTCCGGAACCGTACACCCGGCTTGGCGGCTTGGAGCCGTTAACCATTCGCCCGGAAACCAACTTTGTCAATATCGGGGAACGCACCAATGTGACCGGTTCACCGAGGTTTGCCAAATTGATCCTGAGCAGCGAGTACGAAGGCGCCTTGGCCATAGCCCGGCAGCAGGTGGACGAGGGCGCGCAGATCATTGATGTGAACATGGATGAAGGCATGCTGGATTCGCACGAGGCGATGACCACCTTCCTGAAGCTGATCGCCTCAGAGCCGGACATTGCCCGCGTACCGATCATGATCGACAGCTCCAAATGGACCGTGATTGAGGCGGGTCTCAAATGCGTCCAAGGCAAGCCCGTCGTCAACTCCATCAGTCTCAAGGAAGGAGAGGACACGTTCAAACATCACGCCGGGCTCAGTCGCCGGTACGGCGCGGCGGTGGTGGTGATGGCCTTCGACGAGGCCGGGCAGGCCGACTCGCGGGAGCGAAAAGTCGAAATCTGCAGCAGAGCCTATCGGATTCTGACCGAGGAGGTCGGCTTTCCCCCTCAGGACATCATCTTCGATCCCAATATCCTCACGGTGGCAACCGGCATCGAGGAGCACAATAATTATGCCGTGAACTTTATCGAGGCCACGCGCCGGATCAAAGCGACGTTGCCTCATTGCAGGATCAGCGGGGGCATCAGTAACATCTCCTTTTCATTCCGCGGCAACAACCTGGTGCGAGAGGCGATGCACTCCGCCTTTCTCTATCACGCCATCCAGGCCGGCATGGATTTGGGTATCGTCAATGCCGGGCAGTTGGCGGTCTATGAAGAAATTCCCAAGGACCTGCTCGAACTGGTCGAGGATGTGCTACTCAACCGTCGGCCCGATGCGACCGAGCGTCTCCTGGGTTTCGCCGAGACCGTCAAGCAAAAGGACAAGGCCGCGGTGAAAGAGGATGCGTGGCGGGAGGGCAGTGTGGAGGAGCGCCTCTCGCACGCGCTCGTGAAGGGCATCGTCGACTATATCGAGGTGGACGTGGAAGAGGCTCGGCAGAAATACGACAAGCCGCTCCAGGTGATTGAAGGCCCCCTGATGGCGGGGATGAGCATTGTCGGAGATCTCTTTGGCGCCGGTAAAATGTTCCTTCCCCAAGTCGTGAAGAGCGCGCGTGTCATGAAGAAGGGGGTGGCGTATCTGCTGCCGTTTATGGAGGCGGAGAAGCAGGCCTCCGGCGACGACCGGCCGCGAGGCCGTATCCTCATGGCGACGGTCAAAGGAGACGTACATGACATCGGCAAGAACATTGTCGGCGTGGTGCTGGGCTGTAACAACTACGATGTGATTGACCTCGGGGTGATGGTTCCTTGCGACACGATCCTCAACACCGCCCGGGAGAAAGAGGTCAACCTCATCGGGCTGAGCGGGCTTATTACACCGTCCCTCGACGAGATGGTGCATGTGGCGCGCGAAATGACCCGGCAAGGGTTTCGCACACCGCTGCTGATCGGCGGCGCGACCACGAGCAAGGCTCATACGGCGGTGAAGATCGCGCCTGCGTACCAGGAGTTGGTGGTGCATGTGTTGGACGCCTCGCGCGCGGTCGGGGTGGTCAGCCAGCTTCTGAGCCACGATCAGAAAGACTCCTTTGTCACCGACACCCGGCTCCAACAGGAAGAGATTCGACAAGCGTACCAGGCTCGCGGCCCGCGGGTCCTCTTAACCATCGAACAGGCGCGGGAGCGAAAGCCGCCGATCACGTGGCGTGCGACCGAGATCGCGCGGCCGGGCTTTCTCGGCATCCGCGTGCTGGACCAGGTGCCCCTGGAGCGGATCGTCCCGTTCATTGATTGGTCGCCGTTCTTTCACACATGGGAATTGCGCGGGCGTTATCCGCAGATTCTCGAGGACAAGGAAATCGGCCCCAAGGCGAAGGAGTTATTCGACGACGCCAAAAAGCTGCTCGACGAGATCGTTGGGAAAAAGTTGGTGACCGCCCACGCAGTCTACGGCTTCTTCCCGGCAAACAGCGTGGGCGATGATATCGAGGTATACACGGATGACGCCCGCTCCACGGTGCTCCGCACCCTCCATACCCTTCGGCAGCAGATGCTAAAGCCGGAAGGGCAAGGCAATTACGCCTTAGCTGATTTCATTGCCCCCGCCTCGAGCGGGGTGCCGGACTACCTGGGAGCCTTTGCCGTCACGACGGGCGTCGGCCTTGACGCTCTCTGCGCCCGGTTCAAAGAGCAATACGACGACTATAACGCGATCATGGCGCAGGCCCTCGCGGATCGGCTGGCAGAAGCGTTGACGGAGCTCCTCCACAAACAGGCGCGCGAAGACTGGGGTTACGGCAAGACAGAGGACTTGAGCTATGAGGATCTGATCCGAGAGCGCTACCGGGGCATTCGCCCGGCCCCTGGGTATCCGGCCTGTCCCGACCACACGGAGAAGATCGTCCTCTTTGAACTCTTAGAGGTCGAGAAGCACACCGGCATCCGTCTCACGGAAAACTTGGCGATGTACCCGGCCAGTTCGGTGAGCGGGTTGTATTTCGCTCATCCGGAAGCCAAATATTTCGCGGTCGGCAAGCTCGGTCGCGATCAGGTCATTGATTACCACCGGCGTAAGGGGATGGATCTTCAGACCGTGGAACGGTGGCTGTCGTCGAATCTGAATTATGACCCGGAGGCCCCTGCTCCTCTCGCCAGCCAAGCTGATTCTGCCCGTTAAGTCTTGCGCCTGGTCACAGGCTGCCACGGCACGCGCTCCCGCGTCCCAGCATCAAAGAGATGCATTTTTTCCGGAAACATTTCGAACCCCACCGTGCTCCCCAGTGAGACCTGACCCTCTTCCGCCCACAGCGCTCTGACTGTGTGTGGGCCCCATTGAAGGTCAAGCCAGGTCTGAGGGCCGGCTAATTCAACGGCCAGCACCTCGGCGTTGTAACCTGTCTTGGGAGTGTGGAGGACGGCGCGAAGATCGGCAGGACGAATGCCGACAAGAACCTCGCCGGGGAGGGATTCTGTGGGCATCGGAATGGTCGCGATGGTGAAGTCCAGAGACGGCGTGGGGGCGGTTGTGATCCGGCCGGGCATCAGATTGATCCGCGGCATGCCGATGAACTCGGCTACAAAGGTGTTGGCGGGGCGAAAATAAATGTCCGACGGTGCCCCCAGTTGCTGGATCACGCCCTGGTTGAGCACCGCCATGCGATCGGACAAGACCAGCGCCTCTTCCTGATCGTGCGTGACATAGAGCGTCGTCGTCTTGAGCCGGCTATGCAAGCGTTTGATCTCGGACCTGGTTTGGACTCGCAGATGCGCATCGAGGTTCGACAGCGGCTCATCCATGAGAAAGACAGCGGGCTCTCGAATCAAGGCTCGTCCTAAGGCCACCCGCTGGCGCTCGCCGCCGCTGATTTCGGCCGGCTTCTTTTCGAGAATGCCGGCAATCCCCAGCAGTTCGGCCATGCGGTTCGCCTCCCGGTCAATCTCAGCCTGCCGCCACTTTCGCAAGCGCAGGGGAAACGCGAGATTTTCAAAGACGGTCTTGTGCGGATAGAGCGCATAGGACTGAAAGACCATCGCGACATCGCGATCCTTGGGCGACAGGTGAGTCACCCGCTGCTGGTCGAAGTAAATCTCGCCTGAGCTTAGCGGCTCAAGGCCGGCCACGAGATTCAGCACCGTGGACTTCCCGCATCCACTCGGGCCCAACAGGGTAAAGAATTCGCCGTCATGGACCGTCAAGGATACATCGCGAAGGACGTCTCTGGAACCGAAGCGCTTGGCGACGCCGTCCAATCGTACTTCAGGCATCGCTAGCCCTTGACCGCTCCGGCCGTGAGGCCTCGCACAATATGTCGCTGGAAGGCCAGGACCAGGACGATGACCGGCGCCGTGACCAGGATGGAGGCGGCGGCGAGCTCGCCCCAGCGGATTTCATGCAGGCCGGGAAATAACACAATCGCCACCGGCATGGTCCGGGAGGCTTCGGTTGCCGTAAACGTGAAGGCGTACAGAAACTCCGTCCACGAGAAGAGAAAAGCCAGCACTCCGGCGGCCGTCAAACCGGGGCGGGACAAGGGCAGAAACACACGCGTGAGCGCCTGCCACGGAGAGCACCCGTCCACGCGGGCTGCGCGGTATAGGTCTCCGGGAAGGTCCCGCATGAAGTTCGTCAGCACCCAGATGGTGAGCGGGAGAGAGAAGGTAATGTGGCTGATGAGCAATGCCCACCAGGTATCTCGCAGGCGGAGCGCGCGCAGGACTATAAACAAGGGACCGACCGTGACGATAGCCGGAAACATGGAACATGCGAGAACGATGCCGAGGATCAGCGGCTTCCCACGAGCCGGCAGCCATGCGAGAGCGAACGCCGCCGGCGCGGCAAGGGCCAGTGAAGCGAGTGCTGTCAGGGTGGCCACCCCGAAGCTATTCAGCAGAACTCGCTGAAACGGATGCTCCTCAAAGAGGGCGGCATAATGAGCAAGAGTTGGGCGCGCGGGAAAGAAGGGCGGAAGCGACATCAGTTCCGCATCGGGCTTTACCGAGGTCACCCCTTGCCAGATGATCGGGAACACGCTCCAGCAGAGGACACAGGCCAATAAGACGGACTGGAGAACGCGGTTTCCATTCTGTCCGGTCATTTCGGTCATGGCGCGCGTCCCACGAGCCTCCGAAAATCATTCCGGCCGATCCAAAGTTGGAAGATGCTCGCAAGCGCCACGAGCAGAAACATGACAACCCCGATCGCCGACCCATAACCGAACTGGAAAGTTTGGAAAAGCATTTTGTAGGCATAGATGGAGAGTGTTTCGGTGGCGTCCGCTGGGCCGCCGCCGGTCAGCACGTACGGGAGATCGAAAACGCGCAAGGCGTCAATCACGCGGAAGAGCACGACCACGAGCAGCATCGGCCGGAGCAGCGGCAGAGTGATGTGCCGGAACATGTGCCATCGAGTGGCGCCGTCAAGCGAGGCAGCGCGATACAGATCCCCAGGGATCATCGCGAGGCCGGCCAACAGAAGAATAACCGCGAAAGGGGTCATCTTCCACACATCCGCCAGAATGGCAGCATGGATT
>Ga0184632_10000715_pt1 | contig 13367 bp, 15 predicted proteins | sample PLM31_50_b1_FD_133153 | JGI IMG/M metagenome (GOLD analysis project Ga0184632, IMG submission 133153) | Groundwater sediment microbial communities from an aquifer in East River, Colorado, USA - PLM3-1_50_b1 | ecosystem: Environmental > Terrestrial > Soil > Riparian zone | place: USA: East... | reverse complement strand
GCTGTCAAGCCTATGCGACGGCCGATCTCGGATCGATCGCGTACGAAACGAGCGCACGCGAGGGACTGATCGTCGACGAAGGCGTCATCGTGGAGATCGTGCGCCCCGGCACTGCGGATCCTGTCGCCCCCGGCGAGGTCGGCGAAGTCGTCGTTACCACGCTGTTCAATGTGGACTATCCGCTGATCCGCTTCGGCACCGGCGATTTGTCGGCGTTGCTGCCTGGCGTTTCACCTTGCGGCCGTACGAACATGCGGATCAAGGGATGGATGGGCCGGGCCGATCAGACGACGAAGGTCAAGGGCATGTTCGTGCACCCGTCGCAGGTCGCCGCAATCGTCAAGCGGCACGGCGAAATCGTGAAAGCGCGGCTCGTCGTCGACAATCCCGACGGCAACGACCGGATGACGCTGCATGTCGAGGTTCCTGCCAACGCGTCTGCGTGCGCCGATGCGATCGTCACGTCGATTCGCGACATCACCAAGCTCCGCGGCGAAGTGACGTTCCGCGCAGCCGGCGCGTTGCCGAACGACGGCAAGGTGATTGACGACATCCGCAAATACGAATGAATCCCGCCGCGTAACACTTCCCTCTGGCGCGTCTGCCCTTATCCTGCGACCCGCCAACCCCCGTGCTAGCATTGGCTGTATTGCACAACACCGCCGGGAATGATCCAGTGCCGGAAGTCGCTGCCGATACGTTTTCGCCGCTTCGCGAGGAGACGCTGCGAACCATCGCGACCTACGGCGTGGTCCGCCAATTCGGGAAGCAGACCGTTCTAATCCACGAAGGCGACGTCGGCGATTCGCTGTACATCATCCTCTCCGGCCGTGTGAAGGTGTATGCGAGCAATGAAGCCGGGCGCGAAGTGGTCATCAATTTTTGCGGCCCCGGCGAGTACGTGGGTGAAATGTCGCTGTACGGTGCGCCGCGCTCGGCTTCGGTGATCACGCTCGAGCCGACGTCCTGCGCGATCGTCAACCGCGCGCAGTTCAGCGACTTCATCGCCGCCAATCCGGACGTCGCGCAACATTTGATCCAGACGCTCATCCACCGTTTGCGCGGCGCGACGGAGAACGTGAAAAGCCTCGCGCTGTCCGACGTCTATGGCCGGCTGGTGCGCCTGTTGAACACGCTGGCCGTCGATCGCGACGGAAAGCTCGTGGTGCTCGAAAAGCTCACGCAGCAGGACATCGCCGATCGGGTTGGCGCGTCGCGTGACATGATCGGCAAATTGTTGAAGGACCTGGTGGCCGGCGGCTATCTGATTGTCGAGGACCGTCAGATCACGATCGTCAAGAAGCTGCCGCCCGGCTGGTAGCGCCAACGCCATTTCCGCCCGATTCCAGGGCGGCGAAAATTCCGCAACGCGGCGCGCGATTCCTCCCTGTCGGTGCGCCTTCCCCGCTCGTAGAGTGTTCTCAACCGGTCGCGCCGGACGCGCGCCGGCGACAAAACTCCCTGATCGCTGCAAGGAGAACACGATGAGCAACGATGGTTCGATGCGCCACGAGCGCAGCAGCTTCCTCACCGGCATCAAGACGGTGGCACTGATCGTCATCCTCGGCGCGATCGCCGCGGTCGCCGATCATGCCTTTTTTATCGCGCCGTACGCGTCGGAGCAGCACGCGACCGACGCCGCACCGGCCGCGATGGCGCCGGCACCCTCGGCCACGTTCGTGGTCCCGGAACACCTGCGCACGAACGCTCGCGACGTACCGGAGCACGTCACCGCGTTTTGAAGAACGCATCGGGCGTCCTGCCGGGCGTGCCCCCAGTGGGGGGAGGCGCGTAGCGCCTCGGGGGCGTCTTCTCTAGCTGTCGAGGCCGCCGAAGCAGATGTACTTCACCTCGACGTATTCGTCGATGCCGTACTTCGATCCTTCGCGGCCGAGGCCGGACTGCTTGACGCCGCCGAACGGCGCGACCTGCGTCGTGATGAGCCCGGTATTGATGCCGACCATGCCGGCTTCGAGCTGTTCGGCGATGCGCCAGGCGCGACCGACGTCGCGACTGTAGAAATAGGAGGCCAGCCCGAACACGGTATCGTTGGCGAGCCTCACCACTTCCGCATCGTCGTGAAAGCGGATGAGCGGCGCGACGGGTCCGAACGTTTCCTCGGAAAAGATCTTCATGTCGGGCGTCACGTTGGTCAGCACCGTCGGCTCGAAGAAATTGCCGCCCAGCGGATGACGCTTGCCGCCGAGCACGATGCTCGCCCCATGGGCCGTGGCATCGGCGATGTGCTCCTCGACTTTGGCCACGCCGGCGGCGTTGATCAGCGGACCCTGCGTCACGCCGGCTTCGGTGCCGGGGCCGACCTTGAGCTTGGCCACGCGCGCCGCGAGCTTGGTGGCGAACGCGTCGTACACCGAGTCCTGCACGAACAGGCGGTTCGCGCACACGCACGTCTGGCCGGCATTGCGATACTTCGAAATGATCGCGCCTTCGACCGCGGCATCGAGGTCGGCGTCGTCGAACACGATGAACGGCGCGTTGCCGCCAAGCTCGAGTGAAAGCTTCTTGACCGTGGGCGCCACTTGCTGCATCAGCAGGCGGCCGACCTCTGTGGAGCCGGTGAACGACAGCTTGCGCACCGTCGGATTCGCGCACATTTCACCGCCGATGTTGGCGGCCTTCCCGGTCAGCACATTGAGCACGCCATGCGGAAACCCGGCGCGATGCGCGAGCTCCGCGAGCGCCAACGCCGAGAACGGTGTGGCTTCGGCCGGCTTGATCACGACGGTGCAGCCGGCCGCGAGCGCGGGCGCGACCTTGCGCGTGATCATCGAGCACGGGAAATTCCACGGCGTGATCGCCGCGCACACGCCGACGGGTTGCTTGATCACGACCAGACGGCGATCGTTGCCGATCGTCGGGATCACGTCGCCGTAAACACGCTTGCCTTCCTCGGCAAACCATTCGACATAGGCAGCGCCAATGGCAATTTCGGCGTTGGCTTCGGCGAGGGGCTTGCCCTGTTCGGTCGTCAGAATGAGGGCGAGGTCGTCGCTGTGCGCGAGCATGAGATCGTGCCACTTGCGCACGATCGCACACCGATCCTTGGCGAGCATGTCGCGCCAGGCTGGCCAGGCGCGGTCGGCGGCGGCGATGGCACGCGCGGTCTCGGCGGCGCCGCACACGGGTACGGTGCCGATCGTGCGGCCGGTGGCGGGATTGGCGACGACCTTGGTCGCGCTGCTATCGGCGTCGATCCACGCGCCGTCGACGTAGCACTGCATGCGCAACAGCCGGGGATCCGTGAGGGAGGGTGCGGAGCGTTCGAGCGTATCGGGAGCCATGCGTGCCTCGTCGGAACGATTGATGTCGAGCCCAATATTCTACCGCAGCGCAACAAGCCAAGCGCTATACGGAATTAGCGTCGCCGCTTCAATCCCACCGCACAACGCCGGCGTACGCAGTGACCAGGATGATCGCGCCAAATGCGATCCGGTACCACGCGAACGGCGTGAAGTCGTGACGGCTCACGTAACGCAGCAACCACCGCACACAAAGGAACGCGGAGACGAAGGCGGCGGCGAAGCCGGCGCCAAACGCAGGCAGATCGGCGGCTGCGAGGAGATGCCGGTTTTTCACCGCCTCATACGCACACGCGGCGAACAGCGTCGGGATGGCAAGGAAGAACGAAAATTCGGTCGCTGCCCTGCGCGAGAGACCGAACAGCATGCCGCCAATGATGGTTGCGCCCGATCGCGACGTACCCGGCACCAGGGCGAACGCCTGCGCACAGCCGACTTTGAGCGCGTCGGTCCACTGCATGTCGTCGATGTTGTCGATGCGCACGGTGTCGGGCCGCGCGCGTTGCCGACGCTCGGCCCACAGGATGACGAATGCGCCCACGACGAACGCGATCGCCACGGGAACCGGCGCGAACAGCGCGGACTTGATGAGCTTGCCGAACACGAGCCCCAGCACGGCGGCCGGCAGGAACGCCACGCCGAGGTTGACGACGAAGCGGTTCGCGCGAGGGTCGCGGAACAGGCCCGCGGCGACCGCGAACAGGCGCGCGCGGAATTCCCAGCAAACGGCGAGGATGGCTCCCGCCTGGATCACGATTTCGAACACCTTGGCCTGTTCGCCGGTGTAACCCAATAGCGAGCCGGCGACGATCAGATGGCCGGTGGAGGAGACCGGCAGGAATTCGGTCAGGCCTTCGACGATGCCGAGCAGAAGTGCGACAAGGAGAGTGGGATGTTCCAAGGCGAGGGAGGTGCGCGGCGCAAGTGATGACCGCGGCGGATTGTCGCACGGCGGTCGCGCCGGACGCCGATGACCGGCATCGACCGCTGTCAGTGCCTACGCGGTCTCGGCGTTGCGCGCCGCGAGCAGCGGATCGAATATCCAGCGCTTGATCAGCATCCCCGCGATCATCGCCGCGACGAACAGTGCGGCATCGGCCACCGGCCGCCCGAGCGAGGCCAATGCGGGACCCGGACAATAGCCGGCGATGCCCCAGCCCACGCCAAAAAGTGCGGAGCCGATTACCAACGGCACGTCAATGTCGCGCCGTGTCTTCAGGTGGAGCCCGGTGTCGAGCAACGGCTTGCCGCGCCTGATGATCAGCGGAAACAGCGTCGCCGTGACGGCCAACGCGCCGCCCATCACGAGCGCGAGGCTCGGGTCCCAAACGCCGGAAATGTCGAGGAAGCCGACGATCTTCTGCGGATTGGTCATGCCGCCGAGCACCAGTCCGAATCCGAACAGGACGCCAATGGCCACCGCGCCGAAAAGCCGGTTCATGCGAGCGCTCCGACATGCAGGACGTGCCGGATCACGAAGACCGTCACCATGCCGGCGGCCATGAACACGAGCGTGCCCACGAGCGAGCGGGCCGAGCGACGGGCGAGTCCGCAGACGCCGTGGCCGCTCGTGCAGCCGGCCGCGTAGCTCGTGCCAACGCCGACCAGCAATCCGGCCAGCGCGATCAGCAGCGGCGAATCGACGGCGCTCTTCGGCAGCGAGTCCGGCACGACGGCAAAGCCGATCGCGCCGCCGGCAACAAGTCCCACGATGAAGCAGAGCCGCCATCCGAGGTCGCCGGGTTGCGGCGCGAGCGCATGGTCGACGATGCCGGAAACGCCGGCGATGCGGCCGTTGAGCCACAGGAGCAGCGTCGCGGCTGCGCCGATCAGGAGTCCGCCCGCCAGGGCAGACACCGGGGTGAAATCGGGGGAAATCATGGGGACCGTGTCGGATCCAACGTCGATTGCACGAGTTTACGTATCATTGTACAAGCGACGCCTGCGGCGACAGCCGGTGACGCTTGCCAACCTGAAAGAGTACCCATGGACCAGGACCTCCTGCAGCTCTTCGACGTGACGTCCTCTACGTTCACCTATTTCCTCGTCGATCGCGCGTCGCGGGAAGCGGTGGCGATCGACTCGGTGGACACGCAGGCCGAGCGCGACATCGCGCTGATCCAGCGACTCGATCTGCGCTTGCGCTACGTGCTGGAAACGCACGCGCATGCCGACCACATCACCGGCGCGGGCAAGTTGCGCGAAATGACCGGCGCGCTGGCCGCCGCGCCGATCGGCTGCGGCATCGCGCCGGCCAACGTGCAACTGAACGACGGCGACGCCCTGCTGTTCGGCGTGGACGAACGCATCGTGGCGCTGCATACGCCGGGTCACACCGCCGGCAGCATGAGCTACTTGTGGCGCGGCAACGTGTTTACCGGCGATGCGTTGCTGATCGACGGCTGCGGCCGCACCGATTTCCAGAGCGGCGACTCCGGCGCGCTGTACGACAGCATTCACCAGAAACTCTTCATGCTGCCGCCAGCCACGCGCGTCTATCCCGCACACGACTATCGCGGCAACAGCGTATCGACGATCGGCTGGGAAAAGCGGCACAATGCAAGACTCGCCGGACGCGAACGCGGTGCGTTCATCACGCTGATGGCGGAGCTCCACCTGCCACGGCCCAAGATGATCGACGTCGCCGTACCCGCGAACCAGTTGTTGGGAATTCCCCATGCCGTCTGACGACGCCAGGCCGACTGCCGACATCATCGCCACCGCGGCAGCGCGGGCGAAGGAGGCGGGCGCGCCGATGGCGGGATTGCTGACGCCCACGGAGACGTGGGAATTGTTCAAGCGCGGCGAGCTCGAGCTGGTCGACACGCGCACGCTGGCCGAGCGCGACCTCATCGGCTACGTGCCGGGCAGCGTGCACATCGAGTGGTACGACTACCCGGCGAAAAAGCTCAACGAGCATTTTCTCGACGACCTGCGCAAGAAAGTGGAGCCCGACAAGCCGGTCGCATTCCTCTGCCGCAGCGGCGTGCGTTCGCATCATGCGGCAGCGCTCGCGACCGCCAACGGGTATCGCGCGGCGTTCAACATTCCCGAAGGCTTCGAGGGCGACAAGAGCGTGCACGGTCAGCGTCGCGTCAACGGGTGGCAGGTGGCGGGGCTGCCGTGGCGGCAGGATTGATGCGTGACCAAATTATCGGGCGCGCTTCGCGCCGCCAATAATTTGGTCCCGATTAGTCAGCACGAAAAGCTTCGGGCGGCCGCGCGCTTTTCGTGTAGAAAAGGCACGAAGCGCGCCGATCGCGGTCCGCTTCGCGGAAGCTCGGTAGCGCGCGTATGCGACTTGAATGCCCCAACGAATGCGTGGGCTAATCGAAGGCTGTCAGCGTGCCTGCGCGTTACTGAACAGCCGCGCAGCGGCTTATGATCGACGCGCTTCCTGCCGTTTCCGGGGGAAAGCGCGCGGCCGTCCGAAGCTTTCCCCTCTGACTGCCTTCGGGACAAAAAAGTGGAGCGCAGCGCGCTCCGCTTTTTTGGCACATCCGGGCGCAAATCGCGCGGGCGGCGGCGAAGCCGCTCCCGGTCACGCGATTTGCGCACGCTACGATCCCAGTTCCTTCATGAGCTTTGCCACGGTGGCCTTGAGCGTTGCAAGCTCGTCCTGCAATTGCGTGACGTTGGCCTTCAGCGCCGCGAGCTCGCCGATCGTCACACGCCCGCCCTCGACCGCGGGAAGCGGCTCGCCGGTCGTCACGACGGGCGGTCCCGACAACAAATGCGCCCAGCGTGTTTCGCGCGCGCCGGGCTGTCGCGGCAACTCGACGACCAGCGGGCCCGCCTGGCGTTCCGCAAGCTCGTGCAGGAAGGCCTCGACCGACGAGATGTCGGCAAAGCGGTGCAGCCGCTCGCAGTGAACGCGCAGCTCGCCCACCGTTTGCGGACCCCGCAGCATGATGATCGTGAGCAGCGCCACGGCCTGCGCGGGAACGTTCAGCACCCGCGCAAAATTCTGCGCGTAGCGCATCACGCGCCCGCCACTCGATTCGACGACCAGCGACAGCGCCTTCAGACGGTCGATCGCGCCTTGCACCTCGTCCTCGGTGGCGTCGAGGATGGGGTCCCGGCTCGTTTTCTGATTGCAACCGGACACCAGCGAATTGAGCGTGAGCGGATAGGTATCGGGCACCGTGTGCTGCTTTTCGACCAGCACGCCGAGCACACGGGTTTCGAGGAGGGACAACGCGGGTAGCGACAGGGACATCGGGTTTCGACGCGAGCGGGCTTGCATCCGAGTTTAACGCACGCGGTCGTTGAGACCCTGGGCATGCCGGAGTAGACTGTTCCGTCGATCATTGAGGTGATCTGACGTGATGCGTGACGTGCGGCCGGCTGCCGTTGCCGGCAGTTTTTATCCCGAAGCGCCGATCCGCTTGGCGGCGCAGGTGCGCGCCTATCTTGCCGGCGCGACGAACACCTGCGGCGCGCCGCCGAAGGCCGTAATCGTTCCGCATGCCGGTTACGTCTATTCCGGTCCGGTGGCCGCCGCCGCTTACGCGCGCCTGGCCCCGTTACGCGACGTTGTCACGCGCGTCGTCCTGCTTGGACCGGCGCATCGCGTGCCGGTGCGCGGTCTTGCCGTGCCGCAGGCGCGCGCCTTCGCGACGCCGCTCGGCGAGGTCGCGCTCGACGCCGCCGCCATCCGCGATGCGTCTGCGTTGCCGCAAGTCATCGTCAGCGACGACGCGCATGCCGCCGAGCATGCGCTCGAAGTGCAGTTGCCGTTCCTGCAGTCGGTGCTCGGTACCTTTACGCTGGTCCCGCTCGCCGTGGGCCGTGCGACGCCGGACGACGTGGCCGCGGTGCTCGAAGCGCTGTGGGGTGGACCGGAAACGCTGATCGTCGTCAGTTCGGATTTGTCGCACTACCATGCGTACGCCGATGCGCAGCGCATCGATCGTGACACCGCCGACGCGATTCTTGCGCTGAGCCCGAACCTCGATCACGAGCAGGCCTGCGGCGCGACGCCCATCAACGGCTTGCTGTTGTGCGCGCGGCGCCGCGGGCTCGAGCCCGCGTTGCTCGATCTGCGCAACTCGGGCGACACCGCCGGCGACCGGTCGCGGGTGGTCGGCTATGCGTCGTTCACATTTACCGACCATGGAACACGGCACTGACCTCGGCGAAACGCTGCTCGCCATCGCGCGCGCCGCGATCCGGAGCGAGCTCGGACTTGGCGACAGTATGGCGACGAGTCATGGTTCCCTTTCCGAGCGCGCCGCGACCTTTGTCACGCTGCGCGTTGGCAACCGTCTGCGCGGTTGCATCGGTAGCGTGGAAGCGCGCCGGCCGCTCGGCGAGGACGTCCGCGCGAACGCGATCGCCGCCGCCTTCAACGACCCGCGGTTTCCACCGCTGGCCGCGCACGAATTCGCATCGACGGCCATTGAGGTATCGTTGCTTGGCCCAAGCGAACCGATCCCATGCACGGGGGAAGATGACGCGGTAGCGCGGCTGCAGCCCGGGATCGACGGGGTCATTCTGCACTGCGACCGGCACCGCGCGATCTTTTTGCCGCAGGTGTGGCAACAGTTGCCCGACCCGCGGGAGTTTCTCGCCGAGCTCATGTGCAAAGCGGGCTTGCCGGCCAACGGCTGGAACGCGAACGTAAGGCTCGCGCGCTATACGGTCAGCAAATTCAGCGAGCGGGCGCCGCTGCCTGTATGAAGCGATGAACGACTATCCCGGCCGCTGGTGGCACCCCCTGTCCGACGGACGCATCCAATGCGACCTGTGTCCGCGCGACTGCCGGCTGCACGAAGGGCAGCGCGGCGCCTGCTTTGTGCGCCAGCGCAAGAACGATGCGATGGTGTTGACGACCTACGGGCGCTCGTCCGGGTTCTGCATCGACCCGATCGAAAAGAAGCCGCTCAATCATTTCTATCCCGGCTCGTCGGTGTTGTCGTTCGGGACGGCCGGCTGCAATCTCGCCTGCAAGTTCTGCCAGAACTGGGACATCTCCAAGTCGCGCGAGATGGACACGCTGCAGGATGCGGCGTCGCCGGCGGCCATTGCCGCCGCCGCGCACAGGCATGGCTGCCGGAGCGTCGCATTCACGTACAACGACCCCGTCATCTTCGCCGAGTACGCGATGGATGCGGCCGATGCGTGTCGCGCGCAAGGGATTGCGGCGGTCGCCGTGACCGCCGGCTACATCGGCATCGATGCACGGCGTGAGTTCTACGCGAAGATGGACGCGGCCAACGTCGATCTCAAAGGCTTCACCGACGAGTTCTACGTGAAACTGTGTGGCGCGCACCTGCAGCCGGTCCTCGACACGCTCGTCTACCTGGTGCACGAGACCGACGTATGGACCGAGATCACGACGTTGCTCATTCCCGGCAAGAACGACGGCGACGCCGAGATCGAGGCCGAGTGCCGCTGGATCGCGCGCGAGCTGGGGTCCGACGTTCCGGTGCATTTCACCGCGTTCCATCCGGACTACAAAATGACCGACCTGCCACGGACGCCGGCGGCGACACTCACGCGAGCGCGCGCCATCGCATTGCGCTGCGGCTTGCGTTTCGTCTACACCGGCAACGTGCACGACCGGGAAGGCGGCACCACGTTCTGTCCGGCCTGCGCGCAGCCGGTCATCGTCCGCGACTGGCACGAGATCCTGCGCCATGAAGTCACGGCGGATGGCCACTGCCGTCACTGCGCGGCAGCGCTGCCCGGCCGCTACGAGGCGTTCGACCGGGCGTGGGGACGACGACGCGTACCCGTGCGCGTCGCGCTGGAACGCTCCTTGGCCTGAGGTTGTAATCGTGCGTTACCGGACGCTTGCCGCGTGCGACTTTCGTGCGACGATACGCGGTCCCGACCGGAGCTCTTCATGGCCACACCCCCCGACGTCACCAACATGGCGCTGTTCTGCGACTTCGAGAACATCGCGCTCGGCGTGCGTGACGCCAACTACGAAAAATTCGACATCGGCAAGGTGCTCGAGCGGCTGCTGCTCAAGGGCAGCATCGTCGTCAAGAAGGCCTACTGCGACTGGGACCGCTACAAGGCGTTCAAGGCGCCGATGCACGAGGCGTCGTTCGAGCTGATCGAGATTCCGCACGTCCGGCAGTCCGGCAAGAATTCCGCCGATATCCGGATGGTGGTCGATGCCCTCGACCTTTGCTACACGAAGGCGCATGTCGAGACGTTCGTGATCATCAGCGGCGACTCGGACTTCTCACCGCTTGTCTCGAAGCTGCGCGAGAACGACAAGGTGGTGATCGGCGTCGGCGTCAAGAACTCGACGTCGGACCTGCTCATCGCCAATTGCGACGAGTTCATTTTCTACGACGATCTCGTGCGCGAGAAGAAGAAGGCGGCGACGCGCCGCACCGCGAAGACGGCCGGCGCCGCCAAGGGCCGCGCGCCGGCGAAGAAGGCCGCCGAGGACGCCGCTGCGCTCCCGGCCGGTACCGAGGCGCCGGCGGCACCGGACCGCAGGTCCGACGACGAGCGCCGCGAGGAGGCGCTCGACCTGATTGTCGAAACCGTGGACGCGCTGATCAGGGAGCGCGGCGCCGACGAGAAAATCTGGGGATCGATGGTGAAGCAGGCATTGAAACGCAGAAAACCGGGGTTCAACGAGTCGTATTACGGATTCCGCTCGTTCAACAGCATGCTGGAGGAGGCCGCGCGCACCGGCAGCCTCGGGCTCGAACGTGACGAAAAATCGGGCGGTTATATCGTGCGGCTCGCCGCGCCGGAGGAATGACGATGCGCATCGCTTTGGCCTTGTTCGCGGTCTCTCGGCGGTTCGTCGGTGCGGCCGCCACTTTTGCCAGCCTCGCCGCGTTGGCGGCATCGCCCGAATTGACGATCGTCATCGGCGAGCGCACGGTGAAGCACAGCGTCGAAGCGCTGCTGGCCAATCCCGCGACGACGACGATCACGATCCCGCAGGACGTCGCGTACAAGCGTGCGATGACGTATCGGGCGCTCCCGTTGGCCACGTTGTTGCAAGGGGTCGGGCGCGAGGACTCGGTCAAATTCGTCGCCAGCGACGGTTTCGCCGCGACCATTGCCGCGGCGCCGCTGCTCGCGATCGCCGACGACGGCGCGCGCGCGTACATTGCCCTCGAGCCGCCGGCCTCGCGCTGGCCGCCGCTCAAGGCGGGATCGCCGGCCACGGCGGGCCCGTTCTACCTGGTCTGGCTGCGGCCGGAGCGCGCGCGCATCGTGCCGGAGCAGTGGCCGTACCAGATTGCGAAGATCGAGGACGTCGCGCCGCTTACGGTTCGCTTCCCGGCGCTCTTGCCAGCGGCGAACGTGCACCCCACGGATCCGATCCGGCGCGGCCTCAATGTGTTCACGACCAACTGCATCGTTTGCCACACGCTCAATTTGGCCGGTGACGCGAAGGTCGGACCGGACCTCAACGTGCCGTACAGCCCGACCGATTACATGCGCGAGGAATTCCTGCGCCGGCAGATTCGTGACCCGCGCTCGCTGCGCGTGTGGGCCGACGCCAAGATGCCCGGGTTCGACACCACCGCGATTTCCGACCGCGATCTCGATGACCTGGTCGCCTATCTGTACTACATGGCCAAGCGGAAAGTGGACGTAACCGCAGCAAAGTAGCCAGTTCGCAATGGCGAGCAATCGACCAAGAGGAAACTGCTATGTTCGAGAAGCTTGTTGTCTTATTCGTTGCGCTTGCTTTCACAGGCACGATGGCCGCCCAGCAGCCTACGCCCGCCGCATCGCCCGGCATCAAGCGCACGATCCTGCAAAAAGTCGAAGTCCCCGGCACCAACTATGAAACCATCCTCGGCATGGCCGAGATTGCCCCCGGCATGAATGCCGGCCGGCATACGCACCCAGGGCCGGAAACGGGCACCGTGACCGAGGGCGAAATGGTGCTGATGATCGACGGCCAGCCGGACAGGACGTTGAAGGCGGGCGACTCTTATCAAATCGCTGCGGGGACCGTGCATGACGTGCGCACCGTGGGCGGCCCGGCGAAAGTCGTCGCCGTCTACATGGTGCCGAAAGGCATGGCGCTGGCGTCACCGGCAAAATAGCGACCACCGCCGCCGGCGCCAGTTGAGGTCAGGGGCCGGCGGTAATCGCGACATACGCAAGCGACAGACGCAAGGGCGCGGATCACACCTTGCTGTAGATTTCCGCGCCCTTTTGCACGAACTCGACGGCCTTCACCTCCATGCCCTTGGTCAGCGCCTCCTGGTCCGAAACGCCCAGCTTCGCTGCGTAATCACGCACGTCCTGCGTGATCTTCATCGAGCAGAAGTGCGGCCCGCACATCGAGCAGAAATGCGCGAGCTTGGCGCCGTGCTGCGGCAGCGTCTCGTCGTGGAATTCGCGCGCCTTGTCCGGATCGAGCCCGAGGTTGAACTGGTCGTCCCAGCGGAACTCGAAGCGCGCCTTCGACAGCGCGTTATCGCGGACCTGCGCACCGGGGTGGCCCTTGGCGAGATCGGCGGCGTGCGCGGCCAGCTTGTACGCCATGATGCCGTCCTTGACGTCGGCCTTGTTGGGAAGGCCCAGATGCTCCTTTGGGGTGACGTAACACAGCATCGCCGTGCCGTACCAGCCGATCATCGCGGCGCCGATCGCACTGGTGATGTGATCGTAGCCGGGCGCGATGTCGGTGGTCAGCGGTCCCAGCGTATAGAAGGGCGCCTCGCCGCACAGCCGCAGCTGCTCGTCCATGTTGTGCTTGATCAAGTGCATCGGGACATGGCCCGGGCCCTCAATCATCACTTGCACGTCGTGCTTCCACGCAACCTGGGTCAATTCGCCGAGGGTGGCGAGCTCGCCCATCTGCGCTTCGTCGTTGGCGTCGTGGATCGAGCCCGGACGCAGGCCGTCGCCGAGCGAAAACGCCACGTCGTACGCCTTCATGATCTCGCAGATTTCCTCGAAGCGCGTGTACAGGAAGCTCTCCTTGTGATGCGCAAGGCACCACTTGGCCATGATCGATCCGCCGCGCGAAACGATGCCGGTCATCCGCTTGGCCGTCAGCGGAATGTAGCGGAGCAAAACACCCGCGTGGATCGTGAAATAGTC
>Ga0184632_10000714_pt1 | contig 13371 bp, 11 predicted proteins | sample PLM31_50_b1_FD_133153 | JGI IMG/M metagenome (GOLD analysis project Ga0184632, IMG submission 133153) | Groundwater sediment microbial communities from an aquifer in East River, Colorado, USA - PLM3-1_50_b1 | ecosystem: Environmental > Terrestrial > Soil > Riparian zone | place: USA: East... | reverse complement strand
CGCGGCGGAGACTGCAGGGCGCGGGCCGCTTCCACGATCAGCACCGCGGCCAGCGCGATGAGCAGGAGGGCGACCAGGCCGTTGAGCGTGGGCGTGTCCAGGTGGACGCCACTGGCGGCGAGCGCACGAGCCGCGGCCGTCACCTGCAGGACCAGCGACCACAGCGTCACCACCATCACGAAGGCCATGGGGACGACGGTGAAGGCCGTGGGCCGTCCGGTTCGCCGCAGCCAGATCGAAATACCGAGCAGGGACAGGGCGGCCAGGAGCTGGTTCGAGGTGCCGAAGAGCACCCAGAAGGAGCGGTAGGCGCCCTCGCCGGCCACGAGCAGGAAACCGAGGGCGACGAGCACGGTCAGGGCGGTGGCAAACACGGCGCCCGCGCGCCCCGACCAGCCGGTGAGCTCCTGCAGGATATAGCGGCCCAGGCGGGTGCACACGTCGAGGGTGTCGAAGACGAACGTAGAAAAGGCCATGGCTCCGAAGGTAGTGGCAAAGACCAGGTGCTTCTCGCCGATGATGGCGGAGAGGAAGCGGCCCAGCCCGCTGCCGTAAACGGCGCCGGGCGCCTTCCCCGCCAGCTCGCCGCTGGTCATGATCATCACCGTGGAAAGAGCGATGACTCCCACGAAGCCTTCGAGCAGCATCGCCCCGTAGCCCACCGGCCCGCAGTGCGACTCGCGGGCGATCTGCTTCGACGTCGTGCCGGAGCAGATGAGCCCGTGGAACCCCGAGCAGGCTCCACAGGCGATGGTCACGAACAGGAACGGGAAGAGAGCGCCGGTCGGGCCGGGGGCGTGCCACGTCTTGAACGCCGGCTGCTCCACGGCGAACCCGCCGAGGAGGATGCCCGTCACCCCGATCGCCAGCGCCATGTACAGGACGAACCCGCCGAGGTAGCCGCGGGGCTGCAGCAGCAGCCAGACCGGCACCAGCGAGGCCACGAGGCAGTAGGCGAGGATCAAGATGCCCCACGTCAGACCGGCGGCCACGAGCACGGTGGAGTAGCGTGTGCCGAGCCAGACACAGCCAAGGGTGGCGGGCACGAACACGAGCGTCGTCAGCCAGAGCGGCGGCCGCACGAAGCGCTCGACCAGGCCCATCACGATCGACAGCGCCAGGTAGAGCACGGAGGCCAGGGCCACCGCGCCGCCCTGATTGAAGGCGAACGTCATGCCCTGCAGGTCCTCCGTCTTGCCCATGAACGTCGAAGCGGTGATGTCGGTGAAGGCCAGGATGACGTAGACGAGCGCGATCCAGATGAAGGCCATGATCGCCAGCCACGCCCGACGGCCGAGGTAGAGCCGGATGATCTCGGCGGTCGAGCGTCCTTGATGCCGCACGGAAGCGATCAGGCTCGAAAAGTCGTGCACGGCGCCGATGAAGATCACGCCGAGGCCGATCCAGAGAAGGCACGGCAGCCAACCGAACTGCTGGGCGGCCAGGATCGGACCGGCGATGGGACCGGCGGCGGCGATGGCGCTGAAGTGCTGGCCGAGGAGATAGAAGGGTCGCGTGGGGACGAAGTCGACGCCGTCGTTGCGCGTGACGGCCGGCGTGGGCGCGGCGTCGTCGAGCTGGTACTGGCGCGCCACCCAGCGGCCGTAGAGCCGGTAGCCGACGGCCAGGACCACCAGCATCGTGACCGCAATGAGGGTCAACTCCATGCCAGGCCAACTTAACCCACGGCCTCGCCACCGGCAAGGAGCCCAAAAAACCCAGAAACCTTTGCCCGCCCGGAAACGTCTTATCCCACGATGGGTTCCGCCCCGGGGGGCGGATGCCTGGAACCCTAAGGAAAGGCACGGATGAACGAGCACGAGACGCACGAAACGTCGGCGAGCTTGAAATCCATGGTGGACGCCTACGAGCGCCAGCTGATCCAGTCCGCCTTGACCGCGGCGGCCGGCAATCAGCGGCGGGCGGCGGCGGCGCTGGGCCTCCTGCCGACGACCCTCCACGAGAAGATGAAGCGGTTGGGTCTGCTGCGCCGCGCGGCGCCGCGTCCGGAGCAACTGGCGAGCTGAAGGGCGGCTAGCTCGCGCCCGAGGGAGTGCGGCCGCGCACTTCGTCCAGCCGGCGGCATCCCTCCAGGATCATCTGGCTGAAGCTCTCGCCCAGGGGGACCCCCTCTCCGGGGTCGCCCGGGTGGAAGTGGAAGCGTCCCTGGGTCCAGGCCAGGAACGCGAACACCGCATCCTCTCCCCACGTGTCCTCGCACTGGGCATCCACGATCTCCCCGTCGCGGAAGCGTACGTCCGCCCGCCGGCCGCCGTCCACCGCCGCGAGCGTGCCGGTGAGGCGCGTGAGGTGGCACACCTGCAGGACACCGGGCGCGCCCACCACTTCGATCTGTCCCTCCATCCCGGCGCCCTTGCGGGCGCGCACGCCGAGATCGGCGTAGCGCCGCATCAGGAGCTGGATGCGGAGCAGCAGCTCGCGGATCGGGGTCTCCTTGGAGAGGAAGTCGTCGGCGCCCAGCTCCAGCCCCTGGTAGCGCTGCTTGTAGTCGTCCCATCCCGACAGGAACAGCAGCGGCGTCTGCCGGATCAGGCTGTGGCTGCGCACGCGGCGGCAGAACTCGAAGCCGTCCATGCCCGGCATGCGAACGTCGGTGAGGATGAGCCACGGCCGGCGGTCGAGGGCGAGGCGCAGTCCCTCTTCCCCGTCGGCGGCTTCGTGGACCTTGAAGCCCTGCCGGTCGAGGAGCAAGGAGAGGAACTTCCGGAAGCTCTTGTTGTCGTCGACGATGAGGACGTCACGCACCACTTCCGGCAGGTCGTCGAAGCTGGGCGCCGGCACTGCTCCGGGCAGGCGCGGCGGGTCGTGAGAGGCGATGTCCTCGTGGCGGGCGTCGATCTCCTCGAAGCGCGCGCGCGCGCTGGGATCGTCGGTGGCGGGCACGGCGGTGGCCTCCACGATCTCGCCCGCCCGCATGACGACCTTCGCCTCGCCCTCCACGCCCTCGACCGTCAGCAGGCCGCTGCGCGACTCGCGGCGCACCTCCTCCAGCAGCTCGCTCGACGGCGCCGCCCCCTCGCCCTCCGCGACGCCCGAGCGCCGCGCGCGCTCGTGGAGGATCCTCTCCACCTTGCGGAGCAGCATCTCGCGGGTGAAGGGCTTGGCGACGTAGTCCACGACCCCGTAGCGGAACGCCTGTACGCGCTCGGTGAACTCGCGCTGGGCGGTGAGGAAGACAACCGGGTAGCGGGCGGTGCCGGGGTCGGACTGCAACTCTCGCAGCACGCCGTAGCCGTCGATGCCCGGCATGGCGATGTCGCAAAGGACGAGCGCGGGATCCTCGGTCCGCACCAGCTCCGCCGCCCGCGCGGGGTCACCGGTGTCGGCCACCGCGTACCCGCCCGACTTCAGGACGTGGCAGATCAGGCCGCGCACCTCGTCGTCGTCCTCGATCACGACGATCTTGCGCAGTTCCCGCTCGGCCATCGGCCCCCAAGGATATGCTACCTTCGGCCCCCATGCCCGCTCGGGCCCGCGTCTCGCTCCGCCGCATCGAGATCCTGAAAAGCGCCGCCGCCGCGTTCCGCCGCCGCGGCTACCACGGGGCGAGCGTGGGCGAGATCGCCGACGCGCTCCACATGACGAAGGGCAGCCTCTATTACTACTTCCGCAACAAGGAGGAGATCCTCTACTTCTGCCACGACTACTCGCTCGACATCCTCCTCGACCTGCTGAGGGACGTGCAGGCGGAGGGCCGGCCGCCCGACGAGAAGCTGCGCCGGCTCATCGTCGCCTTCGTCCACATGATCATCGACGAGCTGCACGGGACCGCGCTGACCATGGACCTGCAGGCGCTCTCCCCGCGCGCCCTGCGGCGGATCATCACCAAGCGCGACCGCTTCGACCGCGGCATCCGGCGGGTGCTGGAGGAGGGCATGGACGCGGGGGTGTTCGCTCGGGCCGACCCCAAGCTGCTGGCCTTCGCCATCCTCGGGGCCGTGAACTGGATCCCACGCTGGTTCGACCCGAGGGGCCGCGCCACCTCGGAGGAGATCGCGCAGGCCTTCGCCGAGTACCTGTTGCGCGGGCTGCGGGTGAGCTTGGCTAGGGATTGATCTGGCCGGCCCAGGTGCGGCCGCCGGTGTCGAGCACCAGGCGGCCGCGGCCGGCGAGAGCGGCGTGGGCCGCGGGCAGCCGGATCTCGATGAAGCTCCCCACGGTGGTCACCCCGCCGACTCCCGTGTCGTCGCCGCGCCACAGGACGCGGCGGCGCCCGTCGCGGGTGAGGGCCCGCAGCGTCACCGCGACGACGCCCTGTCCGGCCCGCTTCTCTTCCGGGTCCGCCTGCACCGAGATGGCCTCCACGTCCAGGCGGCGCTCGGCCCCCGTGCGCAGGTCGCGCGGTCCTTCGTCGAGGCCGGTCGTGCGGTCGTCGTCGGCGTCGAGGTACAGCGCCGCGCGGAGCCGGCCGGAGACGGGCGTCCCGTCGGGGAGGTAGAGCACCTCCTTCACGGCGCGGTCGAGCGTGAGCCGCAGACGCAGGGCGCCCCCTTCGATGGCGGCGTGGACCTCGACGACGGCCGCTTCCGGCCCCGCGCGGCGCGGCGCTTGCGTGACGATCACGGGCAGCCGCCGCGCCCAATCGAAAGGGGCGACGTCCTCGGCGAGGAGCGCCGCGAGGAGCACGAGGAAGATCATTTCAAAGGGGTCAGGTCTGGTGTATGGGGTCTGCATAACCCATATCGCAGACCTGACCCCTCCAGGCTAGCACGGAGGCGCGTGCTATCCTGCCCCGCCGTGCAGGTTACCGACGTTCACATCCACGTGCAGCCGTGGTGGGAGCTGAAGCCCGGCGTCTTCGAGGCGATGACCCGGGGCCGCGCCGACCTGGACGAGCTGCAACGGGTCATGAAGAGCCCGGCGCAGCTGCTCCGGCGGCTGGATGCGGACGGCATCGCCCGGGCGGTCCTCGTCAACTACCCGAGCCCCGACCACATGGGCTTCACGCACGGCTCGAACGAGTACGTCGCCCGGTACTGCGCGGAAGCTCCCGATCGGCTCATCCCCATGGGAGGTGTCCATCCGCGCTTCACGGAAGACGCGGCGACCGAGGTACGGCGGGCGGCCGAGGCCGGCGTGCGGGCGCTCAAGGTCCACCCGCCGCACATGGGCTTCGCCGCCAATGCGTACCTGGACGGCCTCGACGGCCTGCGGGCGCTCTACGAGGAGGCACAACGGCTGCGGCTGCCCGTCATGATCCACACCGGCACCTCCATCTTCCCCGGCGCGCGCAGCCGCCTCGGCGACCCGATGGCGGTGGACGACGTGGCCGTGGACTTTCCCGACCTGCGCCTCATCCTCGCCCACGGCGGCCGGCCGCTGTGGATGGAGCAGGCCTTTTTCCTCGTGCGCCGCTTCCCGCAGGTCTCCATGGATGTCTCCGGCATCCCGCCGAAAGCGTTGCTGCGCTACTTTCCCCGCCTGGCCGAAGTGGCGGACAAGGTCCTGTACGGCAGCGACTGGCCGTCGCCCGGAGTACGGAGCATGGCCGACAACGTGCGGGACTTCCAGGCGCTCCCCCTGCCCGCCGAGGCGCTCACGAAGATGCTGGAGACCAACGCCGGTACCCTCTTCCCATGACGCGAGAGGCGACGGCGGACGAGGTACGGGACGGGATGGCCCGCTACTTCGCGGGAGAGCGCGCGGCCAGCGCCCTGCTGCTCCTCTGCGCGGTGGCGGCGGCGGCGCTCTCCGGTTGGCTCGTGGCCGTGCGCAGCCCGTACCGCGCGATGGCATGGCCGCTGCTGCTCATCGGCCTCGTGCAGCTCGTCGTCGGCGCGACCATCTTCCTGCGCACACCCGGGCAGGCGGCGCGCCTGTCCGAGAGCCTGCGCTCGTCGCCTTCGGCGTACAAGACACAAGAGACCACGCGGATGCGGCGCGTCCAGCGCCGCTTCGTCCTCTACAAGCGGATCGAGATCGGGCTGCTGGCCGTGGGCCTCGCCTTCGCTTCGGTCGAAGGCTACGGCCGGAACCTCTACGCGGTGGGCATGGGGTTGATGCTCGAGGCGGGCCTGATGTTGGCCCTGGACCTAGTCGCCGAGCGGCGCGGGCAGCGGTACCTGGAGACGGTGGAGGCGCTCGGAGCATAGCGGTGTTCAGGGGCGCTTGCGGGCGGCCTCGACCTTCTGCTGGAGTCTCGCGAGATCGTCGGCGTTGCCGGCCTTCGTCGTGAAGTTGTACGTCTTGCCTTTGCGCACCTTCACCCGGAGGTTCCTCTTCGGGTAGTCGATCTCCAGGGGCTCCAGGTCGACGAACGGACGCATGAATGCGTCGTCCTTGTCGGCGCTCTCGTAGCGCAGCCCGGCGGAGGTGGCGCTCAGCCGGCCCTCGCACGACCCGATGCCGTGGCGGTGCACCACGTCCACGGACTCGTCGAGACGGAACGGCTGGAGGCGCACGATCACGGTGCGGAAGCCGGGTCCGGTCTCGAGCGTCTCTGCGTAAACCTCCCGATTCTCGGCGGAGACGTTCAAGCGGTGGGGACCGGCGATGACGTTACGCACTTCCACGGGCGTCCGACCCACGTAGTTGTGGTCGAAGAAGACAGCCGCGCCCGGCACGTCGGCGACGATCCGGAGTCGGCCCGCCTCGACCGGCCCCGCGGACGGCGTTGCCGTCCGGGAGCCCGGAGCGGGTGATTTCCCGGAAGGCGGCGCCGGCGGGCGCGCGGACGCCCCGCCCGTGACGGGCGCAGGCGGCCCAGGGGAACCGCCGACGATCAGATACACGACCCCCGCGGCGAGCGCGGCCCCCGCGGCCGCCAGTATGAACAGGCCGGACCGGCCTCGGCTCACACGCCTCAAGTGCCGCCGTAACCGATGGTCACGCGGCCGTCCTCGACGATGACGGGCACCTTTCGCGCGCCTTTGGTACGGACGAGCATCTCATCGAGGTCGGGAGCCGACTTCTTCACGTTTCGGTAGTCGACGCGATAGCCTTTTCCGGCAAAGGCCTCACGGGCCTCGGTCGTGTAGGGTCAACTGTCCTTGCCGTAGATGACGACAGCACGCGCCGGCATGCCGGCGATTATAGCCGGCGCCCCGTCTCGTTACTCGTCGGCCAGGGCGCGAACCGGGTCGATGCGAGCCGCGCGCCGAGCCGGGAGATAGGCGGCCAGCAGGCCCACCGTAGCCAGCATCGCGGCCGCCGCCGCAAAGGTCACGGGATCGGCGGGACGAACGCCGAAAAGCAGCGCGCCCAAGAGGCGCGCCAGGGCCGCGGCGCCGGCCGCGCCGAGGACGATGGCCACTCCGGTGAGGACAAGCGCCCGGCCCACAACCAGGCGCATGACGCGCCGCGACTCGGCGCCGAGGGCCATGCGGATGCCGATCTCGCGCGTGCGTTGCGAAACCGCGTAGGACATGACGCCGTAGATGCCTACGCCGGAGAGAGTGAGCGCCACCAGCGCAAAGACGCCGACGATCAGGCTCATGGCCCGCGAGCGCCCGCGGACGCCGGCGACGAGCTGATCCAGGGGACGCACCTTCCACACCGGCTGATCCTTGTCCACCGACCAGATGGCCGCTCGCATCGGCGCCGCCATCGCCAGCGGGTCGCCGGAGGTCCGCGCGACGACGCAGGCGAAGATCCTCGCGTCCTGCTCGTGCGTCGTGTAGATCTGCGCCTCGGGTAGCTCGGTGAGCCCCGAATGTCGCACGTCTCCCACGACACCAACGACAGTGGCCCAGCCGGCCTCCCGAAGGCGGAGGCGCCGGCCGATGGGATCCATCCCCGGCCACGATTGGCGGGCCATGGTGTCGTTGATGACCGCGACCGTCGGGGCCTCGGCCGTGTCGTGGGCATCGAAGTCACGGCCCCTGAGCGGAGGGATGCCCATGGTGCGGAAGTATTCCGGGCTGACGATGTTGAGCTGTGCGATGGGCTCGCGGCCCTTGGGCGGCTCCGGTTGTCCCTCCACCTGGTACGTCGTCGATGCGCCGTTCCCGCTGAACGGCACCGCGCGCACGAGGGCTACCGACTCGATCCCCGGTACCGCTTGCAGCCGCTCCCGCACCTGACGCAGGAACGCGGCGATGGCGCGCGGCTCCGGGTACTTCGAAGGGGGCAGGCGGAACTCGGCGGTGAGGACGTGGTCGGCGCGGAAGCCCGGCTGCGCGCGCTGCAGCGCCAGGGCACTGCGGACGAGCAGGCCGGCCCCGATCAGGAGGACGAGCGATAGCGTGACCTCGGCGACCACCAGCCCGTCGCGGAAGCGGTGGCCGGAGGCGCCGCTGCCCCCGCGCCCGGCCTCCTTCAGGACGCGGTCGACGTCGGCGCGGGAGGCGTGGATCGCGGGAACCAGGCCGAACAGGACGCTGGTGGCGGCGGTGAGCACGAAGGCGAAGGCCAGCACGCGGCCGTCGATCGCCACCGTCGCGGGGAGCCTGTCCGCCGGCCAGGCCGCCACGAGGAACGCGACGCCCCAATGGCCCACGAGGAGGCCCAGGGCTCCGCCCACGGCGGCAAGGAGCGCGCTCTCGGTCAGCAGTTGGCGGAGGAGCCGGCTCCGCCCCGCGCCCAGGGCCGCCCGCACCGCCAGCTCCCGGCGTCGCCGGGTCGCCCGGGCCAGGAGCAGGTTGGCCACGTTCGCGCACGCGATGAGCAGGACGAGCCCCACCGCGCCGAGCAGCACGAGGAGCGGCGGCTTCAGGGGGCCCACGATCTGCTCGTGGAGCGGCACGACCTGGATGCCCCGCCCGGCATGCGTCTCGGGGTACGCCTGCTCCAGCCGGCGGGCGACGACGGACAGATCCGCCTGGGCCTGCTCCGCGGTGATTCCGGGACGCAGGCGGCCGATCACGAGCATCTCGGTCTCGCCGCGCACGAGCCCCTTCTTGTTCGGGAAGTACGGGGCCGGCAGGAAGACCTCGGTCCCCATGAACCAGGCGTCGAAGGGAGCCCGGCCCGGCGCGAACTCCGAGCCGAGCACCCCCACGACCGTGTGGCTCTGGCCGTTCAGGACGAGGCTGCGTCCGAGGACCGCCGGATCGCCGCCAAAGCGCCGCTGCCAGAGGCCGAAGCTGAGCACCGCCACCGGCTTCGCGCTGGCGGGGTCGGTTTCCTCCGGCGTGAACCCGCGCCCGAGATGGATCCGAGCGCCCAGGAGCGGGAAGAAGCGGTCCGAGACGAACGCTCCGATGAGCCGCTCCGGCTCGCCGGTCCCGGTCAGGTTGATGCTCTGGCCGCGCCAGACGGCCATGTCCGCGAAGGAGCGGCTTTGCTCGCGCCAGTCCACGAATTCGGGCCACGAGGCGGCGTTCTGGGGCGCCCCCGGCAGGCTCGCCCAGACCATCACCAGACGCCCCGGATCGGCGAACGGAAGGGGGCGCAGCAGGGCGGCGTCGACGACGCTGAACATCGCCGTGGTGCCGCCGACACCGAGGGCGATGGTCAGCGCGGCCACCATCGCGAAGCCCGGGCGCTCGACCAGCGTCCGCACCGCGTAACGCAGGTCCTGAAGGAGCTTGTCCATGGGAGTCCCCCCGCCACCTGATTCCAAGCTCCGTGCCAGGCGTCGATGCCAACGCCAACTCACGGCAGCAGTTACGTTTCGCGCTCGGCGCAGGGAGACGGGCACAGACGAATCGTCCGCTCGTGGGACGCACCCGTCCCACGAGCGGTGAGCCTACGGCTGAATGCCGTGAATGCGCATCTCGACCAGGCGATCGATCGAGACCGGCCCCTGGCGGGCCTTCACCCGGCGCACGAACTCCGGGCTCACGCCGTGGATGCGCATGGACACCAGGTCGTCGGCGCTCACACGCTCGTGGCCGAGCTCGCGGAGCTGTCGCACGAAGTCGGGCGTCGCCCCGTGGATGCGCAGGCTCACCAGCTCGTCCGCCGACAGGCGGTACCCCAGCGCCGTCATCTCCCGCACGAACTCCGGCGTCGCGCCGTGGATGCGCAGGCTCACGAGGTCGTCTACCCGCAGGTGGTCGTAGCCCAGCTCTTTCACCGCCCGGATGAACGTCGGATCCGCGCCGTGTATGCGAAGGCTCAGCAGATCGTCGAGGTCCAGCCGCGAGTAGCCGAGCGCGTTGAGCTGCTTGACGAAGTCGCGGCTGACGTCCAGGACGGCCATGGAGTAGATCTTCTCGTCGCCGAGCCCGGTATAGCCCAGCTGCTGCATCGCGGCCACGAACTCCGGGCGCGGCGTGAAGGTGAAGTGACCGGCTCCCTCGCCGCGGCGGAAGCTGCCTTCGAAGGAGAAGCGGCCCGCGTCGCGCTCGAGCGCGAAGCTCACGTTGGCCGCGGCGGCGGTCATTTGCTCCGCCGTCAGGCCCTTCAGCTCCGACAGGGCGACGGCGTTGGAATGGTTCGAGTGGCCGTTCCGGCCGTGCCGCCGGTTCAGCGTGAGGTGCACCAGCGGTCCCCTGGCGCTCGATGTTTTCCAGGTGGCGGGCTCCGCCGTCCACAGGCCGGTGGTGGCGTCGCCAGCGGCGGAGCGCACTACCGCGGTGGCCGAGACCAGGGCCGCGCCTCCGGTGGCGAGGGCGATCAGCAGGGCTAGGGGTGCCTTCATTTCTCCTCCTCCCCGCTGTGACGCTCCTCCTCGGGGCAGGGTTTATGCTCCCCTTCCTCTTCCTTCGGGTCCACGCCGGATTGCCTCAGCGCGACGAGCTGGGCCGTGGTCAGGTCATCGTAGCCGGAGGCCTTGAGCCGGCTCACGTAATGAGGTGTCACGCCACTCTGACGCAGCAGCACGAGCTCCCCGGGAGTGAGGCTCTCGTAGCATTCTTCCTGCAACCCCTCGATGAAGCTCGGGTCGACGCCCAGCGACCGGAGGCCGATGAGGAGCGGGACGGACAGGCCCTCGTAACCGAGCTCCTTCAGGCCCTCGATGTAGCCCGGGGTGACCCCGTGGCTGCGCAGGGCCACCAGGGACAGCGGCGACAGATTCTCGTAACCCTGCTCGCGCAGGCCCTCGACGTAGCCGGGAGTGACGCCTTGAGAGCGGAGCATGATGAGGCGGGACACGGAGAGGCTGTCGTACCCCAGCTCCTTGAGCTCCCCGACGTACGCGGCCGACACACCGTTGCTGCGCAGCGCGATGAGCTTGCCCTCCGAGAGGTCGTCGTAGCCGAGCTCGGCGAGACAGCGGACGTACTCCTTGGTCACGCCGTAGTCGGCCAGCACCAGGCGGGCGGCGGCGGGCTCAGTCTGCCGAGACGGCGTGCCGCCCTCGACGTAAGCGCCCGCGCTCAAGCCGAGGGCCGTCAGGGTAGCGAGCGCAAACAGACCGGCTACCCAGCGGGACGACCGTGACAGGTGAGGAGGCGGCCCGCCGACCAGCCGGGCGACACGCCGCCAGAGCGAACCTCCGCTGGCGGCGACGGCCAGCGTGGCAGCGACCGCGCGCAGCTCCTCGAGCTCGGCGAGGGCCCGCGCATAGCCCACGGCGTCACCGCACACCGCGACCGCGACGTCGTCGCAGCAGTGCTCGCGCTCCACCCGCATGCGGTGCGAGGCCCACCACACCGCGGGATGGTAGAAGAGCAGCGTCTCCCCGAAGGTCTGCGCGAGGTTCACGAGGTAATCGAACCGCCGGACGTGGGCCAGCTCGTGGGCGAGCAGCGCCTCGAGCTGGGCCGGGCTCAGGCCGACGAGCGTGCTGGCCGGGAGCAGGACGACCGGCCGCAGCCAGCCGATCACCGTCGGCACGTCGACCAGTGCCGATTCGCAGAGCCGGACCGGCAGCCGGATCCGCATGCGGCGGCAGAGGCGTTCCGCGGCGTCATGCCAGGAGTCGAGCGACACGCGATGTCCCGAGCGCGTGAGACGCTGGGCGACCCACCAGCCCCCGAGCACGCGCACCGACAACAGCCCCACGCCGGTCGCCCACAGCAGCACGAAGGCAGGAAGCGTCGCCGCGAGGCCCTCGCGCAGGTGGAGGGCGGCCAAGGGCGGCAGCGGCCCTCCGTCGGCCCGGCGGGGAGCGGTACCGGTCGAGGCGACTGCGGTGGCCTCGACGGTCGACTCTTCCGGCGCCGGCGACTCCTCCTCGGCGACGAACGCCGCCGCCCGTACCGCAGGAAGCGCGGCGCGAGCGGGCGCGGACACGGCGTCCCTGACCATCAGGAAGGTGGCCGCGGGCATCGCGATCATCAGCAGCAGAGCGCCGGAGGCCGCCAGGTAGCGCGCCGGCGCCGAGCGAAGGAGCGCGTTCACGCTGGCCAGCAACCCCGCGATTAGCGCGAGCTGCCACATCGAGTGCATGAGGGCCCAGCCGAGGGCCGCGGTGTGCGGATGGCCGAGCAGTTCCCGGAGGCTCATCGTTCACCCCCCTCGATCTCGTCGAGCAGGCGCCGGATGCGGGCGATCTCCTCGGGCGAGGTCTTCTGGGCGGCCAGGGCGTGCATCACCAGCTTCATCGCCGAGCCGTCGAAGGCGCGCTCGAGCAGGTCGCGCACGAGCTGGCGCTGCGTCTGCGCCTCCGGGAGCCGCGCGGAGTAGACGTGGGCGCGCTGGCTCTCGTCGCGGCTGACCAGGTTCTTTTCGATCATGATCTGCAGCATCTTCAGCACCGTCGTGTAGCCGGTGGGGCGGGCCTCGGCGAAGCAGGCGTGCACCTCGCGCACCGTGCTCGGGCCGCGCTGCCAGAGCACCCTCAGGATCTCCAACTCGGCGGGCGTGGGACGGGGCGGGGCCGGCATTGGCCGAGCCTAGTACGAAGGCTTTCGTGATGTCAACGAAAAACTTCGTACACTTCTTTGGACTCGGGGCTCACCAGGACGGCGCCTGGGCGAGGAGCGCTTCGGCTTCCGGAGCCGCCAGCGGCGCGGCGAAGTGAAAGCCCTGCCCATACTCGCAGCGCAGTTTCCGCAGCAGGGCGAGCTGGCCCGGCGTCTCCACCCCCTCGGCGATGACCTGCCGGTCGAGGTTGTGGGCCAGCTCCACGATCGTGCGCACGATGGCAGCGTCGGTGGGGGACTCGGAGCGTCCCACGAAGGAACGGTCCACCTTGAGGGCATCCGTGGGGAGCCGGTGGAGGTAGCTCAGCGAAGAGTAACCGGTGCCGAAGTCGTCGATGTGGATGCCGATGCCCAGCTCCTTGAGCGCGACGAGGAGCGGAATCACCGCTTCGAGGTCCTTCATGATCGTGCTTTCGGTGATCTCGAGCCGCAGATGGCGCCCCTCGAGCCCCGAGCGCGCCAGCGCCTCCCACACCGCCTCCACCACCTCGGGCTGGGCGACGTCGGGGCTGGCGAGGTTCACGCTGATGCTGAGCGCCGCGCCGCCGGGGAGCTGGTGCCAGGCCCGCATCTGGGCGCACGCTTCCCTGAGCACCCAGGAGGTGAGGGGCACGACCATCCCCGTCTCCTCCGCGACGGACAGGAACTCCGACGG
>Ga0184632_10000713_pt1 | contig 13381 bp, 12 predicted proteins | sample PLM31_50_b1_FD_133153 | JGI IMG/M metagenome (GOLD analysis project Ga0184632, IMG submission 133153) | Groundwater sediment microbial communities from an aquifer in East River, Colorado, USA - PLM3-1_50_b1 | ecosystem: Environmental > Terrestrial > Soil > Riparian zone | place: USA: East... | reverse complement strand
GCCGTCGCGACCTTGTTGACGTTCTGCCCGCCCGCGCCTTGGGCGCGGATTGCGGTCCACTCGATCTCGGCCGGGTCGATCAGGGTCATGAGCTCAGCAGGGAAAGCGGGTCGCGGCCTGCCCCGATGTTCTCTCCGGGCTAAGGCAAGGACACGATCTTGAGCGCAGCGCAAGCCTTGCGCAGCCGTTCGTCGAGCGTGGCGAGAGGCAAACGCCGTCGCGCTGCAAGCTCGACGTAGGCGGCATGGTTGTGCCGCTCACTACCTTTCGCCGAAAGCGTCCGCGATCAGCGCGACGATCGCCTCGAGCGCTTCCGTCTCGTCCGGACCGTCGGTTTCGAGCACGACGCGGCTCCCCTTGCCCGCTGCCAGCATCATCACGCCCATCAAGCTCTTGGCGTTGACCTTGCGCCCGCTGCGCGCCAGCGACACCTCGCACTGATACTTCGAGGCGAGCTGGACAAGCTTCGCGGACGACGACGCGTTCAGCCCCAGCGTGTTGACGATCTCGATCTCGCGTTGCTGCATGAATCGGATCCGCTCTCTCGGCAGCATCGACCGATGCGAAGTCGACGTCCGCGACGATCGAGTTCCACCCGTTGCATTGCCGCAAAAGAAGTTCTAACATTAAGTTATCACGTGTGGCACATTAAAATCAATAGACCAAGCATGCTCACCGCAGCGCAGCTCAGGGCGGCTCGAGCGCTCGTCGGGATGGACCAGCGTGACTTGGCCGCAGCTTCCGGGCTGTCGCTGCCCACGATCCAAAGAATGGAAGCAAGCGAAGGCGTGATTCGCGGCAATGTGGATTCGTTGATGAAACTCATCGCCGCTCTCGAGGCGGCGGGTGTCGAGCTCATCAACGAGGGTGCCGTGAGCGAGAAGGGCGGACGAGGCATTCGACTGAAGACGCGCTGACGCCCTGGCGCGTGCAATGCGCTCCCTGTTCGACGTTGAGGCCAAGCGAGGCAACGCTTCATGGCAGTAGAAGTATTGTTGTGGTGCATCGCGGCACTGCTGGCGACCGCTCCCGCGGCGGCTGCGGGTGCGCGTCGCGGCACGACGACGATTTTCGTCTACGCGATCGCACTCGTCGTTTCGACGATTGCGTTGGCAACGGTCACTTGGGCTCTTGTGACGGACACGGGCCTGGCGCAGAAGCTGCGCTTGCCGATCGGATTACCGTGGCTGGGCGCGCATTTCCGGCTCGACCCGCTGGCCGCGGCGTTTCTCGCAGTCGTCAATCTGGGCGGCGCGACGGCAAGCCTCTACGGATTGGGCTACGGACGGCACGAACCGGAGCGCGGCCGCGTGCTTCCCTTCTTCCCCGCTTTTCTCGCCGCCATGAACCTGGTCGTCCTCGCCGACGACGCCTTCACTTTCCTGTTGACCTGGGAGTTCATGTCGCTCACGTCCTGGGCGCTGGTGATGGCGCACCACCGTCAGCCCGGCAACGCGCGCGCTGGTTACATCTACTTGCTGATGGCGAGCCTCGGTACGCTGTCGCTGCTGCTGAGCTTTGGTCTCCTGGCCGGTCCGGCGGGCGGTTACGCATTCGATGCGATCCGTAATACCCAGCTCTCCACCACCGTTTCCGCGGCGGTTCTTGCGCTCGCACTGCTGGGCGCAGGCTCCAAGGCCGGGCTTGTGCCGCTCCACGTCTGGTTGCCGCTCGCCCATCCCGCTGCGCCGAGCCACGTGTCGGCGCTCATGAGCGGCGTGATGACCAAGGTCGCGGTGTACGGCTTCGTTCGCATCGTGTTCGATCTGATGGGACCGCCCACCTGGTGGTCGGGTGGCGTGGTGCTCCTCTTCGGCGGCGCCAGCGCCGTCCTGGGCGTGCTCCACGCGCTGATGGAGCACGATCTCAAGCGCCTGCTCGCGTATCACACGGTCGAGAACATCGGCATCATTTTCATCGGGCTCGGTCTTGGACTGGCTTTCGCTGCCAACGACATGCGGGGGCCGGCGGCGTTGGCGACGACCGCGGCGCTGTTCCACGTCTTCAATCACTCGGTGTTCAAGAGTCTGCTCTTCTTCGGGTCCGGCGCGGTCCTCACGGCGACGGGCGAACGCGATATGGAGCGGCTGGGTGGATTGATCCATGCCATGCCGTTCACCGCCTTTGCCTTCCTCATCGGCTCGGCGGCGATCTCCGCGCTCCCGCCCTTCAACGGCTTCGTCTCCGAATGGCTCACCTTCCAGGCAATCCTGCTGAGCCCCCAGCTCCCGCAATGGGTGCTGAAGTTTCTGGTGCCTGCCGTTGGCGGCCTGCTCGCACTCTCCGCGGCTCTGGCGGCCGCCTGCTTCGTCAAGGCATTCGGAATCACGTTTCTCGGCCGCCCGCGAACGAGCGTGGCGCACGATGCGCGGGAAACCGACAAGTTTTCGCTGACTGCGATGTTCGCGCTGGTTGTCCTCTGTCTTGTTGCCGGCGTTCTGCCAGGCTATTTCATCGACGCGCTCGCTCCGGTTGTCCAGGGACTCGTCAGTGCACAGATGCCGCGGCAGGCCGCGTTCGCATGGTTCACCATCGTCCCCATTGCCGAGAGCCGCAGCTCCTACAACGGCCTGCTGTTGTTTGTCCTCATCGCTGTCGCGGCGAGCCTTGCGGCCTATGTCATTCACCGCTGGGCGTCGCACGCGACCCGGCGCTCCGCCCCCTGGGATTGCGGATTCCCGGATGCGAGTCCGGCCACGCAATACACCGCAGGCAGCTTCGCGCAACCGATTCGGCGCGTATTCGGAACGACGGTGTTCCGTGCCCGCGAGGTAATCCATATGCCGCCGCCCGGCGATCCGCGGCCCGCGCGACTGCATGTCCATCTGCACGACGTCTTGTGGGACGTGCTGTACGCGCCCGTTGCGAAGGTCGTCGGCGTCACCGCCGACGTTCTAAACCGGGTGCAGTTCTTGACGATTCGCGGCTACCTGACCTTGGTATCGGGCGCTTTGGTGGCGCTCCTGGTGATACTGGCCGTATGGCAATAGCCCTCGACGTGCTTGTTCAATTCGGCCAGTTGCTGCTCGTCCTGGCGCTCGCACCGCTCCTCACCGGATACGTGCGCAAGGTCAAGGCGCGCCTGCTGCGCCGCCAGGGTCCCGATCTCATCCAGCCCTACCGCGACCTGCACAAGCTGCTGCGCAAGGAAGTCGTGCTGGCGGACAACGCCTCTTGGGTCTTTCGGGCTGCGCCCTACGTGATCTTCGCCACGACCTGGGTCGCGGCGGCGCTCGTGCCGACGTTCGCGACCGGCCTCGCGTTCAGCCCGGCCGCGGACTTGATTGCGATCGTCGCGCTCCTGGGCAGCGCGCGCTTCATGCTCGCGCTGGCGGGGCTCGACGTGGGCACGAGCTTCGGAGGGATCGGCTCCAGCCGGGAGATGATGATCGCCTCGCTGGCCGAGCCGGCGCTGCTGATGATTGCATTCACGCTCTCGCTCCTGGCCGGAACGACCCAGCTCTCTTCGGTGGCGACGTTCATGCAGGGCGAGGGCGTGGGGCTGCGCGTGTCGCTGGCCATGGCGCTCGTCGCCCTGGTGATGGTGGCCATTGCCGAGAACGCGCGCATTCCGGTCGACAACCCCGCGACGCACCTCGAGCTCACGATGGTGCACGAGGCGATGATCCTCGAATACTCCGGACGTCATCTTGCGGTCATCGAAGCGGCAGCTTCGCTCAAGCTGCTGCTCTATCTCTCCGTCATCGGTTGCGTGTTCACACCGTGGGGCGTGGCCGTGGCCGGCCAGGATTTTGCCGCCTACGCCGTCAGCGTGCCCGTCTACGCGCTCAAGCTGGCGGTGGGCGGATTCCTGCTGGCCGTCTTCGAGACGGCGGTTGCCAAGATGCGGGTCTTCCGCGTCACGGACTTCCTCGGCGCCGCGCTCATGCTCGCCCTGCTGGCGGCGTTGCTCCTGTTCGTTTCGCGAGGCGTGTGATGGATCGCTTCGCTCTGGATATCGCGCATCTGTTCGCCGGCGGCCTGGTGCTCGTGAGCTTCATGCTGCTCTATCAGGACCGCATGTTCAGCCTGCTCAACACGTTCGCCCTGCACGCGTTCGTCGTCTCGGTGTCGGTGGCATGGCAGGCGCATATTCAGAACGCGCCCCATCTGTACATCACCGCCGCGATCGCGCTCGTCGTCAAGGCGATCGTGATCCCCGTCGTGCTTCACCGCATCATCGTGCGGCTGGGCATCCATCGCAACATCGAGACCGTGGTCGGCATCGGACAGACCATGCTGGGCGGTATCGGTCTCGTGGCGTTGTCGATCCTGGTCATGCTGCCGATCACCGCCGCGGAGGGCGCGCTCGTGCGCGAAGATCTCGCCTTTGCCCTGTCGGTCATCCTCCTCGGTCTGCTGATGATGGTGTCGCGCCGCAATGCGGTGGGTCAGGTGATCGGCTTCATGTCGATCGAGAACGGGCTCATCCTCGCCGCGACCGGCGCCAAGGGCATGCCCCTGGTGGTCGAGATCAGCGTCGCCTTTTCGATCCTCATCGCGCTGATCGTGATCGGGATCTTCCTGTTCCGCATTCGCGAGCGCTTCGATTCGGTCGACATGCACGCGCTCGATCGCTTCCGCGGGGAACGGCCATGAGCGCCGACGGGCCGCCACTATGACCGACCTCGGCTCGCTGGTCGTCAGGGCAATCCTGATCATTCCGGCGGTGAGCGCGGCGCTGCTGGCGTTCCTGCCCGATGACAGGACGACCGCACGGCTCAACGTCGTGGCCACACTGTTGACGCTGCTCTGCGCGATCGCCCTTTTCCTCGTGCGGCCCGAGCCGGGCCTGTTCCTGATCGTCGACGACGTGAACGTCGTGTTCATCGTGCTCAATACCTTCGTGGGCTTTACCACCAGCGTATTCAGCGGCAGTTACATCGCGCACGAGCTCGAGACCGGCCGCCTGACGCATGTCTACCTGCGTTTCTATCACGCCATGTATCAGACGCTCATGTTCGCCATGAACCTGGCGTTGCTCGCCAACAACGTCGGATTGATGTGGGTGGCCGTGGAGTTGGCGACGCTCACCACGGTCCTGATGGTGGGCATCTATCGGACCCACGAGGCGCTCGAGGCGGCGTGGAAGTATTTCATCCTCGGCAGCGTCGGCATCGCGCTGGCGCTCTTCGGGACGATCCTCGTCTATCTCGCCTCGAGCTCGGTCCTCGGCGAGGGCATGGAGGCGATGGCGTGGAGCGTACTGGTGCAGCGGGCCTCGGATTTCGATCCGGCGCTGCTCAATCTGGCGTTCGTGTTCCTGCTGCTGGGCTACGGCACCAAGGTCGGCCTGGCACCCTTGCACGCGTGGCTCCCCGACGCGCACGCCGAGGGTCCCACGCCGATCTCGGCCGTGCTGTCGGGATTGCTCCTCAACGTCGCGCTCTTCGCGGTGTTGCGCTTCAAGATGGTGATGTCCGCCAATTCGGAGGCGCTGGCGCCCGGGCCGCTGATGGTCACGCTGGGGCTGGGCTCGGTCGTGTTCGCGGCATTCATGCTGTATCGCCGCGACGATATCAAGCGGATGTTCGCCTACTCGTCCATCGAGCACATGGGCATCATCAGCTTCGCCTTCGGCATGGGCGGGCCGCTCGCCAATTTCGCGGGCCTGCTGCACATGATCATGCACAGCCTGACCAAGTCCGCCATTTTCTTTTCCGTAGGCCACATCGCGCAGGTGAAGGGCACGCAGAAGATGGCCGACATTCGCGGCCTCACCGTATCGCACCCGGTCCTGGGATGGGGCCTCGTGCTCGGCGTGATCACGATTGTGGGCCTGCCGCCCACGGGCATCTTCATGAGCGAATTTCTGATCCTGACCTCGACATTCGCGCGCGCGCCGGTGCTTGCCGTCGTGTTGGCTCTCGGACTGCTGATCGCCTTGGGGGCGCTGCTGTATCGCCTGAACGGCCTGGCCTTCGGCGAGGCCCTTGGCAGCAACGCTCCTGCCCGCGCGTCGTACGTGCCGCTGTTCACGCATCTGGCGCTGGTGCTGGCCGCGGGCATCTACCTCCCGCCGGTATTGGTGGTCTGGTTTCAACACGTCGCGGAGCTGCTGGGCTAGTGTCCCGTTCCGCAAATTCACTCGATAGTTCGCGGCGCAATCGGTCGCCATGCTGCGTTGCTCGGCCTCGCCGTAGGCCGAGCTACTGTCTCGGCCTCGCGCCTTGCCTGGCGGCCGATTTCATCCGCTCCTTTATCGTCGGAACTTACGGAACAGGACACTAAATGACCGAGCCGACGCGAGCCGGGACGAGGCTGCACGACGTCATCCGCGCGGGCCGGATGGTCGAGGCGCATCGACCCTGGCCGCGCGCGGTCGTGAACCATGAAGGCTGGCGGCGCGCGGCGAGTCTTTTATCGACCGGCCAATGGACGTTGCTCGGTCTCTGGGCCGAGCGCGAGCAGGTACACATGGCGCTGACCGATGAAGGCGAATTCGGCGTGCTCAGCGTCGAGTGCGAAGGCAAGCGCTTTCCCTCGGTGGGGCAGTCGCATCCACCGGCCATTCGCCTCGAGCGCGCGATCCGCGACCTGTGGGGGCTGGAGCCCGAAGGGCTGGCCGACACGCGCTCCTGGCTGGACCACGGGAAATGGATCGGCAGCGCTACGACGCGCGCCGCAGAGAGCTACGCCTTCCTGACGGCCGAGGGCGAGAGCTTGCACCAGATCGCGGTGGGGCCCGTGCATGCGGGCATCATCGAGCCCGGGCATTTCCGGTTCACGGCGAACGGCGAGGCGGTGGTGCGGCTCGAGGCGAGGCTCGGTTACGTGCACAAGGGAACCGAGCGGTTGATGGAAGGCGCACCGGTCGATCGTGCCGCGGTGCTCGCGGGACGGGTTTCCGGCGACAGCACCGTGGCCTACGCGCTGGCTTTCGCCCGGGCGATCGAGGCTGCGCACGCCATCGACGTGCCGCGACGCGCGGCGTGGTTGCGTGCGCTCATGGGTGAGCTCGAACGACTCGCCAATCACTTCGGCGACATCGGCGCCATATGCAACGATGCCGCCTTTGCCATGATGCACGCGCAATGCGGACATTTGCGCGAGCAGGTGCTGCGTGTGGCCGACCGATGCTTCGGTCACCGGCTGATGATGGATCAAGTCGTCCCAGGCGGGGTGAGACGCGATCTGCAGGACGATGGCAAGGACCTCGTTCGCACGCTGTTGCGCGAATGTCGCGGGCGCTTTCCGGAATTGATCGAGCTCTATGACAACACCGCTTCGCTGCAGGACCGGACCATCGACACGGGCGTATTGTCGCCAGCCCTGGCGCGACAGTTCGGCTGCGGAGGCTATGTCGGCCGCGCCTCGGGCCGAAGCTTCGACGCGAGACGCTCGCCCGGGTATCCGCCGTACGATGTGCTGCAGTTCGAAACGCCGGTGCGGCAGGAGGGCGATGTCGACGCGCGCATCTGGATCCGCATCCTCGAGGTCGAGCAAAGCCTGGCGCTGATCGAGCAGATCTTGCACGAGCTTCCACCGGGGCCGATCGATCAGCCGCCGGGGACGCTGGCTGCGGCGAATGGGCGCGAAGGAATGGCGCTGGTCGAGGGTTTTCGCGGCGACGTGCTCGTGTGGCTCAGGACCGGAGCCAACGGCAACATCGAGCGCTGCCACCTGCGCGACCCCTCGTGGTTCCAGTGGCCCGTCCTCGAAGCCGTCATCGAGGGCAACATCGTCGCCGACTTTCCTCTGTGCAACAAGTCGTTTAATTGTTCGTACTCCGGTCATGATCTCTAGTACGGAGCCAGCGCATGCGTAGGATGCTGTTCAAGAGCCTGGTCCACGGGCCGCTGACCGAAGCGGCGCCGGCCGCAGACGACGCCGCGCTGGCGGAGCTTGCCGCGCGGGTCAAAGAGGCGGCCCGCGAGCGTCTGGGCCGGACGCTTTCCATCCGCGAAGTGGACGCAGGCTCCTGCAACGGTTGCGAGCTTGAGATCCATGCACTCAGCAACATCGTCTACGACCTCGAGCGATTCGGTCTGCGTTTTGTCGCTTCGCCGCGTCACGCCGATGTGCTCCTCGTGACGGGTCCGGTCACGACGAACATGCGCGAAGCGCTGGAGCGCACGTACAATGCCACGCCGGCTCCGAAATGGGTCGTCGCGGTCGGTGACTGCGCCCGGGACGGAGGTGTTTTTGCCGGGAGCTACGCCTGTGTGGGCGGCGTTTCTGGGGTTCTCCCCGTCGATTTGCACATCCGAGGCTGCCCTCCGTCGCCGATCGTGCTGCTCAAAGGGCTGCTTGCCTTGCTCGAAACGGTGCAGACAGGCGCAGATGGGAGTCCGTAACTTAGAATCCGGCATGCCCGCAAAACCTCGTCCCGATCCGACGCCGCCGAGCGGTACGGTGACGTTTCTGTTCACCGACATCGAAGGCAGCACCCGGTTGTGGGCAACCCATCATGAGGCGATGCGGGTATCGCTCGCGCGTCACGATGCGCTCCTGCGGGAATGCATCGAGGCTCACGGCGGGCACGTCTTCAAGACTGGAGGCGATGCCTTCTGCGCCGCGTTCGCCACCGCAACGAGCGCCGTCGAGGCCGCACTCGCCGCGCAACGCGCGCTCCGCGCGGAGCGGTGGCCGGAACAAGCCGCGATCCATGCCCGGATGGCGCTGCACACCGGTGCCGCAGAAATGCGCGATGGCGACTACTTCGGCCCGCCCCTCAACCACGTGGCGCGTCTGCTTGCGGTCGGTCACGGCGGACAAACGCTGGTATCCGAGCTCACGCACGATCTGTGTCGCGATCGCCTGCCGGCCGAAACAACGCTGAAGTCGCTCGGCGAGCACAGCCTCAAGGATCTCTCGCGCCGGGAAACGGTGTTTCAGCTTTGTTATCCTGATCTGTCGCAGGCGTTTCCCCCGCTCAAGACGCTGCTCGCACCGATCGACGAAACCATGCCGTCGATCGCGGTGCTGCCCTTCGTGAACATGAGCCGCGACGAGGAAAACGAGTACTTCGCCGACGGACTCGCCGAGGAGCTGCTGAACGTACTCTCGAAGATTCGGGGCTTAAGGGTGGCATCGCGCACATCGGCATTCAGCTTCAAGGGAACCAAGGTCGACATCCCGACCGTGGCGCAGAAACTCAACGTAGCGACCATCCTCGAAGGCAGCGTGCGCAAGTCCGGCAAGCGGGTACGCATTACAGCGCAGTTGATTCAGGTCGCCACCGACTCGCACCTGTGGTCGGAGACGTACGACCGCGAGCTCGAGGACATCTTCGCGGTGCAGGACGACATCGCGCAGTCGGTGGTGAAAGAGCTGCGGTCAGCGCTGCTGGGAGAGAAGCCGGATGCATCAGCAAGCGAGGCGGTGAAGGCGGAGGTGCACGCTGCCGCGAAGGGCCGCGGTGAGAATGTGGAGGCGTACCGGCTCTACCTCCAGGGGCGGTTCTTTGAGGATCGCTTGACGCGAGACGATACCGCGAAGGGGTTGGAGTACTACCGACAAGCGCTTGACCTCGACCCGGAGTATGCGCTGGCGTGGGCCGGGCTGTCGCGTGCCTACGCCACTCAGGCCGGGAATTCCTGGTTGCCAATCGCCGACGGCTTCAGCAAGGCGCGGGAAGCGGCAGAGCGGGCTTTGCAGCTGGCGCCCGATCTCGCAGAGGCGCATGCAGCACTCGGCGAGATTCTCATGTTCTACGATTGGAAATGGCACGAGGCGGACACATTATTGCGTCGAGCGCTCGAGCTTGCGCCGGGAAATGCGCGGATCATGCGCAGCAACGCGATTCTGGCAGGATTTCTCGGCCGGCTGGACGAGACGATCGCGCTGCTTCGACGGGCGGCAGCACTCGACCCCCTGGCCGTGCCGGTCCATCGCTCCCTCGTACGCTGGTGCTATTGCGCCGGTCGCTTGGAGGAGGCTGAAGCGGCGATGAAAAAGGCCCTCGAGCTCAACCCGCACGGTGGCCAGACGCGCCATTATCTCGGCCTTGTGCGCCTCCAGCAGGGGCGGCTCGACGAAGCGTTGGAAGCATTCCAGCAAGAGGGACACGACACCTTCCGGCGGCTGGGCCTGACGCTGGCACAACACGCGCGCGGGCTGCCGGCGGAGTCGGATGCAGCGCTGAAGGAGCTTACCGACAAGGATCCGGAAGGCTCCGCCTATGAGATCGCGGAGGGTTACGCCTACCGCAATGAGGCGGACCTCGCCTTTCAATGGATGGAGCGTGCGTACGCGCAGCACGATCCCGGGCTTATCAGCATGAAGGTAGATCCGCTGCTGCACCGCCTTCACGATGATCCGCGCTGGCAGCCGTTCCTCGAGAAGATGGGACTTGCCGGCTGATCCACTGCATGATGTCCATGACTCCCATTTCCGACCTCGCCCCGACGGGCAAGCTTCGCGCCGCGATCAACTTCGGCAACCCGGTGCTCGCAGGCAGGGACGCGGCGACCGGCGAGCCTTGCGGCATTTCAGTCGACCTCGCGCGCGAGCTTGCGCGGCGCCTGGGCGTGGCGATCGAGTTCGTGCCCTACGACGCGGCGGGCAAGGTGTTCGAGGGGCTCAAGTCGCAGGCGTGGGACGTGTGTTTTCTCGCGATCGACCCGCTGCGCGCGGTCGACATCAGCTTCACTGCGCCCTATGCCGTGATCGAAGGCGTCTACCTCGTCGCGACGACTTCGCCGATTCTCAGCACCTCCGAAGTCGATCGTCCGGGCGCGCGCGTCGGGGTTATCGTGGGCAGCGCCTACGACCTCTTTCTTTCGCGCGAGTTGAAGCAGGCGACGATCGTTCGCGCCGCCACGGCCGACGCGGTCATGGATCTGTGGGTCGCGGGGAAGCTCGACAGCGTCGCGGGCGTCAAGCCTCAGCTCGAGGCCGATGCGCGGCGCATTCCCGGATTGCGCATGCTCCCGGGCCGGTTCATGGCGATCAATCAGGCGATGGGAACGCCGCGCGGCCGCGAAGCCGGCGCAAACTATCTGCACGACTTCATGGAGGAGATGAAGGCCTGCGGCTTCGTCGCCCAGGCGTTCGCGCGAAACCGCATTGCGGGCGCCTCGATCGCGCCTTAATTAGGGTCAGACTCGACTTTCCGGACATGTTGGTATTGCTTGTGCAGTCGCTGAAAAGTCGAGTCTGACCCCTAGCTACGCCTATAAGCGACGTTCAGATTCGCGGAGCGATTGATCCAGATTGATGTCCCGGGCCAATCGACTCCATCGGACGCTACGCGCGAAAATGCAGGCGGCGATCGATCGCGAGCAGGATCCCGTTCACGATCGCCGCAAAAACGACGAGCAGAAACGTCACGGACATGATCACTTCGACGTTGTAAAGGCCGATCGCGTTCATCAACAGATGGCCCAATCCGTACTGCGACGCGAACATCTCGCCAAGCACTGTTCCGATCAGTGTCAATGAGAAGCCGACGCGAAGCCCGGTGAAAATCTCGGGCACCGCCGCGGGAAACAGAATCGAGCGCACCATCGCGGGCTTGCTGAGCTTGAGCACGCGCCCTGTCTTGACGAAGATCGGCCTGGTGCTGCGCACCGCACTCAGCGTGAACAGCGCCACCGGGATGATGCCGTGGATCGCGCCGAACGCGACCTTCGCCGACATGCCCAGCCCGAAGACGAGCAGGATGATCGGATAGAGCGTGATCTTGGGAATCGAATAAAGCGCGACCAGCATCGGTTCCATCGCCTCTGCCGACAGGCGATGGAGGCCGAGCGCAAAGCCGATCAGGAGACCGAGCACGATTGCGATTACGAGCGCGGCGGCAAACGCCCGCATCGTGTTGTCGACATGAAGCCAGAACCAGTCGGTCCGCGCAAGCTCCACCGTGGATCGCATCGTCTGCCACGGCGATCGCATCGCCACGTCACCAACGACGAAATACATGAGCTGCCAGAAGACCAGGAGGCCGACGATGAGGACGATGGTATTGCGAAAGGACTTCCTCTCTTCGCCCATCAATGTTGACCTCTTCTTGCGAGAAGCAGCTTTTCCCAATGCGTAAGAATGCCGTTCAGGATGACAGAAAGCAGCAGGATCAGGACGATAAGCGGATACATCGTCGCGTTGTCGAAATTGGTATAGGCGAAGCCGATCTCGTATCCCATGCCATTGCGCGCCATGATGAATTCGGATCCGATCACGCCGATGAAGGCATATGCGAGAGCCAGCTTTGCCGCGGTCAACAGGTAAGGCGCACAGAAGGGCAGCGTCACGTGCATTGCCGTTTCGAACGGTCCCAGACGGCTGATCAATGCCGTTTTCCTGAGCACGCGCGGTACCCGATCGAGGCCGTTGAGAATGGTGACGATGACAGCGACGACGCCCAGTAGAAAACCGATCAGCACCTGCGGTCCGTCGCCCAGGCCGAAGATGATGATGAACAGCGGATAGAAGGCGAAAATCGGAATTGCGTAGTAGGTGGCGAAGAGCGGATCGAGAGTCTCCCGGACGGTCTTAAACCCGTGCAACGCGGTACCGGTCGCGATACCGATGACGTACGCCAGGGCGAACGCAAGCAGGACGTTGGCGAGGCTCTTGCCGATCTCCGGATAGAGCTTCCCTGTGAGCATCAGATTGACGAAATCAATCGCGATCCGATGCGGCGGCGGCATCGTGATCTTGTCGATGACGCCCCCGAGGCAGAGCGCTTCCAGGAGCAGCACGAACCCCACGACCACCGCGATCTGATACAGAGTGGCGCGCCTCATGGGGGAGTGGCCATCCGTCCCATGGTCTTCATCGATTCCTCGCGCAACGTCTTCCAGAGTCGGCTCGTCACCGCGCCGAAGTTTTCGCGCTCGACGATCCGGCTGTCGCGGTCGCGCGGCCAATGGGTCTCGACCATGTCGATCACCTTGCCCGGTCGAGCCGACATGACGGCGATCCGGTCGGCAAGCATCGCGGCTTCGTCGAGCGCGTGCGTGATAAGGAAGACCGTTGCGTCGATCTCCCGCCACAACCGCAACACCTCGTCACCCATCAGAAGGCGCGTTTGCTGATCGAGCGCGCCGAACGGCTCGTCCAGGAGGAGCAGTCGCGGCTTCGTCACCAGAGTGCGAGCGATGCAGACGCGCTGGCGCATGCCGCCCGAAAGCTGCGCCGGGTAGCTGCGGGCGAACTCGTCGAGCCCCATCATCGCGATGGCATCGTTCACGCGGCGACCTTTTTCTTCCCCTCCGACTGCGGCCTTCCTCAGCCCGAATGCGACATTCTCACGCACGCTCAGCCAGGGGAAGCAGGCATCCTCCTGAAACACGACGCCGATGCCGTCGGGAACTTCCGTCTCGATTGGCCGCCCTTCGAATTCGATCTGGCCTTCGGTCGCAGGAAGCAGCCCGGCGATAAGCTCGAGCAGCGTCGATTTGCCGCAGCCGGACGGTCCTACGACCGCGAAGAACTC
>Ga0184632_10000712_pt1 | contig 13389 bp, 6 predicted proteins | sample PLM31_50_b1_FD_133153 | JGI IMG/M metagenome (GOLD analysis project Ga0184632, IMG submission 133153) | Groundwater sediment microbial communities from an aquifer in East River, Colorado, USA - PLM3-1_50_b1 | ecosystem: Environmental > Terrestrial > Soil > Riparian zone | place: USA: East River... | reverse complement strand
CGGATCCGCTCCAAGGCGACGGCGCTGGCATCCTGATCCAGTTACCCGACACGTTTCTGCGTCGCGCATGCGGCAAGCTGGGCATCACGCTGCCAGCGATCGGCCAATATGGCGTCGGCATGGTGTTCCTGCCGCGCGAACCGGCCTCGCGGATGGCGTGCGAGCAGGAAATCGAGCGCGCGATTCTGGCGGAAGGCCAGGTGCTGCTCGGCTGGCGCGACGTGCCCACCGACAACAGCGGCCTGTCCGAACGAACGAAGGAGGTCGAGCCGGTGATCCGCCAGGTGTTCGTTGGCCGCGGCGTGCGCGATCTCGACCAGGATGCGCTGGAGCGCAAGCTCTACGTGATCCGAAAGCGTGCCGGTCACGCGATCCAGTCGCTCCACCTGCGGCACGGCAAGGAATTCTATGTCGCGTCGCTGTCGACGCGCACGATCGTCTACAAGGGGATGCTGCTCGCGCACCAGGTCGGCAAGTTCTATCTCGATCTTGTCGACGAGTCGATGGTCACGGCGCTTGCGATGGTGCACCAGCGCTTTTCCACCAACACGTTCCCGACGTGGGATCTGGCGCACCCGTTTCGGTTCATCTCGCACAACGGCGAGATCAACACGCTGCGCGGCAACTTCAACTGGATCCGCGCGCGCGAAGGCGCGATCGCATCGAAGATCCTGGGCGAGGATCTGCCGAAGCTGTGGCCGCTGATCTACGACGGCCAGTCGGATTCGGCGTCGTTCGACAACGCGCTCGAGCTGCTCGTCATGGGCGGTTACCCGCTGTCGCACGCGATGATGATGATGATTCCCGAAGCGTGGGCCGGCAATCCGCTGATGGACGACGACCGGCGCGCGTTCTACGAGTATCACGCCGCGCTGATGGAGCCGTGGGACGGACCCGCGGCGATGGCGTTCACCGACGGCCGCCAGGTCGGCGCCACGCTCGATCGCAACGGATTGCGGCCCGCGCGATTCGTGGTGACCGACGACGATTACATCGTGATGGCGTCGGAGGTCGGCGTGCTCGACATTCCCGAGCACAAGATCGTCAAGAAATGGCGGCTGCAGCCGGGCAAGATGCTGCTGGTCGACCTGGAGCAGGGCCGCATCGTCGATGACGACGAGCTGAAGCGCACGCTCGCGACCGCGAAGCCGTATCGCGACTGGATCCGCCATTGCCGGATTCGCCTCGAGGAAATGCCCGAACCCGCGCCGATCACGCAGGTAGAGGTCGCGTTGCTCGATCGCCAGCAGGCGTTCGGCTACACGCAGGAAGACGTGCGGCTGCTCATGACGCCGATGGCCGAGAGCGGCGAGGAAGCATTGGGCTCGATGGGCAACGATGCCGCGCTGCCCGTGCTCTCCGATCGTCCGAAAGTCTTCTACAACTATTTCAAGCAGCTCTTCGCGCAGGTGACGAACCCGCCGATCGATCCGATCCGCGAGGAGCTCGTGATGTCGCTGGTGTCGTTCGTCGGTCCGCGTCCGAACTTGCTCGGGATTGACGTCATTGAGCCGCCGATGCGGCTCGAAGTACACCAGCCGATCCTGACGCCCGACAACATGGAAAAGATCCGGCATGTGGAGCTCTTTTCCGGCGGCGCGTTCCGGTCGGTCGAGCTCGACATCTGCTATCCGACGCAATGGGGCGCCAACGGCATGGAAGCGGCGCTCGCGAGCCTCGCCGCGCATGCCGAGGATGCGATCCGGCAGGGCTACAACATCATCATCCTGTCCGATCGCAACGTATCGCCGGCATTGCTGCCGATTCCCGCGTTGCTCGCCACCGCTGCCGTCCATGAGCATCTGGTGCAGAAGGGCCTGCGCACGTCGACGGGTCTCGTCGTGGAAACCGGAACGGCGCGCGAGGTCCATCATTTCGCGCTGCTCGCCGGCTATGGCGCCGAAGCGATCCACCCGTATCTCGCGCTGGAAACGCTCGCACAATTGCACGAATCGATCCCGGAGATCGATCCCAAGGAATCCGGAAAGCGCTTCATCAAGGCGATCTGCAAGGGCCTCCTCAAGGTCATGTCGAAGATGGGCATCTCGACGTACCAGTCGTATTGCGGCGCGCAGATCTTCGAAGCGGTGGGGCTGCAGAAGACGTTCGTCGACAAGTACTTCACCGGCACCGCCAGCAACGTTGAGGGCATCGGATTGTTCGAAGTGGCCGAGGAGTCGGCGCGCCTCCATGCGCTGGCCTTCGGCGACGATCCGTTGCTGCGCGACATGCTCGACGTCGGCGGCGAATACCAGTACCGCATCCGCGGCGAAGCACACATGTGGACACCGGAATCGATCGCCAAGCTGCAACACGCGGCGCGGTCGAACAGTGTCGCGACGTATCGCGACTATGCGAAGCTGATCAACGAACAAACCCGCGAGTTGAAGACGCTGCGCGGCCTCTTCGAGTTCAGGACCGCCGAACGCACGCCGGTGCCGCTCGACGAGGTCGAGCCCGCCGTGTCGATCGTCCGGCGGTTCGCGACGGGTGCGATGAGCCTGGGCTCGATCTCGACGGAGGCGCACACGACGCTCGCGATCGCGATGAACCGGATCGGCGGCAAGTCGAATACCGGCGAAGGCGGCGAGGACGAAGCACGTTATCGCACCGAGCTCCGTACGGGCAAGAGCGGCGTGGTGGCGGGCGACACGCTGGCCTCGGTGCTCGGCCGCGATCGCGTCGAGGTCGACATCCCGCTATCGCCGGGCGACAGCCTGCGCTCGAAGATCAAGCAGGTCGCGTCGGCCCGGTTCGGCGTGACGGCGGAATATCTGGCCTCGGCGGACCAGATCCAGATCAAGATGGCGCAAGGCGCCAAGCCCGGCGAGGGCGGGCAGCTGCCCGGCCACAAGGTGTCCGAATACATCGCCAAGCTGCGCTACTCGGTGCCGGGCGTCGGCCTCATTTCGCCGCCGCCGCATCACGACATCTATTCGATCGAGGACCTGGCGCAACTGATCCACGATCTCAAGAACGCGAATCCGAAGGCTTCGATCTCGGTCAAGCTCGTGTCCGAAGTCGGCGTCGGCACGGTGGCCGCCGGCGTAGCCAAGGCCAAGTCCGACCATGTGACGATCGCCGGCCACGACGGCGGCACGGGCGCCTCGCCGGAGTCGTCGATCAAGCACGCCGGCACGCCGTGGGAGCTGGGTCTCGCGGAGACGCAGCAGACGCTGGTGCTCAATCGCTTGCGCGGCCGCATTGCCGTGCAGGTCGACGGTCAGATGAAGACCGGGCGCGATGTCGTCATCGGCGCCATGCTCGGCGCCGATGAGTTCGGATTCGCGACCGCGCCGCTGGTCGTCGCCGGCTGCATAATGATGCGCAAGTGCCATCTCAACACGTGTCCGGTGGGCGTTGCCACGCAGGATCCGGTGCTGCGCCGCAAGTTCAGCGGGCATCCCGAGCACGTCGTCAACTATTTCTTCTTCGTCGCCGAGGAAGTGCGCGAGCTGATGGCGCACCTGGGCTTTCGCACGTTCGAGGAGATGATCGGACGCGCCGATGTGCTCGACATGCGCGCCGGGATTGCGCACTGGAAAGCGCGCGGCCTCGACTTCACGCGGATCTTCCATCAGCCGCAAATGCCGCCCGACGTCGCGCGTTCGAAGAAGGAAGAGCAGGATCACGGCCTCGCGCGCGCGCTCGACCATCAGCTGATCGCGGCGGCGCGTCCGGCCATCGAGAAGAAGCAGCCGGTGCGGCTCACGCAACGGATCCGCAACGCCAACCGTTCGGTGGGCGCGATGCTGTCCGGGGTGCTTGCGCACAAGTACGGCCACGAGGGTCTGCCGGAAGACACCATCCATATCGCGTTCGAAGGCATCGCGGGCCAGAGTTTCGGCGCGTTTCTCGCACGCGGCATCACGTTCGAGCTGCAGGGCGCGACCAACGATTATGTCGGCAAGGGGCTGTCCGGCGGCCGCATCGTGGTGTACCCGGATCCCACGTGCCCGGCCAAACCGGAAGAGAACATCGTCATCGGCAACACCGTGATGTACGGCGCGATCGAGGGCGAAGCGTATTTCCGGGGTGTGGCGGGTGAACGATTCTGCGTGCGCAATTCAGGCGCCACCGCGGTGGTCGAGGGCGCGGGCGATCACGGCTGCGAATACATGACCGGCGGCACCGTTGCCGTGCTCGGCCGAACCGGCCGCAATTTCGCGGCGGGCATGAGCGGCGGTCTGGCCTACGTTTACGATGCCGACGGCACGTTCGCGCAACGCTGCAATACGGCCATGGTAACGCTGGAACCATTGCAGACGGAAGCCGCGCAGGCAGCGGCCGAAATGGAACTCGCGGCCTCCGGCAAGGGGCGGCAGCGGCATCGCGGCCAGTCCGACGAGACGCTGGTACGCGACCTGATCGAGCGCCATCTGCGCTTCACCGGCAGCACGCTTGCGCTTTCGCTTCTCGACAACTGGGAAACCACCCGGGCAAAATTCATCAAGGTCTTCCCGCACGAATACCGGCGCGCGCTGACCGAAATGCACGCGAAGCAGTTGCCGCAGCCGGCGGCTTCGGCAAAGCAAAAACAGATAGCATAAGCGGCGCCTTACCGTAGTCAGGGTGGGCTCCTGACCGCGGTTGCGCGTGCGCGATCACCACGAATCGAGCAGCGATGGGCAAGATAACGGGATTTCTCGAACTGCAGCGGATCGCCGAAGCGGCGCAGCCGACGGGCGAGCGCGTACGCCATTACCGCGAGTTCATTCTCACGCTTGCGGACGACGAGGCAGCCAAGCAAGGCGCGCGCTGCATGGACTGCGGAATCCCGTTCTGCCAGACCGGCTGCCCGATCCACAACGTCATCCCGGACTGGAACGACCTCGTGTACCGGCACCAGTGGCAGCGCGCGCTGGAAGTGCTGCACTCGACGAACAACTTCCCCGAGTTCACCGGCCGCGTGTGCCCGGCGCCGTGCGAGGCGTCGTGCGTGCTCAACATCAACAACGATCCGGTGGGCATCAAGTCGATCGAGCATTTCATCATCGACAAGGGCTGGGAAGAAGGCTGGGTCGCGCCGGAGCTGCCGGAATCGAAGTCGGGGCGGCGGGTCGCCGTCGTGGGGTCCGGCCCCGCGGGCATGGCGTGCGCGCAACAACTCGCGCGTGCCGGCCATGACGTCGTGCTGTTCGAAAAGGCCGATCGCATCGGCGGCCTGCTCCGCTACGGCATTCCGGATTTCAAGATGGAGAAGCATCTCATCGACCGGCGCATGGCGCAGATGTCGCTCGAAGGTGTCGAATTCCGGCCAAATGCGCACGTCGGCGTTGACATTCCGGCGCAGCGATTGATCGACGAGTTCGATGCGATCGTGCTGACCGGCGGCGCCGAAGCGCCGCGCGACCTCGACGTGCCCGGGCGCGACCTCGCAGGCGTCCATTTTGCAATGGACTTCCTGCCGCAGCAGAACAAAGTGGTCGCGGGCGACGTCGTGCCGAACCAGATCATCGCGACCGGCAAGCACGTCGTGATCATCGGCGGCGGCGACACGGGATCGGACTGCGTGGGCACGTCCAATCGCCATGGCGCCGCTTCGGTCACGCAGTTCGAATTGCTGCCGCAGCCGCCCGAGTCGGAGAACAAGCCGCTCGTGTGGCCGAACTGGCCGATCAAGCTGCGCACCTCGTCGTCGCAGGAGGAAGGTTGCGATCGCGACTGGTCGGTCACCACGAAGCGCTTCGAGGGCCGCAACGGCAAGGTCGAGAAACTTGTCGCGGCGCGCGTCGAATGGCAGCGCGAAGGCTTTGGTCCGCCGAAGATGGTGGAAATTCCGGGCAGCGAGTTCGAGCTCAAGGCCGATCTCGTGCTCTTCGCCATGGGCTTCGTGGGGCCCGTGCAGGCGGGTCTGCTCGACCAGTTCGGCGTGGAACGCGACGCACGGTCGAACGTCAAGGCCGATACCGACAGTTACCAGACCTCGGTGCCCAAAATCTTCGCCGCGGGCGACGTGCGGCGCGGCCAGTCGCTTGTCGTTTGGGCGATTCGGGAAGGCCGCCAGGCCGCGCGCGCCGTCGATGAATTCCTGATGGGGACATCGAAGCTTCCGCGGTGACCGCGCAGCACGGGAAAACTGGCATTTCGCGATGACCGAGATCGTCACGCTCGATATCGCCGGCTGGCGGCCAACGCTTCCCCCCGGCGCGCAGGAGACGTCCGTGCGCGCGATCGAACGCGGGGGCGTGCTCGTGCTCCCTCACGTCAATTTCACGCTCTCGGAACGCGAACGCCGCTTTCTTTCGACGGCATGGTCCGATGGCCGCGCCAAGAACGTAAGCCTGGACGGCGCGTCGCTCAAAGGTGCCGCCGGCGCTGCTTCGGATCTCGCCGATCTGGCCGCGATGGTCGGGCGCTTCGCCGAAAACGCGGCGACGCTCGTGGCGACGCTGTTCCCGCGCTATGCCCCTTATGTCAAACGTGCGCGCACGAGCTTTCGCCCGCAACCCGCGGTCGGGCGCGACGTGTCATGGCGCAAGGACGATTCGCGTTTGCACATCGACGCGTTTCCGAGCCGGCCCAACCACGGCGAGCGGATCCTGCGCGTGTTTTCCAACGTCAACCCCGTCGAGCCGCGCGTGTGGCGCGTGGGGGAGCCGTTCGAGACGATGGCGAAGACGCTGTTGCCGCGCATTCGCGGCCCGCTGCCGGGTTCGGCGGCGCTGCTGGCGGCACTCCACGTTACGAAGGGCCGGCGCAGTGACTACGACCATCTGATGCTGAACCTGCACGATCGCGCGAAGGAAGACATGGCGTACCAGCGCGATTGCGCGCAGCAGGTGGTGCGCTTTGCGCCCGGCGCGACCTGGATCTGTTTTTCGGATCAGGTAATGCACGCGGCGGTCTCCGGCCAATACATGCTCGAGCAGACGATTCATCTTCCGGTCTCCGCGCTGTACGAGCCGCAGCAGGCGCCGATCGCGATTCTCGAGCGCCTCACCGGCCGTTCACTGATTCCAACACAGTAGAATCCGGGCACGGCGCGATCCTCGCTCCGCGCCTGCTTCCGTCTACCCGGCATGTTGAAAAACGACACCTTCCTGCGCGCGCTGCGTCGCGAACCCACCGCGTATACGCCGGTGTGGCTCATGCGCCAGGCGGGACGCTACCTGCCCGAGTACAACGCGATTCGCACCAAGGCGGGCAGCTTCATGGGCGTCGCCACCAACCCGGCGTTGGCGGCTGAAGTCACGCTGCAGCCGCTCGAGCGCTTTCCGCTCGATGCCGCCATTCTCTTTTCCGACATCCTGACCATCCCCGACGCGATGGGGATGGGACTCTCGTTCACCGAAGGCGAAGGTCCTCGGTTCGAGCATGCGGCGCGCGACGAATCCGCGATCCGCGCCTTGGCGGTACCGGACATGGGCAAGCTCGCGTACGTGTTCGACGCCATCGCGCAAATCCAACGCGCGCTCGATGGCCGCGTGCCGCTGATCGGATTTGCCGGGAGTCCTTTCACGCTCGCCTGCTACATGATCGAAGGCGGCGCGAGCGCGGATTTTGCGACCGTGCGCAGAATGATCTACAGTCGGCCCGATCTGCTGGCGCATCTTGCGGCGCTGAATGCGCGCGCGGTGACCGCGTATCTCAACGAACAGATCGCCGCGGGTGTGGATGCCGTGATGCTCTTCGATACGTGGGGTGGTCTCCTTTCGGCGTCCGCCTATCGGCAATTCTCGCTGGCGCCGATGCGCGACGTGGTGGCCGGGCTTTCGCTGGCACGCGACGGTCGGCGCATTCCCGCGATCGTGTTCACCAAGGGAGGTGGCAGCTGGCTCGATGAAATCGCGTCGATCGGCGCCGATGGCGTGGGGCTCGACTGGACCGTCGACATTGCAGCGGCGCGCGCGGCCGTCGGCGCGCGCGTGGCGCTCCAAGGCAACCTCGATCCGCTCGCGCTGTTGACGGATCCAGAAACTGTTGCGCGCGAAGCCTCCGCCATCGTGCGCGCCGCCGGGCCGCAACCGGGCCACATCTTCAATCTCGGTCACGGCATTGTCCCCGGCACGCCGCCCGACAATGTCGCCGCGCTGGTGGAGGCCGTGCACACGACTTCGCGCGAAAGCCGCGCCGCTGCTTGATTTGCGCGGTACGCCCGAGGGGAAATCGCCGGAAAGCCGCGCCAGTGCTCGCTGTCCGGCGTCTTGACAAATCCCGCCAACCACATTCCCTCGGGGCACTTATGCACATTAAGCCTGTAGGGAGCGCACCGGGATGGGCCGCGCGTCGCCACACTGAGACGGCGATCACAACTCGTTGAGATTCAAATGCTTTTGCTAATGGCAGCACGACGTGCGGCGCATATACCTCCCGCCCGCGTCATAATCGCTCGGCGCGTGCGGCCACTTACGCACAAAGTTATGCACAGTCTTGGTGTCTCTTTTTTGCACACCTTATGAATGAAGGACTTGGATAGCAAAGCTGCGGTTACTCATGAGGATTTGGAACACTACAACTTTCTCGTTTATCGATGATTGCGCGCTTAGGCAGCGCAGCATGCAATGCCGGTCGCTCGCGTAGCGCTTCCCGTCGCCACCACGGCGACGTTCGACTACTGGGTACCGGAGGGTCTCGCGGTTGCGCGCGGCAGCATCGTTCGCGTGACGCTCGGTAAGCGCCGGTTGACCGGCGTCGTTACGGACGTCGCGCTGGAGTCGGCGATCGCACGCGAAAAATTGCAACCGATCGTCGATGTCATCGATGGGTTGTCGCTGCCTCCGGATGTCATCGATCTCGCGACGTTCGTCGCGACGTATTACCACGAACCCATCGGACTTGCGCTGGCGCTTGCGGTACCGCCGCTTGCAGCGGCGGAAAGCACTCGGCGCGCGACCGCATCCGACCTGCGATTGACGGCGGAAGGTATTGCGGCGCTGTCCGGCAAGCTCGCGCGAGCGCCCGCGGCACGCGCGCTGTTCGATCAGTTTCAGCGCGGCGGCGGTACGCTTCACGCAACAGCGATCACGACGCTGCCGCAACATCTCAAACGCACGCTGCGCAACTGGCGCGATGAGGCGTACATCGTTGCCACGGATGCCGCCGCTCTCATTGCGCCGGATCAGCAGTGCGCGGCGTATGCATTGAACGGTGCGCAATCCGCGGCGGTCGACGCGATCGCGGCCGCCGCCGGCGAATTTGTGCCGTTCCTGTTGCATGGCGTGACCGGCAGCGGCAAGACCGACGTCTATCTGGCGGCGGCGGCGCGCGTGCTCGCGCAAGGGCGCCAGGTGCTGATGCTGGTTCCGGAAATCAATCTGACCCCGCAACTCTTCGCCCGTGTGCGCGCGGCATCGCCCGGCCTGCGCGTCGCAACGCTGCACAGCGGGCTTTCCCACAGCGAGCGCCGCGCCGAGTGGCGGGCCGCCGCGTCGGGCACCGCGCAACTGGTGCTGGGCACGCGCCTCGCCGTGTTTGCGCCGCTGCCGGCGCTGGGTCTCGTCGTCGTCGACGAGGAACAGGATGCGTCGTACAAGCAGCAGGACAACGTGCGCTACCACGCGCGCGATGCAGCCATCTGGCGCGCCCAGCAGAGGACGGTTCCGGTCGTGCTCGGCAGTGCCACGCCCTCGCTCGAATCGTGGCTGCACGCCCGCGAGCAGCACTACCGGCGCCTCGACCTCGCGCAGCGCGCCGATCCGCGCGCCGCGCTGCCGCCAGTCGTCCTCGCCGGCAATCGCGCGGCGCGTTCGCTCGACGGAATCGGGGATGCGCTGCGCACGGCGATCGCGGCGCGCCTTGCCCGGCACGAGCAGTCGTTGATCTTCGTCAACCGCCGCGGTTTCGCCCCGTCACTCATCTGCTCCGCATGCAAATGGGAAGCCCATTGCCCGCGCTGCAGCGCGCGGCTCACCACGCATCGCGAGCCGCCGTCATTGCGATGCCATCATTGCGGACATGTCGAGCGCGTGCCGGCCGCATGCCCCACGTGCGGGAATGTCGACTTGCTGCCGCTCGGCTTTGGCACGCAGCGTCTTTCGCGCGCGCTGGCCGAGGCATTCCCCACCGCTCGCATCGCGCGTGTCGATCGCGATAGCACGCGGGTGAAAAACGCTTTCGTCAACGTGCGCGACCAGGTGGCCGCGAATACGCTCGACATCCTGGTCGGCACGCAAATGCTGGCGAAGGGACACGACTTTCCACGGCTGACACTGGTGGGCGTGCTCGGCGCCGACAACGCGCTGTACAGCGCCGACTTCCGCGCGACGGAACGCTTGGCCGCGCTGCTCATGCAGGTTGCAGGGCGCGCGGGAAGGGCGGGGCTCCCCGGAGAAGTCATCGTGCAGACCGACTTTCCCGACCATCCCGTCTACGCGGCGCTTGCAACGCACGACTACCCGCAATTCGCCGAAGCACTGCTGGCCGAACGTCGCGCCGCACAGTTGCCGCCGTACACGCATGTCGCGCTGCTCGCTGCGGAAGCGCATCACCGCGCCGATGTCGATGCGTTTCTCCACAACGCGCACGCGGCCGGAACGGCCCTTGTGGGCGAATCGCATGCGGAGGTCACCGTATTCTCGCCGGTACCCGCGCTGCTTTCGCGGCGCGCGGGATTCGAGCGCGGCCAGATCGTCGCGCAGAGCGATCGCCGGCCGGCATTGCAGCGTTTCCTCGCGGCATGGCGCGACGCACTGGCGGCGTTGCCGGGCCGGCGTGCGCGATGGGCGCTCGATGTGGATCCGGCCGGCTTCGGCTGAACGCGAACCGCTATAATCACGTGCTTTGCGCCAAGCGGGGCATCGCGCTTGTCCCCACTCCTCACGTGACCGACCCGAAGACCGAACTCGAACACGCGCTGTCGACAGCGGTGGGCGCCGTGTTGCCTGCGCACTCCGGAACGCCGGTTGTGCTCGACCGCCCGAAGCAGGCCGCGCACGGCGACTACGCGGCCAGCATCGCGCTGGCGCTCGCGAAGCCGGCGCAACGCAATCCGCGGCAACTTGCGCAAGCGCTGGTGGCTGCGCTGCCCCCTTCGAAGCTCGTCGAGCGGATCGACATCGCCGGCGCCGGTTTCATCAACTTCGTGCTGACGGCGGCCGCGCGGCAGACGATCGTCACGCGGGTGCTCGCCGAGCGTGATGCGTTCGGCTTGTCGCATGTGCATCAGGGCGAACCGGTGATGGTCGAATTCGTGTCCGCCAATCCAACCGGTCCGCTGCACGTCGGCCATGGGCGGCAAGCGGCGCTGGGCGACGCGATCGCCAACTTGCTCGCGTCGCAGGGTTACGCGGTGACGCGCGAGTTCTACTACAACGACGCGGGCCAGCAGATCCAGAACCTGGCGATCTCGGTGCGCGCGCGCGCGAAGGAATTGCTTGGCGAGGAGACGGCATTTCCCGAGGACGGCTATCACGGCGAGTACATTCGCGAGCTTGCGCAGCGCTACCTGACTGATGTTGGTCACGACCTTTCCGATATCGAAGCGATTCGCCGATTTGCCGTTGCCGAATTGCGCCGCGAGCAGGACCGCGACCTCATGGCATTCGGCGTGAAGTTCGATCAGTATTATCTCGAGAGCTCGCTCTACACGGACGGCCGCGTCGACGCGGCAGTGGCCCGGCTCATCGCATCGGGCAAGACGTACGAGCAGGAAGGCGCGTTGTGGCTGCGCACGACGGACTACGGCGACGACAAGGACCGCGTGATGCGCAAGTCCGACGGCGGCCACACGTATTTCGTGCCCGACGTCGCCTACCACGTGACCAAGTGGGAGCGCGGCTTCACGCGGGTGATCAACGTGCAGGGCGGCGATCATCACAGCACGATCACGCGCGTGCGCGCCGGCCTGCAGGCGATGGGGATGGGAATCCCGAAGGGCTATCCCGATTACGTGGTGCACAAGATGGTGACGGTGATGCGCGGCGGCGAGGAAGTGAAAATCAGCAAGCGCGCCGGCGACTATGTGACCATTCGCGAGTTGGTCGACGAGGCGGGCCGCGACGCGGTCCGCTACTTTCTCGTTTCGCGCAAAGCGGACAGCGAGTTCGTCTTTGACATCGATCTCGCGCGCTCGCAGTCCGACGAGAATCCCGTCTACTATGTCCAGTATGCGCATGCGCGCGTGTGCTCGGTGCTGCGGCAAGCGGGCATCGTCGTTGCCGACGCGCCGGGGTTGCTGGCTGACGCGGACTTGTCACCGCTGACCAGTCCTTATGAACAGTCGCTGCTGCGCCGGCTCGCCGATTTTCCTGCCGAGCTTGCCGCGGCGGCGCGCGATCTGGCGCCGCATCAGATCACGTTCTACCTCAAGGATTTGGCCCAGGAATTCCACAGTTACTATAATGCCGAGCGGTTCCTGGTCGACGACGAGAAGGTCAGGCGTGCGCGACTGGCGCTCGCAGTTGCGGCGGGGCAGGTTCTGAAGAATGGTCTCGCCGTGCTTTCAATTTCGGCTCCCGAGCAGATGTAGCGAGCGCCCGTGCATGGAACGTAGTGCCAAGGTATGTGCCTAAGAGACGCAACTGAGTGAGCCAATGCCACGCGCCGCCAATTCCCGCCCAGCCCCCGCCGTTGCGAGATCGCGCGCGTCGCGCCGCACCGGCACGGGCGGAACGCTGCTCGGCGTCTTCATCGGGCTGGTGGTGGGTCTTGGACTTGCGGCGGGCGTCGCGTATTACCTCATGAAGGCCAACGGGCCGTTTCCGGCGCAGGGCGGAGGCAAGGACGCACGTGAAATCCCCAAAGTCGCCAAGTCCGACAAGGGCGACGCAACCACCGACAAGCCGCGCTTCGATTTCTACAAGATCCTGCCTGGCGTCGAGGAGCCCAAGGTCCAAGTGGACGTAAAAAAGGCGCCGGACCGCGTCGTCGTCGAGCAAGCCAAGGAACGCGCCGCCGACAAGACGACGGAAAAGATGACGCCGAAGGCCGGCGACAAGGCGTCGGACAAGTTGGCGAGCGTGGAAGCCACGCCAGCAACCAAGCCGGCGGAACGGTTCTGGCTGCAGGCGGGCTCGTTCGGCGCCGAAGCCGATGCCGAGAACCTGAAGGCGCGGCTCGCGTTCGCCGGCTGGCAAGCCAACGTGCAGCAGGGAACGCTGCCGGACAAGGGCATTCGGTATCGGGTCCGGCTGGGGCCATACGACAATACCGATGAATTGAACCGCATCCGCAACGATCTGGCCAAGAACGGCTTCGATGTTGCGGTCATCAAGTTCTGAAGGCGCGGCCGGCCTGATCAACCTTAAGCATCCATTACCCGCGCACGACGGTTCGTGCGACAGACATCAGGAGCATGCATGACGAATCGATCGTTTTTCGCCAGTATCCGGCAAATCGCGCGGGCCGCCGCCGCGCTCGGCCTCGCGTTCACGTTGCTTTCCACCGCGTCCGGACAGGAAATCGTGGAGGGCAAGAACTATGTGCGGCTCAAGAACCAGCAGATCGTCG
>Ga0184632_10000711_pt1 | contig 13397 bp, 14 predicted proteins | sample PLM31_50_b1_FD_133153 | JGI IMG/M metagenome (GOLD analysis project Ga0184632, IMG submission 133153) | Groundwater sediment microbial communities from an aquifer in East River, Colorado, USA - PLM3-1_50_b1 | ecosystem: Environmental > Terrestrial > Soil > Riparian zone | place: USA: East... | reverse complement strand
GCCGGCGCGAAGAAGACCACCAAAGCCGGTGGGAAAAAGACCACCAACGCCGGTGCGGCGTCAAAAAAACCAACCGCGCGTTAGTCCTCGCGTGGGCGGCTGCAATGACGAGGTGCTCGTGCCGCTCTCCTGAGCGCCTATAGACGGCCTGCCCGGCTATTCGCGGCGCCACGCCGCGGTTTGGCGCGGTGCGTAGACCTCACCGGACTGCTTTGGATCGGTAGGGGGGAAGCGATAGTAGAGACGACTCAGGTACCGTGCAATTGAAGCGATGTCATCCTCGCCAAGGCTTAAGCCCGTATTGCTCTGCCAACGGCGAACCTGATTCTTGAGGCTCGTCCAGTCGGTCGCAAGCTTTTTGTCCCGCCAGTGGACCTGCGTCGTGTGACAGCCAACGCAGTACGTCGAGTAGAGCAGCTCGCCGCGCGGCTCGTCCGTTCAGGTAGCCTGGCCAGTGACATTGGTACCAACGAACATCGATGCGACTACCATCGACGGAATCAATCTCCGCATGAGAAAGCTCCTTTTCGTCGCGTTCTGGCCAAGATTTCTCCGGTCCGCGGATTTCGCCCTATGATGCAGATCAAAGCCAACTTCGACCGAGTCTGCAATCATCAAGGCTTTAGAGGGCTTGCAACAGCAGAGCAGTATCGTATCGACCCCGGGAGCCATCGGACCCCAGTCCGCATGACCATTCCCTTCGCAGCACGAACTCGAGGAAACCACGATGGACAAACCCGCTTCCCAAGCAAGCCGCCGTCGTTTTATCAGGATGACCGCCATGGGGATTGCTTCCGCACCATTCGCCAATGGACTGCTCAGTGGAACTGCCGAGGCGGCCGACAAGATCGCCGAATCCGATCCCACGGCGGCTGCGCTGAACTACAAGATGGATGCGACCAAGGCCAGCAATCGCAAGGACAACACGGCGTTCTGCTCGAACTGCAACTTGTATACCGGCAAGCCGGGCGCGGTCGACGGTCCGTGCACCATTTTCGGAGGCAAGCTGGTTACCGCCAAAGGGTGGTGTACCGCCTGGGTCAAGAAGGCCTGAAACGCCGGCGCGGGGAGTCGATCCAGGAATTGCGTTCGAAGGCGTTCTCCACGTAGGCACGTCCGCAAGGCGCTTCTGAAACGCAGCGCCGCGGTCGACGACGATCCGGCCGGCCCTCACCGCTACGTTACGACGAGCGAACGGCACGCGAGGCGACCTCGTCGATCGGGGAAGTGGGCCGATCGCAGGCTCCGTGGTCACCGATACACGAGGACCGGGATCTTGCTGTGGATCAGCACCTTATGCGTCTCGCTCCCGAGCAGCAGCGCTTGCAGGCCGCGCCTGCCGTGAGACGCCATCAGGATCAGGTCGCATCCCTTGTCCCGGGCCGTGTTGATAATCACTTCGTACGGATTTTCGCTCTCCACAACAGTGGTTTCGAAAGTCACTACGCCCGCGTCTTTCGCGGCCTTCTCGAATGCGGTAAGTACTCTCTGACCGCTGGCTTTCGCATGACTTTCGTACTCGCTGCGCGTTTCGGTCAACGTTTCACTATCGGTAGCCATCACATGGAATGGCTCGGTGACGTGCAGACCGGTGACCTTGGCATTCATCTCCTTCGCGAGCTTGACGCCATTCTTCACTGCGGTGTCCGAGAAGCTCGACCCGTCGGTCGGTATCAATATGTGCCTGAACATGCTGGCTCCTTTGGTAGCGGATGTTTACTCGCACACCAATGATAGTCAGCGGGACTTGGCGCGGCTTGACGAGGATCAAGCCTTTGCCTATAGGGTCCACGTGGCGACGCGCCAGCGGCCGCGCGGATCTTCGATGGCAGCCCGCCATCGCCCCGCAGGAGCGACCAGAGCGGGCCGCCCGATAGATATGCCCCGCGCCTCCCAACCAGGGGAACAGCAGCCGGTGGCGATCGAGTGTCTCGCAATGCGCGATACACCTAGGCGCCGGCGTGGGCCTCGTGCGCGAGCGGCCGGCCTTCGGCGTAGGCCGAGATGCTGGCGATCGTCGTCGCGCAGATTTGTCCCATAGCTTCACGGGTAAAGAATGCTTGGTGACCGGTGACGATCACATTCGGGAACGACACGAGGCGCTGAATCACATCGTCTGGAATGATCGAACTGGACAGGTCCTGAAAGAACAGGTCAGTCTCCTGTTCGTAAACATCGATGCCGAGCCCTGCAAGTTGCCCCGACTTTAACGCCGCGATCGCCGCTTCGGTATCGACAAGCCCGCCTCGGCTCGTGTTGATCAGCATTGCTCCTGGCTTCATTAGCGCAAGAAAGTTCGCATCGACAAGATAGTGCGTCTCCCTCGTTAACGGACAGTGTAACGACACGATGTCCGAACGGGTGGCGAGCGCTGTGATGGGTTCGTAGTGGCCGCCGATCCGTTCGAAGTCGGGGCTCGGCACTTTGTCGTGACCAATGAGGGTACAACCGAACCCAGTCATGATGCGAGCGAACACACGGCCTATCTTGCCGGTACCAACGACACCCACAGTGCGTCCATGCAGATCGGATCCGAGCAGCCCTTCCAGTTCGAAGTTACCGTCCCGGGTGCGGTTGTATGCGCGGTGGATCTTGCGACTAAGGGCCAGAATCAGCGCTATTGCGTGCTCGGCGACCGAATAAGGTGAGTACTGGGTCACGCGAACGATCTTGACGCCATGTGCTGCCGCGGCCTTGAGGTCCACGTTGTTGAACCCTGTGCAGCGCAGCGCGAGGAGCCGGATTCCGTGGGCCGCCAGCGCGGCGAGTACCGCCCCGTCAATGCGGTCGTTGACGAATACGCAAACCGCTTCGTAGCCCGCCGTAAGCGATACCGTCGACGGGTCAAGCAGCGCATCGAAAAAGACCAGCTCGTGCCCTGCCTCGACGTTCGCCTCGGCCAGCAACTCGCGGTCGTAGCGTTTGGCGCTAAACACCGCCACCTTCATGTTGCGCCCTCTCGAATTGATTCAAGTCCTGCTCGGCCCGGCGAATGTACGGCATTCTGACCACAGGAGCGCCAATGCATTTGATCGAAGTCAAGCTCACGTGGCTTGCGCCGCCCAGCATCGTCGTGTTGATCTTGACTAGCCGCTGCCCCTAGAGGCGTCCTAGGGGTGCCCGTGTCACATTGGCGCACAAAAGCAGGACCGCGCTTGCGACGAATCTTCCATCCTGGTTCGACGCCTGCATTGATTTGGATCAGCGCATTCGTGGTGCACGTCATCGAAAATCGAATTACGCGAGTTCATCAAACGGCGCCTCTTGCAAAACCAGGTCGTTCCAAGGTGGGCGAACGCATACCATCCCGTTGACGCCGTTTCGAGTTTTCATACCAATGGCCAGACGCATCGTCATCATCCAAGGCCACCCGGACCGACAGGAAGCGAGGTTCGTTCGGGTGCTTGCCGACATCTATGCCAGGAGCGCAGTGACGGCGGGACACGACGTCAAGGTGATCGATGTCGCGCGGCTCGAGTTCCCGTGGCTGCGTTCCAAACAGGAGTGGGAGAGTGGAGCGCCCACTGATGCTATTCGAGCGGCGCAGGAAACCATTAGCTGGGCAGAACACGTGGTGATCTTCTTTCCGCTTTGGCTTGGCACGATGCCGGCGCTACTGAAGGCGTTCTTCGAGCAGGTGTTTCGCCCGGGGTTCGCGGTCGCGACTGCGGGAGGTGGAAAAACCTGGAAGAAGCTACTGAGCGGAAAGAGCGCGCGGATCGTCGTGACCATGGGTATGCCCGCGCTCATCTATCGCTGGTATTTCGGCGCGCATGGCCTGAAGAGTCTGGAGCGAAACATCCTCGGTTTCTGCGGCATAGGCCCCATTAGGGAAACGCTGATTGGCCTGATCGAGGCAAAGGACGCGTCCAAGCGCGAAAAATCGCTTGCCCAGATGCGCGCATTTGGTCGCGAGGGTCGTTAGCAATGTGCGCGTGCGGCGGTGTAGCTCCCGAGCGCCGCAGCCATATTCCGATTCGAATCGCCACCGACGATTGTCGCAGGCGCAAGCATTTTGGCGGCAGTTCGCAGTCGTTTAGATCGAGGCGTTCAAGTCGACGAGGCGCTGTCGCTGTCAACTACCGTAGCAGATCGCAGCATCGTGGGTTCGATCTGTATCGGCCGATGAGGGCTTGATCTAGGTCACACCACGCAAACGTATTTCAGCTAGATTTGTAATCGACGGTCATCGGCCAAGCGAGACCGTCCAGCATTGCGCTTCGCTGGTTAAGCTCGCGAGCGATGCTCGACTCCGATTCGACCGTGTCCAGTGAGCAGCTGGTGATTTCGCTTTGGCCGAGAAGGAGCATGGAATGGTCAAGATTCTGCTCGCGGTGGATGGTTCGGAAAGCGCAGTTCGCGCCACTCGAAAGCTCGTGGAAACATTGTCTTGGTACAAAGATGTGCCGCAAGTCGACCTCGTCAACGTGCGTCAACCGTTGCCGCATGTCGGAGGAATTTCCGGCATCGTCATTACCCAGGAAATGGTGCAGCGCTATTACAAGGAGGAGGGCGAGCAGGCGCTTGCACCGAGCGTCAAAGTGCTCGATCACGCAGGGGTGCAATACTCTGTCCATGTGTTTGTCGGAGATGTCCCCCAGACCATTGTGCGCCACGCTCACGAGTCAGGGTGCGCCATGGTCTACATGGGTACCCGAGGAATGACTGCCATCTCCAACCTGGTGCTCGGGTCAGTCGCGACGAAGGTGCTGCACCTTGCAGATGTGCCCGTAGTACTGGTTCGCTGAAGAAGCGTCGGGCAGTGCACGGTTACCGGGCGCGAGGATTTGTCTGAGGTCCGAACGGTCGATAAGTCTGGGCGCGCATCGTTTGATTGATTTACGTCAAGTCGACAACCCGGTCAACCGGTAGACTGAAGATGGCAAGAGAATTGAATGTTTCTCCTCAACGCACATCAGCGAAGGGTTGTCACCTCGGTTACTTTGGGGTGTTGGCTGTTCGCCTTCTTCGTCGGCGTTGTCCACGCCTGCGGCCTGGATGAAGCGCTTGGCCACTCGCAGGAAGTTGTAACCGTCTCGGCTAATAGTCAAGTCCAGGGTGACGATGCCGCCGTGCCGGGCTGCGAGCAGTTCTGCGCCGCCGACTTGCCATTGTTAGCAAAGGTCCAATCGGTTCAGGACCAACCCGGGGGACACGCGCTGCCTCCGCCTTCCTTGGGCGAGCCCCTGCTGGTACGCGTGGCCTGGGTACCATCGCCTGTGCATCGACCGCATCCACCGCCGGGTATTGCTCTCATTACCCACTACGTTCGTCTCGCGTTGTAGCCCGCTTTGCGAGCAGGCGTGCCTGCTCGCCGCACCTACGCGCACGGGTCCGACGACCGCGTCGCGCACCGCCATACCCTTGTTACACCCGTAAGGAGCGTGTCGTGAATCGATTGCTTGCGTTTGGAGTAGGCGCTGCCATGTTGTTCGCCGTAGCCGTTGCGTTGGCGCAGGACGCAAAGGCGCCTGGTACCAGCGGCAAAGCGGCTGCTGCACCGTCCATGCCCATGACGGCGCAGATGGACGAGCACATGAAGAAGATGCAGGCGCCGCACGGCGGGATGAAGGGCGGTGCGACCCCTGAAGAACGTCAGAAGGCCATGACGGAGGCCCGCAAGGAAATGCAGGAAAGCATGGCGATGATGAAGCCCATGATGCAAGGCCGAGAAATGATGGGCGGCTGCATGATGGGCGAGTAGGGAAAGTCAGGCGATGCGCACGCTCAGCTGCAGATGATGGGCAAGCTCGCCGACGAAATAGCCCAGACGACGACATCCGATGCAAGTACACGAACTCGCGACTCGCACGGCAATTGCCCCCCATGTCGTGCGCTACTACGCACGGCTGGGGCTACTACGCCCGGCACGCGACCCTCACAACAACTACAAGCATTTCAGCCAAGTGGACCTGCAGCGGCTCGTGTTCATTCGGAAGGCGAAGCGGCTCGGGTTCACGCTGGGCGAAATACGCCTAGTGTTGGAGATGAGTCGCAAGGGCAAAACACCCTGCCCACAGGTACGCGAAGTCGTGCGCCGTCGTATTGCTGACACCGCTCGCGATCTGGCCGAGCTCACCGCCCTGCAGGAGCGGATGAAAGGTGCTCTGCGGAAGTGGCGAAGGATGGCGGACGGGGTTCCCGATGGGCGTGCGATTTGTCATTTGATCGAGGCGGTAGGGGGATGAGCGAGCCACTTGACCTATGCGCTACGCATAGGTTGCACGATGCAAGAAGGCGATGGCGAATGCCATTTGCCACCACAATCGGAGGCAAACCATGAATCGTTTGCTGCCTTGGCAATTCGGGTTCGCAGGAGCGGTGACGTTTTCGGTGCTCTATACCGCGTGTGCGCTCGCCGTAGCATTATTTCCGGACGGCACGATCGGCTTTTTCAATGCATGGTTTCATGGCCTGGACCTTGCGTTGCTGAAGCCGCCAGGCGGTCGGCCGCTGACTCCTGACCAATTCTTCTACGGGCTGGTCAGTGCCGCCGTGGCGAGCTTTGCCGTTGCCGCAACACTCGCCGGCTTCTACAACTTCTTCGCTCGCGCTTCCCCCGGAGCTGAGAGTTATTGCCAGGCCGACAACATCGGCCAATAGATCGGACGCTGACCTTCCAATGACTTGTTTTCACTCACCCGCAAGGAGACTGACCATGAAACACCTCATCGCCACCGTAGCAGTGATCGCATTCGCGGCTGCCCCACTCGCAACGTTCGCCGCACAAGACGAGGCGCAGCGGCAAATCACCCAGCGCCTGCAAGAACAGAAGCTCAAACTCGTCGCTGCCGAAAAGGCACAAGGCGCGGAGCGCGACAAGCTGATGCAGGAACACATGAAGATGATGCAGGAAACGATGGGCAAGATGCAGACAATGAAGCCGCGCGACGGCATGACGCCGAAAGAACAGAAGGAGTGGATGGACGAACATCAGAAGCTCATGGACCAGATGATGGGCCAGATGATGACGGAGCACATGATGATGATGCAGGGCATGCCGCGCAAGTGAGTGTCCGGGCCCCGCTTTGGGTGGTCCTCGAAGTGGGGCATTCGCCCATCGTCTCTCAACATGAATCCGAGCAGCGTCAGGCGGGAATTGCTGGACCCACGCCACAAGGAGTCAAGCATGCCCGAACAAACTGAGTCCAACAACATCACCTGGAGTTCGAGGGCGAAATGGGCGTTCGCCGTATTCGCGATCATTGGAGCATTCTTTCTCATTGCCGAGCACCGCGCGCACGTTCTTCCTTTCCTACCGTGGCTCATTCTGTTGGCGTGCCCGTTGATGCATATGTTCATGCATGGCGGTCACGGAGGTCATCGTGGACATGGTGGAAATCGGCCTGACGCAGGGAGCGGAAGCTCCACCGGAGCCAAGCCGGAAGGTACTTCGGGCGGCGACCCTGCTTCGAAGGAAGACAGCCATCAACATCATGGGGGTCGGCCATGAGCGACGCAACGACCGCCTACGGCCTTTGGTCATTGGTGATCATCAATTCACTGGTGTTCATCATCTTCGCGTTCAGTTTCGCGAAGCCGCAGTCGCCGCGCGACTGCCGGTCGTTCGGCGCCTTCTCGGCGTTTCTCGTGGCGCTCTTTACAGAGATGTATGGCTTCCCGCTCACGATTTATCTGCTGTCCGGCTGGCTAACCAGCCGTTTTCCTGGCATCGACTTCACCTCACATGACGGTGCCCATTTGCTGGAAATGATGTTCGGCTGGCGCAGCAATCCGCACTTCGGTCCGTTTCACCTGATGAGCGCGCTCGCCATTGGTGGGGGTTTCTGGCTGCTCGCCGATGCGTGGATGGTGCTCTACGCCGCCCAGCGCGGCCACACGCTTGCGACCACAGGTCCTTACGCTCGCCTGCGCCACCCACAATACGCTGGCTTCATCCTCATCATGTTCGGTTTCCTGCTGCAATGGCCAACGCTCGTGACGCTGGTGATGTTCCCCATCCTGGTCGCGATGTACGTATCGCTCGCGAAACGCGAAGAACGTGAGTCGGAGGCCGAGTTCGGCGACGAGTACCGTCGCTATGCAGCCAGAACCTCTGCGTTTTTTCCGCGGTGGGGCAGTGAAACGCTCGCGTCACGGTAACGGATAGTATCGATGAAACTGACGTTTCTCGGCGGCACGGGGACGATCAGGGGGGCGAAATACCTGGTTACCGCAGGGGTTCTGATTGTTGCCTGGGCCAGCCTGCTTGCCCCGATGAACTGTTGGGCCGACGAGCCCCCTCTCGGCGGCAACGTCGAAAGCCTTCTGGACTACGCGCGCAATAACCCGGAGTACGCGGCGATGCGCTACGAAGCGGAAGCCGCAGCGGAGCGGGTGTATCCCGCGGGCGCCTTCCCCGATCCACTGTTCCGCACGGAGTTGCAGAACATCACCAACGCGGGCTCCGACGCGCGGCCGAGCCTGCTGCCCAACAAGGTGGGCAGCACCAAGTACACGCTGGTGCAGCCCATCCCGTTCTGGGGTAAACGGGATCTGAAGCGTGAAGTCGCCGAGGCCGATGCCGAACAGGCCCAAGGGCGCGCGGCGATGACCTGGTCCGAACTGGCGGCGAGCGTCAAGACGACCTATGCGCGCTACTACCTGGTCGTCCGCAACGAGCAGCTCACACGTGAGATCCTGGACCTTCTCGCCCGGCTCGAGAGAATCGCGCTGGGACGCTACGAGAGCGGACTGGTGCCGCAGCAAGACGTGATCCGTGCCCAGGTGGAGCTCACCACCATACGCGGCGAGCTGCTGATGCTGGAGAGTGAGCGAGAGGGACTGAAAGCCACCTTGAACGGCCTGCTCGCACGAAAGCCTTCGGCGCCGTTCGCTGTACCCGAGCGACTGCGTCCCGTTCCGCCCCCGGTGAAGCTGGAACCGGATGCGCTTGTGGACCGCTTGCGCAGCCACAATCCGCAACTTTTTGCGGACGACGCGCGCATTCGCGCGGCGGAGAAGAGTCGCGAACTCACCTACAAGAACCGGTACCCGGACTTTGCCGTCGGGATTTCCCCCATCCAGACAGGCTCGCGCATCGGCGAGTGGGAGCTGATGCTGGAAATCAACATTCCGTTGCAACAGGAATCCCGGCGACGGCAGGAATCGGAGGCGGAGTCCATGCTTTCTGCGGCGCGCTCGCGGAAGGAATCGTCGGCCAATCGACTGATCGGCGAGTTGTTCGAAAACGTCGCCGCGATGAAGGCTGCGCAGAGAATCGAAATATTGACCACGACCATCCTCCTGCCACAGTCCGAAGCCACGCTCCAGGCCGCCCTGGCCGGCTATGAGACCGGGAAGGTGGATTTCTCGACGCTGCTCGATGCACAGCGACAAATCCGTAAGTCCAAACAGGATCGGCTGAAGGCCCAAGCCGACGCTCAGGCACGTCTCGCGACGATCGAACGATTGTTGGGAGAAGATCTATGAAACGAGGAGCGGGATTGCTGGCGGCAGCCGTTGCCGTGGCGATGGGTATTGGTGCGGGATATTGGTGGGGCGCGCGCACCCAATCCGTCGGATCGGCGCAGGTGGCGCTAAATGCGGCGAATCCGTCCACGGCGGGCGCGAAGGCGCAGCGGAAGATCCTGTACTACCGGAATCCGATGGGACTGCCCGACACCTCGCCGGTGCCGAAGAAGGATCCGATGGGGATGGATTACATCGCCGTCTACGAGGGCGAGGAACCCGTCACGCCAAGCAATCAGATCAAGATCAGTGTCGACAAAGTACAGAAGCTCGGCGTGCGAAGCGAACCGGCGACGATGCGTTCGCTGGACAAGGTCGTTAAGGCCGTCGGCCGCATCGAGATCGACGAGCGGCGCGTCTTTGCTATCTCACCCAAGTTCGAAGGTTGGGTGGAGCAGCTCTTCGTCAACGCCACCGGCCAGCCCGTCAGCAAGGGCCAGCCGCTGTTCGAGGTTTATAGCCCGGAGCTGGTGTCGGTGCAACGCGAATACGCGATCGCCAACGAGGCGGTCAAGGCGCTGAAAGACGCCGGCGACGATCCGCAGGCCGGCATGAAGCGCCTCGCCGATTCGAGCCTGGCCCGACTCAAGAACTGGGACATTTCCGAAGAGCAGGTACGCGCGTTGGCCCAATCTGGGGAGACTCGGCGAACGCTGACGTTCCGCTCGCCGGTGACCGGCATCGTGATGGAAAAGAAGGCGGTCCAGGGCATGCGCTTCATGCCTGGCGACAGTCTCTACCAGGTCGCCGATCTGTCCTCCGTGTGGGTGGTGGCGGACGTATACGAACAGGACATCGCCCTGGTCAAAACCGGCAGCAAGGCCAAAGTCAGCATCAGCGCGTATCCCGACCGGAGCTTCGACGGCACGATTACCTACGTCTATCCGACGCTGAAGCCCGAGACCCGAACGATTCCAGTGCGGCTGGAAATCAGTAATCCACGCCAGCTGCTCAAGCCGGCGATGTTCGCGCAGGTCGAGTTGTCTGTCGGCAGCAAGGGGAAGGTGTTGACAGTACCGAATTCCGCCATCATCGACAGTGGCACTCGCCGCATCGTCCTCGTCCAGCTCGCGGAAGGGCGCTTCGAGCCGCGCGAGGTGAAGCTGGGAAGCCGCACCGACAACCACGTCGAGGTGATGGACGGCGTCAAAGCGGGCGAACAGATCGTGGTGGCCGCCAATTTCCTGATCGACGCCGAAAGCAATCTCAAGGCCGCCATCGGCGGCTTCGGACACTCGGGTCACGGCGGGACCTCCGCCGCTGGGGCGACCGCCCCACCATCGGCCACGCCGGCTCGAACTGCGGCTACGACCGCCGGGGGCACGATCGCGGCGGCACCCGGCACCAAGTCCCAAGTCGTCGGGCATCGAGCAGAAGGAATGGTAACGGCCGTCGACGCGAAATCCGGAATCCTGTCCATCGCGCACGGGCCGGTCGAAACGCTCAAATGGCCCGCGATGACGATGGGCTTTAAGGCTGCTAACGATGCTCTCCTCGCGGGCCTGCAGCCGGGGACCGGGATTTCCTTTGAGTTCGTCGAACGGTCGCCCGGTGAATGGGTGATCACGAAAATCGCCCCGCGTAGTGGAACCGTCGGCTCCGACGCAGCGCCGGCGACGCACAAAGGTCACTGAAAGCGAACGTCATGCTGGGCAAGATCATCGAGTGGTCGGCGCGAAACCGCTTTCTCGTCGTGCTGGCGACGGTGTTTATCACCATCGGTGGCATCTACGCTGTGGCCAAGACGCCACTCGACGCGCTGCCCGATCTCTCCGACGCCCAAGTCATCATCTACACCGAGTACCCTGGCCAGGCGCCCCAAGTCGTCGAGGACCAGGTCACCTATCCGCTGACGAGCGCCATGCTGTCCGTACCCAAGTCCAAAGTGGTACGGGGTTTTTCGTTCTTCGGCGCATCGTTCGTCTACGTCATCTTCGAGGATGGCACCGACATCTACTGGGCCCGCTCGCGCGTTCTGGAGTACCTGAACTTCGCGTCCGGCCGCCTCCCCAAGGGTGTTTCGCCGCAGTTGGGGCCCGATGCGACCGGCGTCGGCTGGGTCTTCCAATATGCGCTCGTCAGCGCCACGAAGAATCTGGCGGAGTTGCGCACGATCCAGGATTGGTACCTCCGTTACCAATTGGCGAAGGCACAGGGCGTGGCCGAGGTCGCCAGCATCGGCGGCTTCGTGCAGCAGTACCAGGTCGTCGTTGATCCGGTGAAGCTTCGTGCCTACGGCATTCCGCTCGCCAAGGTGACGCAGGTCATCCGCGAGTCCAACCGCGACGTCGGCGGTCGCGTCGTCGAAATGGCCGAAACCGAGTACATGGTGCGCGGCAAAGGCTATCTGCGTGGCAAGGTGGACATCGAGTCGCTCGTGGTCAAGAGCGACAAGGGAACGCCGATCCTGATCCGTGACATCGCGTTGGTGGAGATGGGGCCGGATGAACGCCGCGGCTTGAGCGAGCTCAACGGCGAGGGAGAAGTCGTTTCGGCCATCGTCATGTCACGCTATGGCCAGAACGCCCTCGAAGTCATCCACAACCTCAAGACCAAGATCAGCGAAATCGCTTCCGGATTGCCGGAGGGCGTCGAAGTGGTGACCGTTTACGACCGATCGGACCTGATCCACCGGGCAATCGAAACCCTCAAGCGCACCCTGCTCGAGGAAAGCCTCATCGTGGCCGCCGTGTGCATCGTGTTTCTCCTGCACGTGCGCAGCGCGCTGGTGGCGATCGTGATGCTACCCGTCGGCGTGCTCATCGCGTTCATCGCCATGCGCCTGCTCGGGATGAACTCGAACATCATGAGTCTCGGCGGCATCGCGATCGCCATCGGGGCCATGGTCGACGCGGCCATCGTCATGATCGAGAACGCCCACAAACACATCGAGCGGCTTCCTCCGGGCGGCTCTCGGCTGGAAGCGATAATCGCGGCCTGCAAGGAAGTCGGTCCCGCGCTTTTCTTCTCCCTGCTCATCATCACCGTTTCGTTCCTGCCGGTGTTCACGCTCGAGGCACAGGAGGGGCGGCTGTTCTCGCCGCTCGCCTACACGAAGACGTTCGCGATGGCTGGCGCGGCATTGCTTTCCGTGACGCTCGTTCCGGTGCTGATGATCGTATTTGTTCGCGGCCGGATCATGCCCGAGGCAAAGAATCCGGTGAACCGTTTCCTGATCTGGAGTTACCGTCCGGTAATCGCATGGGTGATGCAATGGAAGAAGACGACGATCGTACTTGCCATTGCGGCGCTCGCCGTGAGCCTATATCCGGCGTCCAAGCTCGGCACCGAATTCATGCCGACATTGAACGAGGGCACGTTGCTCTACATGCCCGCGTCGCTCCCCGGAATGTCGGTCACCAAGGCCGCCGAACTGTTGCAAACGCAGGACAAGATCATCCGGAGTTTCCCGGAAGTGGCATCCGTCTATGGCAAGGCCGGACGCGCGCAGACCGCGACCGACCCGGCGCCTCTCGAAATGTTCGAGACCGTCATCAACCTCAAGCCCGAGTCGGAATGGCGGGCGGGATTGACCACCGACAAGCTCATTGCGGAGCTGGACAAGGCACTCCAGATCCCCGGCATCTCGAATGCCTGGACCATGCCGATCAAGGCGCGGATCGACATGCTTTCTACCGGCATCCGCACGCCGATCGGCATCAAGGTCTTCGGCAAGGACTTAGACGAGATGGAACGTCTGGCCAAGGAGATCGAGGCCGTCGTCAAGCAGGTGCCGGGAACCACGAGCGCCTTCGCCGAGCGTATCACCGGCGGGTTCTATCTCAACATCGAGCCGGATCGCTCTACACTCGCCCGCTACGGGCTCGCGATCGGCGACCTGCAGGATGTCATCGCGACGGCTTTGGGCGGCGAGATGGTGACCACGACCGTCGAAGGCCGCGAGCGCTTCGGCGTGACGGTGCGTT
>Ga0184632_10000710_pt1 | contig 13400 bp, 11 predicted proteins | sample PLM31_50_b1_FD_133153 | JGI IMG/M metagenome (GOLD analysis project Ga0184632, IMG submission 133153) | Groundwater sediment microbial communities from an aquifer in East River, Colorado, USA - PLM3-1_50_b1 | ecosystem: Environmental > Terrestrial > Soil > Riparian zone | place: USA: East... | reverse complement strand
TCATCGCGGCATTGTTCCCCAAGGGCGCCGATCCGGAGGAGGAGAAGAGGAAGCTGGGGGAGGCGATCCCGGCCGGTCGGATCGCGAAACCCGAAGAGGTGGCGGCCGCAGTCGCCTTCTTGGCGTCAGAGGACGCTCGGTTCGTCACGGGCATCATGCTGCCGGTAGACGGGGGGTTCCTGGCTCGATAATGCTGGAGGAGGCTGTCGTCGGCATCGCCCAATGGCTTCCCACTCCGGGGAGGTCCGAGGAGAACCTGAACGTGGCGCTGTCCTTCGTCGCCGAGCTGGGCCGAGCCGGGTGCGACGTCATCGTCCTGCCGGAGCTCTGGCCCTCGGGGTTCGACTGGCTTTCGCTCACCGAGGACGTGCGATCGGCGGCCGAACCTCTGGACGGCCCGAGGACCCGGGCGCTCGCCCGCGCGGCGCGCTCGACGCACGCATGGCTCTGTGCCGGGACGGTGCCCGAGCTGGTCGGCGGAACGGTCTACAACACTCTGTTGCTCTTCGATCGGACCGGCGAGCTCCGAGCGAGGCACCGGAAGACCCATCTGTACGAGCCACTCGGGGAGAGCAAGGCGGTGGCTCCCGGCAACGAGATCACGATCTGCCGCACAGAGGACTTCGGCGAGATTGGTCTATCGATCTGCTTCGAGGGCGATTTTCCCGAGGTCGCCCGAGCGATGGCGCTGCGCGGCGCCCACGTCGTGCTGCATCCTTCAGCCTATGAGCTCGGCGCCGAGCGATGGTGGGACGTCTTGTACCCGGCGCATGCGCTCGCCAACGGACAGTGGTGGATCATGGCGGATCAGTGCGGGACGAACCGCTCTGGAACGCTCCTCGGCGGAAGCCAGATCATCTCGCCGTTCGGCACGGTGGTCGCCCGAGCGGGAAGAGCTGCCGCCGGCGAGTCACCACCCGCCGAGCTGCTCGTCGCGAGCGTGCGACTTCGCGAGGATGTGGAGCGCGCCGACGCTGAACATGGGGTGCTGTGGAAGCTGCGCCGTGCGGATCTCTACGCGGAGGAGCTGGACGGCTCACTGGGTGTTGGGTCGATCGAGGGGAGGTCGAGATGAGGAACGCGATCGAGGAGTACGAACGGCGGACGCCCAAGGGTGCGGCCGCTTTCGACAGGGCGAGCAAACTGATCCCCGGGGGTGTGGGGAGCGCGATCCAATACACAGCGCCGTACCCCTTGTACCTGGCTGACAGCAAGGGATCGAGGGTCTGGGACCTCGACGGCAACGAGTACATCGACTACCTGCTTTGCTACGCCGCGATGGTGGCGGGTCACGCGAACCCTTTCATCGTCGAGGCGATCAAGGCCCAGGCCGAACACGGGACGCTGTTCGGGATGCCCACGACGCTCGCGGCCGACCTGGCTGAAGAGATCATACGGCGCTACCCACCGATCGAGATGATCCGGTTCACGCAGTCGGGCGTCGAGGCCACCCAGACGGCGATCCGTCTCGCGAGGGCGGCGACCGGCCGCAAGCACATCGTCAAGATCGAGGGTTCGTACCATGGTGGGACCGATCACCTCCTCGTGTCAATCGGCGGCGCACCCGCGGAAGCGATCGGTCCGCCGGAGGCGCCCAGCAGCACCGCCGACTCCGCAGGGCTGCTCCCCGCATCCACGGAATACACGGTGGTCGTCCAGTTCAACGACCTCGATGGCATGCGCGCCGCGTTCGACCGGGCCGCTGGCGACGTCGCTGGGGTGATCGTCGAGCCGGCGATGACGAACGGAGGCGTGATCCCACCGCAGCCCGGCTACCTGGAGGGCGTCCGCAAGCTCACACGAGAGGAAGACGCCGTCCTGATCTTCGACGAGGTGAAGGTTGGCTGCCGGATCGCGCCGGGGGGAGCGTGCGAACGTTTCGGCGTCACGCCAGACCTCGTGACCCTTGCTAAGGCGATCGGCGGGGGTGTGCCGGTCGGAGCATTCGGGGGTCGGCGGGACCTGATGGAGCAGATCAGCCCGCTCGGCTCCACGGTCCATTTCGGCACCTACAACGCGAACCCGCTCGGCATGGCGGCCGGTCTCGCGTGCCTGACGAAGGTCATGACCGGCGAGACGTACGAGCGTCTGGAGCACCTCGCGACGCGACTCGCCGACGGGCAGCGGAAGATCATCGCGGACCTGGGGATCCCGGCTTGCGTGACGCAGGTCGCGACGCTCGGAGGAATCTTGTTCACCCCGCAGGAACCGAAGAACTTCCGCGAGGCGGCGGGCTGCGATACGGCGAAGTGGAGTGACTACTGGTTCGGCATGCTCAACCGCGGCGTGATTCCGATGGGAAGCGCCTGGTTCGAGGAGTGGTCGATCTCGGCGGCGCACACGGACGAGGACATCGAACGCACGCTTGAGGTGACCGAGGAGGTGCTGAAGGACATCTACTCGTGACACATCATAGGGAGGAGGCCAGCCCGATGAGCGAGCCGCTTGCACTGCAGATGTATGTAGGTGGGGAGCGCGTCGAGGCGCGCTCCGGCGAACGCTTCGACGTACTGAATCCCGCGACCGGAGATGTATACGCGACGGTCCCCAAGGCCGATGTGGAGGACGTCGACGCGGCGGTGGATGCGGCGCGCAGGGCGTTCGAGGGCCCGTGGGGTGGTGTATCCGCGATCGAACGTGGAGCGATCCTTCAGAAGATGGCCCGAGCCCTGGAGGCGCGCGCCGATGAGTTCGCCATCGCCGAGACGTCGCATAACGGAAAGACGATCGGGGAGGCGGAGTTCGACGTCGCAAGCACTGTTGGATGCTTCGACTACAACGCGGGAGCCCCGACGAAATACTTCGGCGAGACCATTCAGGGGCCGTCGGACTACCTCCTCTACACACGGCGGGAGCCGGTGGGCGTGTGCGGACTCATCGTGCCGTGGAACTACCCGCTCGCCATCGCGGTGTGGAAGCTCGCTCCTGCGCTCGCTGCCGGCTGCACGGTCATCCTGAAGCCGGCAAGCGACACACCAGTGACGGCTCTGATGCTCGCCGACTTGGTCGAGGAGGCGGGGTTCCCCCCGGGCGTCGTGAATGTTGTGAGCGGCCCCGGCTCGGTGGTCGGGAGACGGTTGGCGGCCCACCCCGACGTCGACAAAGTGTCCATCACGGGTGAAACGGTGACCGGTCGGGAAGTCATGCGAGAGGCCTCCGAGAGCTTGAAACGGATCACGCTCGAGCTGGGAGGCAAGTCGCCGGCTGTGATCTTCGCCGACGCCGACCTCGATGCGGCCATCGATGCCTCGATGTTCATGATCTACACGAATGCCGGCCAGGTGTGCGACGCTCGCTCCCGGATCTTCGTACAGGAGCCCGCCTACGACGAGTTCGTCGGCAAGTTCGTAGAACGGACCGAGAGGCTTCGGGTCGGCGATCCCATGGATCGATCGAACCATGTGGGTGCGATCACGTCGGCGAGACAGCTTGATCGAGTCGAGTTCTACGTTGAGCTGGGTCAGAAGGAGGGGGCGAGGCTGGCGGCCGGCGGGGAGCGCGTCGATGCTGGTGGCGGGTACTTCTATCGGCCAACCGCCTTCGTTGATGTCGACAATTCCATGCGCATCGCCCAAGAGGAGATCTTCGGGCCGGTGGCATGCATCGCGCACTTCCGCGACTACGAGGAAGGGATCCGCCTCGCAAACGACACCATCTACGGGCTCGCAGCAACCGTGTGGACGAGCGATCTCACCACCGGACACCGCGCGGCTCACGACATCAAAGCGGGAGGTGTCTGGATCAACACGAGCGAGTTCCTGTTCAACGAGTCGCCATTCGGCGGAATGAAGGCGTCGGGCTTCGGCCGTGAGCTTTCCCTCCACGCGCTCGACGCGTATACAGAGGTGAAGAACGTCGGGGTCTCTCTGGGCGCACATCTGCCTACGTTCGAGCTCTAGGGATCGAGAAGGGAGGGTGCCGTGAGGAGTCGTCTGCTGCTCCTGCTCGTGGGATTCACGCTGATCGGAGTTGCCTGCGGTGGCAACGGCGATGGAGGAGGCGAACAGACTGGTGCAGCCACGGAGGCGGAGGGTCCGGTCCCGATCACAGTCACGATGACGAGCTGGATCGGGTATGGCCTTTTCCACCTGGCGGAGGAGAAGGGGTTCTTCGACGACCACGGGGTCGATGTCACGATCACGGTGAACGAAGATGAGTCCACCAACCCCGCGGCGTTGGAGTCGGGCGACCTCCAGGGTGACCTCACGACGGTTGACACGAACGTGCGGACGATCGCCGCCGGCGTCGATATCGTCCAGGTGCTCGTGGTGGACGACTCGAACGGTGCAGACGGCATCGTCGCGACGAGCGACATCCAGTCCGTCCAGGACTTGGCGGGGAAGGACGTGGGTGTGAAGGTGGGCGCGACCAGCTACGTCTTCCTGCTCTCGGTCCTGAAGGACGCCGGGATGTCGGTGGACGACATCCACGTCGTGGACATGAACCCGGGTGAAGCAGGGACGGCGTTCGTGGCCGGGCAGATCGACGCGGCGGTCACGTGGGAACCGTTCCTGTCGGGGGCCACCAAGCGTGAGGGCGGACACGTCCTGATCTCCAGCGCCGAGGCGCCGGGTCTGATCGTCGATTCACTCGCGATCCGGCGTGAATGGGTCGAGGCGCACCCAGACGCGGTTGTCGGTCTTATCCAGGGTTACTACGACGCATATGGCTTCTGGCAGTCGAATCCCGACGAGGCCCTGTCAATCATGGCGGCCTCGCAGGGTGTCTCGGCGGCCGATTACGAGGAGGTCTTGCCCGGCGTCACGATGTACAGTCCGCAGCAGATCGTCGACTTCATGAACGCGCCCGCTGACGAGACGGGGATCCAGAAGCTCACTGCGTACATCAACGAGTTCTGGGTCGATGAAGGGGTGATTCCCACTCCGATCGATCCGGCTGCGTCGATCGACGGCTCGTACACACAACAGGCGCTTGCGGCGGCGTGAGCCGGATCCGGGAGCGGGGCCGGGTACGCGGGGGCGACGCACCTGCTGGGCGACGCCCGGACCGTCGATCGGTCAACCTCAATACCGTCCTCACACCCCGGCGCTCGATCAGCCTCTGGCTGTACGTCGTGCTCGGAGGGGCGTTCTTCCTGCTCGTCCTCGGGTTCTGGGAGCTCGCCGCGAACGCGCACATCGTGAATAGCCGGTTCCTGCCGGCCCCCCCAGACGTGTGGAGAGGCTTTCTCGAGTACATGCGGAGCGGCAACCTCTGGGTGGACGTTTGGGCCAGCACGAAACGCGTGCTCATCGGGTTCGCCATCTCCGCGGCGCTCGCGATCCCCATCGGCCTCTTGATGGGAACCTTCCGCGCGGCTGAGGGGTTCTTGGAACCGTTCACCGATTTCGTTCGATACATGCCCGCCCCCGCCTTCATCCCGCTTCTGATCATCTGGATCGGCATCGGCGAGGAGCTCAAGTGGGCCGTGATCTTCATCGGGGTGTTCTTCCAACTGGTACTTCTCGTCATGGACGCAGCGGCCAGGGTCCCGATGGAGATCATCGACACGGCGTACACGCTCGGGGCATCGAAGCGGCAGGTCGTGTTCGGGGTGATCGCTCGGGCCACCGCCCCTGAGATCTACGATCTGCTCCGGATCACGCTGGGGTGGGCGTGGACCTATCTGGTGGTTGCCGAGGTCGTGGCAGCGGACTCCGGCCTCGCACACTCGATCGTCGTCGCCGGACGATTCCTACGGACCGACCTCGTCATCGTTGGAATCGTGATCATCGGCGTGATCGGGATGGCCTTCGACTTCGCGTTCAAGATCGGATCCCGATATCTGTTCCCCTACGTACGTAAGGAGCGATAGAGGGTGCTGGCCGGCCAGGTCGTGCTCGAGGTGCAGGACCTCGACGTGGTCTTTCCGGCCGGCAGAACCACCTTCACGGCTCTGAAGGACGTTTCGTTCGAGGTTCGCGAGTCGGAGATCGTGATCCTAGTGGGGCCGTCGGGCTGCGGAAAGTCGACGCTCCTGAACACGGCGGCCGGACTCATCGCCCCGTCGGACGGGGGGATCCTCGTGGACGGCGAGCCGGTCGTAGGTCCGGGCCGCGATCGCGGGATGGTGTTCCAGGCCTACACCCTGTTCCCGTGGCTTCGCGTGCAAGAGAACGTCGAATACGGGATGAGGCTCAACAAGGTCCGGCGCGAGGGACGTCGGCGCGTCGCCGGGCACTACCTCGGGCTGGTCGGACTGCTCGACGCGCGGGACCGATATCCCTACCAGCTCTCCGGTGGGATGCGCCAGCGGGTGGCGATCGCACGTGCCCTCGCGAACGAGCCCAGGGTTCTGCTGATGGACGAGCCGTTCGGCGCCCTCGACGCGCAGACCCGAGTCCTGATGCAGCAGTTGTTGCTCGATGTGTGGGAGCGCTCGCGGATGACTATCTTGTTCGTGACCCACGACATCGAGGAGGCGGTCTTCCTCGGTGACCGGGTCTACGTGATGGACGTCAACCCAGGGCGGATCACGACCGAGATCGCAGTCGACATCGCGCGGCCACGCAAGCTCGACGTGATCGCGACCGAAGAGTTCCAGTCCCTCCGCCGACAGATCTTCGAACTCATACGCCGAGAGCACGCGTGGGCCGAGGAGCTCGTCATCGACGAGTTGAAGTCGGTGTCGGACGATCTCTGAGTGGCCCATCGAAGAGTAGAGACGGGAGCCAATCGGCTGGGTACTGACGCGGCTCCTTCGGAAGCCAAGGTGGATGAGGGGTTCGCGACGCGGTTGCAGCGGTTGAGGGCCGCCATGGAGCGCTCAGGCCTCGACGCGCTCATCGCCTACTCCACCGCGTCGGTCCAGGCCAACGTCCGCTACCTCACCGACTACTCGCCGCTCCTCACCGGACTGCAGGGTCTTGCCGACGGTACCGAGCACATGTTCGGCTCGTGCGCGTGCCTCCTGCCGCTCGACGGGGAGCCAGTGATGAGGCTCGATCAACCGTGGGACATCGAACGGGCCCGTGCGGTGTCGCGGATCGATGACGTGCGATACGCGCCGGCGGCCGCCCATGATCTCGGTCCGCTGATCCGGCAGGCGGGGTTCAGCCGGGTAGGGATCGACAACTGGCACCTCTTCCCGGCGAAGGAGTACCTAACGCTGGCGGCTTCGGCGCCGGAGGTTTCGTTCGAGCCGACTCGGATCCTAACGGAGCTCCGGCGCGTCAAGAGCGAGGCGGAGATCTCACTGATCCGCAAGGCGGCCGCGCTTGCCGATGAGGCGGTTCACGTCGCGCTGGACGCCGTACATCCCGGAGCCATCGAATATGAGATCGTGCTCCGCTGCGAAGAGGTCATGCGGAGCGGGGGAGACATCCAGCTCGGTGCCGGGACGATCGGAGGGTGCGGCTCCAACTCGTCGACCGGTAGCGCCATGCCGATGAGAAACGTCGGCCGGACCATCTCGCGCGGCGAGTGGATGCTGTTGGACGTGTGCCCTCGTGTGGACGGGTACTGCGGAGACATTGCACGAGCGCGGCTCGCCGGAGACCTGGACGACCTCGACGGCGGATTGCAGCGGATCGCTCGCGCCGCGATCCTCATCAATGAGGAAGTGCGGAAGGCGGTTCGGCCGGGCGTTTCGGGACGACAACTGAATGAGCTGGCCAACCGCGTGGCACGGGAGGAAGGGGTGCTCGAGAACAAGATCGACCTCCTCGGGCATGGCATCGGGTTGGACGTGGTCGACGCACCCTCGTTCTACTTCGACGACAGCCCGCTATCGATCGGTGAGGTCATCACGGTGGAGCCGTGCCTGTTGGTTCCGGGCGTCGCCGGTTTGCGGATCGAAGATATGGTTCTCGTAACCGAGAACGGTGGCGAGACCCTCACCTCACTCGAGCGCAGCCTCGTGCCGATGTAGATCCGCGAGCGGCGCTCGGTGGTCGGCGGGAAGGACCCGCACCGCCGGCTAGACTGCTCTCGTGGTCAAGCGGGTTACGCGAGCGCGTCTTGAGCAGCTCGACACGCTGGATACGCCGCCGCCGACGTTCACGTCGTTGGACGCCGAACGAACGGCCGCGGAGGTGTTCGGCATCCGCGGAAACGCGTCCTTGCTCGTCAGCGAGCGAGATCAGAACTTCCGGATCCAGCCGGTCGATGCCGGCCCAGCCTTCGTGCTGAAGGTCAGTAACCGAGCGGAGGATTCTGCATTCGTCGAGATGCAGACGAAGGCGATGCTCCATGTGTCCGCGACGGATCCGGCGCTTCCCATCGCGCGACTGCGAGAAAGCGTCCACGGCGATTACGATCCGAGAGTCGAAGGTCCCGATGGCCGCCCCTACATCGTCCGCCTGGTCACCTTCATGCCCGGCCAGCATCTCGCGGCGTCATCGCTCGATCTCGACGCGATCCGCGACTTCGCTGCGACCTCCGCACGCCTGGGTCGAGCCCTGCGTGGGTTCTTTCACCCGGCGGCGCGGCACGGACTGTCGTGGCTGGTGCAGAACTTCACCAACCTGCGCCCACTTGCGCGCCTCGTCCAAGACGGCTCCCGGCGTTCGATCATCGAGCACGTTCTCGACCGGTTCGAGGATCACGTGCAGCCCGTGTTCGGACGGTTGCGCGCGCAGGTCATCCACAACGACTTGACGCTGGACAACTCGCTCCTCGATGAGCGCCGCCGGGTGAGCGCGATCCTCGACTTCGGGGATATGGGGCACACGGCCCTCGTGTGCGACCTGGCATCGACCGCCGAGTCACTCATCAGTGGGCGCCCTGATCTCTTCGAGGCCCTCGAGGCGTCGATCGCCGGCTTCGAGTCGGTCACGCCACTCGAGGAGCATGAGAAGGAAGTCCTGGGCAACATGCTGCTTGCTCGCGCCGCGACGACGGTGATCCTCTCGGCGTGGCGCGCCGACAAGTACCCAGAGACCGCGGAGTACATCACCGGCTGGGACGCCGGCGCATGGTCGCTCCTCACGGTGTTCGATGATCTCGTCGGCGGCGCGTTCGATCGGAGGATCCGCGAAGCAATCAACGCTGCGACGCAGGGGTCGCGGACGATTGCCACGCCGGAGCCGATCGAGGACCTCGTTGGGCGCCGGCGCCGACTACTGGGCTCGGCGATTCTGCCGCTCACGTACGACCGACCGTTGCATCTCCTCCGCGGCGAGGGCGCGTGGCTCTACGATGCCGAAGGTCGTGCATACCTCGACTGCTACAACAACGTGCCTGTCGTCGGGCACTCACATCCGAAGGTCGTCGACGCGATCTCCCGGCAGGCGCGAACGCTGAATACGAACACGCGGTACCTGCACCGCTCAGCTCTCGAGCTGGCCGAGCGGCTTACCGCAACGATGCCCGATGGACTCGACACGGTGATGTTCGTTAATTCCGGGAGCGAGGCAAACGATCTCGCGTGGCGTTTGGCGACAACGGTCACCGGAGGGTCCGGCGCGATCGCGACCACGTACGCGTACCACGGCGTCACAACGGCGATCATCGACGTCTCACCCGAAGAGTGGCCGAGCGGTCGCCGTCCGGATCACGTCGAGACGGTGCTAGCGCCCGACCCGTATCGAGGGCCCTATCGCGAGGAGCCAGGCTGGACCGCGCGCTACGCGGCGCACATCGACGACGCCGTGGGCCTGCTGGCTGAACGCGGACACCAACCTGCCGCGATGTTCATCGATCCTGCGTTCACAAGCGACGGAGTCCTCATTCCGCCGCCCGAGTATCTCCAGGACGCCGTCCGCAGGTGGCGTCAGGCGGGCGGCCTCTTCGTCGCCGACGAGGTGCAGACTGGGTTCGGGCGCCCGGGTGGGTGCCTGTGGGGGTTCAAGGTCCACGGCCTCGTGCCGGACGTCGTGACGCTCGGCAAGCCGATGGGCAACGGCCACCCAGTCGCGGCGGTGGTCACGCGGGCCGATATTGTCGACCGCTTCGCGCAGGAGAACGAGTGGTTCAGCACGTTCGGCGGGAACCCGGTTGCCTGCGAGGCAGCCCTGGCAGTGCTCGACGTGATCGAACAGAACGGCCTGCTTGATCACTCCGTGGTGATAGCGACCTACCTGCGTTCCCAGCTCGAGCGCTTGGCAGCGCGCCACGAGTTGATCGGCGACGTCCGCTCGTTCGGGCTTCTCCTCGGGGTCGAGCTGGTTGATGACCGGGGGACGCGCACGCCCGCCGTGGAGGAGACGCGAATCGTGACGAACGCCATGCGCGAGCGTGGCGTACTCATCGGCACAACGGGCCCGCACGGCAACGTGCTCAAGATCCGCCCTCCACTCGTAATCTCGGCGAGCGACGTCGAGATGCTCGCGGAATCACTGGATGCAGTATTGGCCGGTTCTAGCTCGCACATAGCGGAGCGTTGATCGTCGCCTGCGCCGAAATCAACGCGTCCGCTTCGGAGCGACGGGGGAGAGACGTTCGAGATTCTTGAAGGACCGAGAATCTGGAATCGCTGCGGCGACGTCCAGCGAGGTGCAGTCGCGGCTGCAGCGGCGTGAAGGACCCCGTGGGGTGCAAGAACTCGATCAGGCAGCCTCGCCGGAGTGGTCGGTGGTTGAGCATCGCCGGGCATGACAGTATCGCCGTCATGCTTGCTTCACTCCTCTACATGGTGCTTCGTCAGCTCCTCACCCTTGTCGCGCCAAAACATCGCTCCGACGATGGCGCACAGATTGAGATCCTTGTGCTTCGCCACCAGCTCCGGGTCCTACGCCGGCAGGTCAAGCGCCCGGTCTACCGGCACATGGACCGCGCGCTGCTCTCTGCGGCAAGCAGGATCCTTCCCAAAGGGCGCTGGGGTGCGTTCCTCGTTCGTCCCGAGACGCTTCTGCGCTGGCACCGGTCACTCGTAGCGCGAAAGTGGACGAGGCCGCATCGCCCGCCCGGGCGCCCCGCGATCGATCAGGAGGTCCGCAAGCTGATCCTTCAGATGGCAAGAGAGAACCCCCGGTGGGGATACATGAGGATCAAAGGTGAGCTGGGAAAGCTGGGGATCCACGTGTCCGCGACGAGCGTCGCGATGCTTCTTCGCCGCGCCGGCGCCGGTCCGGCCCCCCGCCGGGGTCCGACGTGGCGCCAGTTCCTGAAGGCTCAGGCATCGGGCATCCTGGCTTGCGACTTCTTCACGGTCGAGACGGCGTTTCTCAAGACGCTCTATGTCCTGTTCTTCATCGAGATCGGGACACGGCGCGTGCACGTCACGGTCTCAACGACCAACCCGGACTCTTCCTTCGTCACCCAACAGGCGAGGAACCTTGCGATGAGCCTCGCCGAGGACGGCACGCAGATCGGCTTTCTCATCCGCGACCGAGACGCCAAGTACCCCCGCTCCTTCGATGATGTCTTCGCATCAGAAGGGATCCGGGTGACCCGCACGCCAATCAGGGCGCCGAACGCGAACGCCTTCGCCGAGCGCTGGATAGAGACGCTTCGCGCAGAGTGCTTGGACTGGTTGCTGATCCTTGGCCCCAGGCATCTCGATCGCATCCTTCGGATCTACGTGCAGCACTACAACCGGCGACGCCCGCATCGAGGACTGGAGCTGCAGGTGCCCGAGAGTCTCACTCCCGTCGAAGAGGCCGACGGCGTGCCCGACGTCGAGCGGCGGGATCTCCTCGGTGGACTCGTCCACGAGTACGTGAGGGCGGCATGATCGAGTTTTCGTACCCGACGCGGTTTGACAGGACCGACGTGTGCCTGGCATGGTCCGACAATCAGCCCAACAGACGATCGGAACAGACCGGGTGCGACCGCACTGGGGCCGATCGAGCGGCGCAAGGTGTACGAGCTCGTCGCCGATCGACTCGTGGAGCAGATCGCCGACGGGCGGCTGAAGCCCGGCGACCCGATCCCGGCCGAGCGCTTGCTGGCCGAGACCTTCTCGGTGGGCCGGTCCTCGATCCGCGAGGCCCTGCGGATGCTCGAGTCCCGCGGGCTCATCGCCGGGGCCGGCCACGGCGCGTTCATGGTGGCCGAGCACGGCAACCCCCTGAACGTCTCGCTCGCCCTGCTGGTGGAGATGCGCGACGGCGATCTCCGGGAGCTGTTCGAGGTGCGCAAGGTCCTCGAGGTCGAGATGGCCGGCCTCGCCGCGGAGCGCCGGACCGAGGAGGACGTCGAGCGCATGCGCGCGGCGATCGAGGCGATGGACCTCGGGATCGGCTCGGCCGAGCGGTACATCGCCGGCGACCTCGAGTTCCACCAGGCGGTCGTGGCCGCGACGGGGAATCGGATCGCGCGCTCGATGATGGAGGCGATCCGCGACGTGATGCGGCGCGGCCTCCTGTCGATCTACCGGATCCCCGGCAGTCCCGAGCGGTCGATGGAGCAGCACCGGCAGATCCTCGAGGCCGTCGTGGCGGGACGGCCGGACGAGGCGCGCGAGCGGGTGCGCGACCACCTGCTCCGCGTCGAGGGCGAGTTCGAGACCGCGGTCTCCGCGGGCGTGGCGCGCGTCGGGGGTGGCGATGGCTGAGCTCGGCTACGTCGGCCTCGGCACGATGGGCGGTCGCGTCGTCAGGCGGCTGCTCGACGCCGGGCACCGGGTCACCGGGTACAACCGCACCCGCTCCAAGGCCGAGTGGCTCCTCGAGGCCGGGATGGCGTGGGCCGACTCGCCGCGCGAGGTCGCGGAGGCCGCCGACGTCACGTTCTCGATGGTGACGAACACCGCCGCTCTCCGCGCGGTGTTCGACGAGCCGGACGGCGTCCTGGCGAGTCTCGGCCCGGGGAAGCTCTACGTCGACATGAGCACCGTGAGCCCGGCGGAGAGTCGCGAGCTCGCGGACCGGGTCGCCGAGCGCGGCGCGCGGATGCTCGACGCGCCGGTCTCCGGCAGCGTCGTGACGCTCGAGGAGGGGCGGCTCTCGATCATGGTCGGCGGGGAGGCCGACGACGTCGAGCGCGTGCGGCCGGTGCTCCTGGACATCGGGCCGAAGGTCACCCACGTCGGCGGCAACGGGCAGGCCGCGCTCATGAAGATCGCCACGAACACGAACCTCGCGGTGCAGATCGTCGCGTTCGGCGAGGCGGTGCTGCTCGCCGAGAAGGGCGGCATCCCGCGCGAGACCGCGGTTGAGGTGCTGCTGAACAGCGTCATCGCCTCGCCGATGCTGAAGTACCGCGGCCCCTTCGTCCTCGAGCAGCCCGACGAGGCGTGGTTCGACGTCGACATGATGCAGAAGGACCTCGTCCTCGCGCAGGAGGCCGGCCGGCGCCACGACGTCGCCCTGCCCACGACCGCCGTCGCGAACGAGCTGCTCACGGCCGCGCGCGCGATGGGTCTCGCGAGGAGCGACTACGCGATCGTGTTCGATGTCCTCGCGCACCTGTCGGGGGCGGACCGATGAGCCGCGAGCTCGACGAGCGCCCGACCGAGCCGCCGGCGTCCGTCGAGCCGGGGGACGCCCTCGCCCTGTACGAGCAGATGGCGCGGATCC
>Ga0184632_10000708_pt1 | contig 13405 bp, 13 predicted proteins | sample PLM31_50_b1_FD_133153 | JGI IMG/M metagenome (GOLD analysis project Ga0184632, IMG submission 133153) | Groundwater sediment microbial communities from an aquifer in East River, Colorado, USA - PLM3-1_50_b1 | ecosystem: Environmental > Terrestrial > Soil > Riparian zone | place: USA: East... | reverse complement strand
CCGGGCGCGGATGCCACGCCCGCACGAGGTCGCGGCCGCGCGCCGCGATCCACGTCTTCTGCGCGCGTTCCAGGAGCGCGACCAGGATCTGACGTGGCGGGCCCGTGGCGTATGTCAGAGCGTGGATCCGGAGGTCTTCTTCCCGGCGCCGAGCGAACCCGCAGATGCCGCGGTCGCGCTGTGCCGCACGTGCGACGTCCAAGGAGCCTGCCTGGCCTGGGCGCTGGAGGTCGGCGACTGCCACGGTGTGTGGGGGGCCACGACCCCCCGCGAGCGCCGGGCGATGTTGGTGGCGTGGCGTAGCGACGATGTCGACGGAGCGCCCGCGGTGCGGGGCCCGCTTGGTGATTCGCCCGCGCTCAGTGCCGCCGCGCCGCTCAGTGCCGCCGCGCCGCTCAGTGCCGCCGGGACGCAGTGCACGGCCGGGCCGCTCAACGCCTCCGGACCGCTCCGCGGGGCCGCGCTGGGGCTGGCGGCGTCAGCCTGACCGTGTCAAGCACTCAGTTCACCGTGGCGACCCCCAAGGGCCCGGCCGTTGTGGTGCTGGATTGGCGCGCACGACGCTCCCGTGGCCTGCTGGCGCTGGGCCACGGCGCCGCCGGTGGTGTGGACACGGTGGATCTGATCGCCGTGCGGGACGCGGCGGTGCGTGCCGGTCTTGTCGTGGCCCGAGTGACCCAGCCCTATCGCGTGGCCGGGAAGCGACTGCCGCCGCCCGCGCCCGCTCTCGACGAGGCGTGGATGGCCGCGGTTGCGGCCAGTCGAGAGCGGGCCGGCGAGGAGCTTCCGCTCGTGGTGGGCGGCCGATCCGCCGGCGCACGCGTGGCCTGCCGTACAGCGAGATCGCTCGAGGCGGCCGGCGTGCTCGCGCTCGCGTTCCCGCTGCACCCGCCAGGTCGCCCGGAGAAGACCCGGGCGAGCGAACTCGACCCCGCCATCCCGACCCTCGTCGTAAACGGAGACCGGGATCCCTTTGGGGTGCCGGCGCCGAGCGGGCTGGTCCGTGTCGAGGTCCGACCGGGCGAACGACATGACCTCAAACGCGACCCGGCCGGAGTGGCCGAGGTCGCGATCGTGTGGCTGCGCGACCTGCTGTCTCTGCCCAAGCAAGCGGCCGCGCGCTAGCCCTGAGTGTCGACCTGGGGCTGCGGCTCCGCCGATGCGGTTGCGTTTCCTGCCCGGCATAGCATCGTTGAAGAGGACGAACCCGGCATAGAACACCGAAGCGGAGTGATCACTCCGCCTCCGCCGCGAGCGCGCGAGCGGATCCAGCACCACCGCCGCGAGCGCGCGAGCGGACCGGCACCACAGTCCTCCCAGGTCCTTCCTGGTTCCGGACACGTCGTCGCGGCCAGCGGCGGGGTGATCGGAACCAGGCGGACGTGGCGCCGTGGTCTGTCTCACCGTCGCTGATCTGCGGTTGGCCGGAATTCCTTGTGCGGCACCGCGCGTTACACCCCGCGTGAGGCCACGAATGGTCTCGCACGGATGACGGCCTCGCCAGAGGCAGCGGCGGGAAGGGGATCTTCGTGGCGGTGTTGGAGCGTCCCGGCACTCCTGAGACCGGGTCCGCACGACTCACCGAGATCCTCCGGTCCCCGGAGTGGCCGGTTGACGGGGTAAGCCCACCGGTGCGCGGCGTATCCTCTGCCAGACGGAGGAGGGTCGGGTCCGTGGCTGACGAGCTGGTGGAACGGCAGGAACGGTTCGAGCGCGATGCGCTGCCGTTCGTCGACCAGCTGTACGCCGCCGCGATGCGGATGACGCGCAACCCGGCCGACGCCGAGGACCTCGTCCAGGAGACGTTCCTCAAGGCTTTTGCGGCCTTTCATCAGTTTGAGGACGGAACCAACCTGAAAGCGTGGTTGTACCGGATCCTTACGAATACCTACATCAACTCGTACCGGCGCCGCCAGCGCCAGCCGGTCCAGGCTCCCACTGAGGAGATCACCGACTGGCAACTCGCCGAGGCGGAGTCGCACACATCGAGCGGCCTGAAGTCGGCCGAGACCGAGGCATTGGATCGGCTGCCGGACAGCGACGTCAAGGAGGCTCTGCAGAGCCTTCCGGAGGAGTTCAGGCTCGCCGTCTACCTGGCCGACGTCGAAGGCTTCTCCTACAAGGAGATCGCCGACATCATGGGCACGCCGATCGGCACGGTGATGTCCCGCCTGCATCGTGGTCGGCGCAACCTGCGCAAGCTGCTGGAGGACTACGCCTCGGAGCGTGGCTTCTCGGGCCGGGACGCTGCGAGCGTTCCCTCGGACAATGAGACGGCCGCTCCGGCTGGCCAGGAGGTGTGAAGCGGTGAGCTGCGGCGACCCCCACGAGATCGACTGTGGTCAGATTCTGAACGAGGTCTATCTCTATCTCGACCTGGAGTGCTCCGATGATCGGCGCACCGTCATCCAGACTCACCTCGACGAGTGCTCGCCGTGCCTGCGGGAGTACGGGATTGAGCAAGAGGTGAAGGCGCTCGTCGCGCGCTGCTGTGGCGCGGACCGCGCACCGCTGGAGCTACGGGACCGTCTCCGCGCCAAGATAACCGCCCTAGTGCTCGAGACCCCATCGCGCGAACTCGGCTAGAATTCCCGCCCTCTCCGCGATCAAGGACTTGTGGCCGTGGTTTGGTGATCGAAGCACGGCCAAACGACCTTGATCAGCGGGAAAGGGCGGGCGTGGTCAGGCGTTGGGGCGCTTGCCGTGGTTGGCGGCGCTCTTCTTGCGGGCCTTCTTCTTGCGGGACTTTTTCGCCATGTCGACACCCTATTCTGCGGTGTTCGCCTCCGGCGAGGTGACCGTCTGCATCCGCGCCGCGGCCGAGGGCTGCGAGTTCCCATTTCGCTCTCGACGGTGGTTGTGACGCGCTCGGGAGTCGCGGCGTGATTGGATACCGTCGCACGATTCTCACCCCGCACTCCGAAGGGACCACGATGGCCGACGAGATCCGCGCCGAAATGGTGGCGAACGTGTGGAAGGTCGTCAAGGCAGCCGGCGACGAGGTCGTCGAGGGCGACACACTGGTGATCCTCGAGTCGATGAAGATGGAGATCCCGGTGATCGCGGAGGCGGACGGCACGGTGGTGGAGATAGCCGTTAACGAGGGCGACGTCATCCAGGAGGGCGACCTGATCGCCGTCGTTGAATGATCGCGCCGCCGGTGAGCGTCGCTCAGAGGTCGACGTGAATGGGGAGTCGTACCAGCATGTTCGCGGCGACCTCGTCGTACGGCCGGCCGTCGCGTCGGACTTCGACGCGATCGCGCGCCTGACCGTCGACGCCTACCGGTCGGATGGCCAGTTGGCGCAGGAGACCGGCTATGAGCGAGTGCTCGCTGATGTCCCGTCCCGCGCCGCGGCGGGAGAGGTGCTCGTCGCCGCCGACCCAGCCGGGTCGGTTGTCGGCGCGGTGTTGTTCGTCTTGCCCGGTTCGCGCTACGCGGAGCTGTCCGGGCCGGGCGAGGCAGAGTTCCGGATGCTCGCCGTTGATCCGGCGGCGCAGAGCCGCGGCGTGGGCGAGGCCCTGGTGCGGGCGTGCGTGGAACGCGCGCGAGAGTTGGGGGCCACTTCGGTCGTGATCGCCACGAGAGACTTCTCCCATCGGGCCCAGCGGCTCTACGCTCGGACGGGTTTCGTGCGCCTGCCTGGCCGTGATTGGTCTCCGGTGCCCGACGTCAACCTGCTGGCGTGGCGGCTCGACCTACTCGATCAGGCCTAACGCTACGTCCAGGGCGGCCTCGCGGCGCTGTTCGTCCGTCACGTCGGGATCCCGGACGGTGAACCAGGTCGAGTGCAAGGCGAAGATCGCGAGCGAGCATCGGATCTGCTCGGGCAGCGGGGCGTCGCGGGCGCTGAGCAGGTCCAACATCTGGAGGATGCGGCCGCGCATCATCACGCCGGCCTTGTGCTGAGTCATCGAGGACTGGTTGCGTTCGAAAAAGCGCATGAGAGCGTGGTGTCCTTGCTCATGCAGGAGGTCCGAGTACCGCCGAAGGAATTCCCGACGGGTCTCCAGCGCGTATGGCTGGGCCTCGGCCCAGGCGATCAGCTCTTCGATCTTTGCCAGGCGGTCCTCGACGAGACTTTCGATGATCTCGTCCTTGGTTCTGAAGTGGTAGTAAAGCGCCGCCTTCGTGACGCCGAGGTGCTCGGCGATCTCACGAAGGGATGTCGCCTCGTATCCGTGCTGGGTGAAGAGCTCCAGAGCGACCTGCTGGATGCGGGTCCGGGTGTCGGCCTCACCGCCACCCTCGGCGCCGAGACGCGCCCCCGACCGCGGCGAGCGCTCGGTTGCCCGTACCTCTGTCATCTCGGTCTCAGCTCCTGCATTGGCCCGTTCCTCGTGGATCTAGGGCGTGGTCGCGTGATTAGAGATCATCTCATCCGACTAAGGCCTAGATCGACGAAAGACAACTTACTTGACGGCCGGTTAGGACGAACTATAACCTGGCCAGCAGACGTTGGCTAGCCGGTCGGCAAGTAAGTGCCGCCCGCGTTTCTCCAGGGGGCTTGTGTGGTTGCTCAGACCACTGTCGTTACTCAGAAGACGGTCACCGGGCGCCGGCCCGAGGTCATGGTCGTCCTTCCCGGACTGATGCTCGCGATCATGCTCGCGATGCTCGACAACATGATCGTAGGCACGGCGCTGCCAAAGATTGTCGGCGATCTGGGCGGGCTGCAGCATTTCTCATGGGTGGTGACCGCGTACGTGCTCGGCACGACCGTCTCTACACCGATCTGGGGGAAGATCGGCGACCTGTACGGCCGCAAGAACATCTTCCTGACCTCGATCGTGATCTTCCTGGCCGGCTCGGCAATGGCGGGCATGTCGCAGACGATGGGGCAGCTCATCGGCTTCCGGGCGCTGCAAGGCCTCGGGGCCGGCGGCCTTCTCGTTGGCGCGATGGCGATCATCGGCGACCTGGTGCCGCCCCGTGAGCGAGGACGTTATCAAGGGCTGATGGCCGGCATCATGGCGCTCGCGATGATCGCCGGTCCGCTGGCCGGCGGCGTCATCACGGACAACTTCAACTGGCGCTGGGCTTTCTACGTCAACCTGCCGCTCGGCGCGATCGCCCTGGTCCTCCTGGTGACCAAGCTGCACCTGCCGAAGTACCGCACGGAACACCGCATCGACTGGCTCGGGTCGGGACTGCTCTCGGTCGGCATCACGGCACTCGTGCTCATCACGACATGGGGTGGCCGTGAATACGCCTGGGGATCGTGGCAGATCCTTGGCCTGTTGGGGTTGGGCCTGTCGACGCTGGTGGCGTTCGGCCTCGTCGAGCGGAGGGCGGCCGAGCCCATCCTTCCGCTGGGGCTGTTCCGCAATCGCAACTTCGCGCTGGTCTCCGCGATCGGCTTCCTGCTGGGCTTCGCGATGTTCGGTGCGATCAACTTCCTGCCGCTCTATCAGCAGACGGTGCAGGGTGCATCGGCGACCAACAGTGGTCTTCTCCTGCTGCCCATGATGCTCGGGATGATGGTGGTGTCAGTCTTCGCCGGCCAGGTGATCACCCGGACTGGCCGGTACAAGATCTTTCCGATCATCGGCGGCATCGGCATGACGCTGGGCATGGTCATGCTGGCGCAGTTGGATATGTACACCAGCAAGACCCAGCTCGCGCTCTTCATGGCGGCGCTCGGCATGGGCATGGGCTTCCTGATGCAGACCACGATGCTCATCGCGCAGAACAGCGTCGAGCAGAAGGATCTCGGCGTAGCGAGCAGTTCCGCGACGTTCTTCCGATCCATCGGTGGCTCGTTCGGCGTATCGCTCTTCGGCACGATCTTCGTTCGTACGTTGGAGAGCGATCTGGCCAAGCAGATCGGCGCCGAGCGGGCGTCCCAGCTGACCGGCGGCGGTGGTGGCGCTGGTCAGGTCGACCCGACCAAGCTGGCGGCCATGTCCGACGCGATCAAGCTGCCGTTCTTTCACGGCATCGCGACCGCTCTGTCCGACGTGTTCATCTGGGCGATTCCGTTCGCCGCCGTCGTGGCGGTGCTCGCGTTCTTCATCAAGGAGATCCCGCTACGCGGTGCGGACGACGCCATGGCGGAGCCATCGTCAGAGCCGGACGAAGGCGCCACCGGGATCGCCACCGGGTACGCGAAGACACCGCAGTCGAATCTGGTCTCTGCCCTGGAGTAGCCGGCCCCGCCGCGCTTCGTGCAAGAATGAGCATGCTTCGAGCACGAATGCGCAGGAGGAGGTAGGCATGGGTGAGTCGGGGATGGGCATGGCTGCGGACATCGCCGAGCAGCCGGCGGTGTACGCCCGGCTGCTTGACGAGCAGGCCAGCGCGGTCGCCACGGTCGCGGCGGAAATCGCCCGACGGCGACCGCGGCATGTCATCTTCACGGCCAGGGGCACCTCCGACCACGCCGCGCTCTACGCCGCGTACCTCACCGAGATCCGCCTTGGCATCCCGGCCGGCCTCGCCTCGCCGTCGGCCATCACTGTCTACGGCGCCCGACCCGATCTGCGCGACTGCCTGGTCGTCGGCGTCTCGCAGAGCGGCGGGTCACCGGATCTGGGAGAGGTCGTCCGGGTCGCCCGCGAGCAGGGTGCGCTCACCCTCGCTGTCACCAACGCCCCGGGCTCGCCGCTGGCGGAGGCCGCCGAGCTGCACATCGACCTCGATGCCGGCGCGGAGCGGGCGGTCGCCGCGACCAAGACGTACACGGCGGAGCTGCTGGCGCTGCTCATGCTGATCGAAGGAGTACGCGCACCGGGCGGCGCGCTGCCCGGTGACGAACGGGAGGCTTTGTCCCGGCTCCCCCAGTTGGCCGAGGAGACGTTGCGCGATACCACGGCCATCGAGATCGCCGATCGCTACCGCTTCGCTGCCCGCATCGTCACGACGGGCCGGGGGTACGCCTACCCGACGGCCCGCGAGGCGGCGCTGAAGCTGATGGAGACCTCATACCTGCCCGCACTCGCGTTCTCCGGCGCGGACCTGCTGCACGGACCTCTCGCTATGGCCGACCCGGATGTGCCGGTCCTGGCCATCGTCGGTGCCGGCCCGGGAGGCCGATCGATGCGGGATGTGCTGGCCCGCGTCGGCGAACGCCGTGCCGACCTGGTCGTCATCGGACCGGACCAGGATCTGAACGGCGCGGACCGCAACGGCGCCGCGCTGCGAATTCCCACTCCCGCGGTAGACGAACGGTACGCGGCGCTGCTGGATATCCTTCCGCTGCAGCGGCTGGCTTTGGCGCTGGCGCTGGGTCGCGGCGAGAACCCGGACGCTCCGCGCGGGCTGAAGAAGATCACCTCCACTCTGTGACCCGACACTCTGTGACCCGACACCCTGTGACCCGCTGGCCCTGTGAAACAGTGACGGCGTGTCCACGCTGCGCGACCTCGTGGAGGAACACACGAGCTTGGGTCCGATAGAGGTCGAACATCTGCACCGGTTGGCCGGCGACTGGCAGCTGATCGCCGACCTCTCCTTCGCCGACCTGCTGTTGTGGGTGGCGGTCGACCACGCCGGAGGCGATCAACGACAAACGTTCGTTTGCGTGGCACAGGTACGACCAACCACCGCGCCCACCGCCTATCAGGACGACCACGTCGGGCGGGTCCTCTCCGGCCCCGAAGTGGCTCATCTGGCGATTGCCCACTCACAGGGGCGGATCTGGCGCGAGGGCGATCCCGTCTGGTACGGCGACACGCCAGCCCGCCACGAGGCCATCCCGGTACGCCGCAGTGATGGCGTCGACGTGATCGCCGTGGTCGGCCGCGACACGAACCTCTCCACCGCGCGCACGCCCAGCCAGTTGGAGATGAACTACCTGACCAGCGCCGACGACCTGGCGCAGATGGTGGCCGACGGTACCTTCCCAGCGCATCGGCATCCCGGTGAGACGACGAGCGCACCGAGGGTCGGCGACGGCCTGATCCGGCTCGACGCGGGCGGCAAGGTCTCGTACGCCAGCCCCAACGCCCAGTCGGCGTACCGGCGGCTGGGGCTCGCCGCCCACCTAGTCGGCGAGGATCTCGCCGCGGTGACGAGCCGTCTTAGCGATGACCCGCTTGAAGGGAGCGACGCCGCCGATCGGATCCAGGCCGCGCTGAGCGGTGAGGCTCCGCCGCGTAAGGAGATCGAGGCCCGCGGCGCCACCATGCTGCAACGGGCATTGCCGCTGCTGCCGGCCGGCGTTCCGATTGGGGCGCTGGTGCTGGTCCGCGACATCACCGAGGTGCGCCGGCGCGACCGGGAGCTCCTTACCAAGGACGCGACAATCCGCGAGATCCACCACCGGGTGAAGAACAACCTGCAGACGGTCGCGGCGCTGCTGCGGCTGCAGGCCAGGCGGGTGGGTTCCGCCGATGCGCGGATCGCGCTGGAGGAGTCCGTACGCCGGGTCGCGTCCATCGCGATCGTGCACGAGACATTGTCGATGTCGGCGGACGAGGCGGTCGAGTTCGACGGGATCGTCGACCGGGTCGCGGCCGCCGCGGTCGAGGTCGCCGCGCCCGAGGCGAAGGTACGGCTGCGCCGCGAGAGCTCCTTCGGCGTGCTGCCGGCCGAGGTGGCCACGCCGCTGGCGATGGTCCTCAACGAGCTGCTTCTCAACGCGGTTGAGCACGGCTTCCCGGGGCGGGAGGACCCCGGCCGGGAGGACCATCGGCGGGAGGACCGCCCGGACGAACCCGGTTGGGCCGAACCTGGTGGCCTAATCGACGGTGAGGTGGTCATATCCGCCCATCGGTTCCGGCGCCAGCTGCATGTGAGCGTCGCGGACAACGGGCGTGGCCTGCCCGACGACTTCGACCTGGACTCCGCCGACCGGCTCGGGCTACAGATCGTACGTACCCTCGCCCGGGGTGAACTGCGCGGTTCGATCGAAATGCGCCCGCGGGCGGGCGGTGGCACCGAGGCCGTGGTCGTTGTCCCGTTGACCCGCCGTTGAACGGCTTGCACAATCTGTCTCGCCGGGCTGCAACGCACGCTGTCCGCGATCGTGAGGGATGTCGGCGTGAGCGAGCCAGCGGGAAGCGGACCTGAGGTGGTGCGCGGCCCCAACCCGGAGCCCGAAGTGTTGATCGACCTTGGCCAGGCGCCGCCCGAACCGACTCCTCGGCCGCGGCGGCTAACCGCCGGCGTGGCGAGCGCGCTCGCGATTGCCGTCGTCGCGGCCGTCGCGGTGGGGGGCGCCCAGTTCCTCAACCGCGGCAGCAACTCCGCCACGATCGCCCCGCGGGCGAGTGCCACCGAGCCGACGCCCGAGGACGGCCTGGCATTGGCGGGCATTCCGTCGCTCGCACCGATGCAGGCGACCTTCACCGACGCCGAGCATGGCTACCTCGTTATGCTTCGATGCCCCGCCGGGAAGGTCGAGGAGTGCACGTCTGACCTGTCGGTGACCGACGATGGCGGCCATTCCTGGTCGCGCCGCGGTCTTCCCGGCGCAGCCCTCGCGACAACGATCGGCATGGGCGGGCTTTTCGTCTTCGACGATGGCGGCCTCGTCTTCGACCAGCCGGAGGGCTACGTCTCCACGGGTTCGGAAGCGATGCCGATGCCGAGTCCGGGGCCGGACGGCGAGATGAGCTTCGACGTGACAACGATGCCGGGCTACCGGCCGGCGCGTCGTTGGGTGAGCCGCAATGGGGGGCAGACCTGGCATGAGGTCTCCCGCACGGCGAAGGGCACCGTGAGCGAGGTGGCGGTGGACAGTCTGCTGTTCTTCCCCGAGCATAATTTGTTCGCACCGATGGCGATAGACCCATCCACCGACCCTTCGGTCGTGTTCGAACAGTTGAACCCGCCGGCGGAGGTGCTGCGGCCCGACGGCACCTCGGCGCGGCTGAAGAATGCGCCGAAGGGCGGTAGCTTCAGCTCTCACGCGGTCGTACATGCTCGCGATGGAAGCATCTGGGTGGTGGGTTTCTCGCCCTCGGGCCCGGTCGCCCCGCCGACGGGGTCGGGCGAGTTCGAATTCCCAGGCACGGTGATAAGGGTCAGCCGCGACCGCGGTCGCACCTGGCACGCCGTGACGGCTCCCGATGGCATGGCGGCGGGCCAGTTCTTCACTGCCGACGGTCGCGCGCTCTGCTTCCTCAACTACAAATGGCCCGAGCAGGCACAGGCGCTGGTGTTCAGCCACGACTCCGGCGCCCGTTGGACCACGCTCGCCGTGACAAAGAGCGGATCCACGGTCGACGACATCGGGTACTCGGTCGCGCCCCTGTCCACGGGAGCGTTCCTCGTCGCCGACGGCCACACGGTGCGACGTCTCGACCCGGGCGCCAACGGTCTGGTGGAGGTTGTGGGCGCGCCGGACATCATCGGCCTGGTGCCGGCCGGGCGATGGGTTATCGGTCTCGGCAAGGACATGGCGACCCTGTTCGGGTCGCCCGACGGAGTCAGCTGGATCGAGCTGAACCTCGCCTGAGCCGCGTTGCGGCGGGCGGCACTCCCGCCACGTGGGAAGAGCGGCGGCATCTGTGGCGTGGCCCGACGGTGGCGTGGGAGCATCAATGCGTGATGACCGCTGTCGTGCGCCGCTTCGTGGCCCGCCGCCACGTCGACTATGGCCGCGTGCGCAGCGCGATCTGTCCGGCTTGCTGACATAGCTGCCCGTACCCATCTCCTCGGGCGCGATCACGCCGGATCTGTCTGACCTCACCGTCGGCCGAACCACGGGATGCGTCCGTCCATCAGGCGGACGCCGACGATGTCGGTCACGAGCGCGCAACCCAGCAGCCAAACCGGCCCGGCTACGTCCGCGCCGGTCCGCCAGGATCGACGGCCCCGCGGCGAGGGGCAGTGGGCGCTTGGGCACCGCGAGCCCCTCAACCCGAACGAGCGCACCAAGAAGGACGACGACGGTCTCAACGTCCGCGCCCGAATCGAGACGATCTACGCCCACCGCGGCTTCGCGAGCATCGACCCCGCCGATCTGCGCGGGCGGATGCGCTGGTGGGGGCTTTATACGCAACGCAAGCCGGGCATCGACGGCGGACGTACCGCTGTGCTGGAGCCGCACGAGCTGGATGACGAGTACTTCATGCTGCGCATTCGCATCGATGGCGGTCAGCTCAACCCGGCTCAGTTACGTGCCGTCGCGCAGGTATCCACGGCGTACGGCCGCGACACGGCCGATCTGACCGACCGCCAGAATGTTCAGCTGCACTGGGTGCGCATCGAGGACGTACCAGCGATCTGGCGCGAGCTCGAGGGCGTCGGCCTCACGACCGCGGAGGCGTGCGGCGATACCCCCCGTGTCGTACTGGGCAGCGCGGTGTCTGGCGTCTCCGTCGACGAGGTGCTCGACCCCACGCCAGCCATCAACACCATTGTGGAGCGGTATGTCGGCGACAAGGCGTATTCGAACCTGCCCCGTAAGTTCAAGTCGGTCGTCTCGTGGCTCCCCGACGTGCCGTACCAGGTCAACGACGTCTCCTTCCTGGGCACTGTCCACCCCGAGTACGGCCCGGGCTTCGACCTCTGGGTCGGCGGCGGCCTGTCGACGAACCCGATGCTCGCGCAGCGTCTCGGCGCCTGGGTGCCGCTCGAGGAGGTCCCCGAGATATGGGCCGCGGTCGTAGGGGTCTTCCGCGACTATGGGTATCGCCGGCTGCGCAGCCGGGCACGGCTCAAGTTCCTGGTGGCCGACTGGGGGGTGCAGCGCTTCCGTGATGTGCTGGAGGGCGAGTACCTCGGCCGGAAGCTCATCGACGGGCCTGCCCCGGAGCTGCCGGCGCACCAGGTAGACCACATCGGGGTGCACCGCCAGCGCGACGGGCGCTTCTTCGTCGGCGTGGCCCCGGTCGCGGGACGCGTGAGCGGGACGATGCTGGCCAAGGTCGCCAACATCGCGGAGCAGCATGGCAGCGGCCGGGTGCGGCTCACCCCGTACCAGAAGCTGCTCGTCCTCGACGTCGCGGAAGCCAATGTGGACTCACTGGTGGTAGCTCTTCGGGAGGTCGGTCTCGACGCGGCACCATCGGCCTGGCGGCGCGGCACGATGGCCTGCACTGGTATCGAGTTCTGCAAGCTCGCGATCGTCGAGACCAAGGCCCGCGCGGCCCAGGTGGTGGCGCACCTGGAGGAGCGGCTCCGCGACATAGATACCGATATCACCATCAACATCAATGGCTGCCCGAATGCCTGCGCCCGCACCCAGGTCGCCGATATCGGCCTCAAGGGACAGTTGGTGGCGGGTCCACATGGCGAGATGGTCGAGGGTTTCCAGATCCACCTCGGCGGTGGGCTGATGATGGCGGCGGGTCAGAGTGCACGCCTGGGCCGCAAGCTGCGCGGTCTCAAGACAACCGCCGAGGACCTGCCGGGGTACGTGGAACGGATCGCCCGCAATTACCTCGCCGCCCGCACTTCGGGGGAGTCGTTCGCGCAGTGGATCCTCCGGGCCGGAGAGGCGGAACTCACATGACCGAAGCAAGCGAGCGGTCGGTGCCGTATTACTGCCCCTACTGCGGAGGCGAGGATCTCCGTCCACATGAGGCAACCCACGGCGCGTGGGAGTGCCGGGAGTGCACGCGCGTCTTCTCCGTCAAGCTGATCGGGCTGGTGGTGTCACGATGACCACGTCACTTCGTCGCTCGCTCGTGCGTACCTCTCAGCTGGTGGCTCCGGCGGATGACCTCGCGGAGATCGCCTTCGGCGCGCAGTCCAAGCTGGACGGCGCCCCGGCCGAGGCGGTGATCGAGTGGGCCGTCGAGCAGTTCGGATCGCGTTTCTGCGTCACCAGCTCCATGGCCGACGGAGTGCTCGCGCACCTCACCTCCAGGGTCGCCCCCGGCGTCGATGTGGTCTTCCTCGACACCGGCCTGCATTTCCCACAGACGCTTCGGGTACGCGACGAGGTGGCGGCGACCATGCCGGTACGTGTGCTGTCGATCCGACCCGTCCAGACGGTAGGGCAGCAGGATGGGCAGCACGGCCCACGGCTGTTCGCCCGCGACCCCGACTCCTGCTGCGCGATGCGCAAGGTGGAGCCGCTGGAGCGGGCGCTGTCGAACTACGACGCCTGGGCGGCAGGTGTGCGCCGGGGCGAGACGGCGGCGCGGGCGAATGTGCGCGAGGTGGACTATGAGTTCAGCCGCGGCAAGGTCAAGGTGGCCCCGCTCGCCCGCTGGACCGATGCCGACGTTGAGGCCTATATCGAGCGCCACGACGTTCCGGTGAACCAGTTATTGACCCAGGGGTACGGCTCGGTCGGATGCTGGCCCTGCACCCGGAAGGTGAAACCGGGCGAGGATCCGCGGGCCGGCCGCTGGGCCATGTTCGACAAGACGGAGTGCGGTCTGCATCGATGACTGTGACCGAGCGAGCGCCCATCGTGCTGATCGCGCATGGCAGCCAGGATCCGCGCTCGGCGTCCACCATGCGATGCCTGGCCGCCGGGGTCTCGGCCCGATGGCCCGCGCCGGT
>Ga0184632_10000707_pt1 | contig 13405 bp, 12 predicted proteins | sample PLM31_50_b1_FD_133153 | JGI IMG/M metagenome (GOLD analysis project Ga0184632, IMG submission 133153) | Groundwater sediment microbial communities from an aquifer in East River, Colorado, USA - PLM3-1_50_b1 | ecosystem: Environmental > Terrestrial > Soil > Riparian zone | place: USA: East... | reverse complement strand
GGATTCAATCCGGATTTGACAATCGCGAAGAGAATTGTCCATGTTGACGAAAATATTTCAGACTAACTTGTCTCGGCGGGTTTCTTCAAAGTTGCGGCGCAATGTCAGAGTTCTTATAATCCAGTCAAGAAAAGGGTGGCCCTTCAACAGAAAACTTTGCAGGAGGTGTCGTGTGAGAACCACAATAAGGGCAAGTCTGTTGGCGGCCGTGTTGTTTAACGTATTTCTCGCCGCCTCCGTCCATGGCGACTGGAAGCAGGACTGGGAAAAGACCGTGGCCGCCGTCGAAAAGGAAGGCGAGGTTTCGATTTATGGACAACCCCGCGCCGGAGTCGGCAAAGCCATTCTTTCTTTCAAGGACGCCTATCCGAAGATCAAGATTAATTTTGTCGGCGGATCGGGAAGCGACCTTTCCAAAAAGATCATGGCGGAGAAGCGGGCTGGCAGGCATCTCGTCGACATCGGCATCGGCGGCGGCGGGAGCATGGTGCTGATCTATCACAAGGCCGGAATTCTGCAGCCGCTTCCGCCGTTGATGATTCTTCCTGAAGTGACGGATCAGACGAAATGGTGGTCTAAAAAGCACCTCTACTCGGATCCCGAAGGCCAGCATGTTTTCATGGCCCAAGGAGACTCGGGGTCGGGCATCGCGGCGATCAACACGAATTTCATCAAGTCTGGGGAAATTCGATCTTGGTGGGATCTCCTTGCGCCCAAGTATAAGGGCAAGTTTGTCATGACCGACCCAGACTCTGCCGGCAACATCGGAAGCTGGAGGTTCCTCTACTATAGCCCCGACCTCGGTCCGAAGTTTATCACACGTCTTCTCACCGAGACGCAAGTTGCTTTCGGCGGGAATGAGCATCAAATGATGGACTGGGTCGGCTCGGGAAAGTTTCATATGCACGTTCTGGCGAAATCTGAGAACACGGCAAACGCGCGCAAACAGGGCCTGCCGGTAATGCAGATTTTCAGCGAAAAAGAGGGCGACACCATCGCCTCGGGCTCCGGTCACATCATAGCATTCAAAAACAATCCCCATCCCAACGCGACCAAGGTTTACCTCAACTGGTTTTTGTCGCGCGACGGCCAGTTGATTTGGCAGAAACTAACAGGCAGAAATTCCTTTCGCACGGATATTGCAAAGGACATGATTCCCAATAAGGATGAACAAATCCCCAAGGAGGGAGGCAAATATCTCCTGTCAAGCCTGCCCCAATACGAAGACGTAGAGCCGTTGCGAAAGCTGGTCGACGAAGTTTTGGCGCAGGTTAAACAGAAGTAGAAAGACTGAAGGAAGGATAATCACCGCGTCTTCGGCACGCAGCGGTAAGGCGAGCTTTACTTCTACTCCGCACCCGAAGTGCTTTTGCGGCGGAAGGGAAGCCCCAGGAAGTTTTTGACTACTGATCGATCTCGCTAAAAGCCGCACTGCGGGCCGAGGGCAAGCTATTCAAGCGCTAAAAATTTACTTGCCTGGTCGATGCGGTGTTTAGGATCGTCGCGGGATTTGACTTCGAAACCATTCTTCTTGCGGCAGTCGTACGGCGAGTTAACTCCACACCTGCCCCGCCACTTCCACCAGCCGGTCAAATTTACGCCACATGTCGTCTTCGCTCATCGCTTTGGAGTCGATGCCGCCGAAACCGCATTGGGGGCTGATGGCGAGCTGTTCGAGAGGAACGTAACGCGAGGCCTGGTCGATGCGGCGTTTGAGGTCGACAACCGTTTCTATGTCGGAGCTCTTCGTTGTGATGAGGCCCAAGACGATGACTTTGTCCTTTGGGACGAATCGCAAAGGCTCGAATCCACCGGCGCGTTCGCTGTCGTATTCCAACAGAATACGATCATGCTTGAGACTACCGAAGAGTTGTTCGGCGATGGGGTCGTAGTGGCCTTCACGGTGCCACTGCGGCACGAGCTTGCCCGTGTTCGGGTCGATTGTGCGGGCGTTGCCGCGACAGACGTGAATACCGAAGGTCACACCAGGGAAGCCTTGGATGAGCGCGTTATCTGCGTCGATGGATCGTGCGAAATTTCTCTTCGGATCTTCGCCGCGGGAACGCATTCGATCGAGAGAAACTTGATCGACGTAGGCGGTGTAACCCGGCGCGTCGATCTGGATGTATTTGCAGCCGGCTTCAACCAGTTCGAAGATCATTTGTCGCTGAATTGCGACGACATGGTCGACAAAGTCGTCGAGGCCGTTGTAAGCCGCTTGCGAAGCTTCCCAGCGAAATCGCTGCGCCACCCGATCGGGGCCGATGAGCGTGGTTTTGACAGGTGCCTTAGCCACGCTTTGGGAGTAACGAAACTCGTCCAGGGGTACGTTTCTAACTAATTTCAATCGTTCGGCGGCGCCGCGCCGGGTGATGATGGCGGGTCCGGTTTCATCGAAGTTTTGTTCAGCCCGTTCCAGTGGGTTAAGATTGACCTGTCTCGTTTTATAATAGCTAGAAGTGTCTTGCGGCACGTCGAAGCCGGCGACGGCTTCTGAAAAACTCTCTTGGAAGTTGTGACGGCGAAATTCTCCGTCGGTGACGATCTGAAGCCCATGGGCTTCCTGGCTGGCGATGACGTTTCGAATCGCTTCGTCCTGCGCCTGGCGCAATTCTTCGGAGCTTGCTTGTTTTCCATCGAAGCGGGCAAACAGTTCTCTCAACTTAGCTGGACGAACCAGACTGCCGATGTGATCGACGCGAATCTCGTTCAAGTCGTTACTTGCGGCTGATGCCATAGCTACCTCCAGGATTCCTCATCACATGAATTGTACAAAAATCGAATTCGCGACCATTATCCCTTTGTGGGTCAGGCGAAGGAATCCGTTTTTCTCCTCCATAAGCTCAGCTTCAAGCCAATCCGCAATTCGCGGAAAGTATGCCGCCGGGCTCCGGCCAAACCCGGCGCTGAACGAATCGGTAGATATACCCTCCGTCATGCGGAGACCGAGAAACATGAACTCGCCGGCGGCTTTAGCCCGGTCGATTTGTTCCCGGTCAACGATGGCTTGGCTGGCTTCATCGAGGAGAGCCATGTATCGGCCCGGATTTTTCTCATTACTCCATCTTCGTCCGCTGACGCCGTCGATGTTCGTACTTTTGTAGCTGTGCGCGCCCGCGCCGAGGCCTAGATAATCACCGCCGCGCCAATAATTGACGTTGTGGCGGGAGTGCCGGCCCGGTTTAGCGTAGTTTGAGATCTCGTAGCGCTTTAGTCCAGCGCCGCTTAGCTTGCTTTCAATGAGCTCGGCCATCGCGATCTCTTCCTCTTCACTCAACGAACGGAGCCTGCCGGCGCGGTACTCATGGTGAAACGGTGTACCCTCTTCAAAAGTCAGATTATACGCCGATAAGTGCGGCGATTTAAATTCGAGTGCCGCATCGAGATCAGCCTCTAACTCAGCCAGGGTCTGGCTGGGATTGGCGTAGATCAAATCGAAGCTGAAATTCTCAAAGCCGGCTTTTCTGACCAAATGCAGTGCCGTCCGAGCATCATCCGCTGAGTGCATCCGCCCAAGAAAATTGAGCAGGCGCGGCTCAAACGATTGCACGCCGACGCTGATCCGATTGACCCCGGCTTCCCGGTAACCGAAAAAATTGTCCTGGTCCACGGTTCCGGGATTGGCTTCTAACGTGATTTCGCAGCTCGGGTCGACGGGGAATAATTCTGCGGCTCGTTCGAGAATTCTACCGATACTTTCGGGCATGAACGTCGACGGCGTGCCGCCGCCGAAAAAGATGCTCTGCGCCGGCCGGCCCTGCCAATCGCCTAGCTGGCCGAAGTGATCCAGCTCGCTAAGTAAGGCGTCGGTGTATCGCTTTTCGGGTATATCCGGAACGACGTGCGAGTTGAAATCACAATAGGGACATTTACTGATGCAAAACGGTATATGGATGTAAAGAGAGAACGGTGCACTCATCTGCCGCCTATCATATTTTCGCGCGGGCTATTGTGCAACCGGCTGATCGTCTGTTTGGTCAAGCCGGCCGGGATTGTGTATGTTCTGTTGGCTTGGAATACTATGCCTTCCGGAAGGGGGCTGACAATGACGACTGATTCAAGCTTCTCCGCAACGAGGGCCACCGAGGGGCCCAACGTAGACAGGTTCAGCTTTCACGGTTCAGGCGGTTCCCTTTTCGGCATTCAGATCGTTAACCTGTTTCTGACCCTGGTCACGCTCGGCATTTATTCATTTTGGGGCCGGGTAAAAGTGCGTAAATACATGATGAGTCAAAGCGACTTCGAAGGCGACCGTTTTGCCTATCATGGCACCGGCAAAGAATTACTGATCGGCTGGCTAAAAGCAATCGTCATCATCGGCGTGCCCATCGTCGCTTTGATGCTGCTTTCGGCGGGGGCGCTGATTTATGTCGTCTTTGCGGTATTCATGCCGGTGGCGGTGGTCAATGCGCGGCGCTACCGCTTAAGCCGCACATCCTGGCGCGGCATTCGTTTCTCTTTCCGCGGCGGGGTCATGGACTTTTTCAAGATTTCTATAAAGGGTTGGCTGCTTACCGCTGTTACCTTGGGTGTCGCCTATCCGATCTGGCAAAACTGGCGGCAGGAATTTCTGGTAGCCCATGCTTATTTCGGCAATCGGCGATTTGAATACGATGGCAGCGGCAAGGATTTATTGTGGAGTTATGTTCTGAATATTCTTCTGTCGCTGCCGACATTCGGCATCTGCTGGGTTTGGTACTGGGCGCGGGTGCAGCGCTATTATTCGGAGCACACGCGGTTCGGCGGCGGAAATTTCCGGTCGACGGTAACCGGCGGTGGACTCTTTGGACTGATGTTCGGCAATTTATTCTTGCTCATTATTACCCTGGGCCTCGCCTGGTCCTGGGTTCTCGTGCGCAATGCGCGGTTTTTCCTCGGGCATCTCTATTTGGACGGGCCGTTGGAGACGGCGGAAATCATGCAAGAGGCTCAACCCGCCGACGCCACGGGAGACGTGCTCTCGGGGTTCTTTGATCTGGATTTTGATCTCGGTTGAGCTCTTAGGACAGCGCCATGCAGCTTGAATGGCAAGCTTTTTACCTGGACGGCAAGAGCGCCGTCCGGCGCGCCGCAACCGTGCAACTACAGCCGTCGGCTCTGCGTATCGTGATCGACGGCGGGAATACCGTCTATTGGCCTTATGAATCCATCGAGCAGACGCAGGGCTCCTACACAGGTGAACAGGTTAGGCTCGAACGCGGCGCGGAGTTTCCCGAGATTCTTCTACTATCCAATCACGGTTTTCTTGCCGCTTTGCATCAATTTGCGCCGGCGCGCGCCGGGCGCTTCCACAATCCGGCTCGTCGGCAGGCCAGGATTCGGGCGACGATACTGGCCGGCGTCGTTTCCGTAATCCTGGTGGTGCTGGCGTATCTTTACGGCATTCCTGCGCTTGCTACGGCGGTCACGCCTTGGGTACCGATTGCGTGGGAAGAATCGCTCGGCGCACTGGCGGTGGATCATTTGGCAGCGCCTGGGTCTCGCTGCGGCGATCCGGCGCGGCAACAGATTCTCGACGACTTGATCACCCGATTGAGAGCGGCTGTGCCGAAATCGCCCTACAAGATTCGCGTGATCGTGGTCAACAATCCGACGATGAATGCGCTTGCCGCGCCCGGTGGCTATATTGTCGTCTTTCGTGGCCTGATCGATGCGGCGCGAACTCCGGAAGAGCTGGCCGGAGTGTTGGCCCATGAACTGCAGCATGTGTTACGACGCCACTCGACGCGGCTGTTGCTGCAGCATGTCTCGACTGGACTGTTGATGGCCGCACTCTTTGGTGACGCGAGTGGTCTGGCCTCCTTTGGCCTTGACGCGGCACAGAATTTGGCGTTACTGCGCTACAGCCGAAATCACGAAACGGAAGCGGATGAAGAGGGGCTGCGCACTCTCATCGCCGCCGGGATCGATCCTAGCGGGATGGTTTCATTTTTTGAAACGCTGCAGCAAAAAGAAGGCAGGGAATCTCGTTATCTTGCCTATCTTTCCAGCCATCCGAACACGGTGGAGCGCATCGATCGCCTTAAATCTCTGATCGCCCAAACGCCGCCCACCCGAACCAAGCCGCTCGCCACGGAGACTTTGACCGAGCTTAAAATGATCTGTCCACTGCTTCCGGCCGGCAAAGAAAAAACTCCCACAAATTAAATATTTGGCTGCGGGTGGGAGCAGTGCGCAGAATTGAATTGGCCTCGGGCGGCTGTTATATTCACTGCGAGAACTACGCACGAGGCTCAGCATGTCGGTACCAGAGCACAATTCGGTTCACAAGCATAAAGAAAAGGCGAAAAAAAGTATTCGCTGTTTTGTTGTAACCGTAAGCGACACGCGGGATGAGACCACGGATACGAGCGGCCAGGCGATTAAGAAGTACTTGAGTAATGAAGGCCATCAGACGGCCGGTTACCGCATCGTTAAAGACGAACCGCACCAGATAGAAGCGGTGCTCAATGAAGCGCTTGGCGCCGGCGACGTCGAGGCGGTGATCATCAACGGTGGTACCGGCATCGCACCACGGGACGCTACCTATGAAGTCGTGAGCCGGTTCTTGGAGAAGAAGCTCGACGGCTTCGGCGAGATTTTTCGCTATTTAAGCTTCCTAGACATCGGTTCGGCGGCGATCATGAGTCGGGCCGCGGCAGGAACGGCGCGTGGCAAAGTATTGATCTCACTGCCGGGGTCGAAGGGAGCCGTCACTCTAGCTATGGAGAAACTCATCTTGCCGGAAATCCGCCACATGGTTTCGCAGCTTCAGGGACAATGAAAGTTCGAGTCAAGTTCTTCGCCATTCTCCGGGAGCGGGCGGGAACGGCCGACGCCACAAGAGAGCTTGCCGAAGGCAGCACGGTGTCCGATCTTTGGCAGGCGCTCAGGAAAGATTACCCTAAGCTGGATGTTCCAGGAATTCGTCTCCTGTACGCCGTGAATCGAAGCTACGTAAGTCCGGACCATAAACTTGCCGACCAGGACGAAGTGGTTTTTATTCCTCCCGTGAGCGGGGGTTAGAGATGTTTCGTGTAACCGACCAGCCGTTAAATCTCCAAGAACTTGTCGATTTTGTCACCGATCCGGGTGCGGGTGCCATTGCGACGTTTATCGGTACGACGCGCAATAACAATGAGGGGCGCAGGGTCGTCGCTCTCGACTATGATGCCTATCCGGAGATGGCTGAGAAGGAACTCAGGCGAATCGGCGACGACGCGAACAAGAAATGGCAGCTTTGCCGCATGGCGATCGCGCACCGCATCGGTCCGGTTCAAATTACCCAAGCGAGCGTCATGATCGCCGTATCATCGGCGCATCGCGAGGCGGCCTTCGCCGCTTGCCGGTTCGCCATCGAAGAGATCAAAAAAACCGTGCCGATCTGGAAAAAAGAACTTTATGAAGGCGGAGAACTGTGGATCGGTACGCAAAGCGGCCAGCCAATGCTCGGGGACTAAGCGCCCGGACCTGAAAAAGTCACTGGTTCTGATTTAATATTTTTCCCCGGACGCGCGAGCGCACCCAGATGATCACGGCGAGGATCGCGGCGATGAGCAAAGCGGAGACGATGGATTCGGCTTTGTCGATTCCCTTCGCAATGCCGTGATAGGTTTCGCCGAGTCCCCAGCCGAGATAACCAAGAAAAAGGCAGCGCGGAATTGTTCCGTAAAACGTCCAAAGGCTGAATTGTTTGACCGGCAGCCGAAGCAACCCCGCCGCGGCTGAGATAACCGAGAGCGGAAAGATCGGCAAGGCGCGCAGGAAAAATATCGAAGCCTTGACCCCGCTGTCCTTAAACCTCCGTTCCATCGCTTCGACGTCGCTCCAGCTAAATCCCAGGAAGGTTTTCCAGCGGTCGATCATCGGCTTCCCGCCAAAGTAGCCGATGCCATAGCCAATATAGGCGCCGAGGGTGGAAGCGATGGCGCCGGGCAAGACGATCTGAAGAACAATCGGCGCCAGTGCTTCCATAAATTTCAAATCCGCGCTGATAAGCACGAAGCCCGCGCCCATGATGATCAGCGGCGACGGGATCGGCACGATCACCGATTCAATAATAACGCCGACAAAAACACTCCACGGCCCGTAGGCTTTGATGGAGGCCATGATCCAATTGAGAATTTCGGCCAAGTGCTCTCTCCCAAAAAAGTGTTCCTCTAGAGTAGCAGTATAATCGAAAGAAGTTAACTAGGGGTAGTCTGAGGGGTTCGTCAAAGTCCTGTTGAGGAAATTAAAAATCCCTCTAAATCTCCCTTTACAAAGGGAGACTTTCTAATCCCCCTTTTTTTAAAAGGGGGAAGGGGGGGATTTTTGGACAATCGTGAGTTGTGAATGCAATTGAATAAGGTGAAACTGGCTTTGACGTTGCCCCGCCCTGGGTTTCAGATGATTTGGAGAATCGTCAACAGGTAGAGCGCGGCAAGGACAAAATAGGAAAGGGAGGAAATGACGAGTAACACGAGATTCAGCCTGCCGGGGCGCGCCATCGCGGGCAAATGACGGGGCAGGTAAACATGATTGAGAAAGATCAACGCGACGGTGAAAAGCACCGTGCCGACGAATCCGATAACGGCGGATAGAAGTATCAGCGGCCCGGGCTCGGCGAAGCCCATTGTTAGACCCGTGATGCCGGTCAGGAGAAAAAGAAAGACGAGATACCAGGCGCGAATCGAAATCGATTGCGAGCGGGGGAAAAAGGCATAAATGCAGTCCGTATGGATGCGGCTTACGGCATCGACGGTCACCACCCAGGTATCGGAGAGAAAAGCCGCGGCGATGATTAAGAAAATAATTCTCCCTGCCAAGCCCCAGCCAGCTTCGAAGAAGCGGCTCTGCACCACTGCGAGCTCCCATCCCTGTGGAATGAGTCCTTTGGGAAAAAGCAGCGCATAAGCCAGCAGACAGGTCATGAGGGTGGTCAAGAGATTGCCGCCGATGCCGATGCTGATGTCGTAAAAAAGATAGCGATTCCAACGGCGCACATGCGCTAGCCCTTCGTCGTTGCCCGGCAGGGAGCCTGCCGCCGGTATCGTCTCCGGCTTACCCGTGATCGGCCCGGTGAGCCTGCCCATGTAATGCGCCATGCCGACGCCTTTGTCGCGCACCCAATAGGAATAAAAAAGCGACCAGAATCCGCCCAGCCCCGCAAAGGTGATGGCCGTGAGAAGCTTTGTCGCATCCGCGGGGTCCCAAGGGCGCGGCATGGTGGAGGGCGGGATGAACAGACCTTTGATAAAGGCCGGCAGTACCTGCAGCGCTTCCTGGTTTGCGCTTGCCCACAGAAGGCCAACGAGCGTTACCAGGGCGACGCCCCACATGAAAATCTCGACGGAACGGTAGATCACTTTGCTCAGAAGGATAGCCGAGAGAAAAACCGCCATGGAACAGTAGCCCCAGAAAAGCGTTTGTCCCTTTGGCGACCAGCCCGCGGGAAAATTTGTCAGCGCCGCCAAAGAGGTTCCGCCAGCGGCGGCAAAGGCGCCGAACCAGAGGAAGGAAAGCGTCATCAGAATCCAAAGCGCCAGCGCAAAGAAGCGGTTTAGCCGGATGAAGCCTTGGAAAATGCTCTCGCCGGTGAGCAGGGTGTAGCGGCCGATTTCGTAGATGACTGGGAACTGGATCAAGCAGGCCGGCAGCAGAAGAAAAAGAAACGTCAGGCCGTATTTCGCGATAATATAGGGCCACCAGATGAGTTCTCCACTGCCTTGAGCGAGGGCCATGAAGATGACGCCGGGCCCCAAGGCAGAGAAAAAATTGATAAGCGGCGGCAGCGGAGCGCGCTTAAAAGGCGGTAGGGTCCCCCAGAGTCGGCGGTCCGACATGCGCCGCGCTCTAATCGATGCGGTGCACCGCGCCGTCCGGCAGGGAAGCGAGAAAGCTCTGTAAGGCGCGATCGAGGTAAGCGGCGTCTTTCGATTCGAGAGTCACTTTGACCTTATAATCGGGTAAATCGAGGACCGGATAAGAACCAAGCAGAAGTTCCGGAAACTTCGCCAACAATTCGTTGAGCATCGCGGCGATGACTCCCTCGCCGTATTTGAGATAAACGTTCTTCAGAAAATAGGGCGCTTCGCGAAAACGTTCCTTGATGGCGTGGAAGCGTTCCTGGAGAATCTTCGGAATGCCCGGGAAAATATAGACGTTGCGGTAATTCACCACGGGAGCGAAGAGCGCCTCGGTGGCTAACAGAGTAGCGCCCTCCGGGACATTCGCCATTCTCAGTCTGGCCTCGTTGACGTCGTTACCAAGGCGTTGGTGCATTCGCCGCTCGATATCGGGGTGGCGCACGACTTTCACGCCAAAGCCGTGGGCGATGCCGTCGATGGTGACGTCGTCGTGCGTCGGCCCGACTCCGCCAGACGTAAAAACATAGTCAAAGCGTTTGGAAAAATCCGCAACTTCCACGCCAATCAGCTCGATTTCGTCTTGAATGGTAGAAATCCTCTGCACTTCGACGCCGAGATGGCGCAGTTCCGTGCAGAAGAAGTGAGAATTGGTGTCCAGAGTCTTCCCCGAAAGGACTTCGTTGCCAATAATCACGATACCAGCGGTTTTGGACATGGCCTGTTTTTACCGCAATGAAGCGGTCACTCGCAAGTGAGGCGCAGCCACGGCGCGGCTTCGGGATCCGCGCGCCGCGCTGTGGGGAAACTTGGCAAGCAGAAAGGGGGATGACAAAGCGCGTGCCGGAGGAGTCCGCATCACATGTCGAATTCGCTGCAACTCATGAAAAAACGGCAAAGGGGATTGGAGCAGACAAAACGACATTTATGGTTCACCAGTCTAGAGCTGCAAACCGGGCAAAACTCCCACCAATTGTCTTCTTTCTGGTCGGGCGCGCTATTTGCCTCCGGATCAGCCTGAATGTCCTTCATTAATGGTACTTGTAGTTCAATCCCTCGATGCTGGCAAACGGTTTTTTGTTGTGGCGGAACAAATTGAACTCTCCGCAAAAATCGTAATATAGTTCGAAGAACGCTAGCGAGTTAACCCCCCGCTCGGCGGAGACCCTAATGGCGTTGGTTCAACTATGGACGCATCGAATACCAATGGAGATCAACCTCTCCCGGAGTTCGTTGAAGAATTCAAAAGGCGGCGCCGGCGCGAGCGCTGGTCCGCTTTTCTGACGCCGCTCATCACGCTGGCCTCTATCGTCGTTTCAATTGGCCTTCTTATGTTTATCATACGGACTTGTGAGCAGCGTGTCCCGCACAATCCGCTTTTCCAGCAGCGTGGCGCTCGGCCACCGCCGGCCGTAACCCCAACGCGGCCGCAGCCGTAACAACGCAAAGGATGACTGTAGCGGAGTGAGACTACCCCCGGCGCTGCGCTATCGCGATTTCCGCGTCTTTACCGCCGGCTATCTGCCGGCGGAAACCGGCGAGTACATTCATTTCGTCATCCAAAACTGGCTCGCCTGGGAACTAACCCATTCCGCATTCGCCCTGGGCCTGATTGGATTCTGCGAATTTGCGCCGCGCTTCGTCTTCGGTCCCATCGGCGGGGTGATTGCCGACCGCATGGACCGCCGCAAGCTGCTCGTTATCAGCCGGGCCGCCAATCTTCTGCATACCCTGGTTTTCGCGTCGCTGGTTTACTTTGAAGTGATTCAATTCTGGCATATTGTCGTGCTGGTGGTCTTCATGGCCATCGTCAGCTCTTTCAGCACGGCGGCACAACAGGTCTTGATCGTTTCGCTCGTGCCCCAGGAAGGTGTGGTAAGCGCTCTGGCATTGCACTCCGCGACGCATAACCTGACCAAAGTCATCGGACCATCCATCGGCGGCGTACTGCTGACGCTCATCGGCGCCGCGCCATGTTTGATGATTCAGGCTTTGACGATCTTGTGCATGCTCGTCGCGCTGTTCAAACTGCCCGTGCCTAGGACGCGGGTCTCGGCTGCAAAAGGCGACTGGTGGAAGGATATCGCCGAAGGAGTTTCGTATCTGCGCCAGAACCGCCGTGTCTTTGCAACTATTCTCACCACCTATTCCAACGGTTTCTTCGGTATCTCATACGCTCAATTCCTGCCGTATTTCGCCCAGGAGGTTTTGTATGTCGGACCGTCGGGGTATGGTCTTTTGGTGTCCGCTCCGGGCGCGGGCGCGGTGGTGATCAGTTTTTTTCTTTCGACGCTCACGCGTTTGCAAGGCATGCGCCGGCTGCTCACGGGAGCCAGTCTTATCTATGCGGGGGCGATTTTTATGTTTGCAATTTCTCCGTTCATGATCCCGTCGACGATCTTGCTTGCCGTGGTGGGTTCCATGCAGATGAGCTACCGCGTGCTGGCGCGGGCGATCATTCAAGAAGAGTGTCCAGAGCATCTTCTCGGACGCGCCATGAGTTTGTTCTTTCTCGACCGCGGTTTCGGTTCCCTGGGCGCCATCGGCATCGGCAGCGTCGCGGCAATTATTCCAGTGCCCTTTGCCGTGGCGGGCAGCGCCATGGCATGCGGCGTCGTCTCGTGGATTTTGCCACGGTGGGCGGCGGTGACGAAAGCTTCCGTTTGATTGGGCATGTACTTTGTTTATAATCGATCATTCGCTGGAGCTTGATTGAAAACATGACGGAAATAGGTGTCATAATTTTGGCGGCGGGCCGGGGTACTCGAATGAAGTCCGGCTTGCCCAAGGTGTTGCATAGCATCGGCGGCAAACCGCTTTTTTTGCATGTCCTGGAAACTGCGAGGCTTTTGCAACCGCGCCGCGTGGCAATTGTCGTTGGATATGGCGCGGATTTGGTGCGGCATGCCTACGGCGGGGCTGAGGTAATCTGGGTGACGCAGGAAAATCAGCTTGGCACGGGACATGCTGTACTGTCCGCCAAGCAGAGCTTCACCGATTTTTCCGGCGATCTCTTAATTCTCAGCGGCGATGTGCCTCTGATTTCGGAGCGGACTCTTCGAACAATGGTTGCCCGCCATAGCGAAGAAAATGCGGCGCTGACGCTCATGACGGCTGTTTTGGACGAGCCCAGCGGCTATGGCCGTATCCTGCGCGACGGCCACGGCGCGCTAAAGGCGACCGTTGAAGAGAAGGACGCAACGGAAGAGCAGCGGCGGATTCAAGAAGTGAGCGTCGGCGCGTATGTCGCGCAGGGAGAATTTCTTTTTAAAACTCTGGAACAAGTCAGGAACGATAACCGCCAAGGGGAATATTATCTGCCGGATATTATCGGCATCGGGATCGGCCACGGACGGAAGATCGCGACGGTACAGGTCGCAGACCCGAGGGAGATGATGGGAATCAATACCCGAGAGGAGCTTGCGCGTATGGAAAAGACCCTGCGGGACCGCATTAACAAAAGATGGATGGACGCCGGCGTCACGCTCAAGGATCCAGATACCACATACATCGAGGACGGCGTGACCATCGGCCGCGACACTATTATCGGTCCCAACACCCAGCTTTGCGGCCGTACGATT
>Ga0184632_10000706_pt1 | contig 13406 bp, 6 predicted proteins | sample PLM31_50_b1_FD_133153 | JGI IMG/M metagenome (GOLD analysis project Ga0184632, IMG submission 133153) | Groundwater sediment microbial communities from an aquifer in East River, Colorado, USA - PLM3-1_50_b1 | ecosystem: Environmental > Terrestrial > Soil > Riparian zone | place: USA: East River... | reverse complement strand
TAGAACCCCGAGGTTGTCGAGGCCCTGCGCCACCTCAGGGTGATCAGGGCCGAGCTCGACTTCGGAGATGGTTAGGGCGCGCTGGAAAGTGTCTCGGGCGGCGGACAACTCGCCAAGCTCAAGAAGAACGATCCCCAGATTGTCGAGGGTGCGGGCTACGTCGAGGTGGTCGGGCCAAGTTGGGCCTGGCGGATCGCCAGGGCGCGCTGAAAGGTGGTGCGGGCGGCGGGCAGCTGCCCAAGCCTCCAGAGGATGATCCCGAGGTTGTTCAGGGTGGCGGCTACGTCGAGGTGGTCGGGGCCAAGTTGGGCCTGGCGGATCGCGAGGGCGCGCTCGCAGGCGGTGCGGGCGGCGGACAGCTCGCCAAGGTCGCTGAGCACTGATCCGAGGTTGTTCAGGTGGAGAGCCACGTCGAGGTGGTCCGGGCCAAGCTGAGCCTCCAAGAGCGTTAGGGCACGCTCAGAGAGCTGGCGTGCCTGCCCCAGCTCCGCTCGCCGCCACAAGTAGCCAGCTGCCTTATTCAACAGGTCGGCGGCCAAGGCCCCGTCGGCGTCGAGAGCGCTGGCGTGCTCGGTCGCGGCCAAGACATGAGGCAGCAGCCGGGCAGAGGCCGGCCAAGCCCGCACATCGTCTTCCGGGAACGCGGCCCACAGCAGCCGGACGGCTGCCCCCGCCCAGCGTTGCTTGGCCTCCTGATCGAACCCCTCGCGGATTACCGTCTGGACCAGCCGGTGAACCGCCAGAGCGTCCTCGGTCACCGTCATCAGGGCATAGCGGCCCAACTCCCCCAGCATCCGGTTATAGGCGAGCTCATCGGCGGTAGCCTGCTGCAACCGGTTGGGCAGCACCGCGGCCTGCTCGGCGAGCAGGCTACGGGGAATGTCATCGGCAGCCAGGAACGCGCACACCGCCAGCAGGTCCTCGGCGGCCGGGGCCTCGGCCCGTATCCGCCCAAGCGACAGCGACCAGGCGGTCGTCACCGTGTGCGGGTAGTCGGCCAGCTCCCCAAGCCCCAATACTTCCCCTGCCCGCTCTCCGAGCAGCCGAAGGTAGTCGTGCAGGGAGGCGTGGGTCTGCTCCAGGTAAGCGGCTGCCTGCTCAAGCGCCAACGGCAAGTCCCTAAGCGCCGCGGCCAACTCGCCGGCGGCGGGCTCGTCCCGGCCGAGGCGGGCACGCACGAACGCCACCGCCTCCGCACGGGACAGGACGTCCACCTGCAGGGGGGTGGCCATGCTGGCCCAGGCCGGGTTGCGGCTAGTGATCAGCAAGTGCCCACGGCCGGCCGGCGGCCGGTAAGGAGCGAGATCGCGAGGTTGGCTGGCGTTGTCGTAGACCAGCAGCCAGCGGTCCCGCCGACCCAGCTCGTCCCACAGCAGGCCGAGCTGCTCTTCTTGATCGGCGAGTTCAGGCAGGCCCAGCCGACGCGCCAACCCGGCCAACCGCCCCGCAATGGCCAGCGGCTCCTCGGCCGGCACCCACCAGGTCGTAATCGACCGCATGGCGATGGACGTACTCGATCGCAAGCTGGGTTTTACCTACCCCGCCCAACCCGTGGACGGCGCCAGCCTGCACCACCGCCCCCGCCCGGCGGGCTCGCAGCGCGCGGCGGAGGAGCTTGAGGAGCTCGCCGCGACCAGTGAAGTTGGGGTTGCGAGGCGGCACGCCGAACACCTCTGGCCGCCGGCCCGGGAACCGCCCCCTGGCGGCAGGGGCGGCCGCGCCGGGAAACGGCCGCTTGCCGGGCGGCTTTGCCCGTCCCCCGACGACCCCGGCGCGCAGCCGGGATGCGGCGGCCGGTTCGTCCAGGCCGACCAGGTCGACATAGATCCGGTTGGCAATGAGCGGCGGCAGGTCGACCGCCTCAATTCGCACGGGGAGCAGCCGGTCAGCCTCCCCGGAACCGCGGACCAGGGCAGCAGTCCACTCGTCGGTGGCATACGCCGAGGCGAAGTAGCGGGGCGACAACACCGCCAGCACCCGGTCGGCCTCCGCAAGCGCCTGGTCCATCCGCTGGATGAAGTTGTCGCCAGGGCGAAAGTCCCAGACCTGCAGCACCGTCGAGTAGCCGGCGGCCTCCAGCTGGTCGGCGATCCACTCCGCCCACGCCGCATCGGCCCCTGTGTAGCTGACAAAGAAGTCCTTGGTCGGCCCGCTCACCGCCCTCCACCCCAACCGCAAGCCAGCCTCGCCCAGGCCAGCAGGCGACCGGCGGCACACCGCCGACCGGTCGCGGTCGGTCGACGGCTACTCTGAATGGCGTGCATGGCCTCCTCCAACCCGGTTGTTGGGTAAGCCTATGTCGCGGCGACCACGCCCTCCATCCATCCACCCCTGCCTTCTGCCTTCAGGTGCACACGGCGGTCGACGGCTGGGTAGGTAGCCTGCTCCCGCAGCGTCCATCAGACGGAAGGCCGGAGGCGGGAGTGAACCAGCTCGGCCGCAACGCGCTCGGTGAGACCCTGGAGCCCGGCCGAGCGGCCGACTGCTACCTCGGCCTGCTGCTGCCTCCACCCCCTGCCGGCGAACCCGAGGCCGGCACTGTCCTGGTCGTCGCTCCGGCCGCGCTGCTGCACCCCGGGTCCCCCAACCAGCCGGTAGCCTGGTCTACCAGCTGCTCACCGGCCATCCCGAACGGCAGCCCGATGAGCTGGTGTTTGTGGCCGACCTCACCTGTGAGCTGCGCGCCTGACCCCAAGACACCTGGGCAAAGGTCGGCATCGACCCCACCAGGTCGCCCAGGCGGTCGTCGGCTGCTGGCGGGACAGCGAGGTCAACGGGCTGCAGGTCGACGACCTCAGCTTCGAGGAGGCCCACTCGCCCACCCGCCCGGCGATGAGCTACGTCCGTGGCCAGCTGCGCGGCCGGCTGACCGCGCGGCTGGCTCGCGCTCACCGGCGCTGGCTGCATCCCACCAGCGGCCACCAACCCGGCGAGCGTTTCCGATAGCGCCCGCACCCCGGCGAGCGACACCGGGACACGGCAGCCCGTCCGCAGGTGTCTGAACCCTGGTTGCATACCCAGTTTGCCGGACGGCTGCAGCGGAAATGTCCGGCGGTGTCCGCAGCAGGACCGCATCCCTCCCACGCACAGCCCACCCGGGGTGGTCACTCCGGGCGGGCACCGACCACCTTATGCCCACGTCGACACGGCCCCATCGCCTGCGCGAGCAGCGGTCCGGCCCACCACATCCGGTTGTACGCCGCACGGGCGGACATGTCCGCCGTGGCCACAGCAGGACCACTGCGTGTCCGGCCCTGGTGGCCACCGTGCGGTAGTCGGCCGGACATCCATCCGTGCGTGAGACCGCCGCGACACCGAGCATGTCCGGCGACACCAGCATTGGGCATGTGCCGGACACCAGCCGTCCGAACAGTGGGGTCGTTCCGGAAGCGGCGGACGGCCGCCTGATTCTTCCTCCGTCCAGTCGCGAACACTCACTTCGCCGCGCCGCGAGCTGCTCAAGGTTGAGTACGCGCCAGGCAAGCTCCCCCTACAACCTGTAGCCGGCCGCCAGCCGAAACCACGCTTCCAGATCGGCGGGCCCATGCTCTAGTGTCTCGACCACGTCGTCTGGCCGGCTTGTAGAGGCGCATCTTGTCAGCGGGGGTAGCCGTGGGGCAGCTAAGGTCGATCATCGAGACGTGTGAGCCGAGGCCCGATGTGTTGTCGCGTGGGTTGGCTGACAGCCATTTCGCCGCCCAGCTCGACCAGGTCGTCCGTAATCCTGATGCTTACCCTATCTACGGTGATCCGAGCGAGTTCTTCGCCCTAACGTTCCCGACCGCGGGGCTCAAGCGACTCCTCGCGCGCACGTTCGGACGGCTCAGCCGCGCAAAGGTGGAGGGGGCCGAGCACGGGGTGATCCGCGCCGAGACCTCCTTTGGTGGTGGGAAGACCCACAGCCTCATGGCCGTCTACCACCTGGCCAAGGGCGCGCGGCCGGCGAACCTCGCCGACTTCGTCGATCCAGCTGTCCTCCCGGACCGCTGCCAGGTCGCCGCGGTGGTCGCCGACACGCTGGATCCCGAGAACGGCCTGGTCACCAACGGTATCCGCTCCTACACCATGTGGGGGGAGATCGCCGCGCAGTTGGGCCCGGACGCCTACGCGACCCTGCGGGCCTCCGATGAGGGACGAACCGCGCCTGGCAAGGCGACCTGGGCGAAGATCGTGGGGGACACGCCCACGATCATCATCATCGATGAGATCGCCCAGCACCTGCGGCAGCTGTCGAGCTCTGGCAACCCTGACATGCGGCGCATGGCGCGCGCGATCCCTGCCTTCCTGAAGAACTTGTTTGAGCTCGCGGTCGGCACCCCGTCGGTCGTGGTGCTCCTCACGCTAGCCACCGTCGCCGACGCCTACGGCGCCGAGACCAACGAGCTGAGCAGCCTGCTGGACGAGCTGGAGGGCGGCTTTGCCACCGCCCTGGCCGATACCCAGAGCGTGCTCGCCCGGTCGGGGCAGGTGATCAAGCCCGCCGAGGACAACGAGATCGGCGAGATCCTCAAGCGGCGGCTCTTCGCCCGTATCGACGCTGACGCCGCCGCCGAGGCCGGCGATGCCTACCGCGCCTACTACCAGGGGTTGCTGGCCAAGGGCGAGCAGCTAGCCGGCGGAGCCGACGCGCCGGTGACCTATGGCGAGGCTGTGGCGGCGGCCTATCCGTTCCATCCCGAGCTAATCCGCGTGCTCGACAAGCGGATCGGTAGCATCGCGCTGTTCCAGCGGGCCCGGGGTGCCTTGAAGCTGCTCGCCGAGGTCATCGCCAGCGTCTGGGCTAGGGAGGTCGATACCGAGATCCTTAACGTGGCCGACATTGACTACGGCCGCACAGAGGTCTTGGCTCACCTTACGATCGGGATCGGCCGGGGTGACTTCGAAGGGGTCGCCAAGGTCGACTTCGCTGCGGGCGACGCGCACGCTGCCATGGTGGATGCCACCCGCTTTGCGGGCCGCCCGCCGTACGCCACCAGGGCATGCGGCACCGTGTTCTCCCACAGCTTGGAGCTGGTGGCGACCGCTGGCGCGGGTCGTAACGACTACCTGCTTGGGACCTTGCGGGTGGGCGATGAGCCGACGGTGATCGGTGAGGCGCTGGCGGCGGTGGAGGCGGTGGCCTGGCACCTGTTCTATGACGGCTCGCGCTGGCGCTTTTTGGTCGAGCCCAACGCGAACAAGATCGTCGCCGAAGAGATGAAGAACGTCCCCAACACGCGGGTCAACGAAGAGCTCGAGGAGCGAGTCCGCAAAACCTTCCCGAGCGACGGGCCGGTCAAGGCGATCCACTTCCCGGCTGGCCCTGGTGACGTCCCCGACCAGGCCAGCCTGCGTCTAGTGGTGTTCCACCACTACGACGTCGACGTCACCGACCGCACCGCGGCGGCGGCGCCGGACAAGGCGCGGCTGCTGCTCGACCGGGTCGGCGTGGCAGAAGGGATCCGCACCTACCGCAACTCGCTGGTGTTCCTGGTGGCCGATCAGGACGCCAAGGAGGCGATGCGCGAGCGGGTCCGGGCCGACATCGCCGCAGGCACGCTGGTGCACGACCCCAGCCGGCTAGAGGCCTTCTCTCCCGAGGTCCGCGCGCGGATCAAGGCGGTCGCCGACAAGGCGAAGCTGGAGGCTCGGGTGGCGGTGGCCCGCTGTTTCAAGCACCTGTACGTTCCCTGGCTGGACAAGGCCAATGGCTACCTTCGCCATATCGAGTTGAGCCCCAAGGCGCAGGGCGAGGCCGACAAGGCGCAGACCAAGGTGCTCTTGCAGGCGCTGGTCGATGAGGGAAAGGTCCGCACCCAGAACCTGGCGACCGACTACCTCAGGGCCAAGGCGTGGCCCAAGGGTGCCGAGCAGGTCTCCACCCAGGCGATCGCGGAGGCGTTCTGGCGTGACCACGCGGCGCAGCTCATCCTCGATGCCACCAAGCTGCGGGATGCGATCCGCGATGGGGTGCGTAACGGCTCCTGGATCTACTTCGACATCCAGGCGCAGCGGGCGTGGCAGGCAACTGACCCGCCGCCACCGGTGCAGCTGTCCGACGAGGCGCTGCTGTATGCCCTGGCAGAGGCCGAACGGCTCGGCCTGCTCGGCCGTGAAGTACGCGTGGACGACGTCATCGCAGTCTTCACCAGCCCCATGATGACCGGGCCTGAGCTGCGCGCAGGGCTTGAGCCGGTGCTTAACCGGGAACCCACGAAGACCGAGATCGCCGAGGTGCTCGCCCGGGCCGTAAGTGCTGGCGAGGCATCCAAGATCGTGGCGGTCGCGGGTACGGTCGAGCCAGGCAAGCTCGCCTGCACGCCCGCGCAGGTACGCAAGGCCTCGCTGGATACCATCACGCTGCTCACCCCCCAGGAGGCCAAGAAACGCGACATCGTCTTTGGGCGCGATGTCCGGCCCGTCAAGGTCGTCGAGGCCAAAGGTGTGGCCGGGGTCGCCTTCCAGGCGCTCCAGGACAAGGCAGTCGAGATCGACTCGCCCGGCTTCAGCACGCTGTCCATCAGCGCAGCCGCCGACGCCGGAGAAGGGCCGCGTGACCTGTCCTTACTCGGCAAGGCGATCGCCATGCTGCCGAAATTCGACATCTCCGCAGAGCTCGACCTTGCGCTCGACTTCAAGGGTCTGTCGCCCGGGGTCGAGTTCACCCTGTCGGGCAGCGCCACCGACTACCAGCGCGTCGAAGACCAAATCCTCGCCTTGGCGAAGGCGGCCTCGGTGGTGGCGGGAACGCTGCGGCTTGACATCCACTTCGCCCAGCCCTGCCGTCCGGACGGGCAGGAGTACGGCCGGATGCGGAGGGTGCTGGCCGATCTGCAGCCTGGCGAACTGCGCCTGAAGGGCGTGCTGGCTTGAGCGGCCCAGCACCCCAGAGGCCCCGGGGCTTCCGTCTGCTCGTCCGACCCGAGGGCCCTGATGCCTATGGGCTGCGCTTGGAGGAGACCAACGGGCGCCCTGAGACACCCCCCATGCTGGTCTGCGAGCTGGACTGGAGGGCCGTTCGGCGGATCCTGCCGAGCGTGATGGAAGCGGTCCGCGCGTCGCGCCTTGCTCGCAGCGTCTTGGGACCGCAACGCCAGAAGCCCGTGGTGCTAGACGAGAGCGCCGGCGTACGACTCGCCCTTGCGCTTCTCGCGACGGGTCCCGTGTCCAAGCGTGGCCGGGTCGATGTCATGGCCGCAGCGGTCGCCGACATGAGCACCGAGGAGGCCTACTACTGGTACGCCAAGTGCATGGGGCCGCAGGCCGCCCGCGCGCGGAGAGCGCTTCGCCTCCTGCTGGCAGAGGAATAGGCGATGGCCGACCGACCTCGAGTCCTGATCGAAGACTGGCTGCCGGTAACCGAACTCGGCATTGAGAGTCGGCGCGAGGCAGCTCCGATACCGGGCCAGTTTCCGAAGCTCAAGACGCTGCATATCTGGTGGGCACGACGACCACTCGCCGTCAGCGCCGGAGCCGTACTTGGCAGCCTCCTGCCGGCGTGGTCCGAGTCCCTCGCTGAAGCATTTCCTACGGCGCCTGAGCTCAAGACGCACGAGGCCTACAGGACGTGGTTCCTGCGCTTATGCGGTGTCCTCGGAGATCCAGTAGCAGCCAAGCTAGCCCAGGTGGCCGCCATCGAAGCGGGACGGCGAATCCCCAACCCGTACTCTTACAAGCAGGCCTTCAAAAACTCGCCGTCGATCAGTGACTTAGGCCTTCTGCATGATGTGCTGCAAAGCATCTGGGGTCGTCTCCCGGTAGTGGTCGATCCGACTGCTGGCGGGGGCTCAATCCCTTATGAGGCGATCCGCTATGGCCTTCCGACCTTCGCCAATGATCTTAACCCAGTCGCCGTTGCCGTACTGCGGGCCGGGGTGGCATTGCCGGCCCAGTTCGGGCCAGACCTCGTGGAGGAGCTAACGCGCTGGGGGACGGTTCTTGTTAACCGGGTACGCAGTCGACTGCAGTCATACTTTCCCAGCGGGCCCGACGGAAAAGTAGCAACATACCTGTTCGCTCGTACTGTCACTTGCCCTCGAACTGGCAAGCCCGTGCCCCTATCGCCGAACTGGTGGCTTTCAAAGGCCAAGACGCCTACCGCAGTGCGGCTTGTAACAGAGCGACACGGCCATGTGCTAGACCGCGCAGAGTTTGAGATTGTAGCTGGTAAGGGCATTGACTTCAATCCGGATAGCGGGACTGTCGCTCGCGGCGCGGGTGTATCCCCTTGGGATGGGCTTGCAATAGACGACGACTACATCCGCTCGGAGGCACAAGCCGGGCGGCTTGGTAGTCAACTCTATGCGGTTGCAGTCCGGACGCCCAAAGGCCGTGCCTTTCGAGCACCAACTTCGACCGACCAAGACGCTCTTGCGGCAGCAGAGGCCGAATTGCAGCGACTCGCGCCCATGTGGTTGACCAACGACGTATTGCCTTCTGAGGAGATCCCTCCGCAGAATCCCAAGTACGACGTTGACCGATGGGGCATGTACCACTGGACTGACATGTTTTCTCCTCGGCAGCTGCTAGTGCATGGGGTATTCGTCGAGGAGTTTCAGCGGTTGGTCTCTGAGGTACATGCAGACCTCGATGCTGATCGGGCGGATGCGGTTCTAACGGAACTTGCCCTCATGCAAGGTAAGGCCATCAACTGGAGCGCTATCCTCTCGACATGGGACACATCTCGAGAGAAGATGCGGAGCGTCTTCGAGCGCCATGATTTTGCGTTCAAATGGACGTATGCTGAATTTGAGGGTGCTGATGAGCTCTATCCTTGGTGCCTCAGTCAGATAGTCGATTCCTATCGCGGAATCACCGAGTTGCTTGCCCCTGCTGGCACTGGGCTGCTCTCAGAGGCGGGTGAGGTCGATGCGCCAGGGCCGATAACAGTGACCGGGGAGAATGCAGCGGATCTGCGGCACATCTCCGACGGCCAAGCAACACTAATCTGCATCGACCCGCCCTATTATGACAACGTTATGTATGCCGAACTCGCCGACTTCTTCTACGTCTGGGAAAAGCGTACGCTCGGCCTAATACACCAAGACTTATTTGCTGAAGAGCTGTGCGACAAGAAAAATGAGGCCGTTGCGAATCCGGCTCGCTTCGCCGACGCAGGACGTCGTAAGAAGGAGCTTGCGAACGCCGACTACGAAGCCAAGATGACGGCGATTTTCGCGGAGTGCCACCGAGTGCTTGCGAGTGATGGCGTACTCACAGTGATGTTCACTCACAAGCGCGCGGAAGCTTGGGACACACTGGGCATGGCGCTCATGGAGGCCGGCTTCACAATCGAAACGTCCTGGCCGGTTAACACGGAAAGCGAACAGAGCTTACACCAAGCAAACAAGAATGCGGCCGCTTCCACCATCATGCTCGTCTGCCGCAACCGGTCGGCCGGCATAGACGATGCCAGCTTCTTTGAAGATCTTGAGGCCGAGGTGCGGGCAGCTGCTCGCAGCGCTGTCACGCGTTTCTCGATGGCCGGCATCGGAGGGGTCGATTTGCTGTTGGCAACCTACGGTCCAGCCCTCTCGGTGATCTCCTCGCACTGGCCCGTCTACTCCTCGGAGGCGGATCAGCTTACCGGCCGAGCGCGACTGCTACGGCCGGAGGAGGCCCTGGACGCGGCCCGAGCCGAGGTTGTGCGCAGCCAGCGTCGGCGCCTCGTCGGCCGCGCCACGCGGCTTGACCCCCTGTCCGACTTCGCTCTGATCGCATGGGACACGTTCAAGGCCGCTGAGTTCCCATTCGACGAGGCCCGCCGCTTGGCCCTCGCGGTTGGCGGCCTTGACGTTGACGAGCTAGCTCAGGCGAAGCTCGTCGAAAAGAAGGCCGGGACGGTGGTCCTGCTGCCGCCGGCCAAGCGCGTGCGCCGCGGCAAGGACGAGCTTCCAGGGGTGCGGGTGGGCGCCACGGCCTTCGCGTACGCGGTCGATGCGGTGCACACGGTGCTGTACGTCGCCGACGTCGACGGCCTGCCGGCCGCGAAGGCCCTCATCGACCGAGCCAGTCTCGCCCAAGACGGTCGCTTCCTCGCGTGCCTTCAAGGCCTCGTCAACGCTATTCCCCGGACCAGGGTAAAGGGGGTGTGGGTGCGGCCAGAGGCGGAGACGCTCGACCGCCTGTGCGCTGCCTATTTCCCCGATGTCGAGATCCCGCCCGACCCAATGGTGGTCGAGCCGTTGACCTTGGACCTATGAGCTTCCAGGACCTGCACCTCGCCGGCTTCTACAGCGCGGCCGACGATCGGCTCAACCGCTTCTATGTGCCGGTGCTGCGCGAGGCCGTCGCCTACGACCGCATGACCGGCTACTTCCGCTCGTCCTCGCTGGTGGTGGCGGCGGCGGGACTCGGCCGGTTCATCGCCAACGGCGGCATGATGCGGCTGATCGCCGGGGCCGAGCTAACTGAGGAGGACGAGCGTGCCCTCAACGGCGGCGAGCCACTGTCCGACGTGCTGGCGCGACGGCTGCTGGCCGACCCGCTCGTTGGGATCGACATCGTCAGCGATCATCGCCTGGAAGTGCTCGCCTACCTGGTGAAGCATGAGCGGTTGAAGGTTCGCATCGGTGTGCCCACCGACCACCTTGGCCGCCCGCTTCGGCGCGACCAGACCACCCGCTACTTCCACTCCAAGTACGGCGTGCTGAGCGACGCCGAGGGCAACCGGGTGGCGTTCATCGGCTCCGATAACGAGTCCGAGCTCGGCTGGCGGGGTAACCACGAGAGCTTCACCGTCGCCAAGTCGTGGCTGCCGGAGGTCTGGGCCGAGCAGGGCGCGGAGATCGCAGCGGCCTTCGAGGCGCACTGGCTGGGCGACCCGGATCGTGGCTGGGCCGTGGTCGAGCTGCCGGACGCAGTGAAGGAGCGGCTTGTCGCACGGGCCAAGCAAAGCCCTCCTCCCGCTCAGGACCCGGCCGAGGGGCTCGACCGCCGGGATGGGGCGCGCGATAAGGTTCGGCTGCAGTTCGTCCAGGCAGCGCCGAGGATCGGTGGTGGCAGCGGCGTCGGGTTTGTCACCGCGGGCGTCGAACCATGGCCGCATCAGCTCACGATCGCCCGCAAGGCGGTCGCGACCTACCCGCGGAGCTACCTGCTGGCCGACGAGGTCGGCCTGGGCAAGACCATCGAGGCCGGGCTGATCCTGCGCGAACTGCTCGTGTCGGGCAAAGCCACGACCGCGCTGCTGCTTGTGCCGGCGTCGGTGATCCGCCAGTGGCAGGAGGAGCTGGCCGAGAAATTCTCCCTGCGCGTCCCGCGGCTGGAGCGCGGGGCGTTCGTCGACATCGACGACCAGCCCGTCGCCTGGTCGGGTGACAACCCATGGCGGGCGTTCCCGATCGTCCTGGCCAGCTCCCACCTGGCCCGCCGCCGTGACCGCCGGGCGGAGCTTCTCGCTGCCGGGCCGTGGGATGTGGTGCTGGTCGACGAGGCGCACCATGCTCGGCGGTCGGGCAGCAAGCCAACCGATACGCCGAACCGGCTGCTCGCCCTACTGCAGACGATGCAGGCCAGCCACTCCTGGCAGGCGCTGTACCTGGCCTCGGCCACTCCCATGCAGATGCACGCCCACGAAGCCTGGGATCTGTTGGAGCTACTGGGCCTCACCGGCCACTGGGCCGACAGCGCCGCAGGGTTCCTGCGCTACTACGCCGAGCTGCGGGAGCCGTTCGGCGCCCGCCAGTGGGAGTTCCTGCGGCGCATGAGCGCCGACTTCTTCGCCGACCAGGCTGCAACCGTCGATCCCGTGCTGGAGGGCAAGGTCAAGGCCGAACTTGGGCTCGCCGGCTCCAAGCCGATCCGCCAGTTCTCCATGATCGGCCTCAGCCGTGGCTCCGCCCAGGAGCTGAGCCCGGCGGCGCGGATCTGGATGGACGAGTGGCTGCGCCAGCACACCCCGATGCGCGACCGGGTCTTCCGGACGACCCGCAATCTGCTCCGCCACTACAAGGCGGCCGGGATCCTTGACCCGGAGGCCACTATCCCACGCCGGGAGGTGCGCGACCGGTTCGTACCCATGACCGCCGCCGAGGAGCGCCTCTACCGGCGCATCGAGACCTACATCTCGCGGTACTACAACGCCTACCTGTCCGGCCCGGCTGCCCAGCAGCCTCTCGGCTTCATCATGACGGTGTACCGGCGCCGGCTTACCTCGTCGTTTCTGGCCATCGAGCGAAGCCTTCGCCGACGGCTCGACGTCTTGGTCGGGCAGGCGAGCGCCAGCGACCTGCTCGACGCCGACGACATAGCAGTCATCGAGTCGTCGCCGCTGGCCGACGTGGACCTGGACCGTCCGGCCAGGACCGCGCTGGCGGATGAGATCGGCGAGCTGCAGCGGTTCCTGGCCGAGTTGGCCGAGCGGCCACCTGACGAGTCGAAGATGGGCTACCTGCACCATGAGCTCGCCGACGCGTTCCACGGACCGCATGACACCGTGATCGTGTTCACCCAGTACACCGACACTATGGATTACCTACGCGAGCAGCTCCTGCCGGTCTACGGCGCCAAGCTGGTCTGCTACTCCGGCTACGGGGGCGAGCGGTTCGACCCCGCCACCAACGAATGGGTGCGGCTGACCAAGCAGCAGGTGAAGACCCTGTTCCGCGAGGGCAGGGAGGTCAAGATCCTGCTTGGTACCGACTCGCTGTCGGAGGGGCTGAACCTGCAGACCTGCGGCAAGCTGATCAACTACGACATGCCCTGGAACTTCATGCGGGTCGAGCAGCGCATCGGCCGCATCGACCGGATCGGCGGCAAGCCGCTGGTGCAGATCTCGAACTACTTCTACAAGGACACGGTCGAGGAGCAGATCTACCGCGGCATCGGCGAGGACTTCGACTGGTTTACCGACGTCGTCGGCCCGGCCCAGCCGGTGCTCAACCAGGTGGAGCGAGCCATCGAGACGGTGGCCATGACCGCACCCAGCCAGACGCGGCAGCAGCAGGTGGCCACTCGAGTGGCTGAGATCCGCCGCCAGATCGAAGAGGCGAAGGCCGAGGTGATCACGCTCGGCGACCTGGAATCGGTACCCGAACTCTCAGAAGGCGTGGGGCCTGCCATCACGCTGGAAGGCTTGGAGCAGGTGCTAACCACGGCCGCGGCCACCGCCCAGCGGTTCCATCCCCATCCGACCATTCCCGGCGCCTACCTGCTCGAAGCCGGTGGAAGGAAGGTGGCCGTCACGCTTCGCCGCACGGTGCTCGACGAGTACGCGCCCGACGTCTCCCTGCTCACCTATGGCACGCAGGAACTGACCGACCTGCTCGCTGAAGCAGGTGTCGCGGCGCATCTGCTCGACCAGGGCCGCTTCATGCTGGACAGCCAGGCGGTCAGGATCTTAGACGAACTCGACAAGGCGCTTGCACAAGCCGAGCTCTACCAGACGTCTGCACGTCGCGCGGTGGATCGGGGTGGATAGCGTCAGC
>Ga0184632_10000705_pt1 | contig 13414 bp, 15 predicted proteins | sample PLM31_50_b1_FD_133153 | JGI IMG/M metagenome (GOLD analysis project Ga0184632, IMG submission 133153) | Groundwater sediment microbial communities from an aquifer in East River, Colorado, USA - PLM3-1_50_b1 | ecosystem: Environmental > Terrestrial > Soil > Riparian zone | place: USA: East... | reverse complement strand
GCGGCCCCAGCGTCATCTTGAACTTGTGCTCGTTGTAGCGCTGGCCGTCGCTAGCCAGGCGCTGGCCCGACAGCTCGGTGTCGCCGATGCGGGCTGACGGCCGCTGCAGGATCCGCGTGTCCTCCTTGGACTCGAGGATGCGAAACTGGAACCACACGCCCGGCTCGGGCACGGCGGCCACCAGCGTGTTCTTGACGAAGTCGGCGTACGTCTCGCGCAGCCGGCCCTCGCTGATCAGATAGTCGTAGAGCTGCTCGCCGACCGGCCGCGTCTGTCCGGGCTTGAGGCTGTTCAGGGCGTTCCCGACACAGCCCGGGTTCTGCCGCTCGACGTGGTCCATCAGGATCGAGTAGCCGTAGGCGAGCAATCCGTCCTCGTACTCGGGACTCTTCTGGATGGGCACCGAGAGCAGGTACGGATACTTGCCGAGCTCTTCACGCACCGCCGCGACGAAGTCGTGGCTGGATTTCCAGCCCGACCAGCGGGCCCACGCCGCCAGCCACCACTGCGCGGTCTCGTCGGGCGCCGACGGATCGGTGGCGACCTCGGCGTCGGGCGCCGGCTCCTCGACGGCGATCGTCTCCGACGCGGGCTCCGGCTCCTCCAGGAGCGCGCTCTCCTCGGACTCGAGCGGGAGCGCCTCGCCGGCCGTCGCCTCCGCGGCGGACGCCATCACCGCCTCGATCTCCGTCGGCAGCGCCTCGCTCGGCTCCTCGGCAGGCTCCGGCGCCGCCTCGGGGGCTGATGGCGGCTCCACGAACTCGCCTTCGAATCCGATCCGGCCGCGGGCCGCCGCCACCGCCAGCGCGCGGCCGAACCCGCGCGACACGCTCTCCTCGAGCTGCGCATACCGATCGTCGTCCAGCCCCTCGCGGGTCTCCACCATCGTGAGCAGATCGGCGAACGCGCGGACGCCATCCATGACCTGGCGCGCGTCGTCCGACTCGAGCTCGGTCAAGGCGAGGATCGCCGCGCGCGCGTCGCGGGCCTTGGCGTGACAGGCGACGAGCGTGGAGAACGCCGGGTCGTCCTGATGGATGATCTCGAGCACGCGGTCGATCGTCGTCACCGCCGCCTGCTGGGCGTGCTCCAGCGCCTCGCGGCGCGCACGACCGCGGAGCGCCTCGCCGATCGCCGCCAGCAAGGGCTCGATCTCGTTGAGGCTCTGCGGCTCGCTCGGGGGTGGGACGCCGGCCGCGTCGGCAGCGCTCAGGGCCTGCGCGCGCAGCTGAACGAACTGACCGCGGGCCCCGGCCAGAGCCTCGACGAGCCCGTTGGCCGGGGGGGCTCCGGTTGCGTCCAGCGCTTGCGCGGCCTCACCGAGCTTGGCGCCCAGATCCACGAAGCGCTGATTCAGCGCGGCCAGCTCGCGGGCGATTTGGTCGACGTTGGCGTCCATCGAGGGCCGAGTGGGCCGCGCCGATTTTAGGTTTTTCGAGCACGGTGTGTCAAACAGCAAACGCAACAAGAGGTTAGCGCCGCGTCGGGTGAAGCAATTGCACGTCCGACGAACTCTGAACTAGGAGGCGAGTATCTCCATCACCTAGAATTACCGAACGGGGATCGCCCATAGCAACGGGTGCTGAAACGCGCCCGGCTGGATCCGGCCGGTCGATGAGCGACTCCCGAGCAGCGCGAACCGCACGCGCCGTTTCACCGGAGCCCCCCCAGTGCCCAGCCCAGGCCACGGCCAGACCATCCTGAGGCGCGTTCGCGTCGTGCCGGCCGTTGTCGTCGTGCTCCTGGCGCTCCTGACGCTGCCGGGGCTCGCGACAGCGGCGCCCGGCCTCGGCGCCGGAGGACCGCTGCCACTGGCCTTCGAGGCGAACCACGGTCAGGCCGACGGCTCGGTCAAGTTCCTGACCCGCGGTCGGGGCTATGGCCTGTTCCTCACGCCGACCGAAACCGTCCTCGTCCTGGTACCGGGCGATCTGCGCTCGCCGCTCGCGCGCCGGCCGGGGCCGACCACCGGCGGCGTGAGCGCGCGGCCGTCGGTCGTCCGCATGCGTTTCGTCGGCGGCGACGCGAGTGCCGCGATCGTCGGAGAGGCGCCACTGCCGGGCCGCAGCCACTACTTCCTCGGTGAGCCGGGCCGCTGGCGCCGCGACGTGCCGACGTTCGCGCGCGTGCACTACGCCGACCTGTACCCCGGGGTCAGCCTCGTCTTCTACGGCACCGAGCGCGAGCTCGAGTACGACTTCGTGGTGGCGCCCGGCGCCGATCCTGCTGCCGTCGAGCTGGCCTTCGACGGCGCCGACAGTCTGCGGCTCGACGAACGCGGCGACCTCGTGATCGCCACCGCGGCCGGCGATCTGCGGCTCCGGCGGCCGGTCATCTACCAGGAGGCGGACGACGGGCGTCGGCCCGTCGAGGGCGGCTACGTGCTCGACGGCACCCGCGTCCGGTTCCGCGTCGCCGCCTGGGACGCCTCGCGCCCGCTGGTCATCGATCCGGTGCTCGGCTACTCGACGTATCTGGGCGGAAGCTCCAACGACCAGGGCTTCGGCGTGGGCCACGGTCGCCTTTACGACCGTCGACGGTACCGCCCACGCCGGATTGGACTATCAGCCGCTATCGGGCGTCCTGACCTTCCAGGCCGGCGTCTTCGTCATCGACTTCACCGTGCCCGTCTTCCCGAACACGCGCGACGATGGTGACCGCACGTTCACGGTCGCGCTCTCGTCGCCGACCGGCGGGGCCACGCTGGGGACGATCGACGTCGCGACCGTGGTCATCCACGATAACGACGCGGCGGGCGCGGTGCAGTTCGCCACCGCGAGCTACGCGGTCAGCGAGTGTGCGATGCTGCCGTGCGCGGCCGTGCTCACCGTGATCCGCAATGGCGCCGGCGCCAGCGGCGTGACCGTCGACTTCGCCACCGTGGACGGCACCGCCACCGCGCTGAACGACTACGTCGCCACGACCGGCCAGGTCTCGTTCGCCGCCAACCAGGCCAGCGCCGTGATCCGAATCCCGTTGCAGATCGAGCTGGGCGCCCAGCCGCTCAAGTCGTTCTCGGTCACCCTGACCAACCCGCGCGGCGGCGCCACCCTGGGCCCCCAGGCCACCACCGAGGTGCGGATCACCGACACGCGGTAGCCCCGGGCGATCCCCGGCGCGGTACGATGGGCGGCGTGAGCGATCGCGTGGCCCTGCCCCTCATCGGCGTCCTCTCCCTCGTGGTCGTCCTCGTGGTCGCCGTGCTGCTGCTCGGCCACACGCCCGGCCGGGGCGGCCGCGCCGACGTCGCCGCCCTGCCGGCGCTGAATGCGCTGCTCAACGGCGCCAGCGCCGGGTTGCTGACGGCGGGCTATCGGTTCGTGCGGCAGCGCCGCATCGCCGCCCACCGCGCGTGCATGCTGGGCGCCTTCTGCGTCTCCGTGCTGTTCCTCCTCTCCTACATCACGTATCACGCGCTGGCCGGCTCGCGGCCCTTCACCGGGCCGGGATGGACCCGCTGGGTCTACTTCCCGCTGCTCATCTCCCACGTCGTGCTGGCCGCCGCCATGGTGCCGTTCGTGCTGACCACGCTCTACCGGGCGCTCGGCGGCGACTTCGTCCGCCACGCTCGCCTGGCCCGCCTGACGCTGCCGGTGTGGATCTACGTGTCCGTCACCGGCGTCGCCGTCTACGTCATGCTCTATCTGCTTCCCGGAGGCCGCTAAACAAGGGCCATTCGTCCCTCCGTTGAATCCGGACTGCATCCGTTGCCCGTAGGGCCGGGTGAAGCGGGAGGGACGGGGATGCGGCGATGGGCGGTCGGGGGTGTGGCGTCGGAGCTCGGTGACCTGGGTCAATCAGGACGACATCGGCCACACGGTGACGTCCGGGACACCCGCATCGCCCGGCGGGACGTTCGACGCGACGCTGGCCGGCACGGGCAGCACGACGACGGTCACGTTCGCCCCGCGGGGCGTCTATCCGTACTTCTGCAGCCGTCACCAGGCCATGCGCGGCGAGATCCGGGTGCAGTGAAACGCACGATCACGAGGTAAAGGAGACGACGATGAAGCGGAGTCTGCGTAGCACCTTCGGCGCGGCCGCCCTGGCCGCGGTGTTCCTCACCGGCTGCTCGCAGTCGATCCCAACCTGCCCAAGTCGGTGGTGGCCGATCTCGTGAAACATCACGTCGTCACGCTCAGGGAGGTCATCGACGCCCAGACGGCGAAGGATCCGGCGCGGGCCTGGGCCGCCACCCGCACCGCCGCCGGCCACATGCAACAGATCGCCGACCCGCTGGCCGAGGCGATCGTCAAGCAGTTCCCCGACCGTTACCGCGGCTGATCCCCGCCGCCGCGGCCGGCCGAGCGCCCCGGGGCCCGCGCCCGGGGCGTTCGTGTGCCAGGGAGCGGGCGTAGCATACCCGCATGCGCGGCATCGAGCAGATTCCCTGGCTGTACGACGCGATCTGCGCGTTCGTGGAGTGGCGCGGGCTGGCCCGCTGGCGGCGATGGATCGTCGACGGCGCTTGCGGGCGGACCCTCGACCTCGGCTGCGGGACCGGACGCAACTTGCCGATCTTCCCCACCACCGTCCGCGCCGTGGGCCTCGATCCTTCCTTCGAGGCGCTGCGTCGGGCGCGCCGCCGGGCGCCGGCGGCGCCGCTCGTGCAGGGCAGCGCCGAGGCGCTGCCGTTCCGCGACGGCTGCTTCGACACGGTGGTCAGCGGCCTGGTGCTCTGCAGCGTGCCCGATCCAGCGATCGGGCTCGCCGAGGTGCGCCGCGTGCTCCGCCCCGAGGGGACGCTGCGCGCACTCGAGCACGTTCGGGCCACGACCGCGTGGCGGGCCCGGATGCAGGACGCGCTGCAGCCGGCCTGGACGCGGCTGGCGGGCGGCTGTCATCCCAACCGCGACACGGAGCGCGCGGTCGAGGCGGCCGGCTTCGCGATCGACGCCGACGGCCGGCGCGCACGGGCCAACCTCCGCCGCTTCGCGGCCCGGCTTCGCGGCGTGCGTACAATGCAGTCGTGAGTCCACGAGGGCCGGCCGAGCCCGATCTCAGCCAGTACGGCGTGCTGGCCGAGTACAACCGCAAGCGGCGCTTCGGCGTGACGCCGGAACCGGCCGGCCGCCCCGGCCGCCGGCGCACGCGCGGCCTGGCCTTCGTCGTCCAGAAGCACCGCGCGAGTCACCTGCACTACGACCTGCGGCTCGAGCACGAGGGCGCGATGCAATCGTGGGCGGTGCCGAAGGGGCCGTCGCTCGACCCGGCCACCAAGCGGTTGGCCATGATGACCGAGCCGCACCCGATGGACTACAACGGCTTCGAGGGCGTGATCCCCGAGGGCGAGTACGGCGGCGGCACGGTGATGATCTGGGACCGCGGGACGTGGGAGCCGGAGGCTCCCGACGTTGGCGCGGCGCTGGCCAGGGGCGAGCTGAAGTTCCGGCTGCACGGGCGCAAGCTCAACGGCTCGTGGGTGCTGGTCCGCACGCGCAATCGCCAGTGGCTGCTGATCAAGCACCGCGACCGCTTCGCCTCGGCCGAGGACGTGACCGTCACCCGCCCGCTGTCGGTCGTCTCCCGGCGCACGATGGCCGGGATCGCGCGCGCCGCCGGCGCCACGCCGCGCCAGCTCGAGCTCGCCGCCGCCGCCGACCCGCCCCGCGCCTCGCGCTCCGCGTGAGCCGCCTGCCCGCGCGGGTGGCCCCGATGCTGGCCACCCTCGTGGACGCGCCGTTCCATCGGCCCGGCTGGGTCTGGGAGGAGAAGTACGACGGCATCCGCCTGATCGCGCTGAGGGACGGCCGACGCGTCCGCCTGGTGAGCCGCAACGACAAGGATCGCACCGCCGATTTCCCCGAGGTCGCCGCCGCGCTCGCCGCGCTGCCCGCGCCCACGCTCGTGCTCGACGGCGAGGTGGTGGTCTTCGATGCCGGCGGCGTCTCGCGCTTCCAGCTCCTGCAGCGCCGCGCCGAGGGCGCCTCGCCGCCCATCTACGTCGCCTTCGATTGCCTGCACGCCCGTGGCCGCGATCTCATGCCGGAAGCGCTCGTTGTCCGGCGGAGCGTGCTGGAGGCGGAGGTGCGCGAGGGCCCACGGGTGCAGCTCGCCCGGCGCCTGGCCGACGACGGCCTTCGCGCATTCGCCGAGGCGCGCCGGCGCGGCCTGGAGGGCGTGATCGGCAAGGACCCGCGCTCACCGTACGTGCCGGGTGTGCGATCAGCGGCGTGGTGCAAGGTGAAGGTGCGGGCCGAGGAAGAGTTCGTCATCGGCGGCTTCACGGCGCCCCGGGGCGGGCGCCAGCACCTGGGCGCGTTGCTGGTCGGCGCCTGGGACGGCGCCGCGCTCCGCTACGCGGGAAAGGTCGGCGCCGGGTTCACCGAGGCCACGCTGGCCGACCTCCATCGGCGCCTGTCGCCGCTCACGCGCCCGCAGTCGCCCTTCACCGACGCGCCCCGCGCCCGCGACGTCACCTGGGTCGAGCCCCGGCTCGTCGCCCAGCTCGCCTTCACCGAACGCACCGACGACGGCAAGCTCCGCCATCCAGTCTTCCTGGGCCTACGCGACGACAAGAGCGCCCGAGACATCACCTGGGCCGGGCAACCTCCCAGCCCTACACCGCATACCGCGCCCGCACGCGCTCGAGCACCTGGCGGCGCGACTCGGCCGGGGGGCCCCCAGCAGTCTCGATCGTCGCGATCTCGTCGGCCAGCTCCGGGTCCTTGATCATCTGGCGCACCCACGCCGAGTACTCGCCGCCGGCGAGGTGGTGCGCCCAGGTGGCCTCGTCCACGCCCTCGGCCAGCTCCACGAATCGCGCGAGGTTGACGGCGCGCAGGTTGAGGGCTCCGGCCGGCCCGCGGAAGAAGAACGACCGCTCGGGCGGCAGCTCCCCCTCCGTGTACTTACGGATGTGGCGGCGGTGGTGGACGCGGCGGCGGGTGACGCGGAAGCGCACGGCGTGCGGCTCCGGCTCGAGCCACGCCAGCGCGGCCTCGCCGCGCTCGAGCGCGGGCCCATCGAGGGGCAGCGCCCCGTTGCGCGAGGCCCGGGCGGCGAGCACCGTGCGCAGTCCCGCGTGGAAGGCCGCCAGCTCCGTCGAGGCCACCACGTTCGGTATTGGCCGCACCGAGGGCGCCAGCTCGGCGGCGTCGAGCGTGATCAGCGCGAGCCCCTCGGCGCCGGGGCGTACGAGGTCGGCGGCCGGGGAGCCCTCGGCGGGCAGCACGTGGTGCGCCTCGTCGATGATGAGCCAGTGGGGCAGGCCGGTGCTGGAGCGCACGGCCGCCGCGACCGCCAGCGCCTTGGTCGCGTAGGCGACCTTCTCGACGAGGGCCATCGCGCTCAGGTCGAGCACGAGGCTCGTGCGCGAGTGACGCAAGAGCTGATGGATCTCCTCGGGCGCCGGCAGCGCCTGCTCGCCCTTGCCGCCGAAGACCACGACGCCCTCCATCTCGGACAGCGTGCGGTAGTCGCCCTCGGGATCGAGCAGCAGCATCGAGCGGCCGCTCTCGATGATGCGCTCGGCCAGCACGCCGGTGAGCGTGCTCTTGCCGCTGCCCGAGGGCCCGATGATGAGCAGGCGGGTGCCGTGGGCGGGGACCGCCACCGGCGCGCCGCCGGCGCCCTCGCCGAGCGGCAGCTGGTGGCGCGCCAGTCGGGGGACGATGTCGACGAGGTCGTTGAGCACGTGCTCCTCGATGAACTCCACCGCGCCCTGGGCCGCGCTGCCGCGCGTCACGTAGTCGGCGCGCTCGCGCAGCGCGGGGACCGCGTCGGCCACCGCCACCGCGCACTCGCACATCGACAGGAACGCGTGGTCGTTCTCGGCGTCGCCGATGCCGACCATGTTGTGGGCCGACAGCTCGAGCGTCGCCAGCGCCGCGGCCAGGCCGGTGCCCTTGGTGATGCCGCCCGGCAGCAGCATGAGCGCGCCCTTGTTGAAGACGAGCGAGCGCTCGACGCCGGTCTCCTGGATGGCGGCCAGCGCGGCCTCCGCGAACCGCGCCTCCGTGGCCAGGATGGCGCTGCCGATGTCGAAAGGTACCCCGCGGCGCCGCAGGGCCTCGACCAGGGTCGGCTCCGGCGGATCGCCCAGCGTGCGCACGTCGCGGCGCTCGGGGAAGTAGACGAGCGCGCCGTTCTCCGCGACGACGGCGTCGAACATCCGCTCCAGGTCGGGACAGACCGATTGCAGCTCGGGCAGCATGCGACCGGTGACCAGCAGGACCTTGCGCCCGGTGGCCCGGACGCGCGCGAGCGCGCGCGCGGTGGCGTCGCTCACGTGGTTGCCCTCGGCGATCGTGCCGTCGTAGTCGGTGGCGAAGACGTGGATGTTCACGGGCGGCGGCGATCCCTCGTCTTCACCGTACCACGGCGCTCAGCGCGGCCCGCCCGGCAGCAGCGCTCGATAGACGGCGCTCGTCCGCGTCATGACGGCGTCGAGCGAGTGGTGCTCACGCACGAGTGCCTGGCCCCGACGCGCCATCGCCCGGGCGGCGCCGCGGTCGGCCAGACAGTCGAGGATGGCGCGGGCCAGCGCGGGGGCGCTGCCGGGCGGGACGAGCCGGCCGGTGTCGCCGTCGCGCACGAGCTCGCCGCTGCCACCGACGTCGGTGGCGACGACCGGCGTGCCGACCGCCAGCGCCTGCGGGATCACCTGCGAGGCGGCCTCCGAGCGGATCGAGGGCAGCACGAGCACGTCGAGGGCGGCCATCACCTCGGGGACGTCACGGCGGAAGCCCGTCATCCGCACGGCGGCGTCGAGGCCGAGCGCGCCGACGCGGCGGCGCACGTCGGCGAAGCCGATGCCGTCGCCGACGATCAGGAAGCGCGTGGCCGGCTCGCGCGCCAGCACGGCGCCGGCGGCGTCGAGGAACACGTCGTGTCCCTTCGAGCCACGGATGTTGGCGACGAGCCCGACCAGCGGCGCGGTGTGCAGGCCCAGCTCGGCACGGACGCCGGCGCCCGACACCGCGGGATGGAAACGCGCGAGGTCCACGCCGGGCGGAATGGGCACGATCCGCGCGGCCGGCACGCCGGCGGCGGCGACCACGCGGCCGGCCGCCTCGCCGCTGCTGATGACGCGATCGGCGAGCCGGTACACCAGGGCCCGGCGGCGGGGGATCGCGATCGTGACGTGGCGGCTGCGCACGACCGGACGGTGACACGACCGAGCGGCCACCCCACCCAGCCAGCTATCGATCGAGCTGTGCGTGTGGACGAGCGCGACGTCGCGCTGGGTGATGAGGCGTCGAAGCGCGAGCAGGGCAGGGACATCGAGGGCCCGGCGCATTCGCACGGCGACCGCCGGCACGCCGAGCCGCTCGCCCTCTTCCAGCAGGCGGCTGCGGGGCTGACCGGCGATCAACGCCCGCCAGCCGTGGTCGAGGAGCCAGCGCGCCTCGGCGACGATCCGGATTTCCTGGCCGCCGAAGCCGACCGAGGCCTCGGTGTGCAGGATGAGCCACGGCACCTCGCCCACCCGACCATTCTACTGGCCGGGTGGGGGCAGCCTGTCGCTCTATCTCAGGCCGGCACTACCAGCGAGGCCGACCACCACCCCCGCCGCCGCCCCCACGCCCACCGCCGCCACCACCGGAGCCGGGGGACTTGGCGCGTTCGACCTGGATGGTCCGACCGTCGACCGACGTTCCGTTGAGCTTGCTGATCGCCTGTTCGGCGTCTTCCGGTGTCGCCATCTCGACGAACCCGAAGCCGCGTGAGCGACCGGTGTCGCGGTCGGTCACGACTGCCGCGGACTCGACACTGCCGGTCGCGGCGAAGACCTCACGCAGACGCTCATTGGATGTGGAGAATGACAGCCCGCCGACGAAGAGCTTGACGGCCATGGGGTGCGCTCCTTTGGGAGGGTTACCCTGAACCGCGACCGCACTAGATTTGGCGCAGTATACACTGGCGCCCGTGGGATCGATCGAGCAATTCCTCGAGGAGTTCACGTACCTCGGGATCTTCCTGGTGCTCTTCCTCGCCGGTCTCGGTGTGCCGATTCCCGAGGAGCTGCCGATCCTGGCCAGCGGCGTGCTGGCCCACGAGGGCGTGGTGCGGTGGTGGCTGGCGCTGCCCGTCTGCGTGCTGGGGGTGCTCTCGGGCGACGTCGTGCTCTACTGGGTCGGTCGCCACTGGGGCGAGCGCGTGCTCGCCTGGCGCCTCGTGCGACACGTGCTGAGCCCCGCGCGCGAGGAGGCGTTGAAGGTTGCCTATCGCCGCCACGGCGTGAAGGTCATCTTCACGGCCCGCCACGTCATGGGGCTGCGGGCGGCGGCGTTCCTCACCGCCGGCATCGCCCGGGTGCCGTTCGGCTGGTTCCTGGCGGCGGACGCGGCCGGTGCCGTGCTCGGCGTACCGGTGGGCTTCGGACTGGCCTTCTTCTTCACCGATCAGCTCGAGGCGATCGTGGCCGACGTCCGCCGGGTCGAGCGCTGGGCGGCGCTGCTGGCGCTGGTGGTAATCGCGGGCTGGATCGCCGTGCACGCGTACCGGCGCAGCCGGGCGCTGGAGCGCGAAGCGCAGGCGGCACGCGGGGATGCGCGCTGAGCGGCGTGCTATAGTCGGTCAGCAAAAACCGTGGTGACGACGGGTGAGCGCAAGCCGTGGCACGCGATCTTCCGGCTCCTGGAGCGCGACGAGCGCGTCTTCGCGGTCCTCCTGGCCGCGGCCATGGTGGGCGGCCTCGCCACCCTCGGGCTCATCCCCCTCGGGCCTCGCCAGGAGCTCGATCTCTACTCGCTCGTCATCTGGTTCTCGCTCTACAAGCTGGGCATCTTCGCGCTGGTCACCATCCATCCGCGCCGGACCCGCGCGATCTTCCTGGGCGCCCTCGGCATCGACCTGCTGCTGGTGTTCGTTCTCATCTTCCTCACGGGCGGTGGCGCCAGCCTCTTCTACCTGTTGTTCTTCCCGCTGGTGTCCGTCAACGCGTACTACTTCGGTCCGTGGGTCGCGCTGGCGGCCTCGCTCACGGCGGGGGGACTCATGGCGGCGGCGGCGTCGCTGGCCCCGCCGTGGATCGGCTGGCTGGGCGTGACGCTCCTGATCGTGCTGTTCGGCATGCCGGCCGTCATCGTCGGCATCGTGGCCGAGCGCGAGCGAGGCGCCCGCGGCGAGGTCGAGCGGCTCAACGCCGAGGTCACGGGGACGCTCAACAAGCTGCAGGCGGCCCAGCAGGAGCTGCTGGTCGCCGAGCGCATGGCGACGGTCGGGCGGTTGTCGTTGAGGGTCGCCCACGAGGTGCGCAATCCCATCGCGGCGATCGAGCTCAACGCCGAGATGCTGCAGGACATCGTGCGCGTCCATCCCGGCGACGACATGGAAGAGGCCACCGGTCTGGTGGCGGCGATCCGCGATCAGGTCAACACGCTCGACGCCCTCACCGAGGAGTACCTGGCGTTCGCGCGCTTCCCCAAGCCGCACTTCGAGGACGAATCGATCAACCACCTCATCGAGGAGCTGGCCGCCTTCGTGCGGCCGGTGGCCACGCGGCAGGGGTTGACGATCCACGTCGCTACCGACGCCGCGGTCCCCCTCATGGAGATCGACCGCACGCTGCTGCGCCAGGCGGTTCACAACCTCGTGAAGAACGGCATGGAGGCGCTGTCGCGGGGCGGCGCGCTGACGATCGAGAGCCGCGCGAACGGCGACGCCGTCGAGATCGCGGTGTCGGACACCGGCGGCGGCATCACCGCCGAGGTCGCCGAGCGCCTGTTCGAGCCGTTCTTCACGACCAAGCCGCAGGGCACCGGGCTGGGGCTGTCGATCACCCGGCAGATCGTTGACGAGCACGGCGGCGACCTCGCCTGGCGCAACGGCGCGGGCGCCGGCGCCACCTTCGTCATCCGCCTGCCCGTGAAGCGACCGGCGAGCCATGGCTGAGTCCGCGACGCTGCTGGTCGCCGACGACGACCCCGGGCTGCGCGAGAGCCTCGAGCGCACGCTGACGCGCGAGGGCTACCGCATCGTGCTGGCCTCCGACGGCCGGGCCGCCCTCGAGCGCGTGCAGGCGGGCGGCATCGACCTCATCGTGACCGACCTCAAGATGCCCGGCCTCACCGGGCTCGAGCTCCTGCGGGCGGCCAAGGCCATCGCCCCCGACGTCGACGTCATCCTCCTGACCGCCTTCGGCACCGTGGAAGAGGCGGTGAAGGCGATGAAGGACGGCGCCTACGACTTCCTGACCAAGCCGTTCCGGCGCGAGCAGCTGCTCAAGCTGATCGACAAGGCGCTGGAGCGTCGCGACCTGATCGAGAAGAACAAGGCGCTGCAGCAGCGCCTGGACGACCTGCTCGGGCACGGCGCGATGATCGGCGCCAGCCCGGCCTTCCGCCGCATGATGACGCTGGTCGAGCAGGTTGCGGACAGCTCGGCCACCGTGCTGGTCCAGGGAGAGAGCGGCACCGGCAAGGAGGGCGTGGCCCGCGCCATCCACGACCGCTCGGCGCGCAAGAGTGGGCCGTTCGTGGCGGTCAACTGCGCGGCGCTGCCGGAGGCGCTGCTGGAGTCCGAGCTGTTCGGCTACGAGCGGGGCGCGTTCACCGGCGCCGCCGGCCGCAAGGAGGGCCGCTTCGAGCTGGCCGACGGCGGCACGCTGTTCCTGGACGAGGTGGCCGACCTCTCGCCGGTGACCCAGCCCAAGATCCTGCGCGTGCTCCAGGAGGGCGAGTTCGAGCGGCTGGGCGCCACCCGCAGCCAGCGGGTCGACGTGCGCGTGGTGGCCGCGACCAACCAGGAGCTCGCCCAGATGGTCAAGGACCGGCGCTTCCGCGAGGACCTCTTCTACCGGCTCAACGTCATCACGATCACCGTGCCGCCGCTGCGCGACCGCCGCGAGGACATCCCGGTGCTGTCCCACCACTTCGTGCGCCTCTACGCCGCCAAGAACAACCGCAAGCTGGACGGCCTCACCGACGAGGCGGTGCGCCAGCTCGAGGCGTACTCGTGGCCCGGCAACGTGCGCGAGCTGGAGAACGTCGTGGAGCGCGCGGTGGTGCTGGCGCGTGGCGGTCGCATCGAGATCGCCGACCTGCCGGCGGAGATCGCCGGCGCCACGCCCCTGCCGGAGGGCGTGCTGTCGATCCGGATCGGCACGCCCCTGGCCGAGGTGGAGGCACGCTTGCTCGAGGAAACGCTGCGCGTGACGAAGGGCAACAAGACGCTGACGGCCCGCCTGCTGGGCATCGACGTGCGCACGGTCTCGCGCAAGCTCGAGCGCCAGGAGGGCGAGCCGGGCGGAGCCCCGGCGGCCGACGCCGAGCCGGCCTGACGTGAAGGCGCTCTTCATCACCCGCGAGTACCCGCCGCACATCTACGGCGGCGCCGGCGTGGTCGTCGATCAGCTCAGCCGCGCGCTGACGCGCCGTATGGACGTCGAGGTGCGCTGCTTCGGTCCGCGCGATCCGCGGCCCGACGGCATCGTCGTCCGCGGCTACACGCCGTGGGAACGGGTGGGCGG
>Ga0184632_10000704_pt1 | contig 13416 bp, 13 predicted proteins | sample PLM31_50_b1_FD_133153 | JGI IMG/M metagenome (GOLD analysis project Ga0184632, IMG submission 133153) | Groundwater sediment microbial communities from an aquifer in East River, Colorado, USA - PLM3-1_50_b1 | ecosystem: Environmental > Terrestrial > Soil > Riparian zone | place: USA: East... | reverse complement strand
GTGCCAGCGCCGTTTACCTGCTACGTATCCATCGAACAACGGATTTCCGGTCAGGGAAAAAACGCCATCTTGGCCGTGCTCGGCGCCGATCTCTACATGAAACGCGTCGTTGTGGTCGACCACGACGTGGATATATTTAATGACCGGCAGGTAAACTGGGCCATTGCGACTCGTTGCCAGCCTGATCGCGACATCGTAATTGTTTCGAATGCCCGCGGCTCAGATCTCGACCCATCGACCAAAGAGGATGGCAACACGGCAAAGTGGGGAGTCGACGCGACGGCCAAACCTTCCCTCGCCGATTACACGCCGCGTCATCGCATCCCACCAGAAGTTTGGCGGCGGATTAACCTCAAAGATTTTACCGGCAAGCAATCGTGAGTGGCCCGGCTGTCCTTGAACGATTGGAACGACTGGAACGATTGGAACGACTGGAACTCCAATAAATAAGCCATGCAAGAAAACTTTGTCTGCGCCATCGAAGCCAACGCACGCCGCTTCGGCGCCAAAACCGCCCTGCTGTGGGACGAGGGCAAGCTCTCCTGGTCGGAGCTTTATGATTTCACGTCGGGCTTCAGCCGATATCTCTCAACCCAAGGCGTTGTGGCGGGCGATCGGATCGCGGTCTTACTGCCGAACGGACTCGAATTCGTCATCGCGTTCCTTGCAATTCTTAAATTAGGAGCAACGCCCGCGCCGCTTAATCCGTTAGTCAAAGACGAAGAGTTGGCCGAGTTCAAAGCAGATCTCAAACCGAAATTTAGCGTCGATCGAGCTTTAATGAATCAAGGTTCCTGGCAGACGATGAGCGATGTCAGTGCGCCATCGTTGATTCTCTATACTTCCGGCAGTACGGGCCGCCCTAAAGGCGCCGTATTCAGTCACGACGCGTTGACTTTCGCGAATCATTCTTGGGCGGAGCCGGTCATGGGTCTCACTGCCGATGATACAGTGCTGGTTGCCGTTCCGTTGGCGCACTCGCTAGGGCTCAACGGCGGACTTTTGGCGCCGCTTCTCAGCGGGGCGACGGTCTTTCTCCTTGAACGCTTCACGCCGGAAGCTGTTTTCCATGCGATAAAGAAACATCACGTGACGGTGCTTCCCGCCGTCGCGACGATTTTCCGCCGTCTGCTGAATTCGACGGCGTTTGCTCAGGCCGACTTCTCGAGCCTGCGTCTGGCGGTTGCCGGCGCAGCTCCCTGTCCATGGGAGTTGGCGCTCGAATGGAGCGAAAAAACCGCCACCAGAATCGTGCGCGGTTACGGCATGACGGAACTGTTCCGGCCGTTATCCTTTCGCTCAAATGATCCAAACGACATTCCCGACGCCGTCGGTAGAGCAGTCCCGGGCGTAGAAATCCGGACGATTGTTGACGAAGACATGAGCCGCGACGGGATCGGCGAACTCTGGATCAAATCACCGGCGATGATGAACTGCTACTGGAATGCCGTTGATGAAACCGATGCCGTCATCGCCGATGGTTGGTTCAAGACAGGTGATCTCGCCAAGGTCTCGCCGGAAGGCTACGTCGAGATTGTCGGCCGCAAGCGGGAGCGTATCCTGAGGGGAGGTTATTCGGTCTTTCCACAGGAGATCGAAGCCGTTCTCCTTTCTCATCCGGCGGTCGCTGAGGCTGCGGTTGTCGGCGTTGCAGACCTAGATCTCGGCGAAGAGGTTGCAGCCTTTGTCAGTTTGAAGCGCATGGAGAAGCTCACCTCCGAGGATTTGCTCGATTATTGCCGAGACCATCTCGCCCGTTACAAATATCCGCGGCGGGTGTACATCTTACCCGAGCTCCCCAAAGGGCCCACGGGAAAAATATTAAAATCTGCGCTTGTGGCGAATGGGGAATAGCAGCAATATTTGCCCATCGAATCGACAAGTGCTTTACAAGGAATCGGCAATAATGAAAAATAACTTTTGAGTTAGGCGACGCGAAGACGCGCGCGGCTCAAGTTGAGTGGTCGTGGCCAGACGGAAGTATAATCTTAAAGAGGCGATGGATGGACCAACGAGAAAACGACATGATGACCCGCGTCGGCCCCGGGACGCCGGCGGGCGAGACATTGCGTAGATATTGGCTGCCGGTGAGTTTTTCTGATGAGATCGAAGCGGCTGAACCCAGAATTGTCCGCCGGCTCGCGGAAGACCTCCTGCTATTTCGCGATCAGTTTGGCCGCGTCGGCTTGACCGAACCGAGCTGCCCGCATCGCGGCACGTCGCTCGAATACGGCTGGATCGAAGCCGGCGGTATCCGCTGCTGCTATCATGGCTGGGTCTTCGACGTGAATGGCCGCTGCATCGAACAGCCGGGCGAGCCCGCGGGAAGTAATTTCAGCGACAAGATCAAGCTCAAAGCCTACCCCACCCGGGAGCAAGGCGGCATTGTCTGGGCCTATATGGGCCCCGGCGAAGCGCCGCCCTTTCCGCGCTACGACTTTCTCGTCCGCGAAGATGGCGAGCGCACGCTGACTGGTTACCTGCGCGAGTGCAATTTCATGAACCAGCTGGACAACTGTCTCGATCCGGTGCACGCGACCATCCTACACGGCCGCGATGTGAACGGCGTACGGCAGAATCCGGAACGTGCCGAGAGCCCCGAGTTTGAAGTGCTCGCCGACGATCTATTCGCTAGTTATGTTGCGCGCCGCCCAGGACCGGAACCGGGCAAAGAATGGCATCGCGAAGTTTCCTACACACCGCCGATACTCGTCATCCACGACGGTGGTTCGCTGCCGGGCGACTCGAACGCTCATTTTGCCGACGTTGCCTGGCGCATGCCGGTGGATGACTACAATACCTACTCGTTCATTTTGAAGTTCTACCCGTTCAAAGACGGCAAATCGACGATTCGGTCAGCGCGTAACTCGCCGAAACCTGCACCGCTCATGCGCGGCACGCGTGTGAAATTCGACATGACGACGGTCAACGGTCAAGACGCCGCGGCGCAGATCGGCCAAGGCCGCATCGCGGATCGAACGGCAGAACATCTTGGCTTCTCGGACCGGGGCGTCATTCAAGTGCGCAAGCTCTGGTTGTCGGCAATCCAAGCCGTGATGCGCGGTGAAGATCCGCCGGGAATCGCGCGCGAACTCCGGGACAACGAAATGCTTCATTTCGACGTCGTTGGCTCCGGCCGGCTGGTGAATAAAAGCGAAATGGTCGATCACTTGCCGCGTATCGTGAGGATCTAAATTGTGGGCCAAACACTTCTCGGCATTTTTTTGAATGCTTTTGTTCTGTTCTCGATTTTTGCCCACGGCGAGCTTTTTGCGGCTCAGGCGCTGGCGAGTTGGAATACCGATTGGGAGGCAACACAGAGGGCAGCCGAAAAAGAAGGGCGCTTAGTTATCTATGGTCCAACCGGCAGCGACCAGCAAAAGCTCTATACCGATGTATTTCACCAGGCTCATCCAAAGATCAAGGTAAACTACACGCCGGGCCGCATCAGCGAACTCATTTCGCGTATCATGGCGGAGCAGCGCGCCGGCATTCGCCAAACCGATCTGGTTTTGGGCGGCACGGACATTTTGCTCGGCACGTTGAAAGACAAAGGCTTCCTCAATCCGATTCGTCCCCTCCTCATCCTCCCCGAAGTTCTCGACACTAACGCCTGGTTCAAAGGCAAACTTTGGTTCGCCGATAGCGACGAGAAATATATTTCCCTGTGGCGCGCCGTGCCGTATACCGCGGTGTGCATCAACACAAACCTAGTCAAAGTCAACGAACTCAAAAGCTACTGGGATCTTTTGCAGCCGAAGTGGAAAGGGAAGATGGTCTCCCAGGATCTCAGGATTGGCAGTGCGCGCAACCAAATGTACGCGCTGTATTCTCGCAAAGACCTAGGCCCGGATTATCTAAAACGGCTGTACGGCGAAATGGATATTACGATCTCGCGTAATCTACCACAGATCGCCGACTGGGTAGCCGGCGGTAAATTTCCGATCGCTATCGGCGGCGTCGATTGCGACGATCTTGCGGCCAAGGGTTTGCCGGTGGTACCGATCCATCTGGAAGGTTTGTCCGCCGTCGGTGCCGGTACCGACCCGGCAGCGCTGCTTGCTTCGGCACCCCATGCTAATGCTGCCAAGGTGTTTCTAAATTGGATTTTGTCGCGGCACGGACAAACTGATTTTCAAAAGGTCACGAGAGAAAATTCGTTCCGCGTTGATATACCCAAAGAAGGCATCGTCAATCCTTTCTACATACTCGATGACAAACGCGAGTATCTTTTTACCGGCCTGGAGGAGCATAAGGACAAGATCAACGAGCTTAGACCATGGCTCGAATCGCTGGTGGCGAAAAAATGATCGCTCTATCTCAGCGCATCGACTAGAACGGTGCACAATCGAGAGGCCATCAATGAAGACATTGAGAATTACCATCCTAGTTTCCGCTACCCTGCTGGGTAACGCGTGGTGCCAGACTCTAGCGCCCAGGACGGCCGCCGACCTGGCCAAGTACGCGGGCGCGGACCGCGAGCGTGTGCTGTATGAGGGAGCCAAAAAGGAAGGGAAGCTTATCTGGTACACGTCGCTCAGCACTTACAAAGAAATGGCCAAGTCCTTCGAAGCCAAGTATCCCGGCGTGACCGTGGAGTTCTATCGCGCCCCGGCGACGAACTTGGCCACTCGAATAGTGAGCGAGGCACAGGCCCGACGCTACAATGTCGATGCCATTGAAACCACTCCCGGCGCGGTGATGCTGCTGCGCGACAACAAGCTGCTTTTGCCGTTTACTTCGCCGCATCTCGCGGACTATCCCGAGGGTTCGAAAGAAAAGGCCCCGGGAGGATTATTCTTCAACGCCGTGGACCGCGAATCCTACGTCGGTGTCGGTTACAACAAGAACATCATCCGTGAAACCGAAGTGCCCAAGAGTTTCGACGATCTGTTGAAGCCGGCGCTGAAAGGCAAGATGGGAATCAGCGTTGAAGAAATCGGCACCCGCATGCTGGGTGCCATGCTGAAAGCAAAAGGCGAAGGGTTCGTCCGGAAATTGGCGGCACAAGAAATCAAGCACTATTCGATGCCCGCCCTAGGTTTGAATGAATTAATCGTTTCCGGAGAAGTGCCGCTCACGTTTACGGCCGTGGACAGCAATATCAGGCTGGCCGTAATGCGCAAAGCGCCGGTGGCGTGGCTGCCGCTGGATTTAGTCCCGACCAATGCAGGCACATTGGCCACTTTCACGAATACACAACGCCCACACGCGGCGTTGCTGTTCATTGATTTCATGATCGGACCGGAAGGCCAAAAAATACTCGTCGAAAAATTTGGTTACGGCAGCCCGCGAAAAGACTATGGATACAAACGATGGTACGCCGAGCAAGGTCTGACGACCTATGACTACGTGCAAACGATGGAGCGATGGAACAAGATGCTAATCGAAATCACACGCAAATGACGGGCAAGCAACAGGCATTAGGCAATAGTCTAATCCCGCTGTCTCGCGCCTCACGCCTGCCAAAAGGTTTCAGGTTTCGGATTAAACAAGAAACTAGAAACTTGGAACTAGAAACTACCTAATCCGCTATGCGCCTACTGCCAGCGCCGTGATGCTCGGTAGCCGACTGATGATCGTGCGCGACCCGGCTGAATCGACGCCGAGCACGTCGCCTTCCGACGTCGAAGCGAAAATGCCATCGCCGCTATTATTCGGACACATGGCCATGATACCGCCGCGCAGTCCTTCAACAGCGATGTCCCAGTTCAAGCCGCCATTTTTGCTGACGTAGAGCGCCGCGTTTGCGCGGTCTTTGCGCAACCAGGTGTTGGGCCGGCCAAGCGCTATGCCGAGATAAAGCGTCCCGCTGCCATCTTCCATCACGGAGGAGCCGAAGGTGCGCGGCCCCACGGGCGTAACTTTTTCCCATCGTTCGCCGCGATCCTCGCTCCGATAGATGCCTTCACCGCAGGCAGCTAACACGAGGCCTTCCTTTTTCGCGCTCGGAAGAATCTGGTGCACGTCCGGATCATCCAATCCCGCGGTGACCTGAGACCAGCGCTCTCCTCCGTCGTCGCTCACCAACATGCCGCCAACTTCGATGGCGGCGAAAAGTCGGCGTGGAGAGGCATTATCCGCGGCGAGAAAGCGCACGCGGGCGCTGAGTTCCGGGCTTGGCGGGAAGCTGCCTCCGGTGGCACCGTGGCGCACGCCCTCCAGCTCGCGCCATGCGCTGCCATTGCTGGCGCTATAAAGCGCGGCGGGCCAGGTGCCGGCAAGTATCGTTCCGGGCAGCGCGAGCAGTGCGTTCGTCGTCAAGCGCGGCACATTGGGCGCAGCGCGCTTCCATACGGCGCCGCCATCGTTGGTGACGAAGAGCCCGGAATGTTCCGTCGCGATATAAACATGGCGCGGATCACCCGGATCGACTTGAAGCGAGGTCATCTTCCAAAAGGTAAGCGCCCGTTCGGTTTCCGTCCACTGTCCATCGCTTTGTTCGAAGCGATACCAGCCTGAATAGGTCGCTATGTGCAGCGCATCCGCCTTGCCGTCGGCACGAGTCATGTTACACCTCTTGAGCGCAAAAAGTTTTTGGTCTTTCCGACGAACCGTTGAGTTGAACCGAAGATAGTCCACGCCCCGATTGGCGTCAAGTTTTGCTTGCCCCGACCTCTTTCTATCTCTATCGCTTATTCTCGTCCCTTGACGTCACAGCGCGCTTTCGATTAGCTTTGGGCAGATCAACTGCTCGCGCCGTTAGTTTCATCGGTGCAAAATCTCGGCCGCTACGAGGCGCAATCGGAGGGAACCATGAGAACTATAACCGTCTCACTACGGTGGGCAGCGTACGGGGTTTTGTATTGTCTCACTCCCAGTTTGGCGGTCGCCCAAACTTCTTTTTTTCAAGGCAAGACCGTTGCCATCGTTCAAGGCCGCGAGCCCGGCGGCACGGGAGATATGCGGGTAAGAGCCATGATCCCTTTCTTGCAGAAATATACTCCCGGAAACCCCAGCTTCGTCAGCGAATATATGCCGGGAGGAGGAGGCCGAAAGGCGGCGAATCATGTTTACAGATCGGCTCGTCCCGACGGACTTACAATCGGTAACCCCGGGGTCGGAATGGTTTCGGCAGCGGTCTTGGGAGAATCGGGAGTTCTCTACGATCTCGACAAGTTTTTTTATCTTGGCTCTCCGTATAGCAGCTATCATCCGATTTTTCTCTCGAGGAAGCAGGCCGGATTTAACACCGTCGAAAAACTCCGGGCCGCCACCGGTGTCAGAATCGGCGGGCAATCAGTGGGCTTTTCTACTTACAACGAAGGACGCCTGTTTGCCTACATTCTCGGTCTTAAGGACCCAAAATTCGTCACGGGTTACTCAGGCCCTGAGATCGACCCGGCGTTGATGCGCGGCGAGGTGGACGCGCGCGCGACGGCGGCTGACACGGTCGCCCAGCGCAACAAAGACTGGCTGGAAAAAGGGCTGGTGGACTTTCACGCAATCCTGGAGATTCCCAAAGGGGATAAGCACCCTGATTTTGGTCATGTCCCCGAGCTTGAAACTTTTGCCAAGTCCGATCGCGCTCGCAAGGTGATTATCTTGGGACGCGCTTTCAGAGTTGCCGGCGGTCCTTCGGTGCTTCCGCCCGGAACGCCCAAGGATCGAGTAAATATTCTCCAGGAGGCCTTCCGCAAAACTTATAAAGACGCGGAATTTTTCCGCGAATACAAAAAGCTCGTGGGCGAAGAACCGACGCCGCTTCTACCGGAAGCCCATGAGCAGGCGATCAGGGACATTCCGCGCGAGCCTGAAGTGATCGAGCTTTTCAAAAAGCTCGCCGGCGCCGGCCCGCTGCCGCCGCACTGATCGGAGAGATTTTTTGGTCACACAGCCCTTAAAAGAAACTCTTGGGCGGATACACTGCGTTGGTGATTCTGCTGAAAAATTCTCCGTTCATCCTTCGAGAACCTCAACGGAACGGTTGAAGTCATTGGACATATTCCGTTCATGCTGAGCTTAGTAGAAGCATTCATAGGATTTTTCAGCAGCATCGTTGATCGTGTTGGTTAAAACTACGAACGCGATCATTTTTCTCCCTCTGCGTCCGAACTTTTGCTTCTGCCGCGGGTATGATAGAGGACGACGGAATGGCCTCTCCAGTCACGTTAAGAATGATCCAGTTCCGGGCCGGCTACAACCTTCCGGTACATGTAGCGATTGAGCAGGGACAGTTTGCGCGCCACGGCCTTAACGTCGAGTTTGAATACACACCCGGTTCCGATTACCTCATTGGGGCTCTCAAGGCCGGAAAGTTTGAGATCGCCCACAGCGCGGCGGATGACCTGGTGGCGGATGTCGAGGCAGAGGGTGATCATTCGGACCTCTTTCTCTTCATGGGGATTTTTGGCGGCCTGCTAAGCCTTGTGGGAGCGCCGGAAAATCCGGACATCTCTTCATTACGGGGCAAATCTCTCGGCGTCGACGCCAGGACTTCCGGCTTTGTGTTTCCTCTGGAGAAAAAGCTGCGCTCTATGGGTTTCGGTCCCGGTGACTATGCACTGGTGGAGGCGGGTGGTCTGGAAAGGCGCTTCCGAGCTCTCCTGGAGGGCAAGTTTGCCGCAACCATACTCAGTTCTCCTTATATAGAAGAAGCGCTTGAGTCCGGTTGTCACTTGCTCGCCCGGCCGGATGAGCTGATTCCCGTCTATCAGGCCACCTGCGGGATCGCCCGAAGAAGCTGGGCAGCGCACCATCCTGACCTGATCGTGGGCTATATCAGGGCTTACGTGGAGGCGACGAGATGGTGTTTTGATCCGAAAAATCGCCAGGCCTGTCTAGCCCGCCTCATGAAAAGCAACGGGATCAAGCTATCCTCGGCGGAGAAGACACTAGACGCACTTTTGGACCCTCACAACGGTATCTATCCAAACGCCGAACTCAACCTTCCGGGCGTCGCCGCCGTGCTCGAACTCCGCGCCGACCTGGGGTATCTGAAACGTCCGCTTCCGGCAGTTGAGAAATATTTGGACCTGTCCTACTACCGACAGGCGGTAGGCATCCATGACCTCCGGAACTAACGATGTGTCGCTTAAATTTTAGGGACTTATTTACACAGGTCATTCCGGCCAAGCTGGCGATAGCTAGCGCGAGCCGGAATCCAGGAATCTGATTGAATCTGGATTCCGCTTCCGCGGGAATGACGACAGTGGGTTTTCCGGTTTTGTGACCGAAATTTTGAGAGACTAAACTAGGAAATCGGATTATTTCTTAGAGAGACCTGCAACAAACCCGCCGTCTTCCAGTTCCTTGACGAAACGGGCGTCCACGAGTTCCTTCGCGTTCAGTGACGCCGCCTTGGGATTGCTCGACGCCATTTCCTGCAAGACGACCTGGTAGCCTTCAACCGGCGGGTAAGGATACTCGGGCATGTTTTGGGTAAACCAGGACCATGTGTGCTCCAACACGTTCCGGTCCTCCACCCGCGAATACTTGCGCATGATCTGCATCGTTTCTTCTTTGCGAGTTTTGAAATAGTGGATCGCTTCCACGTAGGCCCGCGTATAGCGCCGCACCGTGTCGGACTGCTCTTTAATGTACTTGCCCGTGGTATAGATGCCGCGTTGGGGAAAGGGAATCTTCAGCGAGATCAGATCGAGTAAGACCGGAAAGCCCAACTTATCGACGATGGGTTTCTCCGCCTCGGTGAGCACGGTAAATTGCACGATCCCCTTTTGCATCGCGGCGATGCGATCGTAAAGCACGCCGATGGAGCGCAGGCTAACGTCCTTGGCCGGATCGAGACCGAGCTTTCGCAGGCTCACGCGCAGGGCGAAATCCGCGATGGTGCCGGGACTCTGGTTTGCGCCAATTTTTCCCTTCAGCTCTTCGGCCCGCTTGATGCTCGGCAGCGTGACAAAATAGTAAGTGAGGATGTTGACGCTCCCCGCTAGCGCGACAACGTCGCCTCCCGCGAGACGGGCGCTGGCAGCCGCAGGGCCGGCGCTCTCGGCGATGGCACTTTCTCCCGCCAAGATCGCCTGCAGCGTGCGCACGCTGCTTGGAATCAACACGGGGGCGACGTCGAGGCCATGCTTATCAAAGAGGCGCGCCTCTTTGGCCACCCAGATAACTGCCGAGGCCCCAGGCGCGGGCGAAAAATAAACGGTGTGGATCCGCTCCGCGGCCAATGAGTGCGTTGAGAGCGCGAGGAGTAGGAGGGCAGAAAGAAAGACTCTCGACCGCCTTCTCCAGCGCGTGCGCTCTTTCTCCATAGGCCCTCCTCGTGTCAGAAATCACACGATCGCAAACCACGATAAAGTCGCTGCTCATTTTACTCTGGCCAATCAGGGCGTCAAACCAAAACCTCGGATGCCGTTCTTCCTTGACAGCCTTTAAAACCCTGGGATACGGTTTTATGAGTCAGATTTTAGTGAGGTCTTATGGTCATCGATTTCGAGCATCATTACATCCCGGTGGAGCTGGCGCGCCGGCTGGGCATGAAGACTGACAGTAAAGTTCCGGTAAGACAGGGGGATGCGTCGGTGCATGCGCAGTTGTTCGATATGCAAGCGCAGCTCGAAGCGATGGACCGGGCGGGTGTCGACGTGGCGGTGTTGAGTTGCATCTTGGGTTGGGAAACGACTTTGGATAATTGCCGGTTGATCAACGATGCCACGGCGCAGCTGCAGAAGGACTATCCCGGGCGGTTCGTCGGTCTGGCGCATCTGCCGCCGCTGGAAGGGGAGGCGGCTCTTTCTGAGCTGGAGCGCGCGGTCGGCGAGTTGGGGCTAAAGGGCGCGACAATATCTTCGCAGGTGAACGGCCTGTCGCTGGATGCCAATGAATTTCTACCGTTTTTCGAGCGCGCCGCGAGGCTTGGCGTATGCATATTTGTACACCCGGCGCTGGCGCCGAAAGGATATGATTTGCTCAAGGATTACATGCTGCCGGTCATTCTCACGCGGGAGTTCGATCTCGGAGTTGCCGTGACGCGACTCATCGCCGGAGGCGTTCTCGACCGCTGCCCTGAACTGAAGCTCGTTTTCGCTCACTTTGGCGGCGGCCTGGCGGGCTACAAAGAACGGATCGCGCGCTCGTCGTACCGGTTCAAATTGCCAAAATTATTCGAAGAGTATTTCGATCTGCTTTATTTCGATATGGCGGGATTCGAAGGTAGCCCCATCGCGCTGCGCTGTGCGCTGGAAGGGATAAAACCTGAGCGTATGGTGTTCGCCACGGACTATCCCCAAAACTTCAACAACACCGACCCCAAAATGGGCAAAAACGCGGACGGCATCGGCGAATATATCGAGACAATTCGAAACTTGCCGCTGGACGCGAAAATCATCCACGGCATGCTCGCCGGCACGGCGGCGCGCCTGTTAAATCTAATTTAAAAGCGTAGGGGACGGTCGCGACCATTCCCTACATGTTTTGTACCGGGAGGATTGCAATGCTGAGAATCAATGGTGCCACCAAGGAAAATGCGACGGAGGAGGTGCGGAACCTCTTCGACGAGCAGGAGAAGCAGTACGGCGCGATTCTGAATACCGCAAAGGTCTACGGGCTCCGACCGACGATTCAAAAAGGCGTGCAGGCTTTGCAGCAAGGGATAGTCGCCTCCGGTCTCATCCCGGCGGATCTGCGGCATCTGCTCTGCATGAAAGCGGCGAGCATCAACGGCTGCCCGTATTGAATCGACATCAACGCATCCAGTGGGATGCGAAATGGGGCCTCGGCGGAGAAGGTGGAAGCGGCGTTGGGCGATTACCGAAAAAGCGCGCTGTTGTCGGTTAAGGAAAAACTCGCGCTGGAGCTTTGCGAGCGCATGACGTACACGAGCAAGCGCGTCACGGACCGTTTTTTCAATCGCTTGAAGCGGCACTATGGCGAGGAAGAGTTGGTGGAGTTGGCAGCGATCATTGCCTTGGAAAATTTCCGCAGCAAGTTCAATCCGGTCTTCGCCGTCGAATCGCAGGGGTTTTGCCCGTTGCCGGCAGTCGGCAGAGTCGCCGCAGCCGCGGCAAGCCGTTTCCATGAATGAGGCAGAAAATATGTCGAAAGAGAGACCGAGCGAATCATGCGCTACGAAAAAATATGTTTTTAGACAGTTGACGGCGACGGTAATTGTCGTCGCCGTGGTCGGCGTTTTGAGTCCATCGAGTTGGTCGGCGTCAGCTCCAACCAAGGTTACGATTCACGTGCCGTCGAAAAGACTTTCAATCATGCCGTATTACTTCGGCAAGGACAAAGGATTCTTTGGGTCGGAACAGATCGAACCGCAGCTAGTTATGATGGCGCCGCCCACGGCTATCGCGGCGCTCGTGGGCGGCGAATTGGATTTCTCGTCGACCACTGGGGCGGCGACCTCCGCCATCATGCGCGGCTTGCCTCTCAGGCGGTTTTTCTACGTCCAGGCGGAACCATCCCACGCACTTATCGCGCAGCCTGAAATCAAATCGATACAGGAACTCGCGGGCAAGGTCATTGGCGTAACCTCTCTGACGGATGCGGTAGGGATGTCGACGACGATGATTCTCAGGGGTAACAACATTGATTTGTCGCGCACCACGCTGCTGGCGATGGGTGTGACGGATAACACGCTCAAGGCGTTTGCGACCCGCAAGATCGCCGCGACATTATTGGCGCCGCCATATTCTGAAGAGCTGGAGGCAAAAGGTTACAACAAACTCGCCGAGGCGAGAACCTACGCGCCGTTAAGCTTTATCGGCCTGGTAGTTTCGCTCGAGGCCGTTAAGAAAAGTCCACATAAGGCGCAAGGCGTGGTCGCGGCCCTTTACCGAACCATGCTCTATCTGCACAGCCCGGCAAACCGCAACGAAGTGATTCAATACATCGCTCGCTATCACAACATCGATTTGCCGCTCGCCGAAAAAGCGTTCAGCGCCCAGATGCTCTCCTATAGCAAGGACGGCACCAAGCCGCGCAAACTAGTAGAACGGGAGATCGAGATCTACCGTGAGACATTGAAAATCGCCAAGCAGTTTACGCCGGATGATCTGGAGGATATGAGTTTCCTCAGGAAAGTTCAGGAAAGCGGAACCCAAGAGCGCTAGATTTCAAACGACGTGAAGCAGCGACGATATGTTCAAACGTTCAAAACCGCGAACGGCCGATGACAACCACGAGGTGAAAGCAGACCGATGGTTGCTTTGATGCGCGCAGCCGTATTATAACCCGCCGCAGAAAGCTTGCTGGTAAACAACGTCCGTCGACACTAGGGAGGTTCCCATGATCAAACCCGTTGGGCTTACGCATGGACATTACGAATGCCGTTCCTTCAAAGATACGATCCCAATTCTCGAAGGCATCCTGGCGTTTGAAATGGTGAGAGAAGCGGACGGCAACGTGATCATGAAGCATCCCAACACCGGGTGGCTGCTGGTAGTGCACGAAGGCGGGCCACACGCGCCGGACAAGCCGCGCTTGAATCATTACGGCGTGCGCGTG
>Ga0184632_10000703_pt1 | contig 13428 bp, 14 predicted proteins | sample PLM31_50_b1_FD_133153 | JGI IMG/M metagenome (GOLD analysis project Ga0184632, IMG submission 133153) | Groundwater sediment microbial communities from an aquifer in East River, Colorado, USA - PLM3-1_50_b1 | ecosystem: Environmental > Terrestrial > Soil > Riparian zone | place: USA: East... | reverse complement strand
GGAGGATCTACAACGGGATCCGCCCGCACGAGGCTCTTGGGTTCCTCACACCGATGGCTGTCCACCTCGGGGAGCCCAACCTATTTCGGGCCGAAAGTGTCCAAGAAAGTTGACTCGGGACACACCATCAACTTCGCGGTCAGAGGGCCTCGGGCAGAGGCTCACAGGTGACGGCTATCAGCTGAACGTCGGCCGCCCCTCACCGCACGCCTACGCGGCGCAATCCTGACGTGCGTGGACGCCAGGGGACCTCGTCCTCAGCCTGAGTGAGCACCCCGATCGCCTCGCCGGATCGGCATCATCTCAGGCGTTGGATCGTTGACGATGAAATCGAGGATGAGCCGGTTCACGACGTCGGGCTTTTCCATCGCTAGGAAGTGCGATGTGCCCGGCACGATCGCGAGCTCCGCGTTCGGGATCGAGCGGAAGAGTTCGATCGTGTGCTCGAGCGACGCGAGATCGTCATCACCCGCAAGGATGAGGACCGGAGCTTCGATGCCATTCAGGTCTGAGGGCGGGATGTGAGGCTCCCGGGATGCCATCTCGATGAACTTCGCGAACAACACCGGCCAGTGCTCCGGGCCGTCGGGCGACACTGCTTCGTACGTCGTTCGCATCATCGCGAAGTCGTCGCTGTCGGGCGGCACCGACGAGAGCTGCGATTGGATCTCCTCGGGAATGCCCGCGGTGTCGAAGTTGGCGCCGATCACCACGAGCTTGCGGACGAGGTCGGGACGGCGAATGGCGACAAGCAAGCCGATGATGCCACCGTCGCTCCAGCCGACGAGATGCGCCGGACCTGCCACGACCGCTTCGAGGAACCCGATCGTGTCGGCAGCCATATCGTCGTACGAAAGCGGCCCGTCGACATCAGGCGTGTGTCCATGCCCGCGTCGCTCGGGAGCGAGAACCCGGAACTGCTTGGCAAACTCCGGCATCTGAGGGCCCCACGTCTCATTCGAAACAAGCCCTCCATGCAGCAACATCAGGGGCTCGCCCGAGCCGTCCTCCTCGTACCACGTCTTCAGTCCGCCGATCTCGATGTATGTTCCCATCCCATCCCCCTTTCGTGTGCCACGACGCCTCGGAAGTCTCCATCGGAGTCGACGTGGTCGGCGCGAAGCGTCTACGAGACGCGCGCTTCCAAGGCGCCCAGGTCCCGCTCGGCGTAGAGCCGGTGCTCCCATTCCTCGTTGAGGATGATCAACAGGCACTCACGCATCGGGTAGCTGCGGGACTTTGGCCACCCCGGAGCCTCAACCGGTTCGGTATCGTCGTTCAGCGACTCGTCTGTGAGGCCATCAATGACCTCTCGCACGGTGGACATCCGGTCACGGCGTAGTTCGAGCACCACGTCCAGCGAGGGTCGTACCTCGCGGTCGCGTGGCACGCCCGGCGTATCCCGCATCTCGTCCCACGGCAGGTCCAGCGGATCCCACGGCGACGGATCGCCGAGGATGACCCGCCTGATCCACGAGTCGGTGGCGAACACCAGGTGCCGCAGCGTCTGGATGAACGACCACTCGCCACCGACGGACTCGTGCAGCAGCTCCGGGTCCAAGCGGCGGGCCCGTTCGACGGTGCCGCCCCAAAGCCGCTCGACGACATCCCACGCCTCGCGGAACCCGGCGGGGTCGGTCGGGCGCATCTTGGCTCGCTCGGGGTACCTCCGGTCGAGCTCGGTATTCACCAGACCCCCGACGTCGACACCATTGATCGTCAGGTTCTCGAACTCGCCGTAGATGTCGACGTCTTTCAACGCGACCCCGCGCATCACGACGCCTTCCATCTCCACGCCGCGGAACCGGGTATCGACCGCGTGGATGGCGCGGAACTGCGCGCCGCTCAGGTTGATACGCTCGAACCGTGAGCCGGCCAGGTTGACGCGCTCGAACCGCGAGCCGCTGAGATCCTCGTCGATGAAGTCAGCCATGCCGGTACAGTAAGTCTTCTTTCCGGCTCGAGCGACCCTCCGCCGGACGCTACGATCTCAGTGCGCCCTGTTAGGCTGGAGCGGCGGCACCGAGCATCCTCAGGTGCCGAGGGGACTACCCCTGGCCCCGCACCCGGCAGCTCGCATCGACTTCTCGGCGCAGGGTGCCCGACCAGGCCAGATACCAAAGCAAGCAAGGAGGCCTACGATGCCAGATAGCTTCGGGAAGCGGAATCGGGCTGCCGTCAAGGCACGGAAGGCGGCCGCGCAAGACGAACGACGGGTGGCCCGCAACCAGCGCCGCAACATGCGCGGTCTCCCGGAACGTACGCCGGAGGACGAAATCCAACCGGCAACCGAGCAGGTTGATGGTGGATTCGCCGGCGAGCGTGAGGACAACTAGGGATCACCCCTTTCTCTCCCATCTGGGGCGGTCGTAGTCATACGCGCCTCGGCGAGAGGGTCCATACTTGGGGTCTGCCGGGGCTAGCTTGGCGAGCGAGGTTCGTGGGGGCCCTTGCGCAGCGCTAGGTGAAAGGGAGGGGGATGAAGCCGCTCCTCTGGTTCCTTTCGATTCTTCTCATCTGCTGGGGCGGACTCGGCAGCGCCCGGGCCTCAGGTAGAGCGGGTGCCCGCCCACGCGCCTCGGCCTACTGGACGGCGGAGCCGAATCAGGCCTTCGCCTACTTCGGCATCTCTGTCGCGAGCGCGGGAGACGTAAATGGGGACGGCTTCGAAGACGTCATCGTGGGATCCGACGGCTACGACAATGGCCCGAACAGCCAAGGGCGGGCCTTCGTATTCCACGGCTCGGCGGAGGGCCTAAGCACCAAGCCCAACTGGATGGCCGAGTTTGACCAGGAATTCGATTCCTACCGCGCCTCTGTGGCGAGCGCCGGGGACGTCAACGGTGACGGCTACGGCGACGTCATTTTCGGGGTGTCCGGTTACAGCAACGGCCAGTTTGCCGAGGGCCGAGCCCGCGTCTACCAGGGCTCACCTTCCGGCCTGAGCTCTGCGCCAGACTGGACCACCGAGTCCAACCAGGCAGGGGCCTTCTTCGGCCGCTCGGTGGCCAGCGCCGGAGACGTGAACGGGGACGGCTACGACGACGTCATCGTGGGGGCGGACGGCTACGACGGCGGCCTGGAGGACGAGGGGAAGGTCTTCGTCTTCCACGGCTCGGCGGCGGGTCTGAGCCGAACGCCGAACTGGGCCGCCGAGTCGAACCAGCTCTTTGCCTACTTCGGCCCCGCTGTAGCTAGCGCCGGAGACGTGAACAGGGACGGGTATGACGACGTGATCGTGGGGGCTCTCTTCTACTATTCGGCAGATGAGGGGAAGGCCTTCGTGTTCCACGGATCGGCTGGGGGTCTCAGCCACGCGCCCAACTGGAAGGCCGAGTCCAATCAAGAGAACGCGTACTTCGGCGGTTCAGTGGCCAGCGCCGGAGACGTGAACGGGGACGGCTACGACGACGTGGTCGTGGGGGCGGACAGCTATGACAGTGGCCAGATCGATGAGGGGAAGGCCTTCGTCTTCCATGGCTCGGCGGCGGGCCTAAGCCGCTCACCCAACTGGACGGCAGAGCCTAACCAGGAGAGGGCCTACCTCGGAAACTCAGTGGCGAGCGCCGGGGACGTAAACGGAGACGGCTACGACGATGTCATCGTCACAGGCGTATACGACAACGGCCAGTCGTATGAGGGGCCCTTCGTCTTCGACGGCTCGCCGGGAGGCCTGAGCCGCACACCCAACTGGGCCGGCGAGTCGAGCGGCAGCTGTGTCGCGAGTGCCGGGGACGTTAACGAGGACGGCTACACGGATGTGATCGTGGGAAATCCCGATGTCGACCAGGGTCAGACCGATGAGGGGATGGCGTTCGTCTTCAACGGCTCGGCGGGGGGCCTAGCCGGCTGACCCGGCGTTCCGATCGTTAGGCCGGCACGCCCTCGAGAAACTTGTCGAACCCGGCCTGATCCTCGGCCATCGTCCAAACCTCGAGTGCCTGGCCGTTTTCGATGTGGAAGACCTGGGCGACGCGGCCCTCGAACGTCTCTCCGTTGTCGTTGCGGCGCCAATTGATGCTGAATAGTGCGACGACATGATCGTCAGAGGCCACGATGTCGTGCATATTGAACTCCGGCAGTGCGACCTGGACTGACTTGGCGAAGAACGCGAGCACGCTCTCCCGTCCACGATAGTCGCCCGAGAGCACATTGTTGCCGGGCGAGTGCCACACCACGTTCTCGTGCAGGTGCTCGTTCATCCACTCCAGGTCGCCGGCGATGAACGCCTCGTATCCCTTACGAACCAACTCGATGTCTTCTTGCGCACCCACTCGGTTCCTCCTCTCCACAGTCCCTGCCCAATCATGGCGGGAAGCCACATCGTAAGTGATCGAGCACGACGCCGCCGCGGGGATCCTCGCCTCCCCGACAAAAGGAGTCGAAGGTAAGATCCTCCATTCCGTGGAAAGGGGAAGCCATGAGGATCGGGACAGATTTCCGAGTGCGCGCACGGCGCCTGGTCCTTCTGGCGCTTGCGGGGCTGCTCGGTGCGGTGGTCGCCGCGCCGGCCTCCGCTGTGGGCAGCTTCGACGACGAGCGCCCCGCCGGGTATGACATCAACCCTAAGCATCAGACGAACTGGGAGCCGACCGTTGCGGTGGACCCCAACGACCCCAACCGCGTCTATCAGTTGATCACCGGCATCAACGCTTCAGCTTGCAAGGGCAGCTGCCCCGGCACGAGCGTTCTGTTCCGTCGCAGCACCGACGGCGGCGCCACCTTCGAGCCCGAGACCTTCGTCTGCGTCGCCGAATGCAAGACGATCGGGTGGCAGTTCGACCCCCAGATACAGGTGGCCGACGACGTAAACGCCTCCTGCGACTGCGGGACGATCTATGTCGCGTTCATGGACCAGTTCAATCCGGGCGTGCAGCTCTTCAAGTCTCATGACGGGGGTGAATCGTGGAGCGCACCGGTGACCATGAACGGCGGCCTGAAGTACATGGACAAGCCCATCCTCGTGATCTCCCCATCCGGCAAGGACGTGTACGTGGCGTTCAATGACAAGTTCGCCAGCATGGTCGTCGCCTCTCACGACTACGGCGAGTCCTTCCTCCCGCCGCAAAAGGTGAACGATGATCATCTGTGGTGGTACGCGAACGCCGGGGCCATCGCACCGAACGGGGATGTCTTCTTCGCGCTCAATGGCGAGAGGAGTCTGTCGGGCCACGGCCACGATTTCGACGGACCCGTCGAGATCGCGTTGTTGCGGTGCTCACCCTCACCGACCATTTCATGCGCGAGCCCGAAGGTCACGTCGTTCGGCGTCGCCGCGCCGGCGCCGCCCTGTCCGGTGCCCGGTTGCTACTCGGACTACTTCGCGGCGACCGGAGCGATAGCGATCGACGGGAGCGGCCACATGGTCTTCGCCTACACGTTCTCAGAGGTACCAGAAGGGCCCAAGTCCCTTTATGTGCAGACGTCGGACGATGCAGAGAATTGGAGCGCGAGGCTGCTCGTGAACGCGCTCGGTGACAGCAGCGTGCCGCAGATAGCAGATGGCCCGATCCCGGGGGACTTCCGCCTGGGATGGCAGGACAACCGGACGGGCAGATTCAACACCTGCTACACGCAGAGCACGGACGGCGGAGCGTCCTGGGGGTCGCAGGTTCGGCTGTCGAACCTCGGGTCGGGTGCCTCGTACAAGAGCCCAGAGGGGTACACGTTCAATAACGGCGACTACTTCGGGATAGCGGTGAGCTCGACCGGTATCGCCCACGTGATCTGGGGTGAGGCGGATGGCTCCTCCCTGTACTGTTGCGGGGACGCCTGGTACACGAAGGGTTCATGAACGATGATCGACCTGGCCAAGCTTCAGTGCGTTCCGTGCAAGGGTGGAACTCCGCCCCTTCGCGGATCCGAACTCGACGACCTGTTTGTCCGGCTGGGCAACGACTGGAATGTGGTCGAAGAGCACCACCTCGAGAAGGAGTTCCGTTTCAAGAACTTCCGCGAGGCGCTCGACTTCACAGTCCGTGTGGGGGAGCTGGCCGAGGAGCAGGGGCATCACCCCGACATCTATCTGGCCTGGGGCAAGGTCCGACTGACGGTCTGGACTCACAAGATCGACGGGCTCACGGAAAGCGACTTCGTCTTCGCCGCCAAGTCCGATCAGGTGCTCTAGGGAGAGACGGGCTACAGCCCTGGGAACATCTTGTTCCTGAAGGCGTCGACGAAGAGCCTGTAGTCGTCGCGGACGACGTCCCCGTAGGACTGGCCGAACTCCCGCATGGTCAGCACGAACTCGTCTTCGTGACCCGCAAGGACATCGTTGATCGCCTGGTCGGTGGAGAAGGGCACCAGGGTCTGGTCGCTGTCCTCGTCCGACACGCAGTGGATCTTGGCAGTGGCCTGCCCCAGGTAGCCCAGCACCTGGACGATGTCGTCGAGGTCGTTGACCTCACCCCAATCCAGGTCGCTCACGTACGGCGAGGCTTCGGCCACGAGCTGGCCGATGCCGTCCAGCGCGGCGTAGCCCAGCCATGGGTCGGCGTACGCCTGAAGGGCCCGCTGCGAGATGACCGTGCGGTGCCCGTCGTGCAGGAAGTAGTCCTTGATCTGTGGGTCGGTGGCCGTCCGGCTCGGGGCGGCGGTGGTCGCCTGCTTCATGTAGACGATGATGTCGTTCTCCAGGGCCTGCGTCGGACCCTCAACGAGCACGTTGTAGGAGGGGAGACCTGCGCTTCCGATCCCCATTCCCTTGCGCATGACAACGTCCTTGATCTTGTAGCTGACGGCGCCGAATCGCTTCCTTGTCGGGATGGTCTGCAGGTACTCGGCGAATGCTTCCTCGACCTTCTGTCTTGTTGGGGCATCGACGGGGCGTGTGAGCTTGTCGATCGTGAAGGTCCGTTCGTAGTCCTCGATCTTGGTGAACTGCCCGAGCAGCTCCCAGCGCGTCCGCAATCGCGCCGACCGGATGACGTCCAGCAGCTTCCCCTCCGTGTTGGCCAAGGTGAGCGCGAATCCACTGTCGCTCTCGGCTCCGGCGAACCTGGCCACCTGCTGCGCATAGCTCCTGACCACCGTATCGATCAACAGGCCGATCTCCTCGTCGGAAAGGGCCTTCTCGTAGCCGAGCAACACGAGACTCGCCACGAGCCGCTTGATGTCCCAGGTGAACGGGCCCACGTAGGCCTCGTCGAAGTCGTTGACGTCGAAGACGAGGACGCCCTCGCTGTTCATGTACGTCCCGAAGTTCGCGGCGTGCAGGTCCCCCTGGATCCACACCCTGCTGGTCTGCTCGTTCGCGAAAGGGTCGTTCTCCCCGGCCATGTCCGCATAGAAGAGCGCGGCACTTCCCCTGTAGAAAGCGAAAGGAGTGGATGCCATCTTGCGGAACTTCCCCCTCCATGCGTCGGGATCGGCCTGCATGAGGTCCCTGTAGGCGGCGACGAAGACCTCGACGATGAACTGCCGGCGCTCCTCAGGGCTCCCGCCTCGTACGCGCTCGGCCGCAGACGTCATCTCTGGGACTCCTCGCTCTTGAGTTCCTCGATGTGAGGCTCCGTCTTGGCGATCACGAGCATGCGGTCGCCCTCGGCAAGGACGTGATCGGCCGATGGGTTGGTCGTATAGCTGCCGTCGTGCGCGATCGCTACGGGTAGGCAGTCGAGCCTCAACTTGAGCTGGGTCAGCGCGTCGTAGAACTTCATCCCCGCCCATCGCGCAGGGATCCTCACCCAGTAGAACTCGTCTCCCGCGGGGAACGTGAGGAGGTCGTCGACGACCTTGGACAGGCCCCTGGCCACGGCCGAATGGGCGAGAAGCGCGCCCGTCAGGTGCCCGCTCACCACTAGCTCGTCCGCGGTCGTCCTGTTGAAGTGCTCCCGGTTGGCCGAGTGCACGACCTCCACGCACGTGTAGCAGTCGGGATTGAGGGACTCGATGGCCAGTGTCGTGAGGAGGGTCCTCGAGTCCATCTCCTCGACGTCTATGTCCGAGTAGGAGTTGTCGGCCAGGACGATCGCCACACCGGCGCGCTCGATGCCCGCTCGCTTTAGGTCGTGGGTCTCCGTCGGGTTGCCCGAGATGAAGGTCGTGAGCTCGTCCTTCGTGGGGCTGGACTCCAGCTGCGCCAGGACCACCACCTGACGCTCGCTCTCCTCGTCGCCACGCCCTCTGATCTCCCCGATTATCTCGGCGCCCTTGCTACTCCAACCGCAGATGACTATGTGGTTCTTCACGTGAGCCCTCCCCATACCCGAACCCCTGCGTACGATTAGTTCAAACAGGTACGACGTCAACGCTGCGGTCAGGACCGCGATGGACACGGGCTTCAGGACCTCCACCCCGTATGCGGTGAATTTCCCTATCAAGGTCTGAACATCCCAGGGTGAGCCCTGGACCACGGTCAGGAACACCCATCTCATGGCTGCCCAGAAGGTGTCGAACTCGGGGTTTTGCCCGCGCTCGGCCAGGTACAGGAGCGCCGTGGCGATCCAGTACAAGGCGACAAGGAGCACGAGGGCGGCGAACACGACCGGGCCGAGGATCCGCTGAAGCTTCCGCAGCTTACGAATCAGCACGTGCGGCCCCATCCTTCGCTTCCTCCTGCGTTTGGTGGGGCTGCTCCGTGGCTTCGCGCGCCGCGTCCCAGAGGATGTCATCTGTCCACGAGCTCCCTCCGCTTAAAGGCGATGCGGATGTACCATGCTCTGCCGCAAGGCGTCCAGGCCCCGGGCCGAAAATGCCCGCGAGTGGCCTGCGAGAGGATTTCGGAATCGGTCCTTGCATAGGCGGTTAGGGGGGTGAGAGACTACCCACCTCTTTCCGGGGGGGGATCCCGTGACGTCCGGACCGCGAGGTTCGGCGATGGCGACGGCGCGACGCGGGCACGCGCCGTCGCCTATTTTTCTCGGTGCTATCTTTCTTGCCAAGGGCGCGTAGCTCAGTGGGAGAGCGCTTGCTTCACACGCACGCCGGGCTAAGCGATGTGCCTCCCTGCGGAAATGCAAGATATCGTCGAGCGAAACGCGCACCGTTATACGCTCCTTGAGGGGACGGGCGGGCGGATTGGATACGTCATCGAATGCAGACTCTTACCCGACCCTCCTCATGGTCTTCGGAGCCGGCGCGTCGTTTGACTCAGTCCCAGAGACGGAGTTCACGGAAGCGCACAAGGTAGGAGTGGCTCAGCCTCCGCTAGCCAAGGACTTGTTCACGACTCGCTTCGCCCGTTTCTTGCACCCTCGCGCTGCCCCACTCGTCGGGGAGATACGGAGTCAGCTGTCCAGGGGGCGGAACGTCGAGGACATACTCCAAGTGTTCGCGGACGCGGCCGATGACGGAGACGGGAGGCTTCGACAGCAACTTATGGCGATCCGGTTCTACCTGCAGCGAGTGATGGATTTCTGCGGCGCAGAGTGGAATACGATCTCCTGGGGGGTCACGAACTACGGGACGCTAATCAACCGTGTGGATCGGTGGCGACGGCAGGTTAACGGTCGCGTCCTAATGGTCACCTTCAACTATGACCTCTTGCTGGAGCACGGTTGCCACAACGTAACCGAGTTCAATGAGTTCAACGTCAAGGATCTGAGCGGATACGTTAGTCGGCCTGACTACAAGGTCTTTAAGCTCCATGGGTCTGTCAACTGGCAGCGCTTGGTCAAAGAGTCAGCGGAGGCGGATGAGAACATCCTCATCGGGCGTGCGGACACCGTGTCTCTGACGGATTTCTACGTGCTCGCTGGAAACGAGAGTGACGACTATGCGCACATCCCGGCCATAGCGGTTCCCACTCAAACCAAAACGACCTTCGAGTGTCCGGCGGAGCATATTGAGATCTTGCAGCGCGAGCTCATTCGCGTCGATCGTGCTTTGCTCGTGGGATGGAGAGGACAGGAGCAGCACTACCTCGGGCTGATGAACGAGAACCTACCTGATCTCCTCCCCGGCTTGGTGGTGAACGGATCCGAACCGGGATCATCTGAGACTGTTGCTCGTCTGAATGTGGCTGTCCCAGGCAGAGCCTGGGTCGCAAGTCCCGTAGGATTCACTGCTCTCGTTGAGCGGGAGCAGCCACTCGATCGACTTCTCTACGAGGGTGTGGCCCAAGCCTCTGAGGCGAGCTAGAGCCCTAGGCGGAGGCAGGAGGAGTGAAGGCATGCAGCGCTATTGGTGGGCGGTGAAGGTCCCAGCCGCGGGCGGCGGCTGGGAACCTGGCGGGTTCGGGTTCGAGGATGACAGGCAGCTGGCCGTCGACCAGGCAAAAAGTCAGGCCGCCCGGCTCCGCGAGGAGGGCGCAGCCGGCTGGTTCGTCGGCGTGATGGACACCACTAAGCCGATCCTATCGATCAACCCGCCGACCCTGAGCTGGGACCTCGTTTACTTGGATCAGGGGTAAGAACGGGAAGGGAGAGCCGTCCTGGGACGGACCTCCCCCTGTCCCGCTTGGTCGGGCGGAGTGAGTGCGGATGCAGGGCCGCCTGGGGGCCCCGCCCGGCCTTGTGCTCCCCCAGGGTCAGGAACCGGTCGCGATGATGTAGGCACCCTCCGGGTTGCGCACGTGCATCGAGGCGAGGGCCTCCATCCGCAGGTTCACGAGGTTGGTCGAGAAGTTGGTGAACGGGTCGACCAGGAAGTCGGCCCGTCCTAGCCGGACCGCCCCGAGACGCTCCGGGTCGACCAGGATCGGCGAAGTGGCGCCGGTCACCTCCACTATCCCCATGTTGAACAGCGGCGAGGCCGAACCTGTCGCCCGCGGTGGGAACAGGTACTCCTCACTACCGCCGGTGCTCTTGGTGAGGTCCAGGCTCGCGCCGGTGGCCGGGTCGACGACCAGGATGCTCGCGTTCGACCCCACGTCGCGCATGGCCGCGATGCCGTTGCGAATCTGCGCGATCAGGTCCTCGCCCTCCTCGCCTGAGGGCGGGTTGGCTGCCTCGATGGCCGCGACGACGTGCTCGTCGATGGCCCGGGAGATCCTCCACCGGAGCTCGCCGTCGGCATATGCCGAGAAGGCCGATGCCTCGAACACGGCTGTCGGAAGGCCGTTGATGATGAGCGCGATCTGGGACATCTGGCCTTGCACCCAGGTCACGGTCCGGTCGACCGTGGCCTTCTCGGCGCTCCCTACCGGGTCCCGCTCGATGTCACCGCTCACCGCTCCGGTTCCGCCGATGGTGAAATCGCTGTAGCCCAACCCGTCCTCGTCGGCGTCGCCCTTCGGCAGCCTGTCGTACAGGTAAGGGCTCGAGGTCGACGGCTGGGCGGTGACGCCCAGGGCGGCCTTCAGCTCGACCTGAACGCGGAGCTTCCCCGCCCTCGGGTCCAGTCCTGCGGACTTGAGATGGGTCGACAGGCTCCCGCCCGGCGACCCTTCGCCCTCGGACCCGCCGAGGGAGGAGATGGCCCGGCCGAACTCGATGCTCTCCTTCTCGCGTCTGCCTTGCTCGATGTATCCGTCGAATCGGACCTTCTCATCCGCGCTTAGCCCTCGGCCTTCATCGCGCGCGGTGGTGTAGATCTGCTCCGCGGCGGACTTCAGCCACGCGAGCTTGGTCATACTCATGGTGACTCCTAGGCGCGTATCAGGAAGTCGCCCCCGCGCCGAGGGCTTTATCTCCTCGCCGGCGCTCTGGCTCGCCTCGACTGCTCGTCGTGCCGCCGACTCACTTGCCCCTTGCGGGGTCGTCGTGTTCGACGGGACTTGGCCACGGGCGGGCGCTTGGCCCGACTCGTGTGACGGTATCACACAGGAGGGACAATGCCTATCAAGATGGCGCCGTGCACCCCGTCGGGGAGCAAGTACCGGTAGCGGGTGATCTTCAGCCCGTCCGCCTTGCAGATTTCCTCGAGCTCGTTCTGCGCGGCGGTAGCTGAGCAGCCGGGAGCGTGCTCGACGTGGTGCACTTCCGCGCGCTCGGATACCAGCTCGACGTCCTGCTCCCACGTGACGCCACCACAACCTCCGCAGCGGCCGGTCTTGGCGGCCTCCAGCGCGCCCCCGTTGATCGTGGAGAGGAGCCCGTTAATGCGCTCTATGTTGTCCATTTAGCCCCCTTTCGTGTCAGTGGAAGCTGCAGTCAGTAGCACGAATCGCAACGCCCCAGGGCCGTTTCGTGCTCGTGTGAGGTCGTCATACGGTGCGATCGGTGCGGATCGTGCGGATCCCAGGTGGCGTCGCGGTCGTCGCGGTGTTGGTACGGATGGTCCGCATCCGTGCTTGATCCCCCGACGCAGCACTGCGTCTCTTCGCGAGGTGGGGGCCTTTCTCTTGCGGATCATGCGGATCCGGCAGGTCGCAAGCGGCGCTGAAGCGCAACGCCCGGTGGTGCGGATCGCGCTGGACGGACTTAATGTGCGCGCCGTTCGAAGCAATCAAGCCGCAAGAGTCGGAGGATTGGCATGCCCCCCTACCAGCGATTAGGACGTTCGCGAGGGCATCTCTACCTTGCAAAGACATTGACATGCTTGGTTTACCAGAGCTAGCGTCCTGCTCGTGCCATCGTCGGACGACCCAGAGCAATCCAAGCCCAAGCCTAGGCCCACGATTAGGACCGAGCCAGTCAGGAAGCGCACACGCAGTGCAAAACAGTCTGGTCACTTCACTAAGAAGGCGTCCACAGGGACTGTCTATGGCAAGAAAGCGTCCAGCAAGAAGGGGAAGATGACGTCCAAGAAAGCGTCCACGAAGGCCTCCAAGAAGGCGTCCACGAAGGCGGCCTCCGCAAAGAAGCCCCCAGGGAGCCGGAGTCGCATCGCGAAAAGGGGGTAATCTCACTTAGTGGCGACTGAAGTAAAGCCAGGGGCTTCCGATTTCGCTGGAGCAGCCTACCTCGGCCTGATCGAGCAACAGCTCGAAGCCGAGCAGCGCCGGAAGGATTCTCTGGAGCAGCGTGGTCTTGCGCTCGTTACCATTTCTGGGTTCTTGGCGGGCGTCTTGTTCGCGCTCGTCACCTGGGCGACAAGCGAAGGTCGTCCGCCGGTGGAGAGAAGCGTCAAGGCCTTGCTCGTTGCTTCGGTGGCCTCGTTCTTCGTTGGAGCGCTCTGTGGCCTGATCGCAATCCGAACACAGAAGTACGAGGAGCCCAAAGTCGATGATCTTGCGAGCCTTCTGACTGAAGATTACTGGGGACAGCGGGCGGCGGACGGCACACTCTCGGTGGCTGAGGTCCTCGTTGCAGTTCTCAGAGATGCTCGGGACAAGAACGGTAAGAAGGCCCTGTGGGTGGAGGCTGGAGTCTGGTTCGAGGCAGTCGCTGCGCTCATCCTGTTGGCGAGCGTGATCATTCTGCTGGTCTAGCTCTTCTTTCATTTCGCCGACCTTGCTGGGGCAAAGTCCCTCAGGCCCGATGCCCGAACGTAAGGTGAACTCCGAGGACGTATCTCTTGGCCTCGCTCCGGGACGTCCTCACGCATCGAGGACCGCCCTCGATTTGTCGGGTCCAAGCGAGGGCCACCCGGGCCAAGGCGGATTCT
>Ga0184632_10000702_pt1 | contig 13441 bp, 13 predicted proteins | sample PLM31_50_b1_FD_133153 | JGI IMG/M metagenome (GOLD analysis project Ga0184632, IMG submission 133153) | Groundwater sediment microbial communities from an aquifer in East River, Colorado, USA - PLM3-1_50_b1 | ecosystem: Environmental > Terrestrial > Soil > Riparian zone | place: USA: East... | reverse complement strand
CGGTGATAAGCATTTTTTCCCCGCCTAAGTCTTTTTTTCTAAGCAGGGCACGAACTTTTTCCAGGATTATTTCCGGTTCTGGCAGCCGGCCTTTGCCTTCGTAACCGCAGGCCAGATAACCATCGGCGGGTTCCATGAGGTAATAGCCCACGCGCCGGAGCTTGCGGAGATTCTCCTGAAGGATCGGATTGGCGTACATGTGAATGTTCATCGCCGGCGCGATCAGCACCGGCGCTCGGGTGGCCATCAGCACCGTAGTTAAAAGATCGTCAGCGATGCCTGCGGCCATCTTGCCGATGATATTCGCCGTGGCCGGCGCGATCACGAACAGGTCGGCGGAATCAGCGACATTGATGTGACCGATTTCAGACTCCTGGGTGAGATTGAATGTTTCACTGGCCACCGGCTGCCCGGAAAGCGTCTGAAATGTCAGCGGTGTGATAAACTCCATGGCCCCGTGGGTCATGACAACTTGAACCCTAAAACCGTCCTTAACCAAAAGGCGTGTTAGCTCCACCGCCTTGTAACAGGCGATACCCCCGGTCACGCCGAGCACAACGGTCTTGGGTTGTGTCTCCTGGGCCACGTGGGCAAATCTAACCGATTGGCCAATCCCTTGCAAACTACAGTCGCTCCGATTAGAGCTGGTCATAATTACCCGAATTTTCACGATTCAAATGCTATTACGACTTTTTGTCACCAGCCGTCCATCCAACGAATTGACCAAAGTCGTCTTGAGCGAAAGAAATACCCCTATTTCCGTGCGATTTCGGAAATCCTTCGGACCATGCGATGGCATGATTCTAGCTTCCAATCCGCAACATAATAAAGTTTTCCATGCAGAATTGCATGAAGTGACGAATTTGGGGTTGACCATCGGGATGACTTAGGCTATTTGAAGTGCCATGGGTGAAAGGAGACAGGGATGATTGGTGTGCTCCGAGAACGAATTTTGGGACGATGGCTGATTCCGTTCCTCATTTCCGGGATGGGAATGGCGGTAATTTACGCAAAAACGGGCCATGCGTCAGAGCAAAACGACGTTGGCGAACCGGTGCTAGAAGTGGCGATGGATGCCACCGGCGCGGCTGCAACGGTTCCAAGCGAAGCAAAGCTCGCGAGTGCAACCTATGGGATGGAAATAACCCAAGCGGCGGCGGGAGAGGATTTCGAGTCGGACCCCTGGGAAGGGTTCAACGAAGCGATGTTCAATTTCAATCGCGAGATTCTCGACCGCTACATATTGAAACCGGTGGCGACGGCCTGGGATTACGTGCTTCCTGATCCGGTACAAAAAGGCGTTCATAACTTCTTCGACAATCTCTCAGTGGTGCGCCGCGTGATGAACAACGCGCTTCAGCTCAAATTCCAAGGCGCCGGCAAGGAAGTGGCCCGTTTCGCGATTAATAGCACCGTCGGGGTGGTCGGATTATTCGACGTCGCCAAGGATGGATTCGGTATCGAGCAAAGCGACGAAGACACGGGGCAAACTTTTGGCGTGTGGGGAGCTCCCCCGGGTCCATATCTTGTGTTGCCGTTCCTGCCGCCACTCACCGTTCGCGACGGCATCGGCTACCTGTTCGATACCGCCATGACACCGTATATCTACTTCATCCCGTGGTACGCGAGCATCGGCGGCAATGTGACCAATATCGTCAATGAACGTTCGTTGAACCTCGACCGCTTCGAGCGCGTCGCGGAATCCACCATCGATCTCTATAGCGCCGTCCGCAATGCCTACTTGCAGCGGCGCGCAGCGGCGATCCGTCAATAGCACAAGAAACAATAGCGGCGCCGGGGACACGCTTTTAGGGTCTGCAAACACTGCGACTAAGATAAAGCGAAAGCCCCCGGCGCCTTTTATTCTCCGCATCCGCACTGTCGATTCTTTCTCGCATTCACGCTTCCGCCATTGCCCAGGACTTCGATACGCTCGTAAACGCCGCACTACCGGTGTTGACAAGGCGCGGACCGTTCATTATGAAATAAAACCAATCCGGAAAAGCGAAGCCAAAGCGCACGCCTGCCAAAGCTGGACTGTTGGTGCGCCGCAGCGGAGAGCGAGAACTAACCATGCCACGAACAAAGAAGAAGAGCGTCGGCCGACCTTCGAAAAAAAGTTCGGACGCCTACTTCGACGAAGGCGCCGCCGAAGAAGTAGACGACGAAGATCTTCCAAGCGACGAAGCCGGCCGGCGCAAGATCAAGAAAAGCTACGAAGAACTCCTCGGCATCCGCATCGAGAAACTCAGGGGCCGGGTGCTGAACCGCGAGAAAATCAACAAAAGCATCGACGGCCTGTATTTCATCTGCTTCGAGTGCAAAAAAATCTGTCACAACCTCGATGAGGGTTGGGCCGAAGAAACAGGCACACAGAATAATTTTTGTGGGAGCTGCGCCAAAGCGAAGGGCATCCGCAGCAACGCCGCTTGAACCTGAGTAAAGTTTAGTTCCAAGTTCAAAGTCCAGTTCCCCAAGGCATGATCAAGCCAGGACTAAGTTCATCTTCAGCCGGGCAAGAACCGCCGCTAGTTCGCCCGGTAACGGTGCCTCCAGCTTAACCGAGCGTCGCGAAACCGGATGCGTCATCCGCAGTTTCTTGGCGTGTAAAAAGTGGCGGCGAAGTCCAAGGGTCTCCCGCCTCTCCGCGCCATAAAGGGCGTCACCGACGATAGGATGATCAATCGCCGCTAGATGCGCGCGTAGTTGATGGGTTACACCGGTTTCCATCTCCAGCTCCAAAAAACTAAGTCCCCCTTGTTCGCAAACTTTTTGATAGTGGGTCAGCGCCGGCCAAACTTTGCCCTTTGGCGCGCGATGGCCAGGCACGACGATCGCCTGCATTTTTCTCTCATCCTTTGAGTCGTGGGTGAGCGGAAAATCAATCTCACCCCGCCTAAGGGTCGATCCCCATACCAGCGCCAAGTAACTCTTCTTAACAGCGCGACGGCGAAATTGTCGGCAGAGATCATCGAATGCGGCCTGAGTCTTGGCAACCAGCACGACACCCGAGGTTTCGCGGTCGAGGCGGTGCACCAAGCCCGGCTCCCAGCGGCTTTTGCCGATGCCGGACAGTTCCGGCCAACGGGCCAGCAGGAAGTTCGCCAGCGAGTCATCATCTCGCCCGGAAAAGCCGTGGCAGTTCATTCCCGCGGGCTTGTTGAGCGCCAATAATTCCGCGTCTTCATAGATCACCGGCACGGCCAGGCGCGGGTTGGGAATGGGCGTGGGAGAGAGCCACGCGACTGGCCCGTTAAATTGCACCACGTCTCCCTCCACCACCCGGCCCCCTTTGCGCGCCCGCCTGCCGTTGACGGAAAGATATTGCTCACGCATCGCCTCTTCCAGCTCGCGCCGAGACAGGAAAGGCAGCTGCGCGCGCAAAAAGGCATCCAGGCGCAAGCCCGCGCAGTCAGCGGTAACGGTCCAACTCCGTTGCAAAGATTTGTCTTGAAGGACCATCCCCACTACTTTACTATACTTCCGACCCATACGAACTCGAAACGTATCATGAAATCATCAATATTTTCCGTCATTCTTGCAGGCGGCAAGGGCACGCGCTTCTGGCCGCTGAGCCGCTCGCTCCGTCCCAAGCAACTTTTAAAGATTCTCAGCCCCAAGACGCTGATTCGCGAAACCGCCGAGCGCATGTTTCCACTGAGCGGCCCTGAACGGACGTTGGTCGTCACAGTCGCCGCGCAACTTAAGGATCTGGCCCGCGAGTTGCGCGGCGTGCCGCGCCGTAATTTTATCGCCGAGCCACAGGGGAAAAATACCGCCCCTTGCATCGGGCTTTCGGCTCTGGAAGTGGCGGCGCGCAATCCCGACGGCGTGATGGTGATTGTGCCCGCGGACCACTGGGTCGCCGACCCGCGCGCGTTTCGCCGCACGCTGGAGAATGCCGCGAGACTTGCGGCCGCGAGCGATCATTTGGTGACCATCGGCATCCGACCGGATTATCCAGAAACCGGCTACGGTTACATTCTCAAGGGCGCCAGCCTGCGCAGCGGCAAAATCTCCGGCGCGGCATTTGTAAAACGCTTTCAAGAAAAACCCGATGGGAGCACGGCACGTCGGCTCATTCGCCATGGCGCGCTTTGGAACAGCGGAATATTCGTCTGGCGCGCGGCGGCTCTGCTCGAATCGCTGCGCCGCTACCAGCCAGCCATCGCCAGCCTGTTGGAAAAAATCCGCGCCGGAACCGGCGGCAAGTCATTAACTCGGCCAGCGCCGCCGCTGGCACGCTTGATCACCCGCGTGTATAACAAGATGCCCGGTATCTCCGTGGATTACGCCGTCCTCGAAAAGGCCGCTAGCGACGGACAAGTTGTCACCCTCGAAGCAAACTTTGGCTGGAGCGACATCGGCAGTTGGTCGGCGGTGCACCGCATGATGCAACGGGACGACAACGGCAACGCCGCCAACGGCAAATGGCTCGGCCTCGGCGCAAAAAATTGCTTGATCCACGCCCCCGACCGGCTGGTGGTACTGCTTGGCATCGAAGATGCCGTCGTAGTCGACACTCCGGACGCTCTTTTGGTGGGTGATCTCCAGCGCGCCCAAGAAGTGCGCGAGCTGGTCGAAGAGCTAAAGAAAAACGGGTTCGGCTCTTACACCATCAAGTAACCCGCTCCATACAACCCCCCATGGATGCCACAAACCCTCGAGGACCGCTGCGGGAAAACGAGCCCGTTGTGCTCTTAGACCGCAAAGAACGTGAATACCTTGCGCGCCTAGATAGGGCGCGACCGATCGCCATTCGCGGCGGCACGATCGCCATCGAAGATATCATCGGTCACGACGAAGGCATCGCGGTTCGCTCGTCACTGAACGAACCGTTTCTGGTTTTTCGCCCCAGCCTGCCGCAACTTATTCCCAACCTGCCGCGCAACGCGCAGGTGATCTATCCCAAGGACATCGGGCCGATTTTGATTTGGGCCGATCTGTTTCCCGGCGCGCGCGTGGTCGAAGCTGGCGTCGGCGCCGGCGCGTTGAGCATGGCACTGCTGCGCGCCGTGGGCAAAGAAGGGCAATTGACTTCCTATGAACTGCGCGAGGACTTCGGCGAGTTGGCACGGCGAAACATCGCGCGTTATTTTGGCCCCGCCCCCAACTGGACCGTGAAGCTCGGCGACGTTGCGGTCGAACTCGATGAAACCGACATCGACCGAGTTATTCTCGATTTGCCCGAGCCGTGGCAAGTGATCGAGCGGGCCTGGCAGGCGTTGCGGCCCGGCGGAATATTGCTGTGTTATCTACCCACTGTGCTGCAAGTAAAAAATTTGGTGGACGCGCTGCGCGAAGACCGGCGTTTCGCCTGTATGGAGACCAGCGAAAATCTGATGCGCTTCTGGCACTTCAAAGGCATGAGCGCCCGCCCGCAACATCGCATGGTCGCCCACACGGGTTTTCTCACCTCGGCGCGTCGTCTTGCCGACGGCCAAAAAGACATTCCCCGGGCACCCTAAATACCGTCGGATTCGTTCAAGGTTCAACGTTCAAAAGTTCAAGGTCAGAGTCGTAAACCGAACACTCAACGCTGAACACTGTGACACCTGAAACATGATCGAGTTCAAAGTTCAAGGTTCTAATGTTCAAAGTTTTTCGGAACGTACTCTTAACTTTTACCAGTTTTCCTAACGTTGAACCTTGAACCGAGAAGAGACGCGGAGCGTCCGCTAATAACCCTTCTCCAGGCACCAATTGGCGATTTCGATTCGCCGGGCAAACCAGACTTTGGAAAAGCCCTTGGCGTATTGAATGAACTCTTCGATAATTTTGGTCCGAAACGGCACGCCGGAAACGAACGGGTGGAGATTGAAAGCGAAAAACTTCGGCGCTCCCTGCTCCCCCTCCCAATAAAGATAATCGAATTGATCCTTCATGATCTGCAACAGATCGCGTGGCGTGCGCCCCGCGCCATAGGTCGAGTAATCGTTGCATCCTGGAACGTTATAGGGCACGACGACGACCTTCTTGCCTTTCGACTCGACGGTATACGGATTATCGGAGTTGAGCGGATCGGCCCACCAGACAAAGCCGGCCTCGGCTACCAGCTCCAGCGTATCAGGCGTCGAGGCATGACCCGGGGAAAGGTAACCCGTCGGCTTCTGCCCCAAAACCTTTTCGAATGCCGCCACCGTCTTTTGGATCGACTCGCGCTCCTGCTCACGGGTGTACATGAAAGAGTACTCGTGCTCGTAACTCTCCGACGAAAATTCATGGCCCTGGGCTTTGAATTCCCGGCATTCGTTGGCAAACTGCTCCACCTTCAAACCGTTCATAAGAAAGGTCACTTTGAGATTATGGCGCTCGAAGAGATCCATGATGCGCCAGATGCCGATGCGGTCGCCATATTCCCTCTCGGTGACGGCGGCCAGGTTTTTTTTAAAAACCGCATTCGCCGGCGGAATCGTGTGCGAGCCGTGGCGTTGCAACGACTCGCGAGTCGCAAAGTTCTCCGGCCAAACTTCCCATGGAATGATGAAGGTTACACAGATTTTGGCTTTGTCCGGCCATTCAATTTGTCTCGGTCTACCCATGTTTTCTCCCTCTCCTGCAAATTTTTCTGCAATCGCCTGAAGCGATCCTTAGAATTCCCTCTGCGACCTCGCGGAAGACGCTTGGCGCGGCGGCCTGACCTGAAGCAATTTTGCCTCAGGTATCGCGCAGCAAACATATATTGTACCCGCCCGGATCGTCAAGCGGAGCGCGCGATGAAATGGATTCCAGCAGTCAAGCTTGACATCTACGGCATGCGCATCTAAAGATCATTCGCGGTAGCGCGCCATGAAAATCCCAACGCTGTGGTTCGCCATTCTCCTGACTTGCAGTCTCACGCCGAATGCACGGGGGCAAACGCCGCTGGAAAAAGTCGTCATCGCGTATCCCAGCCGCAGCATTGCGTCCATCGATCTCTATATCGCGCAGGAGCGCGGCTTTTTCCGCCAGGAGGGTTTGGCCGCCGACGTCGTGCAGGTCAGAGGCAATATTGCCGTCACGGCGCTCCTGAGCGGCGAAGCCCACGCCATCAACAACGTCGGCACCCTGACCCGCGCCATGGAGCGCAGTGATTTACCGGCGAAAGTCCTGGCGCAAAGTCTTAAGAGAAATCTCTTCTGGCTAGTCACCAAGCCCGACATCAAATCGCTGGGCGAACTGAAGGGTAAGACTTTCGGCACGACTACCTTTGGCGGCTCTCAGCACCTCGCCGCCAACCGGCTGTTGCAAAGAGCCGGGTTGGACCCGGACAAGGACATCACCGTAGTCATCGGCGGCGATGCTCCCGCCCAGCTGCAAAGCCTGCTTGCCGGGGTCATTCAACTTGCCGCCCTTTCGCCGCCGACGGTGATCCTGGCGCGCGACAAGTTTAAGTTAAGAATTCACGGCAGCACGCTGGACGACCTGCCCAACTTGCAAAATGGCCTCGCCGCATCCGAGAAACTTCTGCGCGAGAGAAGAGACCTCGTCAAGCGCATGTTGAGAGCGCGTGCCAAGGGGGCGCGCTATTTTTTTGAAAACGAACGCGGCGCCGGGGAAGTCTTGGCCAAGTATCTCATTGTAGAGCTGCCGGTGGCTTTGGAATCCTATCGCCTGGCGCGGCCGGCGTTTACGGCCAACGGCATTCCAACCGATAAAGAAGTGGAAGAGTTTCTGCGCGCCGATGCCGAACTGCTAAAGCTCCGCGAGCCGGTGGCGCCGGCGAAGATTTATGATTTTTCCCTACAGCGGGAAGTGAACCAGGAATTGGCAATAAAGTAGTCCACAATTACTTGTGAAGAGTATCGCCGGCATACGATGGCACCGTTCATACAAGCCACAAACATCACGCTGGTCTTCAAACCCAAAGACAGAGAGCCCGTAGCGGCGCTCAGGGATTTCAGCCTAGAAGTTATCCGCGGAGAATTCGTCAGCATCGTGGGCCCCTCGGGTTGCGGCAAGAGCACCTTTCTCAATATTCTTTTGGGTCTGCTGCGGCCGGATAGAGGCGAAATGGCGCTGAACGGCGCGCGCATCACGGGCCCAAGCCAGGAACGGGCCATGGTTTTTCAGGAGTTCGGTCTCCTCCCCTGGAGGACGGTACTAGCGAACGTCGAGTTGGGACTGGAACTGAAAGGCATGCCGGCAGCGCAACGCGCCGAAAGGGCGAATAATCTCATCAATTTAGTCGGCCTGAAAGGTTTTGAACGCCATTACCCCCACGAACTTTCCGGCGGCATGAAACAGCGCGTCGGTCTGGCCCGTGCGCTGGCCACGGAGCCAGAGGTCTTGCTGATGGATGAACCGTTTGCCGCACTCGATGCTCAGACGAGAGATTCGATGCAAGCAGAACTGCTGCAAGTTTGGGAGCAGACCAAAAAAACCGTCTTGTTTGTTACCCACAGCATTGAAGAAGCCGCCTATCTGTCCGACCGCGTCATAGTCATGACGGCGCGCCCCGGTAAAACTAAAGAAATCCTCAAGATTCACTTGCCGCGGCCCCGTGATTATGAGATGCGGCTTTCGCCGGAATTCAACGACATCAAGGCAACGATTTGGAACACCCTGAAAGACGAGTTGGTAACCGGTCGCGACGATGGCATTTAAAGCGATTTATCAGGAACACTACCGGGCGATTCTGGGGACTGTTTCAGTCTTAGCCTTGATCTTCCTCTGGGAGCTTCTGCTTACCTTTGTGATTCCCCTCAATCCATTTTTCTTCACCAAACCTTCGCTGATCGCTGTCGCTTTTCAAGAGCAGGTCATCCATGGCGCGTTATGGAACGACCTCGCGGTGAGCAGCCGCGCCTTCATCTGGGGTTTCGGTCTGGCCATTCTATTCGGCATCCCCATCGGAGCGGTTATGGGTTGGCGTAGGCGGGCAGAGTACACTCTCGACCCGTTTCTGACCGCCCTTTATGCCAGTCCGCTCGTTGCTTTGGCGCCGTTGATCATCGTCGTCTTTGGCGTGGGTTTATTCGCCAAGGCGATGTTGGTCTTTCTGCTTTCGGTGTTTCCTTTTATTTTCAATACCTTTGCGGGAGTGAGGTCGACCGACCGGCTGCTCATCAATGTCGTTCGCTCCTTCGGCGGACATGAAAAAGATTTATATCTAAAAGTCATTTTCCCAAGTTCTCTGCCCTATATCGTGGCGGGGGCCAGAATTGCCTTGGGCCGCGGCTTAGTAGGCATCATCGTAGGGGAATTCTACGCGGCATCGGAGGGCATTGGCTTCGCCATTTCACGCTTTGGCGATACTTACAAACTACCAGAGATGTTCGCGGGCATATTGGTCTTGATGATCGCCGCGGTAGCTCTCACCGAAGGGATGAGAAAACTCGAAGACATCCTAGCGCCCTGGAGAGCATCGCAGGAAAGCCGATGAATCGACTGGTTAACTTCTATCATGATCGAGAGCATTATTTATTAGGTTGGGGGTTTATCCTGATCCTCTTGCTGGCGTGGGAAGCGATTCCTCGCGTCGCGGTGCTGCCCAGAGGGCTGAGCCTCTTCTTTACGACGCCCACTCGGGTCATCGAGGCGTTTTACCAACTGATCGTTGAAAACAAGATTCAGCATCATTTCTACGTCAGCTCCGTCGAATTTCTCCTTGGCCTCGCCCTCGCCATCGCGGTGGGCTTGCCGCTGGGACTCATTACGGGGCGTTCGCGGACCATTGACGCGCTTGTTGATTCCTACGTAACGGTATTGAACGCCACCCCCCGGCTTATCTTTCTGCCGCTTTTTATTCTCTGGTTCGGAATCGGCATGTGGTCGAAGGTGATGATCGTATTTATCGGGGCGGTTTTCCCCCTTCTGATCAACACCCACGAAGGAGTAAAAAATATCGATCGCGTTCTCGTCGATGTCGTCCGATCTTTCGGCGCTAACGAGTGGCAGGTTTTGAAAACCGTGGCCCTGCCCAACTCTGTTCCCTACATTGTAGTTGGGTTGCGCTTGGCCATCGGCAGGGCAGTTCTCGGAGTCGTTGTCGGCGAATTCTTCGGCGCCAGCGAGGGGCTGGGCTACATGATCGCCTCGGCTGCCACCAACTACAAAGTGGACGTGGTCTTTGTCGGAGTGGCAATCTTCATGGGCCTATCTTTGATACTGACGATGCTGGTCAAGAACATTGAGACCCGGCTCAGCCGCTGGCGCCCGGAGGAAATAAAAACCTTCTAAGCGGCCGACCAGGCCGCTACCTCGACGGCTTTTTCCCCAGCTCCTTTAATACTTCGTTCAACAGGTCGCGGGCTACGTATTGCTCGAGATCGGGAAGTGGTTTCCCCTTCGGCCAGCCGAGTTCAGGGGTTGCTCGTGATTCAAACAGCGCTTTGACCAACTCGGTGGGAAGTTCAGGCGAATAGGCGTCGGCCACCTGTTTATAGATTCCTTCGTTAACGGCGGCGTCGTCAATTTCAAAATACTTTTGGATGACATGGATGGTCTCTTTCTTGTTCGACTTGACGAATTCGTCGGCTTTCGCCATGGCGCGGATAAAACGTTTGACCACATCGCGCTTGTCTTTAAGATTGTCCCTATGCGTGAGGAAGCTGCCACCGAGCCTGGGAATATAGTCGCCAGTCTTTAGCAAAACCTTCATGCCTTCCTTTTCCGCCCGGGCAGCATGCGGAAAGGAAAGAACGCCGGCCTGGATCGAACGGTTAATGAGAGCTGCGACGCGATCCGGCTCACCGCCGAAGGCGATAACCTTATAGTCTTTCCCCGGTTCCATCTTAAAGTTCTTCCCCAGCGTAACCACGATCTCACTGTAGTCGGCGGAACCCGGCCGCCCCAGGCCGATGGTCTTTCCCTTGAGATCCTCCACCCTTTTGATGTCCGGTGTCGTTGTCAGCGTCCACTGTGAAATCAGCGACTGTCCCACCAGAAAAATCAGCGGCGCGCCCTGCAGTATCGCTTCCGAGCCGCCTGCCGGAATCGGTACAAAGTCGATTTCCTTGGCAATCGCCGCGCGCACAAGCACCCCTCCGGTCGTGGCGATGAACGCGGCATCCAATCCTTCGCTCTTAAAGAAGCCTCGGTCCATCGCCACGTAGGACGGGATATGAAAACCGCTCCCGCCGACGGTTCTACCGACTTTGATTTTGCTGCCTTGCGCCAGTGCAAACGGCGATTGAAGAACGGCGATGAATAACGCCGAGCAAAAGACTACTGCGACCGCCTGGATCGTCCCCAGCCAGTCTCTTTGGTTGCGAAATTTCATCGTCTTTTCCTTTCACCGATCCAGCTTGCGTCGTGGGCGGGCTCGTGCCGAGCAATTTCTATGGAAACCTAACCTCAAAACCCTCGGCAAGGCAAGTAACGACCTCGGCAATTGACAGCCGCGATTGTGCCGACTAATGTGAACGGCGAAAAAGGGGCATAAAGTTTCATGAACATACTTATCACCGGCGCAGGACTGATCGGCACGAACACAGCGCGGCACGCGGTGAACGCCGGCCACAAGGTCGTCTTGTTCGACCTCGCGCCCAACCGCGAATATATCCAGACAGTCGTCGGTAAGGACAAAGCCGATGTCGTCGCTGCAGACATGCGCGACTTGCCGGCTTTGCTCAGCGCCCTACAGCGCTACAACGTCGATACCATTGCCCACACGGCGGGGTTGATCGGTTCCCGGGTTCAGGAGAATTCTTATACCGGCGCGACCAATAACATTCTCGGCACCATCAACGTCCTCGAGGCGAGCCGCCTCACGAAGCTTCGGCGCGTAGTTTATGTAAGCACCTTCGGCGTCTATGATCGCGGCAAGATCAAAGACAGTGTCGTCAAAGAATCCCATCCGATAGGCGGGCGTAACCTCTACGCCACCACCAAAGTCTGCTCGGAACATTTGGTTCACGCCTACGCTGCCATGTACCAGCTCGACACGGTGATCATCCGTCCCGGAGGCGTGTTTGGTCGCGGCTTTTATGTCGGTGGTTCGACCGTCGGCAAGGTCATGCGCGACCTGGCCTTGAGTATGATTAAAGGCGCCCCGATCACCATCGACGCAACCACCTATGGCCCCAATGAGTATGTCTACGGCAAGGACGTGGGCCTGGCATTGTTTCTCGCCTGCAAAGCGGAAAACTTGAAGCAACGCATCTACAACGCCGGCACCGGCGTCGTCACCGGCCCGGAAGAGCTGGCGCAGGCGGTGCGAGAACTTGCCCTTAAGATCGAGGTAAAAGTCGGCGGCGCAGGCACGGGGGACCAGAGTAGAAATATCCCGATGGATATCAGCGTTTCACAAGCAGAGCTTGGCTATGCGCCGAAGTTTCCACTCAAGGAAGCGCTGAAGGACTACATGGACGAGCTGTGGGCGGAGCAAAGAGGCTAAGATACTGATCGGGCGAGTAATCGCGGCCTGGCTTTGGAAGTTCCGCGTACGCGACTGAAAACTCGGAACTTGGAACTAGAAACTGCTCAATCCGCCAGCCGAAAGCGGATGATGTAATAGAGCGCGGCGACACCATCTTTCCAGGTGATTTTTTTGCCCTCCCCGTAGGTCCGGCCATGATAGGAGATGGGCACTTCGTAGAAGCGGCACCGTCGCTTGGCCAACTTCATGGTGATCTCCGGCTCGAAACCGAAGCGCTTCGATTTTAGTTCGATGCTTTTCAGCACTTCCGCGCGAAAGACTTTGTAACCGACTTCCATGTCCGAGAGGTTAAGATTGGTGAGCATATTGGAAAGCAGCGTCAACGCGCGATTGCCAATCGAGTGCCAAAAGAAGAACACCCGGTGTGCGCCGCCGCCAGCGAAGCGCGTGCCATAGACGACGTCGGCGAGACCCTTCTCAATCGGCTCTATCAGCCCCGGGTAATCCTTGGGATCATATTCCAAATCGGCGTCCTGGACGATGACGATATCCCCCGTGACATGGCGCAGCGCTTCTTTTACCGCCGCGCCTTTACCCTGGTTGAATGGCTGAAAAATAACTTTGAGTTGATTCGTCGGATCGGCGGCCTGATCGTTTTCTCGCCGCAGTCGCTCAAGGATTTGCCGGCTCTGGTCTTGAGAGCCGTCATCGACCAGGATGATCTCTTTCGGCACGGCTACCGCGTTAACCCGGCGCACCACTTCCTCCACCGTCCGTTCTTCGTTGTAGACCGGGACCAGAACCGAAAGCTTCACTGCTCGAATTCGCGCTTTTTTAGCTCGCGCACGTAGGCGGAAAGTTTGGCGTCAGCGTTGACGGCTTCGTTGATCTTGGCTTGAAAATCAGCGGCGGCCTGCTCCAGCGGGGTTGTATCCACGCGCAGACCGAGCCATTGATTAAGCCGGAGCAACAGGGCCAGGGTGCCGCGGGGATTAGGCGAGACGTTGAGGTAGTGCGGCAGCGAGGCCCAAAGACTCGCGTGCGGCACTCCAGCTTTGCGCGAAGCATCCGCGAGCACGCCGATAATCCCGGTGGGGCCCTGGTAACGGGACGGCCTGAGATCAAGCCCTTCCATAAGTT
>Ga0184632_10000701_pt1 | contig 13453 bp, 9 predicted proteins | sample PLM31_50_b1_FD_133153 | JGI IMG/M metagenome (GOLD analysis project Ga0184632, IMG submission 133153) | Groundwater sediment microbial communities from an aquifer in East River, Colorado, USA - PLM3-1_50_b1 | ecosystem: Environmental > Terrestrial > Soil > Riparian zone | place: USA: East River... | reverse complement strand
TGCTGGAGCGCGAGGGCTATCTCGAGCGCGGCGAAGGCCAGAGCCGGGCGATCCGCCTGACCCCGACCGCCGCGATCCGGCTCGGCCTCTCGAGCGAGCTCGTCCCACAGGCGACGACCGCGGACTCCAGGGTCCTCCCCATCATCGGTGAGATCGCCGCCGGCGGACCTATCGAGGCGTATCAGGACGCGTCCGAAACGCTCGCGGTCCCGGACATGCTGGCCCCGAGCGGCGACGCCTACGTGTTGCGTGTCCGCGGCGACTCGATGATCGAGGCGCACATCACGGACGGCGACTTCGTGCTGATCCGGCCGCAATCCACGGCGCGGAACGGCGACATCGTCGTCGCCCAAGTGGAGGAGAACGCCGTTACGCTCAAGCGGTTCTTCAAGGAGAAGGACAAGATCCGCCTCCAGCCAGCAAACCAGGATTACCCGCCCCAGTTCTACGACGACGTCAGAATTCAGGGCAAACTCATCGGCGTCATCCGAAAGCTCGACTAGCGGCAGCCTGGAACGTCCGGGGCCAGCGTTGGCGCCTTGCGCGCGCTCGCTCACGCACATTCAGTGCGCTCGCTCATGTGCTCGATGCCGCCTTGGCCGCGGACGCCCAGGCTGCCGATTCTCAGTTCACTACCCGGCGCCCGGTTCTTGGTTTTGAGGTCTTTCCACCGGGTTCCCACAGTCCGCTAACGGGGCGCCGGTAAGTGGTGGATTAGGTTCGGGGATAAGGCTCTATCGCCGGCGGAGCAGGTCGGCGACAGTCGTGCCTTCATAGCAGCCAAGCAATCTCGGGGACCGATGATCGACCGCCTGCCGCCCCAAAGTCTCGAGGCGGAGCAATCCGTGCTCGGCGCCATCCTGATCGACCGTGATGCGGTCATCGAGGTGGCCGAGTTCCTCCGCCCGGAAGACTTCTATCGCCAGGCCAACGGGCGCATCTACGCCGCGATCCTCGACCTCTTCGAGCGCCGCGAGCCGATCGACATCGTCACGGTGGCCGAGGCCCTCGAGCGGCGCGAGGACCTCGAGGCGATCGGCGGCCGCGCCTACCTATCCAGCCTCAGCAACGAGACACCGACCGCCGTCCACGCCGCGCAATACGCTCGGATCGTCGAGCGCAAGGCCGTCCTGCGGAACCTCATCGGAGCCGCCGGTCGGATCGCCGGCATCGGCTACGAGGATCCGGCCGAGATCCAGGAGGCCATCGATCGCGCCGAGGCCGAGCTGTTCGCCGTCAGCCAGAAGCGGATCGATGCCGGGTTCAGCCCGCTCAAGGCGCTGCTTCACGATGCCTACGACCGGCTCGACTACCTCCACGCCCACCGCGGCGAGATCTCCGGCGTCCGGACCGGCTTCACCGACCTCGATGCACTGACAACCGGCCTTCAGCCGAGTGACCTGATCGTGGTCGCGGCCCGGCCGTCGGTCGGCAAGACGAGCTTCGCCCTGAACATCGCCGAGCACGCCGCGGTCAAGGAGCGTAAGAGCGTTGGTGTGTTCAGCCTCGAGATGAGCAAGGAGCAGCTGGTCCTGCGCATGCTCTCGAGCGTCGCGAACATCGACTCACAACGCCTGCGCAGCGGCTTCCTCGAGGAGCTCGATTTCGCCCGGATCGCACCGGCGATGAACTCGTTGTCGGAAGCGCCGATGTACATCGACGACACGCCGACCATCTCGGCGATGGAGCTCCGGACCAAGGCGCGCCGGCTTCAGGCCGAGGCGGGGCTCGACCTGGTCGTGGTCGACTACCTCCAGCTGATGCAAGCGACGGCCAGTAGCAAGGACGCCAACCGCGTCCAGGAGGTCTCGGAGATCTCGCGCGGTCTCAAGGCGCTCGCGCGCGAGCTGAACGTGCCCGTCATCGCGCTGTCGCAGCTGTCACGTCAGCCGGAGATGCGCGAGTCGAGGGAGCCGCGGCTCTCCGACCTGCGCGAGTCCGGCGCGATCGAGCAGGACGCCGACCTCGTCATCTTCCTGTGGCGCGACAAGGACCGCGCCACCGACGATCAGGACGCCGATGGCGAGGTGATCAATCTGAAACTCGCCAAACACCGGAACGGGCCGACGGGCGAGATCCAGCTCTACTTCAAGAAGCGCCAGACCAGGTTCGTCTCCTACGCCGGCGAACGCTTCGCCGAGGTCAGCTAGGACGCTCCCGGGCCGCCCACAACTGCGTTGGCGTCTCCGGGCGCTCGCTCACGCACAAATCAAGTGCGCTCGCTCGCGTCCTCGACGCCGCCTTGCTGTGAACGACCCTGTCGCGTCCTGATCGCTAGCCCTTGTCGTCGGGGAGAAGCGGGCGGACGGAGAGCGTGTAGAGCTTGCCGTCCGAGCCGGTAAGGACCAGGTTCTGGAAACCGCCCTGGAAGTCCTGGACGTTCAGCTTCTCGATCTCGGCCTGGGTCATCGTGCGATGCGGGAACTGGAGGCCGTTCGGATCCGCGTCGGGCTTGAAGTCGGTGACAATGAGGTCCGGCCACGGCCACTGGCGCACGTCGGGAGCCTGGACGCCGGGCGCCTCGAACAGCACCACGCGATAGGCCGCAGGCTGATAGACGGCGGTCTCGAACGCGCCGCCCTGATCGAAGTCGGTCAGCCGTTGGGCGAGCTTCAGGAACGCCGCCCGAGCGGCGGCATCGGCGCCACCCTGGACGTCCATCCCGAGCGCGTAGACCGAGACCGTCTTCTCAACGCCGCCGGCGCTGATCGTGAAGATCGCCGTCGACGCATCGGCCACCATGTTGTTCTCGTAGTTGGGTCGAGCGACCGCAAGTCCGCCTTCGCCCAGCGCGAGGAGCAGGAGCTCCTGGATCTGCTCCTCGGTGAGCTTGGTCGTGCGCATCGGGTTCAAGATGCCGACCGACCCCTCGGCCGGCGGGAGCTGGAGCAGCGGGTTGCGGAAGATCACGTTCCCGTCGCCGTATAGCGTGAAATGCGGGGCCTGCGAGGTCAGGAACGCCGGCATCACGAACCCGCCTCCTTCCTCGTACCGGAGCAGCACATCGGTCGAGCCGGTCTTGTGGTCGACTGCTCCGGTCACCGGCGTCCCGGTCGGGGCGGGGCTGGGAGGCGTCGATGGAGAGCCTGACGGCGCCCCGGACGGGGCGGCGCTGGGAGCCCCGGCGGCGCTGCATGCGACGACAGCGAGGGCCAGGGCTGAGGTGAGAGCAACTGACGCCAGACGGCGTCGACGGTGGTTGGACATGGCCTGCCGGACGCGCGAAGACCCGACCAGGTTCCGACGGAGAGGACGCAACGATTTCACTCGAACACCTCGTACCGAGCCACGAGACTCGTGCCGACCCCCTCCGTTCTGCACGTAACCCGCTCAAAGAGCCCTTGACTGTGCGCGTATCTTCTCCGCTATGAGTCCCGGGCACGGCCCGGACGAACCGGGCGCGCGCCCAGCAGTCCCCCTTGCGCGACCGACCATCGTTCGGGCATCGAAGGCCCGGTGGTTTGGCGTCGCCGCGTCCGAGCGAGGAGGGTCTGGGAGGGTGTACCAGGACCGTAATCTGACCTGTCGAGACTGTGCGGAGGAGTTCACCTTCTCGGCAGGCGAACAGGCCTTCTACGCCAGCAAGAGTCTGGTCAACGATCCGCAGCGATGCCCGTCATGTCGCGCTGCGGCCAAGCGGGCGCGGAACAACGAAGGGCCGCGCGAGTTCCATGCAGCGATCTGCGGCGCCTGTGGGGGTCAGGCCGTCGTACCGTTCGCGCCGCGGAACGATCGACCGGTGTACTGCAGCTCGTGTTTCGACAAGGTGCGGGCAGGAACGCTGGAGACGCCCACACACGCGTAGCAGTCGCAGAGCGCGACAACGACGAGGCCGATCCGGAGACGGGTCGGCTTCGTGGCAAGATGGCCCGGCCGTTCGGACCGACCCAATCGCTTGAGGTGCACCCATGGGCGTGATCATCATCCGGGAGATGGTCGGGACGAGCCCCCGGTCGTGGAGCGACGCCGCTCGTCAAGCAGTCGCCACGGCCTCGAAGACGGTCCGCAACATCCAGACGGTGGAGGTCGTGAAATCGACCGCAGTTGTCGACGACGGGGAAATCGTCGAATACCGCGTCGAGATCAAGATCGGCTTCGAATACGAGGGCTGACGACGGGATTGGTCCCCGACGCCTAATGAGGTGGACTGCCCGCAGCTAATCGCCGGTTGAGCGCTTCGCGCCACCATGACGCGCATGCCCGACCGCCCCCGCTCGCGCTCCGTTGACACCCAGCGCGAGACGTCGATACCGTTCGCGCGGACCGGAACGATGCCGTCGCTCCGACCGGCCGGGAAGCCAGTCCCGATCCCCGTCGGGCCGGGTCGACAGGCCGTGCCGATGCCGTCCAGGAGTGCCCCCCTGAGCGACGAGACCAGCGGCTACCCGATCCAGCTGGCCAAGGTCCAGCGTCCGGCGCTGCGCGACGAGACGCTCGCCCGACCGCGCCTGCTCGACTGGTTGCGCACGAAGACCCTCGGGCGCGTGGTCCTGATCCTGGCGGATGCCGGCTACGGCAAGACAACGCTCCTCGCCGATTTCTCGCGGCGGACCAGAACGCGGACGCTGTGGTATCGACTCGATCACGACGACCGCGACTGGGTGACGCTCATGCACCACCTCGTCGCCGCCGGGCGCGAGCACGACCCGAGCTTCGCGCCCGAGACAGCTGGGTTGCTCGCGGAGGGGGCGGTCGGAGGCCCGACGCGCGAGGCAGTGCTCGACGCCTTCACTCGGGAACTACCGTCGATCTCGGTCGGGGGCGCGGTCCTGATACTCGACGACTTCCACCTGGTCGACGACGCCCAGGATGCTCGCTACATCGCTCGTGAGCTCGTCGCACGGGCGCCGGAGCGGGTATCGATCGTCTTCGCAAGTCGACGGCCGCCGGCGGTGCCGCTCTCGAGACTGCGGGCAGTCGGCGAGGTCGCCGACCTCGGGACGGACGACCTGCGCTTCGACGCCTCCGAGACCGCCCAGCTCTTCACCGAGACCTACGGTCGCCGGATGGATGCCGACGTCCTCGAGGACCTCGCGGTTCGAACGGAGGGCTGGATCGCGTCATTGCAACTCGTCCAGGCGGCGCTCCGAGACCGGTCGCCGGCAGAGATCAGGCGGTTCGTCCGCGGGCTCACCGGCGCCGACCACGAGCTCTACGACTATCTCGCCGAGGAGGTCGTCGGCGATCTGCCCGACGAGCTGCAGCGCTTCCTCATGGAGACCTCGATCCTGCAAGTCGTCACACCAGAGCTGGCCGAGGTCGTATCTGGTCGAGATGCCGCGGATGTCGGGCGGCTGACGGCGGCCGCCGAGCGGCTGACGCTGCTGAGCCGCCTATCGGGCGGTCCGCGGACGCACCAGCGGTATCACCCGCTGGTCCGCGAGTTCCTCGAGGCTCGATTCCGGTCGATTGACGGGCCCGAAGTGGTAGCCGCGCTCCATCGACGAACGGCGGCGGCTGCCGCGCCTTCCGACTGGCGGGTTGGGGCACACCACTACCGCGAGGCCGGCGATACAGAGGCGATGCTCGGAGTCGTCGCGAGCGCGATCCCGACGATCATGGGCAACGGCCAGTACGCCCTGGCTGAGGGGTTCATCGGGCCGATCTCCGCGGAGCAACGACCATCAGGCTTCGACCTGATCATGAGCCGGGTCGACATGCAACAGGGCGACTACGAGGCAGCCATCGCCGCAAGCCAGGCGGTGCTCGACTCAGGCGTCACAGACCCCATTCAGCGCGATCACGCCCTCCTGAACTTGGTGACGCTTCACCTCAACTTTGGGAGCGGCGAGCAAGCCTTGGCGTTGGCTCTACAACTCGAAAAGGTCACGTCGGATCCAAACTTGAAGTCGATCGCCGACGTGACCGTCTCGTTGCTGCAGGCCCAAAGCGAAGGTGATCTCGATGCGGTCAATCGTCGCCTCCGAGCTATGGCGCAGTCGCAGAGGCATTCGAGCTCGCATCACTTTGGCGTCACCCTGCTGAACCTTGCGTTGATCTCGCTCGTTCAAGACCGAATTCATGACGCGTCGCGGGAAGTCGTCGAGGCGATCGAGGCCTTGGAGTCGACGACCGGAGCGGTCGAGCGATCCGCATCGACGGTTCTACATGCGTCCATCCTTCTTCGATTGGGGAAGATGGAACAGGCGCGGGACTTGGTAGGGATGCTTAGTACAAGCGGCGCGGGCTTCATCCCAAACGAGTCGTTCGCGGAGGCCGCAGACGCCTTCGACAGTTATGGCCCCTCAGTCACGGCGCGATCCCTACTCGACTTGATTGGCGACACATCGACTCAAACGGTCGCCGATCGAAGGGCTCTCTCCTTGACACGCGCTCGAATGGCAATCCGTCGGCGCGACTTGGCTCGCGCAGGTGAGGAGCTAGGCGGCTTTCCGCGCGGCCTCTCCACTGTGGTCGGCGAGAGTTCCGCCCTTGCCATGACTGAAGCTCATCTGAGCCTCTTAAAGGGAGAGGCCGCGGCAGCCGAGCGACTGCATAGGGCAACTGAGATTGCCGCGGCAACTGGAGCGATCGGTTGGCGTCGGGTGGGCGAACTGCTATCTGCCATACCCGCTGAAGCCGACGAACTCAGCCGGCAGATCTTGGTGATCGGTGGTGTTGCGTCATGGCATTTGACTTACCTCGCGGAGGACTTGATTCCGAGGTTAGTCGACCTATCCCCTGACGCAGCCGACCGCGTGCAAGCGGCGGCGAGGCTACATCCGGATCGGTGGCGATCTGCGCTTCGGCAGGTCATGGACTCAGGGGAGCGCGACACCAACTTGGCTGCGGGACGCCTGTTGGAAAGCATTGGCGAGAAGGTTGACATCCCCCGCCTTCGACAGTTGGCCCGATCCTCCAAGAGGCGCTACGAGGCTGCCGACCTTGGTCGAGCTTTGTCCAGAAGGTTGGCGGATCGAGTCCGCGTCGAGGACCAAGGCCGCATCGCCGTAGTGATTGGCGATCGCGTCGTGTCGGGCTCTACGATCCGTCGCAAAGTCCTCGCGATGCTTTGCTACCTAATCACGCGGCCCGAAATGTCGGCGACCCGTGACCAGGTGCTAGACGCGCTGTGGCCAGAGCTGGATCCGGAGATAGCCGTCAACTCACTCAATCAGACGATCTATTTCCTGCGTCGGGTGTTCGAAGAGAGCTACTCGGATGACCTCTCACCCGGCTACGTGCATCACGACTCGGACCTCGTGTGGCTCGACGGCGAACTCGTCTCAAGTCGGAGTATCGACTGCCGCAATCTCATCCGGGAGTTGCCGAGTCAGCCGAGTCCAGATGAAGTCGATCAGCTGACGAGGACCTACCAAGGACGCTTTGCCCTCGATTTCGAGTATGAAGAGTGGGCGGCCGCCTACCGCGACCCATTGCATGCCGCGTACCTGGAAGTCGTGGAGCGTTCGGTCTTAGATGACTTCAGGACGGGACACCATGATCGCGGGATAACGATCGCCCGCCGCGCCCTCGAGGTCGACCCATCTGCGGAGCAGGTCGAAGTCTGCCTCTTGCGCCTCTACAGGGTGACCGGGGCTCATTCAGCCGCGGCCGAGCAGTACGCTCACTACGCCGCCGTTATGCGAGATGAGCTCGGGGTCGAACCGCCACCTTTAGAGGCGCTGTAGTAGGGATAGGTAAGGTGCCGTATTGACCGGTCAACATGGCCATCCCTAAAGTCCGGCCACTTGCTAGTACCCCAGTACTAGGAAGACACGTCAAGACTCGGACGCGGCGATGCCTCACCTGAAATGGGCACTTAGGGTGAAGGCGGAGCGAGTAGTGCAACCGACCGACTGTTAGTCAGGTCGGTTTTCGTGTTCTACCGGAACGCGAGGGCCGCGAAGGAGGAACGAACGTGGCACCCGAGTCCGCAAAGGCTTGGTAGTAGGGCCTCAGCAATGAAGGTCCGAGTTCTGCGCATCGCCATGACTCTCGCGAGCGTGGCGATGATCGCTCTCGCCGGAGGGGCATCACTTAGGGGTTTCTAGTACTGATGGCCCATCTCCTCATTCTTGGTCGAGGCCGTAGAGTGAGGTTGGTGGCTCGTCAGGTGGGAAATGCCTAGGTCCCTCAAGCTTTACGTTGCAACTGTCGTGGTCGTTGGCGCCGTCGCGCTGGTGGCCGCGACATTTCTGTTTCCACCAAGAGCTGCGATTGCGATATCCATCGGTGGTGGCGGGCCACCGGCGCCATTCGAGTATGCCCTTGGAATCGCTTACTGGATCGTCTTGACCCTAATTGGGTCGGCGTTCCCAGTACAGCTCCCTCGCGGCACCCAGCAGGCCGTCGCGATCGCGCCGATCATGGGAGCCCTCTTCCTCGGTGGTCCAGGCGTGGCCGCCTGGGTGGCAGCCATTGGAACCACCGAGCTGCGCGAGGTTCGAGGTCGCGTCCCTTGGTACGGCACCTTGGCCAACCACGCGGCGCTTGTTCTTCCCGCAGTCCTCGCTGGAGTCCTGCGAGAGCTGATGCGCCCTCTAGGTCAGGGTGCCGCCTTGGATTTCGCGTCGGCCATGGCGGCGGCCTTGGTGTTCATCTTCGCCAACCTGACTCTGGTTTCGCTCGCGCTAGGCCTTCGAACAGGGCAATCGCCCAGAGACATCCTGCTGGGAGATATCCGCGGGATCCTCGGCAGCGTGGTCGCACTCGCGCCGCTGTCCTGGCTCATGACCATGGTGTACGCAGTCCAGTGGTGGGCGACCGCGCTCTTTGCCGTTCCGCTCTACTCGACCCGGCTCGCGTATCAGCGCTTCATCGAGATGCGCGAGATGTTCACGCAGACCATCGGCGCACTGGCCGAGGCCGTCGACAAGCGTGACCCGTTCACCGCGAAACACAGCCATCGAGTCAAGGAGATCGCGGTCGATATCGGACGCGTCATGCACGTTGGCGACGCCGAGCTGGAAGCGCTCGAGTGGGGCGGGCTCCTCCACGACGTCGGCAAGATCGGCGTTCCGGACCGCGTCCTGCTCAAGCAGGAGCGGCTCAACAAGGACGAGCGGATGATCATGAATGCGCACCCGGTCCTTGGCGCCCAGATCATCGCGCCGGTCACGAAGCTCGCCCCGGAGCTCCCGATCATCCGCCACCATCACGAGTGGTACAACGGCTCGGGCTATCCCGATCGACTCATCGGCGACGAGATCCCGAAGCTGGCTCGTGTTCTTCATGTCGCCGACGCGTTCGAGGCGATGACCGCGGCCCGCCCCTATCGGATGACGCCGCTCACCGCGGAGCAGGCGCTCGCCGAGTTGCGCAAGTTCGCGGGCATCCAGTTCGATCCCGTCGTGGTCGACGCCTTCGTCAAGACCCACCACGTCGAAGGCGTATTGGATCCCGGTCGCACCGTCCAGCCGCGACCCATCCCGCTCCTCGGCCAGGCGGCCGCCACGCGCCTCGCTGAACCGCCCGCGGCCGGCTCGATGCCGGCATCGTCCCAGGCGCCCGAGCAGGCCTGACGAAGCGCGAGTCCGCTCCAGCATCATGACGCGATGCTGATCGGCGGGATCCTTCTCGGCCTCCTGCTCGGGCTGCTGTCCGGCGGGCGGCTCCAGAACCTCGCCGTCATCCAGCTGCGCTGGACCTGGCTCCTGCTCGCGGCGCTGATCCTGAGGTTCGCCACCGAGGCGGGCCTCAACGCCCATGTGGGCATCGTCGAGATGTTCCGGCTGCCGCTGCTTGCGGGTGCGTTCGGCCTGCTGCTCGCGGCGCTCTGGGTCAATCGAAGCTACCCGGGTCTCAGCCTCGCGTTCCTCGGCATCCTCTCCAACGCGATCGTGATCGTCGCGAACGGCGGCTACATGCCGATCTGGGACGTGAGCCTGGCCGCGGCCGGCATGACCCTGGCGGACGTCAATCGCGCATTCCACGAGGTCGTTTCGGTCGGCACGGCCGACTTCCTCGGCCGGGCGCTGATCCTCGGCGACGTCATCCCGCTCCCGATCCCGTTCGAGCCACTCCGGAACGTCTCGTCGCTCGGCGACGTGTTCCTGAGCCTGGGCCTCGCGTTCTTCCTCTTCGCCGGCGTCGTCCGGGTGCCCACGTCGGTGGAGGAGTCGGCGGACGCAGCGCTTCGTGCCCGACTCGCCGCAGCCGGCGGAACCGGCCTGACCCCGGCATTGCAAGGGCAGGCGACGCTCCAACGACCGCTCGTCCTGGGTACGGGTCGGGCGCGGCTGGCGGCTCCAGCAACCGGGTCGATCGCCGCAGCGTCGGCCGCCGCAGCCCAGACCGGCCCGCCGATCGCGATCCCGCTCCCACACCTCCCGCCCGACGTGCTCGGACGCGTCCGACGTCACCCATACGTGCGGCTCGCCCTCAACGGGTCCTTCAGCGCGCTCTGGTCGGGGCAGCTGGTCTCGCTATTCGGCGACCGCGTCCACCAGATGGCCCTGGCGGCCACCGTCTACACGTTCACCGGCTCTGCCCTTGCGACGGCCCTCGTGTTCGTCGCGGCGACGCTGCCCAACCTGTTTTTCAGCCCGATCGCCGGGGCGCTCGTGGATCGCTGGGACCATCGCGAGGTCCTCGTCGTCAGCGACATCCTGCGCGCGGCGACGGTCCTCCTCATCCCGATCGCAGCGACCGTCAACATCGTGCTGGTCTACCCGCTGGTCTTCGTTGTCACGACGATCTCGATCTTCTTCCGTCCGGCACGGGTCGCGATCCTGCCGCGCATCGTCCGCGAGGATGAACTGCTGACCGGCAACTCGGCGTTGTGGGTCGGCGAGACCATCGTCGACGTTATTGGCTTCCCACTCGCCGGACTCTTCGTCGCGCTCCTGGCGAACAACCTGGCCGTCGCCTTCTGGCTCGACTCGGCGACGTACCTCGGCTCCGCCCTGCTACTCAGCACGATCGCCGCGCGCCCGATGCCGGCGCCCGAGTTGAGCCAGGCCGCGGCAGACGCCGACCTGCCGACCGGCTTCCGAGCCGAGCTCGCCGCCGGCTGGCGGTTCCTGCGCAGCGACCCGGTCCTCCTGGCCAACACGGTCCAGGCGACCGTCGCCCAGTTGACCGTCGGCGTGCTCATCGGGCTCACCGCGGTCTTCTCGGAACAGGTCTTCGGCCGCCAGGGCTTCGACTGGAGAGCGGTCTACGGCTTCATCGAGGGCAGCCAGGGCGCCGGCAACCTCATCGGTGGCTTCGTCATCGGCCTGATCGGGATGCGGCTCGCGAAGGGGCGCATGATCATCGCGGGCTACACGTTCCTCGGGTTGTTCACGACGCTGATGGCCCTGTCCGGGAACCTAGGGGTCGTGCTCGCGATCGCCTTCGGCATCGGTATCGCGAACATGGTGTTCATCATCCCGAGCCAGACCCTCTTCCAGGAGCGGACGCCGCCGAACCTCATCGGGCGCGTCGTGGGCTTCCGGTTCTCGCTGGTATTCGGTGCGATGACCCTCTCGATCGGCTTCGGGGGCATCCTTGCCGAATTCCTCGGGGTCACGACGGTCATCGCCGGTGTCGGGATCGTGACGATGATCGCCGGCCTCGCGGGCTGGTTCGTGCCCGCGGTCCGCGACGCCTGATTGGGTACACTGGCGCCCGCCGCGCGGCCACGACCAACGACGCGCCGCAAGCCCGGGAGTGATGACAGGCAGTGACCGAGCCACGTGACGGCGCGCCCGACGACCTCGAGCGAGAGCCCGCCGACGACGAAGTCGCCGAGGAGATCGACGAGGGAGCGCCAGACGAGATCGACGACGAATCGATAGAAGACGACCTCGTCGACGAGACCGAAGCCGATGTCGACGCCGAGGTCGATGACTACGACGCCGCCATTCGCGAGGTCGCCGGGGAGGAGCCGGCCGTCGTACCACCGCCGGTCGGCAGGCCTGCCGACCGGGGACCTCGCCGTCGAACCCCGGCGCCAGCGCAACGAGCGCCGTCGCCATCCGAGGTTGCCGTCCACGTCCGCGAGGACTGGTCGAAGGCATTCGTGATCATCACGGCGGCGGTCTTCATCCTGATCCTGCTCAACGGGCTGGTCCTGGGCCGCGGCGGGTTGCTGACGCCGATCGCCACGCCGACGCCGACACCGAGCGAAGCGCCATCCGAGAGCCCAGGCGCTTCGCCGTCCGGATCGGCCGCACCGTCGGGGTCTGCCGCACCGTCGGTGTCTGCGGCGCCAAGCCCGTCGCCCACCGCCTCACCGTCGACATCGGCCTCGCCGTCCGCCGCCGCGTCCGCCTCGCCAAGTTAGCCAGGTTCCGGGCTCGCAACCGGGACTAATCTGCGCGCATGGGCGCTGACGACGAACGGCGGCGCATGGTCGAGCGCCAATTGCGCGCCCGCGGGATCCACGACGAGGGCGTACTCGAGGCGATGGGGTCGATCCCGCGCGAGCGTTTCGTCGACCGAGACATGCGTGACCGCGCGTACGCCGACGAGGCGGTCCCGATCGATGCAGGCCAGACCATCAGCCAGCCCTGGGTGGTCGCCCGGATGACCGAGCTGCTCGCCGTCCGACCGAACGACCGGATCCTCGAGCTCGGCACCGGCTCCGGGTACCAGGCGGCGATCCTCGCGCAGCTCGGCGCGAACGTCACGAGCCTGGAGCGCCATCCCGTGCTCGCCGCGAAGGCGCGCAACCGGATCGATGAGCTCGCCCTCCCGGGGACCGTGCGCATCCGAACCGCGGACGGCAGCCTCGGTGATCCCTCCGGGGCGCCCTGGGACGGCATCATCGTGACGGCCGCGGCGCCGTCGATCCCGACCGAGCTCCGCGAGCAGCTCGCCGACGGCGGGCGCCTCGTGATCCCGGTCGGCCCGCGCGATCACCAGATCCTGACCCTGGTCGTGCGGCGTGGCGACGAGTGGCACGACTCTCCGCAGGGCGCCGTCGTCTTCGTCCCGCTGGTCGGGCCAGGCGGCTTCCCGGACGAGATGCGTCGCTTCCCCGAGGATCCGGGCGGCTGGTACTGAAGCGCCCGAGCGGCCGGGCCCGCTCGGTATACTCGGCCGGCCATGACCCACGTCTTCGTCGCGCCGCATCCGGACGACGTCGCCCTTTCCTGCGGCGGCCTGATCGCGAGCCTGCGCGAGCTCGGCCAGAACGTGGCGATCATCACAGTCTTCTCGGGCAACGGCTCGAATGACGGACTGACGCCGTACCAGCGCGAGGCGCTGGGCTTCGGATCGAAGACGCTGTGGCCGTCGAGTGAGGCGTTCAACCGGAGTGCGATCCTCCCGGACGTCCCGCTGAGTCCGGCCTGGGCCGCCGACGACGGCGGGCTCGAGGCCACGCAGGCTGACGCCGACGCCGCCGCCAAGCGGTTCTGGCAGCGATCCTCCTGGTATCGGCGGGCGAGCATCCGCAACGAGTCGCTCGCGGGACAGCCGGTCATCGACGAGCTGCCGACCCAGGGCGCGGTGTTGACCGAGGAGGTCGTCGAGGCGGCGAGCGCCGGGGACCTGATCGCGCGCCGTCGCATCGAGGACGAGC
>Ga0184632_10000700_pt1 | contig 13458 bp, 14 predicted proteins | sample PLM31_50_b1_FD_133153 | JGI IMG/M metagenome (GOLD analysis project Ga0184632, IMG submission 133153) | Groundwater sediment microbial communities from an aquifer in East River, Colorado, USA - PLM3-1_50_b1 | ecosystem: Environmental > Terrestrial > Soil > Riparian zone | place: USA: East... | reverse complement strand
GCGTGCGAATCGGTGCCGACGAAACCGTGCCCGGGAAAGTGCTTGCCAACGGCGGCCATGCCGCCGTCGCTCAACCCCCGGCAAAGCGCGGCCGCAAGATGCGCCACGGCATTCGGATTGCGGTGCAAGGCGCGGTCACCGATCACCGCGCTGTGGCCGTAATCGAGGTCCAGGACCGGAGTGAAACTGAAATCGATGCCATGAGCACCGAGCTCCACCGCGATGCGCGAGCCGATGCGCTCGGCCTCGGTGGCAGCCGCTGCCGCGTTGCGGTCCCACTGCGCTCCCAGCGTGCGCATCGCTGGGAGCGCCGCAAAGCCGTTGCGAAAGCGCTGCACGCGTCCGCCTTCGTGATCGACCGCGATGAGCGGCGGCGGATCGCGCAACGCACGGATCGCGCCGGTCAACGCCTTGAGCGGGTCCGGCGCGGCGTAATTGCGCGCGAACAGAATGATGCCGCCCACCAGCGGATGGGCGATGCGCTCGCGCTCCGCGGGGGTCAGCTCGAGGCCGGCAACGTCGAGCATCACCGGTCCGCGGGGTAGCGCCGGATTCATCCGGCTGCCTCCCGGATCAGCGCCTTCATCTGCCGCACGGCTTCGCGCAGGCCCACGAAGACGGCGCGGCTCACGATGGCGTGGCCGATGTGCAGCTCGCGCACGCCAGGCAGCGCCGCAATCGGCTGAACGTTGAAGTAGTTGAGTGCATGGCCGGCGTTGAAACGCATGCCCAGGTCAAGAACTGCGGCACCCGCAGTGCGGATTCGGGCGAGCTCATCGACGACGGCGGAGCTCTGCGGGTCGCGGCCCTTGGCGTGAAATGCATGCGCGTACGGTCCGGTGTGGATTTCGCATACCTTGGCGCCAATCCGTGCCGCAGCCTCGACCTGTCGCGTTTCCGCGTCGATGAACACGCTGGTAACGATGCCGGCAGCGGCCAGCGTTGCGACGACGCCTTTGAGTCGCCCCTCCTGGCCCGCGACGTCGAGGCCGCCTTCGGTGGTCACTTCCTCCCGGCCCTCGGGAACAAGCATCGCCATCTCGGGTTTCAGGGCGCGTGCGATGCCCACCATTTCATCGGTGGCCGCCATTTCGAGGTTGAGCTTGATATGCACGAGCTCGCGCAGGCGCCGCACGTCCTGATCCTGGATATGGCGCCGGTCCTCGCGCAAATGCACCGTAATTCCGTCGGCGCCGCCCAAGTGCGCCTCGACCGCCGCCCACACGGGGTCGGGCTCGTACGTGCGGCGCGCCTGGCGCAGGGTCGCGACGTGGTCGATATTGACGCCTAGCTCAATCATCGGTGCCGTTGTCTCCGGTTTCTTCCATGGCCTGCAGATCGCGCACGACCCGGCGGCTCACGATCGTGCGCTGCTCCAGATAGTGGTCCAGCACTTCGCGCATGAGCCGCTTGGCTTCCGCAGCCGTCTCCGGCGCACTGAACTCCTGCTGCGCGAGCGCGAGGAGCGTCGCGCCGCGCACCTGCGGATACCGCTGCCCCGGTTCCGCAATCCTCAGGCGCGGACCACGATCGAACGCGTAATAGTACCGCTGCGCAGGATCGACCGGCCGTCCCGTATCCGCCTCGTGCGTGAGCGGCAGCGCGTAGCCGAGCTCGGCGAGTAACCTCAACTCGAAGCGTCGCAGCGCCGGAGCCTGTTCGGCGCCGCGGGCAAGCTCGACCAGCGCCGCTTCGTAATCGCGAAATAACTGCGGGTGCGGATCCTCGCGCGGGAGGAGCTTGAGCAAGAGCTCATTCAAATAGAAGCCGCACAAGAGAGCTGAGCCAACGACCAGTGGCAAGCCGCCGCGCCAGTCGGCCTTGACAAGGGTCTTGAGCTCGCCCGTCCCCGACCACGACAACCCGAGCGGCTGAAAAGCCTGGAGCACAACGCGCAGCTCGGATCGCGGGCGGCGCGCACCGCGCGCCACCAGCGCCACGCGCCCGTGCGCCGCCGTCAGCGCTTCGACGATGACGCTCGTCTCGCGGTAGGGATATGTGTGCAGGACGAACGCCGACTGGTCGTCGCGCCGTTCGCGTGGCTGTCTCATCGGTCGAGCGATCTCAAGAGCGGTCTATTAGCGAAGCTTAGTAGCCGAGCCGGGTCAGCATGCGCTCGTCGTCGGCCCAGCCGGATTTCACCCGCACCCAGACCTCCAGAAATACCTTGCCGCCGAACATGCGTTCCATATCGCGCCGTGCCGCGCTCGCGATCGCCTTCATGCGTGCTCCGGCCTCGCCCAGCAGGATCGCGCGCTGGCTCGCCTTCTCCACGAAGACGGTGGCGTGAATGCGGCGCAGATTGGCTTCGTGCGCAAAGGTGTCGATCGCCACCGCCGCGGCATATGGAACTTCGTCGCCCAGCAGCCGGAAAATCTTTTCCCGCAGGTACTCCGCCGCGAGAAAGCGTTCGTCGCGGTCGGTGAGATCGTCCGCCGGATAAAGCGCCGGCCCGGGAGGCAGCCGGCCGGCGATCTCGGCGGTGAGCGCGTCGAGCTGCCATTCTTTCTCCGCGCTGATCGGAACGATCGCCGCGAAGTCGCGCGCCGCGCCGATCGTCGCGAGCAGCGGCAGCAGGCGCGTCTTGTCTGGAAGCCGGTCGACCTTGTTCACCGCCACGATCACAGGGACGCCGTCCGGCAGCAATGCGAGCACGTCGCGATCGGCCTCGGTGAGCCTTGCCGCGTCGATCACGACGACGATGACGTCGACGTCGGCGAGGCTGTCGCGAACGGTGCGGTTCATGCGCTCGTTCAGGCGCGATCGGTAGTGGGCCTGAAAGCCGGGCGTGTCGACGAAAATAAATTGCGCCGCAGCCGTCGTCAGGATGCCGCGAATGCGATGGCGCGTCGTCTGCGGTCGCTTCGACGTGATGGAGATCCTGGCGCCGACCAGCGCGTTGACCAGCGTCGACTTGCCGACGCTCGGACGGCCAACGATGGCGACCTGACCGCAGCGGAACGCGCTCGTGGCCCCGCCCTCAGGAGCGCCTAAGACCATGAAGCGCGTGATGCGCTGGCACGATTTGGGCTCAAGCGCGCGAAGCAAGCCACGCCGCTTGGTAGGCCCCAAGCAAGTGGCTTGCGACAAAGCGGGTGGGCCCAAATCGCGGCCAGCCCTTCGGGTTGCTGCCAAAACCGCCGCTGGCTTTGTTGCCGGGCTTGCGCATAGGCGCCACTATGCGCTGCGCCCTGCGTCGCGCCAGCGGCGGTTTGTGGCTAGCAACGCACACGTGCTTCACGGTCTTAGGCGCTCCCAGAGCGCGTCGCTTGCTCATACGCCTGCGCCGCCGCGGCCTGCTCCGCGGCCCGCCGGCTCGCACCCGTTCCGGTCGCCGCGATGTCCAGCGCCGCGATGCGGCATGCGACCTCGAACGTCTGCAGATGCGCCTCGCCGCGGATCTCGACGATCGCGTATTCCGGCACGGGCAGCCGCCGCCCCTGCAACCATTCCTGCAACCGCGTCTTGGGATCCTTGGCGATCTCTGTGTCGGCGCCCGCGATGTCGTCAGCGTAGATGCGCTCGATAGCGGTATGGGCCGCCGCGTAGCCGGCGTCGAGAAAAATCGCACCGAGCACGGCCTCGAGCGCATCGGCGAGGATCGATGGCCGCGCGGCGCCGCCGCTCTTCGCCTCGCCCTCGCCCAGGCGGATTGTCGCGCCGAGCTCGAGCGCCGCGGCGTGCCGATGCAGCGTATCGCGATTGACCAGCCCCGCGCGCATCCGCGACAGATCACCCTCGGGCATTTGCGGAAAACGCTCGTAGAGCATCAACGCGATCGCGCAATTGAGCACGCCATCACCGATGAACTCGAGCCGTTCGTTGTGTTCGGCCGCGAAGCTGCGATGCGTAAGCGCCTGGTGCAGCAGCTCCGGACGGCGAAAGACGTGACCGAGCGCCGCGGCGCGTGCGTCCGAGGGCATCAGGGGACCGGTTCCTTGCTCCTACTTGCTCGCCGAAGCCTGGAAGTCGAGCAGGATGCTCGCGTTGCCGACGAGCGGCAGCGTCTTGCTCCAGGTGGCGGTCGCGACGAGCATGTTGCCCTGCTTGCTGAGCTCGACGTCGGAACCGCGGACCGAGTCGATGTAGTCAGCGCTGGCTTTGAGGTCAAAATCCTTGCGGAACTCCGCCAGCGTCACGCCATCGCGGGCGTTGAGGAGCGTCTGTTTCAGCGTTTTCTCCACTGAAAAATATTCGATGTACGACGGCAGCACGCGAAAACCGATCATAGCGACGCTCAGCACGACCGCGGCAACGAAAATGAAGCCGATGATCGTGAGGCCCGACTGTCCCGTCCGAGTACGCATGGTTTCTCCCCGTCAGCGGATGCCGCTGCCGACCCGTTTGAATGCAAGGCTGCTGATGTCGTCCCAGTTGAACCAGATGAAGAATGCCTTGCCGCGGATGTGATCGTCGGGCACGAACCCCCAGTAGCGGCTGTCGTCGCTGTTGTCGCGGTTGTCGCCCATCATCAGATAGTTCCCCGAAGGGACCTTGCAGCTGAACCCGCGGTCATTGTAAACGCAGTCTTCCTTGCCTGGAAACGACCTTACGTTCAACGGATACACGGGCTGCGCCGCCGGGTTCACCGCGATGGCGTACTCGTGGTCGCCCGAACGCTCGCTCAGCCGTTCGGTCATCACATAGGTCAGGCCTTCGAGGTAGCCGTACGTTCCGTCCCGAGTTTGTGGCAACGACACACCGTTGACCGTCAGTTTCTTATCCAGATAGACGACCTGATCGCCGGGGAGGCCGATGACGCGCTTGATGAAGTCCTGCGACGGGTTGACCGGATAGCGGAACACGACCACGTCCCCGCGCCGCGGGTCACTGGTCGGGATGATCTTCTTCTCGATGATCGGCAGGCGAATGCCGTAGGCGAACTTGTTGACCAGGATGAAGTCGCCCACCTCGAGCGTGGGCCGCATCGACGAGCTGGGAATCTTGAACGGTTCCGCGACGAAGGATCGCAGCAGGAACACGATCAGCAGCACCGGGAAGAAGCTCTTCGGATATTCGATCCACCACGGTTCGGGCGCATCGCGGCGGCGCCGTTTGGCAAGGAACCATCGGTCGACGAGGGCGATGGCGCCGGTCACGACGGTGAGGACGAACAGGATGAGGGCGAAGTTCATCAGATCGGCGGCTGGCCAGCGGCGACAGCCCTCATTTCTCGCCGATCTGCAGGATCGCGAGGAAAGCTTCCTGCGGGATCTCGACGCTGCCGACGGCCTTCATGCGCTTCTTGCCGGCCTTCTGCTTCTCGAGCAGCTTGCGCTTGCGCGTGACGTCGCCGCCGTAACACTTGGCCAGCACGTTCTTCCGCAACGCCTTGACGCTCTCCCGGGCGATGATCTGGGCGCCGATCGCCGCCTGGATCGCGACGTCGAACATCTGCCGCGGAATGAGCTTGCGCATCTTGGCGACGACTTCGCGGCCGCGATACTGCGCATGCGCCCGGTGGACCATCACCGACAGGGCGTCGATGCGCTCGCCGTTGATCAGGATGTCGAGCTTGACCACGTCGGTGCCGCGGTACTCCTTGAATTCGTAATCGAGCGAGGCATAGCCGCGGGACACGGACTTCAGCCGGTCGAAAAAGTCCATGACAACCTCGGCCAGCGGCATCTCGTAGACCAGCATGACCTGGCGGCCGACGTACTGCATGTTTTTCTGCACGCCACGCTTTTCGGTGGCGAGCGTGAGCACCGGGCCGACGTATTCCTGCGGCACGAGAATCGTCGTCGTGATGATCGGCTCGCGGATCTCCGCGACGCGCGAAAGATCCGGCAGCTTGGCCGGATTCTCGATCTCGATCACCGTGCCGTCCCGCAGCAACACCTGATAGACGACCGTCGGGGCAGTAGTGATCAGCTCCATGTCGTACTCGCGCTCGAGTCGTTCCTGCACGATATCCATGTGCAGCAGACCGAGAAAGCCGCAGCGGAAGCCGAATCCGAGCGCCTGTGAAACCTCGGGCTCGTAGTGCAGCGACGCGTCGTTGAGCTGCAGTTTTTCCAGCGCGTCGCGCAGTGCTTCGTACTGATTCGCCTCGACGGGATACAGTCCGGCGAACACCTGCGGCTTGACTTCCTTGAAGCCGGGGAGCGGCTCCTTCGCCGGCCGCCCCGCGAGCGTCACCGTATCGCCGACCAGAGCCGCCTTGATATCCTTGATGCCGGCGACGACGAATCCGACGTCGCCGGCCTCGAGCTCGTCGCGCGCCACGGCCTTCGGCGTGAACACGCCCACCTGCTCGCAGTTGTACGCCGCGCCCGTCGCCATGAGCAGGATGCGGTCTTTCGGCTTGAGTGTCCCCTGCATCAGCCGCACGAGCATCACGACACCGACGTAATTGTCGAACCAGGAATCGATGACCAGCGCCTGCAGCGGCGCGCCTGGATCGCCCTGCGGCGGGGGGATGCGCGCGATCACCGCCTCGAGCACGTCGTCGACACCCTCGCCCGTCTTCGCGCTCACCCGGATCGCTTCGCTCGCGTCGATGCCGATGATGTCCTCGATTTCCGCGATGACGCGTTCCGGCTCGGCGACCGGCAGGTCGATCTTGTTGAGCACCGGCACGACCGTGACGCCCTGCTCGATGGCCGTGTAGCAATTCGCGACCGTCTGCGCCTCGACGCCCTGCGAGGCGTCGACAACCAACAGCGCGCCCTCGCACGCGGCGAGCGAGCGAGAGACTTCGTAGGCGAAATCGACGTGGCCCGGCGTGTCGATCAGATGGAGGTTGTAGGTCTGGCCGTCGCGCCCGGTGTACAACAACGCCGCCGTCTGTGCCTTGATGGTGATGCCGCGCTCGCGTTCCAGGTCCATCGAGTCGAGCACCTGCTCGCCCATCTCGCGCTCGGACAGGCCGCCGCAACGCTGGATGAAGCGGTCCGCCAGCGTCGATTTGCCGTGGTCGATGTGCGCGATGATCGAGAAGTTGCGTACGTTCTGCATGAAACGCGAAGGGCACCGCACCGGTGCCCTCGGTCGCCTCCACTGGCCTCGACCGCCGCGGCGCAGCCGCGGCGGAATATCTTGAATTGACGCGAATTTTAGCCGAAATCCGGGCGCCGCGCGACCACCAATTGGCGCCGGGGACGAGTTAGCGCAGAATGCCGGGCACCCGTGCGCCGTCTTCCGTGCCAGCGGGCCAAGGTCTTCGAGGCGAAGGGGCCGGACAGTAGCATTGCGGGCTAAGAGACCGGCATCTGCGAGCGCCGGACCAGGGAGCTGCAGCTATCATCGAGGAGGAGAAATGTCGCTCAAACAGATAGCCATTATCTTCGGTGTCGTTTTTGTCATCGTCGGCGCGTGCGGCTGGGTTCCCGCGGCCAATCCGGGCGGCAAGTTGCTGGGCCTCTTCGCAGTCAATCCGGCTCACAACTTCGTTCACCTCGCGACCGGAATCGTTGCCATCATCGCCGGCGTTTCGGGCGAAAAGGCGTCACGGATTTTCTTCCAGGTCTTCGGCGTGATCTACGGATTGGTCGCGGTGCTGGGGTTCTACCACGGCGATCAGCCGTTGCTGGGCATCGTTGCCAACAACACTGCAGACTCGGTGCTGCACGTCGTCATCGCCGTCGTCGCGCTCTACCTCGGCTTCGGCATGAAGCCGGACGCGACTCCAACGATATAGCCGCGATTCGGCACGGGCGCTATTGCGGCTGACGGTCGGGGCGGATCGACTCGCCGATCCGCCGCCGGCGCATCACGGCGTCGCGCCCGTCAGATAGGCCGTCAGCACCGCGCGGTCGACGCGATAATGGAACAGCTCGCGCTCCCCGGCGAGCAGCACCGGCACGCGATCACCCCAAAGCGCTTCGAGGTCGGGATCGGCGTCGACATCGATCTCGTCGACCGGAACCGCGGCCGCTGCGGCGAGCGGGGCGACCTCGGCGCGCATCTCGTCGCAGAGGTGGCAGTAGGCGCGGGTGAGCAGCGTCAGCCGCACCTTTGCACGCTGCGGGCTCGCGCTGCTAGTCCGCGCCGCCGTTGCCGACTTTGACGCTCGAATAGAACTGCGCTTCGCCACGCCGCAACAGAAACGTCACCGCGGCGCCTTTGTCGAGCTTGGCGATCAGCGCGTTGACCTGATCGGCGCTCCTGGCGTCGATGGTCGCACCCTTGTTGATCACCGCCAGAATCACGTCGCCGGCCTGGATGTTGCCGCGCACGCTGCCGCTGATGTCTTCGATGAGTACGCCGTTCTTGATCTCGAGCTCTTTTTTCTGATCGTCGGTAAGGTCGAAAAGCACCAGGCCCATGCGGTTCGGCTTGGCCTTTTCCTTGCTCGGCGTGCTTTTGCGCGCGACCTTCGGCGCCTCGTCTTCCTTGAGCTCGGCAACGGTGATCGTCAGGTCCTTGGTCGCGCCCTTGCGCCACACCTGCACCGGAATCCTGGTCCCCGGCTTGACCTGCGTGATGATGCGCGGAAGCTCGGACGACGTGTTCACCGTCCTTCCGTCGGCCTTGACGATGATATCGCCGGATTCGACGCCGGCCTTGTCGGCGGGGCCACCCTTTTCGACCGAGTTGACCAGCGCGCCGCCGGTCTTCGCCAGCCCGAACGCGTCGGCTGTTTCCTTGTTCACTTCCTGGATCTGCACGCCGATGCGGCCGCGAGTCACCCGGCCCTTGTCCTGAAGCTGCTTGACCGCATTCATCGCCACGTCGATCGGGACGGCGAAGGCGAGCCCCATGTAGGTGCCGGTGCGACTGAAAATGAGCGAATTGATGCCGACGACCTCGCCTCTCATGTTGAACAGCGGTCCGCCGGAGTTGCCGGGATTGATCGGTACGTCGGTTTGAATGTACGGCACCAGGATCTCGCTCGGCAGGTCACGGCCCTTGGCGCTGACGATGCCGGCGGTGATCGTGTTTTCCAGCCCGAACGGCTTGCCGATCGCTGCGACCCACTCGCCGACCTTGAGCTTTTCGGGATCGCCGATCGTCACCTTGGGCAGCCCGGTCGCGTCGATCTTCAAGACTGCGACGTCGGTGCGCTTGTCGACGCCGATGACCTTGGCCCTGAATTCGCGCTTGTCGGAAAGCTTGACCATGACTTCGCCCGCGTCGTCGACAACATGCGCATTGGTCAGAATGTAGCCGTCGGAGGATAGGATGAAGCCTGATCCCACCGACTGCTGCTCCCGATCGCGTGGTCGTTCGCGGCCACGCGGGATCTGGCCGAAACGGCGGAAGAATTCGTAAAACGGATCGTCCTCGGACAGATCCGGGAGTTGCGAGCGGCGGACGGTCTGGGTGACGTCGACGCTGACGACCGTCGCCCCCTGCTGCTCGTAGAGCTCGGTGAAATCCGGCAAACTGCGGCTCGGCTGCGCCGCGGACGCCGGTGCGAACGAAACAGCGCCGACGAGTGCACCGACGAGCGTCCATATGCTTAGTTTCATGTAGCCTTCCCTATCAAAGCTTGCTGCGAATACAGAACCCGTCCCGCCGCTAGCGGTGGGCGACGGAAAACGCAATCTGGCGGACCGTGGCGCCGGGTGTCTCGCCCAACACGGTTACCAGGTGATCGTTGAGCTGGCGGCTGTAGACGTTGATGCCGCCCTGCTGCGACAGGCCGACCGGCTGCGGCGCCTGCGGCATCGGCTCGACGAAGACCGACACGGCAACGAGGCCGTCCGAGAAAACGAGATGCGCGACCGGTGCCACCTTGCCGCGCAACGTGCGGTAACCCTCGACGATCTTGGAGAATCCCGGCGGCAGCTCCCTGACCAGCCAGCCGGTGTCCTGCTGCACGACGTCGCCCGGCAGGGACTCGCGCATTTCCCAATCCGCCGGCGGCGGCCTGAAGCTCGGCCGCACCGCATCCCGCTCGATCTTGATGCCGATCTGGATATCGGTGAAGACGAACTGCTCGATCGGAACGTTACGGTCGTTCATGAGCTGGGCTTTGAGCAGCAGGCCGGAAGTCAGATCCGCCCACAGCTTGTGCCCGTAGCGCATGCCGTCCTTGGGCTCGAAGATGTACGCCTGCGTCTCGAGACCGGCGATGCGCGCGATCTCGGCCTTGCGAAAGAAATAATACGCCGCCAGCGTATCGAGTTGCTGCGGCAGGAGCGAAGGGAAGGAGTTGCGGTACGTTCTTGGCTCGATGCGGATGATCTTCGCGTCGGGATAGTAACAGCGGACCTGCTCGTTGTTCCGGATGACCTCGCGCGCCGGCCCGTCGAGATTGACGAGCTTCTCGTGCTCGCCGTGCACATCGACCATGTGCAGGACGCGTGAAGTTTCGACGCGCCCGTCGTGAGTGTAGACGAGCGTCCCCGCGTAGTTGAGCTGCCTTGCTGCAGCCGCGGCCTGCTGCAGCCACCGGGTCGCGTCGTCGGCGAGCGCGAGCGACGCCCAAAGCAGCGCACCGACGCCCAATCCGGTGCGCAGGCCGATCCAGGCGTGCCGGCCGGCGGCCGCTGGTCCGGCGCCGTTACTTCGACGCATCCTGCGGTTCGGCCGTGACCGCGCGCAGATATGGGCGCACGCCCTGGATCGCCGTCGTCGGCGAGTATTCCTGGTGCGCCAGAAGATACTCGTTGACGACCGGGCGCCGCAGGTCCGCGGCCCGAACGTCGGCAGCTCGCTGTGCGGTTGCGATCGTGGACGGCGGCAGCGGCATTGTCGTCAGCGCCACCCAGCCGACCACGCCGACCGCGGCGACGGTCGCCGCCATGGCCAAGGCGACGGCCGTTGCCGTCGGGCGCGCCCGCGACGGCGCAAGCACCGTCGGCTCGGCGGCCAGCCGCGCCGCGAGGCGCTTCGAAATGCCCCATATCGGCACGCGGTCTCCACGCAGGCAATCGCCGATCACGTGGTAGCAGACCCAGGTTTGCACAGACGCCACCTCGCGCAACCCGTGGCACGCGCGCTCGGCGCCATCGGCGTCGAGCTCTCCGTCCATCAGCAGCGAGACTTCCTCCGGCGTCAGTTCCGTCGGCCGGGCGGGTTTGTCCGCATCCGGCTCAGCCAGGAATTTACCCATCACCATCTCCGGTCCTTGTCGGTCCCCAGCAGCGGCCGCAGCTCCGCCGCGATCGCTTCACGCGCCCGGAAAATCCGGGAGCGCACCGTGCCAATCGGACAATTCATCACGTTGGCAATCTCTTCGTAGCTCAGACCCTCGATCTCGCGCAGCGTGATCGCCGTACGCAGATCGTCGGGCAGCGCGTCCATCGCCTTGTTGACCGTGGTCGCGATTTCTCTGCCCAGCAGCTCGTTCTCCGGCGTATTCGAGTCACGCAGCTGCTCCGCGTCCTCGAAGTTTTCCGCCTCCTCGTGGTCGAAACCGGTCGAAGTCGGCGCCCGCCGCCCTATCGCGACCAGATAATTCTTGGCGGTATTGATCGCGATACGGTACAGCCAGGTGTAAAACGCACTTTCCCCGCGGAAGGTCGGCAGCGCACGGTAGGCCTTGATGAACGCCTCCTGCGTCACGTCCTCGACTTCCCCGGCGTCGCGCACCAATCGCGACAAAAGCCGTGCCAGTTTGCGCTGGTACTTCAACACCAGCAACTCGAAGGCACGCTTGTCGCCCCGCTGCGCACGCTCCACGAGCTGCTGATCAACTTCGCGGTCACCCATCCGCGGGCCGCCCCTGAGTCATCTCGTTGTTCTCGCCACACCCGGTCAGGTGGGCGCGGCACCCGCCGGCAGTATAGCCGAGCCGTGCGGGGCGCTCGCGGCGGCCATGCGGCACGATGCCTGCAGCTCTGGACCACCCGCCGCACGGGAAGTTCACTCCGGCGCAGGGTTTTGCCCGCGCGATGGTCAGCTTCGTCGCTCCAGTCGCACGGTTGGCTGCACGCGCCCGGTGGCCAGCCCCCGGTAGTTATGGATGACCGGCTCCCGCCAACCTTCCAGCGCCTGGCGCTGCGCGGCATCGAGGAGGCTCAGCAAATCGAGCACCGCCACCGTTGCCGGGTGCAGGCCGCGGGCGTTGCCGTCGACAACTTTGAGGGCGATGCCCCAGCCGCGGCTGCGAACACCGATAGCCTGCACGCCTTCCGCACCAACCTTGGTCACCCAGTCGCCGCTTCCGGCGTGCATCAAGATGAGGTCATTGCGCCCCTCTCCCGAGACCATTTCCGGGTGCGCGGTCATCGCCGCGGCCAGGGTTGCGGGCGCGACGCCATAGCGCGCGTCTTCGACGACGGTCGCCAGCCGGGCGTAGGCGTAGGCGAGACGGTCGAGCGGCACCGCATAGTTCGGCGCAGAGCAACCGTCGATTCCGGCGACGAGCTCGCGCTCGGCCACGCCGGTCAGATGCGCAACCGCCGCGCGTATAGCCTGCTGCAGCGGGTGCTCGAACGCGAGGTAGGATGCGAGCGGCAGAGCGTGTTGGCGGCAGTAGGCGAGCATGCCGGCGTGCTTGCCGGAGCAGTTGTGGTGCAGCGGCGTGAACTTGACTCCGGCAGGCGGCAACTCCTCGCGCACGGTGTAGTAGAGCGGAGGATGAACGCCGCATTGCAGCTCGTCCGGATTGCAACCCGCCCGCCCGAGCATGTCGGCAACGGCGGCAACGTGGCGCGGCTCGCCGGAGTGGCTGGCACACAAGAGCGCGACCTGCTCTTGCGAGTACCCGAAGCGCTCGACCCCGCCGCCGGCGACGAACGGCAGCGCCTGCAGCGGCTTCAACGCGCTGCGCGTTGTCGTCAAAAAATGCGGATCGCCGGCGGAAAAAAGCAGCCGGCCTTCACGATCGACGACCGCGACCGATCCATAGTGAACGCTGTCGGTGGCGTCACCGCGCGTGACGCGCGCGAGCGGAACGTGCGGCGGGGCCGCGGAGGTGACGGTCGACAAGGAGCGGGGTCGTGCAGGAAACCGTCATTTTACCGCGGTTTGGGAACCCGTAATCTGCAACGCCTGCCGGATCTGCTCCAGCGCGCCCGGGTCTTCGATCGTCGTCAGATCACCGGGATCGCGACCCTCGGCGAGCGCCTGGATCGAGCGCCGCAAGAGCTTCCCCGAGCGCGTCTTCGGGAGCAGCGTGACAAAATGCACCGCGCCCGGCCGCGCGATAGCGCCCAGCTCGCGGTCGACCGTATCCATTATCTGGCGGCGCATGGCCACGACGCCTTCGGGAGTGGCGACCGTCGCCGGGTCCTTGACCACGGCGAACGCGACCGGGATCTGCCCCTTGAGCTGATCGGCCACGCCGACGACCGCGACCTCGGCGATGCCGGGATGCGCCTGCACCGCCTCCTCGATCTCGCGCGTGCCGAGGCGGTGGCCTGCGACGTTGATCACGTCGTCGGTGCGGCCGAGGACGAAGTAATAACCGTCGGCGTCGCGCGTCGCCCAGTCGAAGGTCGAGTAGGTCATCTTTCCGGGCACCGTCTCGAAGTAGGTCTTGACGAAGCGCTCGTCGTCGCCCCACACGGTGGTCATGCAGCCCGGCGGCAGCGGCGGCATGATCACCAGCACGCCCTTCTG
>Ga0184632_10000698_pt1 | contig 13479 bp, 6 predicted proteins | sample PLM31_50_b1_FD_133153 | JGI IMG/M metagenome (GOLD analysis project Ga0184632, IMG submission 133153) | Groundwater sediment microbial communities from an aquifer in East River, Colorado, USA - PLM3-1_50_b1 | ecosystem: Environmental > Terrestrial > Soil > Riparian zone | place: USA: East River... | reverse complement strand
TACACGCTCTCCCGCAACAAGGACGCTGACTCCAGGCCTTCGGCGAGTGCCGCCACGACTTGCTGCGGGCCAACTTCGCCTTGGTCTCCAGCACGAAGGCCGCCCCCTGATCCCGCCGCCTCCAGAGCTGGGGTCACTTGTCCCAGTTCTCGCCGAGCACGGTCCAGATGCAGGCGGCCGCCCCCAGCCCCCCGAGGACGTCCAGGGCGGTCACGATGACGGGGGCCCAGCCCTCGGTCGCCTCGCCGAGGAACTTGAGCGGGTTGGGGACGCCGGGGGCCATGGTGAGGATCTGCCCGGCGAACTTGGTGCGGGTGATGGGAGTGTCTTTGGTCGTAGCGGCGGCCCAGTTGAGGCTGAAGACGGCGATCGCCGCGGCCGATTGGATCGCGACCAGAATCGACCCGAGCACAGCGAGCCCCGGGCCTGCCAGCATGCTCCAGCCCTTGCCGAAGTAGAAGAGGATTCCTTCGATGGTGCCCAGGAGGCCGATGCCCCAGGCCTCCCATTCGAGATGGGTCGCGGTGCCGCTGACGTTGGGGAAGGCGAAGATGTTCCGGACGATGTTCCAGAGGAGCAGGAACTTGCCCAGCACCTGGTTGAGCTTCGCGCCAATGCCCTCAGTCGCACCGGTGTAGTAGTCGATGACGCTGCGGACCAGGCCGTTGACCAGCCAGCACAGGCCGTTGACGATGCCGAAGGCCTTGGCCGCGGTGGTCAGCCCCAGACCCCAGGGCTCCCCCGCCCTGGCCGTCTCGTCGGAGAAGTCCGGCCAGGCGCCGTCGACCAGGCGCAGGATGAGGATCAGGGGGACCGCGCAGACCAGCGAGACCACGCTGAGCAAGGTCAGTTGCTGGCCGCCGGTCATCTCCCGGTAGAGGGCGGTCAGCACCGGCACCTGGATGGGCTCGTTGAGGAGGTACTTGACCCACTCCACCAGATCGGCCAAGACGGCGATCAGGCCGTCGAACAAGGCGTTGAGGACGGCCAGCCCCCCCACCAGCAGGTCCTCGAGGACGTCCAGCAGGTCGGCCACGGTCAGCCGCTCGAGGAAGTCGTCGAGGGAGTGGATGTTGCCCAGGCTGGACTTGAAGTCGGCCTTGGTCTTGGCGATGGCTGGGGCGAGCACCGGGTCGCTGGTGAGGCGCTGGACGAAGCCGTCGGCGAAGGCCTGCAGGGGTGCCGGCGGGGGGGTGTCGCCGGGTGCGCCGGCGGTCCCGGTGGGGGGAGGGCCGACCTCGGTCAGATGGTGGGTCAGCTTGCGCAGCGCCCAGGTGCAGGCGACGGCGTGGGAGACCTTGTGCGTCCCCCCCTTCGGCCGCACCGAGAACAGGGTGTGTACGGTGGTTCCGGCTCCGGCCGTGCCGGCGATCGGCGAGGCGTCCGCGGCGCCGCTGGGGGCGGAGAGCAGCTGGATCACTGGCTCCTGGAGCTGGGGGCCGAGGGCGTTGCGGATGCTGGTGAAGAAGTCCGCGATCTTCTGCTCCTCGGACTCGAAGAAGGCGTCCAGGGGCTGCTTCACGTAGGTGTTCAGGTTCGAGACGTAGGAGTCGAGCCCGTCGTTGACCCAGCGCTCGATCGCCGCCTGGGCGGCCAGGACGCGGGCGGGGTCGAAGGCGATGCTCAGGGCCTGGACGACCTCGGCGATGTCCTTGCCCAGGGCGACGAAGAAGGCGGCCACGGCGTGGGCCACGTCCTCCAGGCCGCGCACGACCGCCCGGAAGACGTAGGTCACACCCTCCTTGACGTACTGGATGGCCAGGCCCACGTCCCGAGCGACGGTGACCACCACGCGCTCGAGGTGGGCCAGGCCCTTCTTGAGGTCGTCCCAGAGGGCGTCCCAGAAGCTGAACAGGCCCCCGACGGCCGCCGGCGCCTGCCCCTGCAGGGCGTCGGCGGCCGCGGCGGCGGCGGCCACCGGGCTGACCGACAGCGTGCCGTCGGCGCCGACCAACAGGCCCAGCGCGGCGCCGGGCGCCAGCGCCCGCGCGGCCGGGGTGTCGGCGGCGAAGTAGGCCATCCCGGGCAGGTCGGCGTAGGGCACGTAGCGGCCCGCCGTCCCGGTCTGGGCGAACGCCGGGGCGTGGCGTCGCCCGCTGGGGGCGAGCAGGGTCGCCGGCCGGACCGGCGCACCCGCCACGCCGGTCCCGGCGGTGGCGGCGCTGACGCTCCCGCCGCCGCCGCCGAGCCCGGCCGCGCCGGCGAGCTGGCGCACGACCTGGGCCAGCTGCTGTGCCTGGGCCTGGTTGGAGAACAGGGCCGTGCCGGCGTAGGACTTGGCCGTGGACAGGTTGACGCTGGTGGGGTCGTCGCCGCCGGGCTGGGCGGCGGCGGCCGCCAGCCGCAGGTGGAACTCCGCGTCGGGGTAGACCACGATCCGCTCGGCGGGATCCATGAAGGAGGCCCACACCCGCAGCGGCGTCGCGGCCAGGCCGCCGGCGTCGCTGACGATGGACAGGCTGCCATCGGCGGCGGTCTGCACCGCCGCCGCGGTCTGGGGGCCGATCGGGAACGGGCGGCCGTCCACCTGCACGGTGACCGGGGCGTCGGCCCACACCCGCAGGGCGGTCAAGGGGCGCGGCGCGCCCGCGTCGTCCACCACCGTCAGGTGGGTCTGGTAGCGGGCGACGGCGGTCAGCTTCCCCCCGGCGGGCTCGTCGTAGTCTTGCAGCAGCTGCGACTCGGCGATCACGTCGTGCGCCGCGGCGGCGGCGGCGTCCATCCGCAGGGCGAAGACCTGCCCCAGGCCAGTGGACACCTGAACCTTGGCGCCGGCGACGTAGAGGATCCCGTCGGCGCCCACGCCGGAGGTGGCGGCCACGGCCGTCTGGCCGGTGGGCAGGACGGTGATCGAGCCGGAGGCCACGTCGAGGATGCGAACCTCGGCGCTCACGGCACCGTACGGGGCGTAGAAGACGGTCTCGGCCCCCACGGCGCCGCTGACCACCGGCGTGGTGAAGACCGCGTCGCCGCCGGTCGGCGTCTGGGAGAGCACACTCCAGGTGGTGGGGTCGATGATCAACAGCCGGCCGGTGTAGTCGCCCGTGAACAGCCGGTTCCCGCGCAGGGTCAAGCCTCCGAGGAAGACGTTGTGCTCGCCGGGGCCGGGAGGGGAGGGCGAGAACACCCAGGTCTCCCCGACCGGGCCGGTGGCGTCGTCGGTCCGGACGGCGACCAGGTGGGCGTAGGCGTTGGCGATCACGGCCGGCCCCAGCCCGGTCTCGAACTGGGCCTGGCCCAGCACCGGCGGGAACAGCGGGAGGAACGAGGGATCGATGTCGGCGGGGGTCTGGTCGGTGACCTGCACCGCCCAGTCGACCGTCCCGGTGGCGGCGTCCACCTGGCAGAGGGCGAGCTGGTAGCTCTGGCCGGTTTCCGGGACCGGCGTCCAGGCCCCGAGGTACAGCTTGCCCCCCGTGGCCAGCGGCGCCGTCATCCGCGCCACCATCCCGGCGTAGGGCGGCCATCGGGTTTCCCACACCGGGGTGGGCTCGGCCTTGCTGGCCGTCCAGTCGGCCAGCGCCTGGGCCACGTCCAGGCAGCGCACCAGGCCGTCGCGGGCGCCGAAGTACAGGCGGCCGCCGTCCAGGGCCGGCGGCGCGTCCACCACCGAGCCGGTCTGGTACTCCCAGGTCGTGGTCCCGGTGCGCGCGTCCAGGGCGCTGACGTACCCGTCGGTGCCGGCGATGTAGACCATCTCCAGGGCGGGGTCGTAGACCGGGAAGGTGAACGTGGTAGCGGGGACGTCGCGGCGCCAGCGCTCCTGGCCGGTCAAGGCGTCCAGGGCCACCAGGTGGCCGACGACGGTGGGCTGGCCGGGGTCCGTGACCGCGCTCAGGTAGACGGCGCCGGCGCCGGTGGCCAGCACGCCTGGGCCGTTGAGGATGTAGGAGGGGCCGGTCTTGAACAGGTACGGCGACTCATACGCGTAGAGCTGCGGGCTGTCGCCCTGCCCAGCCAGCACCCAGCCGCGGCCGTAGCCGGTGCTGGCGACCTTCTGCACGGCGCCGGCGTCGGCGGCCACGCTCAGCGCCTCGGGCGGGGCCGTGCCCTCGGAGATGAAGCGGTGGGCGGTGGCCCCGCTGCCGTCGCAGTGCCACAGGGAGCCGTCGGCGTTGGCGGCCAGGTGGGCGGCCGTGGTCCCCAGGTTGGCCGGGGTGAAGGCCCCGCCGGCGCTGGCGTTGCCGCCGTAGCGGGAGACCGCGCCGTCGCCGTCGCGAACCCAGACGTGGGCGGCGTCGCCCACGGCCACCTGGGCCAGCGGTGCCGGCGCGGTGGCCAGGGTCTGCCACTGCGGCACCGCCCCGCTCGCGTCCAGCCCGTAGAGCGTCGAGCCGCCGGCGGCGAAGATGGCCCCGTCGGCCCCCACCGCCACCGACGCGGCCCCGTCCCCGCCCGGCAGACCGGACGGGCTCCAGGACTGCCCGTCGTGGGTCAGGAGGCTGCCCGTGCCCGGCGTGGCCACCGCCCACAACGCGCCCACCCGCCCGGCGGGTGCCTGGAGCAGCTGGGGGTTCCACAGCGTCGGCCAGCCGGAGTAGGCCCGGGGCAGGTAGGCCTCGGAGGTGGCCGCGGTGGCCCTCGACCCGCTGTAGGCGACCACGCTCGGGCCGGTGAAGGCCCGGACCGGGGTGGTGGCGGCCGACACCGTCCCGTCGTAGAGCAGGGCGTCGACGCCGCCGCCGCGCAGCCGGTCCAGCACCGCCCCACCGAAGCCGGCGCCGAGGTCGACCGGCCCCCAGATCACGGCGTGCTGGGCGAAGTCGACGATCAGCACCTCGGTGCCGCGGATGAACACCACCTGGCTGTCGCCGTAGCCCGAGCCGACCACGTCCACCACCCCGTCCACGAAGGCGCCGGTGGTGGGCCAGCCCCTTAGCTCGGTCAGGCTCGCCACCGCGTCCCCGCCGTCCGCGGCCACGTAGCGTCCGGCCTTGAAGAAATAGAGCACGCCGCCGACGTCGGCCGCGCCGTCCACGCCCGCCTGGAAGGATGGCGGGAGCTGGGGCCAGACGCTCGCGATCGGCGTCGGCGGCGATGCCTTCACCTTCCCCCTCGTCTGCTGCGTCGAGGGCATGTCGTAGAGCCACACCTCCGGGCCCCGGAACACGTACAGCCCGCCGGGCTTCCCTGCGCGCGGCGCCGGCGTCGGCGTCGCCGTCGCGGCCGGATGCGCCGTCCCGGTGGCGGTCGCCGCCGGCCGGCGGGTGCCGCCCGCGGCCGGAGCGGGCTTCGCCGTGGTGGGGGTCGTGGGGGTCGCCGTCGGCGTGCTCGCCCCGGCGCGGACGGGCCCCGGAACCCAGGCGACGGCGTCGATGCCCGTGCCGTGGGCCTGCCAGGCGCCCGCGATGGGGTCGAAGACGTGGGGCGCCCCCTGGTCGTCGACCGCCCAGACGGTGCCGTCCCAGCCCATCGCCAGGTCCGCCGGTGGTCCAAAGGTCAGGGCCGACGGCTGGGGGAGGAACCCCGGCTGCGGCCCGCCGTTCTGCTGGGGGAGGTCCCCAGCGCTCGATGCCTGATCCATCACGAGAGCCTCTCCACTGACGGGGCGACAGCGAGGGGCTGGGCAGCGGGCGTGGCGGTGGCGGGTGCCAGCGTCCGGGAACGGCTCACTGGCGACGGCATTGGCTTCACGGGTGCTCCTCTCGGTCAGGACACGCGTCGCGGTCCGCGATCGTGCAGGAGTCGGCGAGGAGGTGAGGGCGCTCAGCACCGCTGGCGTGCCAGCGGTCCGACGAGGCGGCTGGACTCTTGAACGGCGGGTCGCTTGAGCCGGGGTCGGCCAGCAAAAGCGAACACTATGATCGTGGAGCTGGGTGCACCGGCAAGTCAAGCAGTCGGCGGACTGCTGCTTGAAACGGAGCTGTTGGAACAGCGGCAACTGCGAGCGGCCGTCCTATGAACTGGAGCAATGGCGGCGCAGCCGCAACTTGGTTTCTCTAATTGCGCGCGAATGCGCGCCCGGCCCGCAGGGCCGGCCCAATCGTCCGTCTTCACAATTTCGCCCGTCGTGGGCCGACGAAGGAGGCCCATCGACGGGCTCTCAATCAGCCAGACGGACTCCTACGTAGCGAGCATCCTGATCAGCCCAAACGGACCGCGGCCGGCAACTCCCAGCCCCCTCACCCCTTGGGGGACCCATCAAGGGGGTTCGGGTTCCCACCGTCGGTCATGAAGCGGGCATCGGGGCGCCAGGGATGTGCTCTCGATCGGGCTGCTACCGTTGCGGATCGACCTGAAGCAATGACCGACGTTGTTGGCTGATCGGTCGCTATCTGTGAGCGCCGCCAGATGGACCTGGCGAGCACATCCTTACCATGAATCTTGCACTCACCGCTGTGCGAACCTGCGTTTCCCCAGGTCGCCCGTGACCGTAGACCGCCAAGTAATGTGCTCCACCGCGGCCGGTGCATCGCCCGCCCAGTCAGGTGAAGGTACCGCGACCACGTCGCGGACCTTGGCCACCAACTCGGATCGGTGAAGGCCTTGAACGGCTCCACCCGCCAGGGCTCAGTCCGGTACTCGCGCTAGGTGTCGCGGCCTACACCCCAACTCCCGAGCCAGCAGCGGGGTCGACAGTGCGTAACACACTGCCTGGCTGCCGGCCGCAGCGTCACCTGGAGGATAGCGGCGCGGTCAGCCGCCCGGCCTCCAGCGCCACCAGCTCCCGGCCGGCCGGCGTCCAGACGTCCAGGTGCGCGGCCATCACCCACCCCTCTCCGGGACCGTAGCCGAGCACCCGGGACCGGCACCAGCCCTTACCGAACGGCTAGCAAAGCCTCCCCGGGGCGGGGGTGAACCCTGCCCGCCGCGGGGATCGTGCCGTACCCCTCCAGGCCGCACGCTGGGCCGAGACCCAACACAGGAGGTACAGCATGAACAAGCAGCCAACCCCACGCCAGCGGGCAAGCCGCGCCGCGGCCCGGACCCTCGCGGTGGGGGTCGCGGTGGCCGCGCTGGTCGCGACCCTTGGGGCCGGCCAGGCCCTGGCCGTGCCGGACGAGCGGGTCCTGGAGCGGCAAGGCATGATCGACCGCCAGGCGGCGGGCGGTCAGGCCGACGAGCAGGCCAAGGCGACAGAGCGCTCCCGGCACCCGGCGGCGGAGACCCCGCGGCGGTTCATCCGGCCCGAGCCGGCCATGGGACCCGGGTTCCAGTTCGACGGCGACGAGCAGGTCGCACCCGCCCCAGCACCGACGGCGCCGACCAGCTCCTGGCGCGGCCTGGTCATCAGCCTGGCGGTCGCCACCCTGCTCCTGGCGGTTGGCGCCGCCACGACCTGGCGGCTCCGCCACCGCCGCCCCCAACCCAAGCCGACCACCTGAACGGCCGGCATGGCCACCCGGCCCGTTCAGCCGGGCGGGGTCGCCGCACCCATCCGGCGACCCCGTCCGGACCCCGCGAACGCTAAGCGCTGGCCGGTATGGGCCGGCCCAGTGCATGCTTCGACATGACGTCCCAGGGGCGGTGAGGAACCCAGTGTCAACTGCCAAGGTGTTCCGGGCGGCCTGCCTCGCGCTCGGGCTCGCGCTCCTCGGGGCCAGCTGCACCGCGCCGCCGCAGGACTCCAGCGGAAACGGCGTGCGCGGTGGCACGCTTCGGGTGCTCAGCGCCGACGACATCACCGGGCTGGACACGGCCGTCAACTACACCCCGAACGGCTTGGCGATCGCGCGCGCCTACGCCCGGACCCTGTACAGCTACAACCTCGCCGGGCCGCCCGAGCAGGTGCCCGTCCCGGTCCCCGACATCGCCAGCGGCCCGCCGCAGCGCTCGGCCGACCAGCGCACCTACACCTTCCGGCTGCGCGCCGGGGTCCGCTACGCCCCACCGGTCAACCGTGAGGTCACCGCCCAGGACTTCATCACCGCCATCCAGCGGTTCTACGACAAGAAGTCCCCCTCGCCCGGGCAGCAGTACGCCGACCTCATCGCCGGTGCCACCGCGTTCGGCGCTAGGAAGGCCAGCCGCATCTCGGGCCTGGCCGCCCCCGACGCCCGCACCCTCCAGATCACCCTGGCCCAGCCCGCCGGCGACTTCCTGTCGATCCTCGCCCTGTCGCTGTTTGCCCCCGTGCCGGAGGAGTACGCGGCCGGATACACCGTCGGGGACAACTACTCCGGGCATGTGGTCGGCTCCGGCCCCTACACCCCGGGCACGTACATCCCCCGACGGTCGGTCGTGCTGGTCCGCAACCGCAACTGGGATCCCGCCACCGACCCACTGCGCCGCGCCTGGGTGGACCGGATCCAGGTCAAGATCGGCGTCGGTATCGCGTCGATCCAGCGGGCGATCGACCGGGAGGAGGCCGACCTGTCACTGGACAGCCACGTGCCCCAGGCGCGGATCGCCACGCTCCGGGCCGACCCGGAGCGTTCCCGGCGGCTGTCGGTCAATCCGACGGGGTGCCTGCTGTTCCTGGTCCTTGGGACCCACCGGGCGGCCGGCGCGATCGCCGATGTCCGGGTCCGGCAGGCGGTCAACTACGCTCTCGACAAGGCCGCCTACCGTGACGCCACCGCCGGGCGGTTCGCCCCCAACGGCGAAGTGGCCTCCACGATCCTCCCGTCGACCTCGCTGGGCTACCGCCGCTACGACCTGTACCCGTCGCCGGGTGGCCGGGGCGACCCGGCCAAGGCCAAGGCGCTGCTGGCCGAGGCCGGCTACCCCAACGGGCTGACCCTGAGGTTCGTGACCTTTGGCAGCGGCAGGTACGCGGCCGCCAGAAAGCCGATCCAGGAGTCCCTGAAGCGGGCCGGGATCGACCTGAAGGTCAAGACCTATGAGGGGTCCGACCTCTGGGACGAGTCGCTGGCGATACCCGCCAAGCGCCTGGAGCACCAGCTCGGGCAGACCATCTGGAACCCGGACTACCTTGGGGACAACGCCCGGCAGACGATCGTGCCGCACTACGACGGCCGCTACCTCAACATCAGCGAGTACAACAACCCGGCCGTGAACCGGCTGATCGACCGGGCCCTGGCCGAGCCCGACCAGGCCCGGCGGGCGGCCCTGTGGGGCCAGATCGACCAGCGGATCATGCGGGACGCGCCCCTGGTCCCGCTGGTGTGGGAGAACTTCTCGTTCCTGTGGGCCTCTCGGGTCCACGGCTGGGTGTACGACCCCTGGACGGTTTCGCCCGACCTCACCGCCCCGTGGCTGGACCCGCCGACGCCCTGACCGCGGCGTCAGCCCTTGGTGGCTCGGGCCCCGGCCGTCAAGGCGACCGCGGTTCAGCATGTGGAAGCGACCGTTACGAACGGCATGCGCTCGTCACCGGCGCCGCGCGCCTTCCCAGCATGCAGCGCCCGGACGCCGTCAGCGAACTCATCCTCGGCTTCCTCGCTGAGAACTCATTCCGTTCGAACTTTCGGGTTGGCCCATGCCCAAGATGAGCGACACGGGGCACAACATCCCGCTGACGAGAGCGTCAGGCGGCCAGCGCGACCCAGACCGCGCCGGGGTCGACCGCCGCCACAGCGGCCGGTCGGAATCCCAGATGCCGGGTGCCGACCTCGTTGCTCTGGGGATCGATGGTGGAGACCGTGCCATCCCGGCCGTTGGCCACCCACACCCGGTCGGCGCCGAACGCGATCCCGCTGGGGCCGTTGCCCACCCTGATCGTCGTTACCTTGGAGGTGGCCGGGTTGATCCGCAGCACGGCGTCGCCCTTGCTGCTGGTCACCCAAACAGCGCCGTCGCCGAACGCCGCTTGGTCGGGGGCGTGTGGGAGTTCGATCCGCCTGACCGCGCCGCCGGGGCGGGTGTCGATGCTGCGGATGGCCTTGTCGCCGGCGGTGGCCACCCAGACCGTCCGCCCGTCCGGGGTGATGGCCAGCCCGGTCGGTGCGTGGCGCAGCGTGACGGTCGGGACGACTTGGTTGGTGCCCGCGTCGATGCGGACCAGCCGGCCGCCCCCGCTCTGGGTGCGAACGGCTACCCACACAGCGTCGGCGTCCGGGGCGGCGGCGATGGCGGTCGGGCTCGCGCCCACCGGGATGGGGGTCGGGTCGGCGCCGGGTTCGACCCGGGCGACCTGCCGCTGGTCGGTGTTGGCGACCCACAGGCTCCCGCTGGCGAAGGCCAGGCCGGGGCCGCCCTGGCCGACCGGTCCGGACCCGGACGCCGGGAGGGTCTCCTGGACACGGTTGGTGGCCGGGTCGACCACGGTCACGGTGCCGTCCTGCCGGTTGGCGACCCAGACCAGCCCGCCGCCGCCGACCACCGCCGTCGGGTCGGTCCCGACCGCGACCGCAGCGACCTCCCGGTAGGTCGCCGGGTCGATCCGGACGGCGTGGTTGGCTGCCGGCAGCACCACTGCCGGCGCGGCCGGGCCCGCAGGCACGCGGCCGTCCCGGGCCAGGAGGACGGCCACCACCAGGAGCACAGCCGACAGCACCGCCGCGGTGACGGTCAGCACCAACGACGAACGCCGGGTCAGCCCCGGCAGCCCGGGCCGGCGGCGACCGCCTCCGGCGCGACGCCCGACGGCCCGGCCGACACGGTGGCGCAGGCCGGCCGGGGCCGCTCCAGCCAGGGCCGCTTCGATCGCGGCGATCAGGGCAGCGCAGGAGGGGTAGCGGTCACTGGGGGCCTTGGCCAGCGCCCGGCCGATCACATCATCCAGCGCGGCGGGGAGGTCCGGGCGGTGCTCGCTGATCGGCGGTGGCGGGTCGTGGACGTGGGCCCACAGCACCGCCAGCTCGCTGTCACGCCGAAACGGCGCCATCCCGGTCAGGCACTCAAACAGCACACCGCCCAGCGCGTACTGGTCGGCCCTGCCGTCCACCTGGCCGCCCTCGATCTGCTCGGGGGCGACATAATCGATGGTGCCAAGCACCTGCCCGCTGACGGTCAGGCCGCGGGCGCCGCCGATCCGCTTGGTCAGGCCGAAGTCGGCCAGGTAGGCATGGGCGACGGCACCGCCCTCTTCCACGGCCAGCAGGACGTTGCCCGGCTTGACGTCACGGTGGACCAGCCCTCGCGCGTGGGCGGCGTCCAGCCCACCCGCCACCTGCCCACCGATCGCCAGTGCCTGCTGAGGTGCCAGCGGGCCCTCTCTGGCCAGCAGCGCGGCCAGGTCGATGCCATCCACGTACCGCATGGCGATCCACAGCACCCCGTCGGTCTCGCCGGCGTCGTAGACCGGCAGGACGTTGGGGTGGTCGATGGCCGCCGCCAGCTCCGACTCGCGCAGGAACCGCGTGCGGAACCCCTCGCTGGCGGTCGCCGGGTCCAGCAGCAGCTTCAGCGCCACCTGCCGGTGGGGGCCGGTCTGCTCGGCCAGGTAGACCACGCCCATGCCGCCGCGGCCCAGCAGCGCCTGGAGCTGGTAGCCGGCCAGCCGGGTACCGAGACGAGGGTCGGCCGGAGTAGTCACCTGTTCTGCTTGTTCTGCTTGCCGTCCCTGGCGACCGCCTGGCGCAGGCCGGCCATGGTCACCGCCCCGCGGCGCAGCGCCTCATTGGCCAGCCGCACCCGCCGCCGCTCCCCACCACCCTCGACGCCGAACTTGTCGTACAGGTGGGCCAGGTGCTGCTTGACGGCGGCCTCGGAGACCACCAGCGCCTCGGCGATCTCCCGGATGGAGGCCGGCTCGGTGAACGCCGCCCCGCCCAGCACCGTGCGGCACAGCACCAGCAGCACCTCGCGCTCGCGGCGGGTCAGCTCCGGTGGCGGCTCGCTGGCCTGGGTGCCCTTGCCGCCGGTGGGCTCGTCGCTGCGGTAGGTCAGCCGGGTCGCGCCGACCCGCAGCTCGTCACCGGGGCGCAGGGGGCGCTCATTCCAGATCCGCTGGCCGTTGACGAAGGTGCCGTTGCGGGAGTCCAGGTCGCGCACGCACCAGCCCGCCCCGTAGCGCTCCAACGCCGCGTGCAGCCGCGACAGGGTCGGGTCGGCGGGCAGCGGGAGGTCGTTGGCGGGGTCGGCGCCGAGCGTCAGCCGCCCGGCCTCCAGCGCCACGAGCTCCCGGCCGGCCGGCGTCCAGACCTCCAGGTACGCGCCCATCACCAACCCCCCATCCGGACCGTAGCCGACCACCGGGACTGGCACAAGCCCTTACCGAACGGCTAGCAAAGCCTCCCCGGTGCGAGGGGCAACCCTGCCCGCCGGGGGGATCGTGCCGCACCCCCTGCGGGCCGCACGCTACCGGAAGAAACCCCAGCACAGGAGGTAGGTCATGAACAAGCAGCCAACCCGGCGCCGGCGTGTGAGCCGCGCCGCGGCCCGGACCCTCGCGGTGGGGGTCGCGGTGGCCGCGCTGGTCGCGATCGTCGGCGCCGGCCAGGCCCTGGCCGCGCCGGACGAGCGCGTCCTGGAGCGCCAAGGCAGGATCGACCGCCAGGCGGCGGCCGCCCAGGCCGACGAGCACGGCAAGGCGGAGGAGCCCTCCCAGGGCTCGCCGGCGGAGACCCGGCCGCGGTACATCCGGCCCGAGCCGCCCATGGGACCCGGGTTCCAGCTCGACGGCGACCAGCAGCTCGCACCCGCCCCGGTGCCGACGGCACCGGCCAGCGACCGGACTGGCCTGGTCATCAGCCTCGCGGTCGCCGCCCTGCTGCTGGCGGTTGGCGCCGCCACGACCTGGCGGATCCACCACCCGCCTGAACGGCCGGCGTGACAACCGGCCCGTCCAGCCCCAGACGGGGTCGCCGCACCACCCGGCGACCCTGTCCGGACCCCGCCAAGGCTCCGCGCTGGCATCGTCGAGGAGGCCGGGGCATGCTTCGACATGACGTCCCTGGGGCGGTGAGGAAGCCGATGTCAACTGCCAGAGTCTTTCGGGTGGCCTGCCTCGCGCTCGGGCTCACCCTCCTCGGGGCCAGCTGCACCGGGCCGCAGCAGGACGCCAGTCGGAGCGGCGTGCGCGGTGGCACGCTCCAGGTGCTCAGCGCTGAGCCCGAAGTCACGCTGGACACGGCCGGCTTCTACAGCCCTGCGATGGCGCGCGCCTACGCCCGGACCCTGTACGGCTACAACCTCGCCGGGCCGCCCGACCAGGCGACCGTCCCGGTCCCCGACATCGCCGCCGGCCCACCCCAGCGCTCGGCCGACCAGCGCACCTACACCTTCACCCTGCGGGCCGGGGTCCGCTACGCCCCACCGGTCAACCGCGAGGTCACCGCCCAGGACTTCATCACCGCCGTCCAGCGGCTCTACGACAAGAAGATCTCACTGTCCGGGCAGGGCTACGCGGACCTCATCGCCGGGGCCACAGCATTCGGTGCCGGCAAGGCCAGCCGCATCTCGGGGCTGGCCGCCCCCGACGCCCACACCCTCACCATCACCCTGGACCAGCCCGCCCCCGATCTCCTGTCGATCCTCACCCTGTCGTACTTCGCTCCGGTGCCAGGGGAGTATGCGGCCAGCTACGCGGCGGGGGACAACTATTCGGGGCATGTGGTCGGCTCCGGCCCCTACACCCCGACCACCTACATCCCCGGCCGGTCGGTCGTGCTGGTCCGCAACCCCAACTGGGAC
>Ga0184632_10000697_pt1 | contig 13481 bp, 10 predicted proteins | sample PLM31_50_b1_FD_133153 | JGI IMG/M metagenome (GOLD analysis project Ga0184632, IMG submission 133153) | Groundwater sediment microbial communities from an aquifer in East River, Colorado, USA - PLM3-1_50_b1 | ecosystem: Environmental > Terrestrial > Soil > Riparian zone | place: USA: East... | reverse complement strand
GCGTCTGGCCCAGGGTGGCGTCGGTCAGCGAGGCGGCGCCGAGGCCGAGGGCGAAGGTGACGAGGTACAGGAACAGCACCGCCGCCCGCTGCGAGAACCCCAGCGACACGAGCCGGTGGGAGAGGTGGCGGCTGTCTCCGACGTAGATCGGCCGGCGCTCCTTCACGCGGATGTACATCACGGTGGCGGTGTCGAGCAGGGGCAGGGCGAGCACCAGCACCGGCATGAGGATGGGGAACAGCGTGCTGGAAGCGTGGGAGATGTAGCGCTCGAGCAGCGTCAGCGAGCCCATGATGAAGCCGATGAAGAGGCTGCCGCAGTCGCCCAGGAAGACCGTCGCCGGATGGAAGTTGTAGAGCAGGAAGCCGAGCAGGCTCCCCATGCAGGCCACGAGCATCAGGCCGATGAAGAACTCGCCGAGCGCCCAGGCGTTGATGAGGAACACGCCGGAAGCGACGAAGGCCACGCCCGCCGCCAGGCCGTCCATGTTGTCGAGCAGGTTGAACGCGTTCGTCACCCCCACCAGCCACAGGACGGTGACGACGACGTTCAGCGCCTCGTGGGGCAGGAAGGAGATGCGCACGCCGGCGGCGGCGAGCATCAGCGCCGCCGCCAGCTGTCCCGCGAACTTCACGCCGACCGGGAAGCGCTGGCCGAGGATGTCGTCGGCGAGCCCCACGCCGAAGACGAGCGCGCCGCCGGCCACGATCCCGAGCAGCCTCGTCTTCACTCGGTAGGCCTCCTGCAGCAGGCCCAGCGACGAGCCGAAGCTCGATTGCACCCACCCCACCTGCTGGAGAGCGGGGAGGAAGAAGGTCCCCGCGAGCACGACGGTAGTGAAGGAGAGGAAGACGGCCACGCCGCCCAGCCGCGGCGTCGGACGCTGGTGGACCTTGCGCTGTCCCGGCTCGTCGATGACCCCGAAGCGACGCGCCAGCGTCCGGCTGGGCGGCACGAGGGCCGCGCAGAGCACCGTCGTCGCCGTCATGACGAGGGCCAACAGCAGGACATGGTCCATCCGGCCTCAGGCCGCCGCCCGGCGCGACAGGAGCTCGCGGTACAGGGCGTCGACGTCGTCGAGGAGCCGGCGCGACGAGTGGTGGGCGAGCACGTAGCTCTGCCCCTCGCGCGCCCGCGCCCCCGCGGCCTCCGGCCGCTCGAACGTCTCCAGGATCGCGGCGGCGAGGGCCGCGGCGTCGCCCGGCGGGACGAGCACCCCGCGCCGTCCGTCCCCGAGCAGTTCCGGCGTACCCCCCACCTGCGTGGCCACCACGGGCCGCGCCGCCGCCAGCGCCTCGATGAGCGCCACCGGCGTCCCCTCGTTGCGGGACGAGTTCACGACGAGGTCGAGGTCGCCGTACACCGCCGCCATCTCGCGCCGCCAGCCGTGGAAGAACACGCACGCGTCGAGGCCCAGGCGGTGCCGCTCGGACTCCAGCCGCGCGCGCTCCTCGCCGTCGCCCACGACGGCGAAGCGCGCCGCGGGCAGGGATCTCCGCACGAGCGCGGCCGCGCGCAGGAACGTGCCGACGTCCTTGATGGGAGCGAGCCGGCCGACGATGCCGACCAGGAGCGCCTCCGGCTCCACGCCCGCCTCGCCGCGCAGCGAGCCGCGCGGCAGCGGTCCCGTCAGCGGCTCCAGGTCGAGGCCGAGGGGGATGACGCGGATCTTCGACTCGGCGGCGACCCCGAGCGCGACGAGGTCGCTCTTCACGGCCGCGGAAACCGCCACCAGGACATCGGAGAGCGAGCCGAGACGGCGCTCGAGCGCCCGGTAGAAGGCGGTCGTCACGGGACCGAAATAACCGCGCAGCACATGGCCGTGGAAGGTGTGGACCACGACGGGCACGCCGGCCACCCGGGCCGCCAGCCGGCCGAGCAGCCCCGCCTTCGCCGTGTGCGTGTGCACGATGTGCGGCCGGTAGCTCCGCATCATGCGGTAGAGGCCAACAAAGGCGCGCAGGTCGCGCCACGGTCGCACCTCGCGGCCGAGTCCGGGCATCGCGGTCCATCGCACGCCCCGGCCCGCCGCGAGGTCGAAGAGGTTCCCCTCCCGCGGGGACTCCTGGCCGACGACGAGCTGCGTCTCGTACCCCCGATCCGCGAGTCCCGCCGTCAAGAGGATCACGTGAACCGCAGGACCTCCCACGTTCAACCGGGAGAAGAGCCGCAACACCCTCACCCCATGCCGCGCCGGAGAAGCCGCGAGGTCGGTCATTCTCATGGTCTGACGCTGGCTAGGCGCGTAACCTATAGCACGGACTGGGGTTTGGATCAAGCCGCGCAAGTAGAAACGCTGCCTGTCCTGAAGTAATACTTTAACTGTTCACTTCAGCATCTCGTCCCGCGCTCGCGCGATGTGGGGATGCGTGGGATCGAGCCGGGCCGCGCGGTCCATGGCCTCGCGCGCGCTGGCGGCGTCGCCCCGCAGGCGCTGCGTCCACGCCAGGTCGGCCCAGGCCTCGCCCCACGACGGACGGAGGCCCACCGCCCGGCGGAGGTCCCGCTCCGCCCACTCCAGCCGCGCCGGCGCGAAGCCACGGCGGCCGAGGGCCAGCTCGCGCCAGGCGAGCCCGCGCGCGCGATAGCCTTCGGCGAGGTACGGGTGGCGCGCCAGCACGGGGTCCAGAGCGGCGACCCTCATCTGCGGCTCGGGATCGAGAAGCGCACGGTCCAAGGCGATCGAACCGGAGGCGCGCCACGCCGCGGCCCCCGACAGCAGGGCCAGGAGGAGGGCCGCGGCGGCCGGGAGGGCGCGAGAGCCGACCCGGCGGGGCGCCTCCCGAGGCGAGCCGGCCAGCCCCAGCAGCGACGTGAAGATCAGCGCGTTGGCGGGGAGCCGCAGGTTGAAGTCGAAGAGGGAGTGGACGCCGAGGGCGGCCACCGCCCCCGCCGCCCCCACCGCGATGGCCTTGCGGTACGGGTTCCGGCCGTGGCGCAGCCGCTCGTCCAGTCCCCGGCCGAGAAGCACCGCGAGGAAGGCCACCAGAGCGAGGCCCGCGAGGCCGCCCTCCGCCAGCAGCTCGAGCACGTCGCTCTCGGCGTGAGTGGTGCGTACGTCTCCGTGCGCACGCTTGAAGGGAGGGAACGCGTCGGCGTAGGCGCCGAGGCCGGCTCCGAGCAGCGGATGGGTCGCGGCCAGGCGCAGCGTGTCGCGCGCCGTGTCGAGCCGGTAGTCTCCCGACGCGTCGGCCCGGCCGTGGAAGAGGGTCGCGAGGTGGGCCCGGGTGCCGGCGGGGACGACGGCGAGGCCGAAGGCGATGACGATCGCCCCGCCGAGCGCGAGCGGCCAGCCGCGCAAGCGGGCGCCTTCACGACGGGCGGCCGCCAGCAGCCACAGTGTGCCCGCGACCATCAGGCCCGCCGCCAGCGCAATGAGCCCGCCGCGGCTGCGGCTGGCGAGGTGGACGGCGGCGAGCCCGAGGCTGAGGGCACCCAGGCCCACGGCGCCGGGCGTGGGGCCGCCCCGGAGGCGCGCCCGGCCGAGGGCCATCGCCGCGGCCAGCACGATGCCCATCTCCATGAGCCCCGCGAAATGGTTGTGGTTCACGTAGGAGCCGAACGGTGTCGTGACGATGGGCGTCGCCTGCCCGTAGATGCGGTTCGGCGCCTGGGACCATTGCACGGCGCCGAAGACCGCCTCCGCCCCGCACACCGCGAGCACGGCGCCGGCGAGGCGCTCGGCGGCGGCGCGGTCGCGGCCGCGCTCGCTCCAGAAGACGAGGGCGGCCATCATCGCCGCGAGCAGGAGCGCCGCTTCCGCCGTCCAGACGGGGACGGCGCTGGCGCCCACCGCGATCTGGAGAAGGCCGAGCGCGGGCAGCCCCGTGGCGGGAACGGCAAGCAGGGGCAGACCCTCGCCGCCCGTCGCGCGGCCCGCGGCCCAGACGGCGGCGCCGAGCAGGACGAGGGCGGCGAGCGCGTAACGGGCCGGGTCGGCGGCGGCGCCGTAGGGCCACGGGGCGAGGAGCAGGCCCAGAAGCAGGACGGCTTCGGCCGCCGCATCCAGCCGCGGTCTCATCCGATCCGGTGCTTGCGGAGCCACAGCTCCAGCGTCAGCAGCGTCCAGAGTTGGTGGCCCCGGTCGCCGCGGCCCGACAGGTGCTCGGCGAACAGGCGCCGCACCGCTTCGGGACGCAGCCAGCGCGCCAAGCGCGGCCGGTCGAGCAGCAGCGCCTCCGCGCGGCCCTTCAGCTCGCCGCGGAACCATTCCCCCAGCGGCACCCCGAAGCCGTGCTTGCGCCGGGCCACGATCCCGGGCGGCAGCAGGTCGGACACCGCCTTCTTGAGCACGATCTTGCCTCGGCCGCCCCGCCGCTTGAGGCGGTCGGGCAGCCCGGCCACGTACTCGATGAGGGCGCGGTCGAGCATCGGGCTGCGCGTCTCGAGGCCGTGGGCCATGCTCATGCGGTCCATCTTGGGCAACAGGTCGTCGAGCAGGTAGGTGCGGGCGTTGAGGTACAACAGCCGGGACAGCAGCGAGGCGCCCGCGCAGCGCTCGAGGGCCTGGCGGTACGAAGACAGGATGCGGTCGCGGTCCGCCACGTGGTCGCCGTCCAGGGCGCGCAGGGCGGGAAGGTCGAAGAAGGAGCTCCACGCGAAGATCCGCTCGTCGAAGGGAAGCACCGCCTTGTCGGCGAAGCGCCGGAGGCGCCGACGGGTCCCTTGGTGGCTCGCGCCCTCCGGCACCAGCCGCGAGGCCAGGCGCAGCGCGTGGGCGAAGGGGGCGGGGATGCGGTCGGCCAGCAGCGCGGCGTGGAAGCGGTCGTAGCCGGCGAAGGTCTCGTCCCCTCCGTCGCCGTTCAACGCCACCGTCACCCGCGCCCGGGCCTCGCGGGCCACGAGGTAGGTGGGCAGCGCGGACGAGTCGCCGAACGGCTCGTCGTGATGATGGACGAGAGTCTCCAGCAGCTCCCCGGCCTGCGGGCGCACGACCGAGGCGTGATGGTCGGTGCCGACGTGGCGGGCGACGCGCTCGGCGTACGGCCGCTCGTCGAAGAACGCGTCGCCCTCGAAGCCCACGGTGAAGGTCCGGACCTTTCCCGGCACCAGCCGGGCCATGAGCGCGGCGATCGCCGCGGAGTCGACGCCCCCGGAGAGGAGGAGGCCGAGAGGCACGTCGGCCACCAGCCGCCGGCGCACGGCCGCGGTCAGGAGCTCCCGGACCCGGCCGGACGCCTCGTCGAGGCCCACCTCCGCCGCCTCTCCCGCGGGCGGGAAGCGGAGGTCCCAGTACTCGCGCGGCGCGGCGACACCGGCGGCGTTCGCGACGAGCAGGGACGCCGGGGGCAGCTTGCGGATCCCCCGGAAGAGCGTGCGCGGCGTGGGGACGTAGCCGAAGGCCAGGTACTCCCCGAGGTTCTCCTCCGCCATCTCGACGGGCACGCCGGCGGCGAGCAGGGCCTTGATCTCCGAGCCGAAGACGAGCCGCCCGGCGTCGTGCCAGTAGTACAGCGGCTTCTTGCCGAAATGGTCCCGGGCGAGGAGGAGCCGGCGCGCCCGCGCGTCCCACAGCGCGAGGGCGAACATCCCGTCGAGCGCGGCCACCGCGTCGTCACCCCTCTCCTCGTAGAGGTGGGCGATGACCTCCGTGTCGCCCTGCGACCGGAAGGTGTGGCGCGAGGCGAGCCCGGATCGAAGCTCCTGGAAGTTGTAGATCTCGCCGTTGAGGAGCACCTGGACGGTGCCGTCCTCGTTGGGGATCGGCTGGTCGGCGGCGGGCGAGAGGTCGATGATCGACAGCCGGCGGTGGACGAGACCGGCGGCGGGGGCGGCGGAGGCATCGACGTGGTAGCCGGCCGCGTCCGGGCCGCGGTGGCGGAGGCAGTCGCCCATCGCCCGCAGGCGTCCTCCGTCAGGGTCGCGGCCGTCGAAGGTCACGATGCCGGCGATCCCGCACATGCGCGCCTCAGGCCCACCCGCGCGCGAGGTAGAAGAGGAGCTTCGCCCACTCCTGCAGCCGCGCGCGCCGCGGAGAGGACGCGCCGGCGTCCTCGACCGGCACCATCACCCAATCCACCTCCGGCAGCACCCTCCGCGCCGCCCGCTCCGCCCGGCCCATGTGCAGGTCCGACGTCACGAGGGCGACGCGGCGCAAGCCCCGGGCACGCAGCAGGGGCGCGACGAACAGCATGTTCTCACGGGTCGAGGTGGAGGCGGCCTCGAGCAGGATCCGGTCCCGGGGAACGCCGAGGCGGACGCACTCGTCGCGCAGGGCTTCGGCGTTGTCGCCCCCCACGCCGGCCCCGGTCACGACCAGGAGCGGCACCGCCCGCGCGCGATAGAGGGCGGCGGCCCGCGCGGCCCGCAGGTAGTCCACGTCCCCGGACAGCACCAGCGCGGCGTCGGCGGCCACGACCTCGGCCGGGGGAGAATGGCCGGGCGGCCACGAGGACGCCGCGGCCACCAGGGCGAGCCCGGCGCCGCCCGCCAGGGCCGCCAGGCACGCCGCGGCGCGGATGCCCATCAGGTGACCGCCCGGCGGCCCGCCGCGCGCCAGCCGTAGCCCCCGAGGATGCGCAGCTCTTCGAGACCCGCCCTTCTCAGCAAGGCCTCGACCTCCGCCCTTCGGTAGCGCTTCTCGAGCGGAGCCGAGAAGCGGTCGAACTGGTCGTTCCACAACACGCGGAAGGGGTAGTCGACGTACTGGCCGAGGGGAACGCTCCGCACGACGCCGGAGAGCGGCCGCACCCGAACCAGCAGCTTCGCGGGGCCCACGTAGCCCAGCCACAGGCACCCCGCGACGAGCCACGTCAGCTTCCGCAGGATGCCCATCGGCAAGCGCGTCGTGACCCGGCGAGCCGTACCGACGAGCGACAGCAGCGCGCCCCTCCACGCGGAGCGCTCGGCCGGGTCGTGGTAGAGATACACGAGCACCCAGCCTCCGGGCCGTACGGCGCGCACGAGCTGGGCGAGCCCGGCTTCGGTGTCCTCGATGTGATGGAGGACGCCGAGGCAGCACGCGAGGTCGAAAGCGCCTTCCCGCACGGGAAGGTGAAGCAGGTCGGCCTGGACGAACAAGCCCTCGCCGGCGGGGTTGTTGCGGGCCGCGACGTCGATGGCCGGGCTGGCGTCCAGGGCGAGCACCTCCGCCCCCGCCGCGAGGAAGTGACGGGTGTGGCGGCCCATGCCGCAGCCCGCGTCCAGCACCAGCGCGGCCCCGCCGGGCGGTTCCGGCAGCGGCTCGACGTACCAGCGGAAATTCTCGCGGTACGCGTCGATCTGGGTCGAGAAGCTCTGCCACTCGAAGCCGAAGGACCGGTACGTGCGGCCCCTCAGGTCGACCGCCTCTCCGGTCTGACGGACGCGCATGAGGTCCGGCGGCAGCAGGCGGGGGATGTCTCCGTCCACGGGGAAGGAGTGGACGCCGCAGCTCATCTGGGCGCCGTTTCGTGCGAGCTCGTGTCCGCACGAGGGACAGCGGAGCCGCTCCCACAGCCGCGCGGCCCTCATCGCCCCGCGGCCTCCCGCAGGACCCGGGCCATGCGCGGCGCATGCACGCGCGCGCTGTAGTGCTCCTCGACGGTGCGGCGGGCCTCGGCTCCCATCCGCGCGCGCAGGGCGGGGTCGCCCAGCAGGAGCGCGATCCGCTCCACCCACTCCTCCTCGGTCCGCGCGTGGAAGCCATTGACCCCGTCCCGCACGATCGTGGCGTTCGCCCCCACCGGTGAGACCACCGGCGGAATGGCCAGCCCCATGTACTGCAGCGCCTTCATCCCGCACTTGCCCCGCGTCCATTCGTCATCGGGGAGCGGCATCAGCCCGACGTCGAGCGGACGCAAGTCCTCCACCTCGGTCTCGGCCCGCCAGGGCAGGCTGCGCACGGGCAGCCCGGGGACCTCCAGCTGGCCCCCGATCACCCGCAGCTCGTAATCCATGCGCTCCCCCAGCCGCCTCAAGGCCCCCCTCAGCAGGCGCAGGTAGGGAACGGTCGTGCCGCTGCCGGTCCAGCCCACCACCGGCCGCGGATTGGCCGGCCGGGGCCGGACCACGTACGACGTGGTGTCGATCGTGCTCGGGACGACGGTGACGGCGGAGGCGTGGCGGCGGGCGAACTCCGCCAGCGTCTCGTTGCCTACCGTCACGTGCCGGGCGAGCCGGCACAGCTCGGCCGTCTTGCCGGGGCGCTTGAGCAAGCGGACGGCGGCGTTGGCTTCCGCATACGCGGGCAGGTAGATCGCGTCGTCGAAGTCGAAGACCATCGGCCGGCCGCGGGACAGCCGCGCCTCGATCCATGCGGGGGCCAGGAGGGCGGCCTCCCGAAACACGTAGACCACGTCGTGGGCATCGACGTGGCCGCGCTCTCCCAGCCGGCGAAGGTATGCGCGCGCCGTCTCCCGGACCTTGGTCGCGACGTGTCCGCGCCGGTAGAGCACGTCCATGCCGAGCGGCGACAGGAACGGGGAGAAGGTCAGCTCCACGCCCTCGGCTCGCAGCAGCGGCGCCCATTGCTCGATGCGGTACCGCTGGCCGGGAACGCGGCCCGTCGGGTAGGGCACGAAGGCGAGGACCCGGAGGGCCTCCGCCCTGGCCCGCGGGGTGCCCTCAAGCGGCAGGTTGCATGCCCTGCGGCGCGGCCAGCGCCGCCCCCCGCGTGCGCCGCTGCTCGAGCCCCACCGCGGCGAAGATGAGGTAGAAGCTCAGCACCTGCGCCCGGTGCCGGTAGGCCGTGCCCGCGTTGGCTTCGCCCAGCGCGTAGCCCAGGGTGAGGCCGACGGTGATCAGGAGCACCATCAGCGAGCTCGACAACCGGTATCGGACGAGGGCGGCCATCCCGCGGATGATGAACGGCAGCAGGCAGTAGAAGGCCAGCATCTCGGGCACGGTGAAGGCCTGGCGGATTCCCCGGATGGCCCAGGGGAACGGCGCGAGCAGGAAGTAGGACAGCCCCTTGGGCAGGAACATCAAGGCCTTGACCGGCGTCGAGATGTCCGCGGAGGGCTCGAACTTGCTGCCGCCCACCGCGGTGCCCCGCCGGATCTCGTCGAGGGTCTCCAGGTCGAGCGCGCGCACCCGGCGGCTGTGGCTGACGGCGCGGTCGGCGTAGATCATGATCCCGGCCACGAGCATGCCCAGGACCGCGTTGCGCACGAGGTGCGCGCGGTTCCGGACGAGGAAGGAGACGGCCACCGGCGCCGTGACCGCGAAGAAGATGTAGTCGCGGAACTGGATCACGGCCACGATCGCGAGAACCAGGACGAGGAAGACCCGAAGCTCGAAGCGCTCTTGCAGCACGAGCGCCTGCCGGCAGATCAGCACGATGAGCAGCACCACCCAGCAGTCGCGGATGTTCAGGACCGACCATAGGACGAGGGACGGGAAGTAGGCGGCGAACATGGCGGCGCGCAGGCCGATCGTCTCGCTCCCGCTCACCCGGCGGGCGACGTCGTGGACGAGGAGCACCGTCAGGGCGCCCACGACCGAGTTGACGAGCTTCGGCCACAGCGCCCAGTCCCCGAGGACCGAATACACGGCGGCGACGATGTAGTAGTAGGCCTTGGGGCCGGGGTCGAGGAGCTTCCAGGGGTAGATGAGCGTCTCCCCCGACCAGTAGCGCGCCAGCCATGACGAGAACACGTGGTAGGTGTCCTGGTCGGGCGCGAAAAGGCTGTCGGTGGACAGCGCGTGCAGCACGACGGCCAGCGCCAGGCGCAAGGCGAGGGCGCGACGGAAGAGCGCGCCCAGGGCATGCGGGGAAGGGGATCCGCTCACGGCACCCCGAGCCGGCGATAGAGCGAGCGATAGCGGGCGACGCCCACGGCCTCGAGGTCGAACAGGTCCGCGGCCGCCCGCTCGCAGCGCGCTCTCAGCGCGGCGTTCCCCTCCGCCGCCTCGACGACCGCGACTCCCCTGTCCATCTCGCCGTCGTCGAAGGAGCGCAGCACGGCTCCCACGCCCCTCGCCTCCACGAAGGATTCCAGGTCCCCGACCCCGGCGTTGACGATCACCGGAAGCCCGCAGGCGAGGTACTCGGCGACCTTGGTGGGGGAGGAGCCTTCCTTGGACCGGACCGGCTTGATGAACGCCAGGCCCGCCCGGGCCGCCCGCAGGTACGCGGGGACCCGCTCGTAGGCCTCCGCGTGGACGGTCAGCGACGGGTCCGGAACCCCCAGCTCCCGCGCGACGCGCCGGATGCGGTCGTGCTCCCTCGCATCCGGAGAAAGCATCAGCAGGTGCAGGGACGGTATCTTCAGGCGCGCGCGCTCGAAGAACCGCACCATCGGCTCAAGAAGGTACCACGTGCCGACGGAGCCCGAATACACGAGGAAGGGCGCGCCGCCCAGGTGCCGAATGGCTTCGGGGAGGGCGGATCCGCGGGCGGTGAAGAGCGTACGGTCGACGCAGCACGGGATGACCTCCATCTCGCAGGCCGGGCCCTTCCGCACCCTCCGCGCCAGCCTTTCGCTGAGCACGACGAGCCCGTCGCTGCGGCGGAGCAGCAGGCGCTCCAGCGCCGCGGTGGCCCGGAAGAGCGCGCCTCCGCGGCGCCAGTGCCCCGCGTCCGCGTACTCCTCGGCCAGCTCGCCGCGGAGGTCGAAGAGCAGCCGGCCGCCGTGAGCGGCCCGCGCCAGCAGGGCCATGGCCCCGGCCATGTGGCTGCGGGCGTGGAAGAGCGCGGCGTCCCGGCGCCTGGCCATGCGTCGCGCGGCCCAGGCGCCCTCGAGCAGGTTCAGGACCTTGCCGGCCAGGCTCGACCGGTAGGGCAACGGATGCCAGGCGATGCCCGCGGCCTCCAGGCTCCGCCGGGTTCCCGCCATCCGCTCGGCGTCCGCGAGGTCGCGGGCCTTCTCGAACGTGACGAGGCCGATCTCGACGCCCCGCGCGGCCAGCCCGCGCAGGTAGGGCAGGACCTGGCTCTGGCCGAGAGGCTCCAGGGCGCCGTTGTGGGAGAGGTAGACGACGCCCTTCACCACAGACCCAGGGCCGCGGCCGCGGCCCGTAGCGCGCGCTTGGGGAGGGATCCCGCGAACCACAGCGCGGCACAGACGCCGGCCCACGCCCACAGCAGCGGATGCCGCGGCCGGCGCACGACCGTCGCCGCCGCCATCAGGTGCAGCAGGAACTCGTAGGGCAGGCGTAGGCGGGGGCTCCCGTACACCGCGGCGCTGAAGGCGGTGAGGCCCGTGAAGAGGACGACCGGCAGCGCGAAGCGCGTGGGCTCCCGCCACGCCCCCCACGCGGCGAGGGGCAGGGCGAAGAGGTACACGGGGGAGATCCGCCCGGGCGGCGTCACGATCTCCCAATCGATGGGCGCCCAGAAGAAGCAGGCCTTCAGCAGGGCCAGCCGCAGGGTCTCGAGCGGATGCGCGGCGGCCAGCTCCAGGGCCGCCCGCCTCAGCCGCCGGTCCGCGCCGACCTCGCCGGAGCGCTGCGCCTGCGCCACCTCGTCGTCGAAGACCAGCGTGCCGAAGATCTTTCCTTCCGGCGGGCGGTAGGAGGAATAGAGCGTGATCCCGCCCTGCGTGGTGAGCACGGGTGCGCCCATCACGATCGCGTTTCTCGCCAGCCAGGGCAAGGTCGTGAGCGCCGCGCACGTCAGGAACGCCGCCGCCGCCCGGCCGCGCGCGGGATGCCGGGCCCAGGCCCACGCCGCCACGAGCGCCACGGCGGGAAGGCCCGCCGCCCGGGTGAGGAGCGCCAGGCCCGCGCAGACTCCCCCGAGCGCCCATCGCCGCCGCCCCGTGTCCGGCCCGAGCGCCAGCAGGGTCACGAGAAGCAGCGACTCGAACAGCGTCTCCGAGAGCAACCGCGCGCAGGCCGCGGCGTGCACCGGGTCCACGGCCAGCAGCGCCCCCGCCACCCAGGGGGCCGCGCCCCTTCCCAGCAGACGCATGCCCAGCCGCACCACGAGGAGGCAGTTCAGCGCGCCGAGGACGAGCTGGACGGCGACCGCGACGCGAGGCTCGGCGCCCAGGCCGGCGAGGAACAGCGGATAGAGGGGCGGCCGGAACGCCGTCGGCTCTCCGCTCGGCGAGACGAAGCCGAGCCCGTTCCGGACGCCGAGGGCCAGGCGCAGGTAGTCGGCGGCATCGCTCGTCGGGGCCGGGGCCGAGAGAACGAACGGCAACCGGACCGCCACCGCGACGAGCGTCAGCAGGATCGCGAGCGCCGCCTGCGAAGGCATTCGGTGGGCGCCTCCCTTCATGCGGAGGCGACCTCCTCGTAGATCTCCTCCACCGCGCTGACCGTGCGGCGGATGTCGAACTCCAGAGCCCGGCTCCGCGCCGCCGCTCCCAGCCGGGACCGGAGCGCGGGCACCGCCGCCAGCCGGCCGAGGGCGCTCGCCAGCTCGTCCGCGTCGCCCGGGGCCACGAGCATCCCGTCCACGCCCTCACGCACGATCTCCACGATGCCGCCGGTCCGCGAGGCGATCACCGGCTTCCCGCACGCCATCGCCTCCAGCAGCGCGATGCCGGCCGCTTCGTAGAGGGAAGGGAAGACGAACACGTCCGCGGCGCGCAGCAGCTCCCGGACGTCGTCGCGGCGGCCCAGGAAGCGGACCCGTCCGTCCAGCCCGAGTCGCGCCACCTGCTCCGCCAGCTCCCCGCGCAGCGGCCCCTCGCCCACCAGAGCGAGGCCGGCGTCCAAACCGCGAGCTCGGGCGAGGGCGAGCGCTTCGATCAGGAAGCGGTGACCCTTCTGCGCGTGCAGCCGTCCCACGTGCAGCAGCCGCAAGCCGCCCCCGCGCCAGTCCGCGGTGGGCGGCGCGGGGCCGGGCGAGTAGTGCTCGACGTCGACGCCGTTGGGGACGACGCGGATGCCGCGCCATCCCAGATGGCGCTCGAAGTCCTCCGCGACCGCCCTCGACACGGCCAGCAGGGCGGCGTTCCGACGGCCGGTGAGGCGGTCGAGGGCCTTCTTGCCCGCGAAGAAGAGGCTGCGGCGGCCCTCGAAGGTGTAGTCCGGGTTGTGCAGCGTGCTGACGCACCGAGCGTCGCGCGTCATCCGGGCGGCCAGCCGGCCGAGCACGTTGGCGTAGTAGAGGTGCGTGTGCACGACCCGGGGACGGAACCGCCGCAGCCGGCGCGTGAGGGCGGAAAGGCAGGCCAGGGGGCGGCCCGCAGGAGCAATCCCGAGCGGGTCCACCTCGATCCCCGCCTTGTCGAAGCGCGGCCGCAGGTCGAGGGGGCCGTCGAGCGGGAACACCCGGGAGCGGAAGCGCCGCGGGTCGAGGCGGGCGGTCACCTCGGCCAGCAGCGTCTCCGCCCCGCCCGCGCCGAGCGTCTCGATCACGTGGGCCACCCGGATGGGCGCGCGCTCGCTCAGGGCGGGCCTCCGCCGTCGCGCCAGGCGAAGGCCTCCAGCGTGTCGCCGGCGTCGAAGAGGCCGAGGGCCCGGTTCACCACGGCCTTGGCGAAGAGGAGCGCCCGGCGCTTCTCGACCCTCTCGCGCAGGGCGGTGGTCTCGGCGATGTTGCTGTGGCCGGCGGGAATCTCGGACCGCCCGCCGAGCTTGTGCCGGATGTCGACGACGTCGAGGTT
>Ga0184632_10000696_pt1 | contig 13491 bp, 11 predicted proteins | sample PLM31_50_b1_FD_133153 | JGI IMG/M metagenome (GOLD analysis project Ga0184632, IMG submission 133153) | Groundwater sediment microbial communities from an aquifer in East River, Colorado, USA - PLM3-1_50_b1 | ecosystem: Environmental > Terrestrial > Soil > Riparian zone | place: USA: East... | reverse complement strand
GTGGTGCAGGGCGTGACGGAAGATCGTGCCGGCGTCGGCTACAGCGGAATCGGGTATATGACCTCCGGCGTTCGGGCCGTTCCGTTGGCTGAAAAGGAGGGCATGCCATTCAATGAGGCAACGCAGCAGAACGCACTGGAAGGATCATATCCGCTGTGGCGTCACTTGTATCTATATGTGAACAAGTCGCCGAACAAGCCGCTCGACCCGCTCGTAAAGGAATTTCTGAAGTTCATCTACAGTCAGGAAGGCCAACAGGTGGTGGTGAAGGATGGATTTTTCCCGCTGTCCGCCATGATGATGGAGAAGGAATTGAAGAAGCTTGAGTAGCGATCTTTCCACAACGCCTTCGCAAATGGCCTTGCCTGGGCTGGTGAAACCGCCGGCTCCAGGGGCAAAGGGGCCGTTTTGGCGGCCCCAGGGTGGGTGGGTGAAATGGTCAACTAAACCAGCAGCATATCAAAGCCGACGCCGATTCTTAGACCTTGTCGCCAGACTAGTCGTTCAGTCCGGCGGCCTCTTGGTGATCCTGAGCATTCTGGCCATCTTCATCTTTCTGGTCATGGAAGTCGCGCCGCTGTTTTTTGCTGCCACCGGCAAAGAAGTCGGCAAATACAGCATCGGCGCTCTGTCACAGAGTTTTCTTCAGCCTGCCGTAACCGGCGTGGACGAACAGCAAGAGGTGGCCTACACCGTCACACCGGACCGAGTCTCGTTTTTCAGCTTGCCTTCGGGGCATTTGCTCAAGGAGGAGGGCTTGGCGGTATTGCCGCACGCCGCCGTCAGCGCCGTTGCCCGAGCCGCCGGAAAAGGTGATCGCCTAGGGCTGGGCACTACTGACGGCCGGATTCTCCCTTTTTCCGTTGAGTTCGCAAGCGATTTCCAGTCCGGCAGCCGTGTCATCTCGCCGTCTTTCTCCGCCGAGTCGCCTTTTCAAGCGGATCCCAACAAGCAAAAAATCGTACGCTTGGCGTACCAGCGTAGCGATGCGGGTCCAGTAGCGGCGGTGCTCACCGCGGCCGGACGTCTCTGGATCTCGAGTGCGCATTCTGTGATCCGTCCCGACGGGACCGGTACCCCCACGATCTCCACCGTGGATCTCACCAATCAGATCCCGCATTCTGTGACGGCGCTCGCCCTGGATAGCCGGGCCGAAAACCTTTCGATCGGGACGGCCGACGGATATCTCTTCCACTTCGATGTGCGGGAGATCACTCGTCCGATCCTGATCGGCACCGCGGCTGTCGCCCGCCCGGCGGACGCGGTCTCGGCGCTCGGATACCTGCTTGGGGACCGTGCGCTCGTGGTGGGCACACGCAACGGAGCAGTCTCTGTGTGGATGGCTGTACCCTTGACGAGCGAGACCAACACGACACGGCTTCAAGCAGTCCATCATTTCGCCTCTCACCAGGCACCGGTCACGGCCATTTCTCCCTCGCAGCGCGATAAGGGCTTTATCACCGGTGATGCCAATGGAAACGTCCTGGTGCACTACTCCACGTCAGAGCAAACGCTGCTTCGAATGCCAGGTCATGGAGCTGCGGTGCAGTCCCTCCTCTTCGCGCCCAAAGGCAATGGCGCGGTGGCTTTGGATGCGGATGGGCAACTGAGAACCTTTGCCATTCATAATCCGCATCCCGAAATCAGTTTGGGAACGCTCTTTGGCCCGGTCTGGTACGAAGGCTACGCGCAGCCCGCGCATGTGTGGCAATCCTCCGGCGCGACCGATGATTTTGAGGCCAAATTCGGGCTTACCCCGCTGATCTTCGGCACGCTCAAGGGCACCCTGTATGCCTTGTTGTTGGCCGTTCCTCTGGCGGTCCTCGCGGCCATTTACACGGCAATGTTCATGCACCCTGACCTTCGGGCGCGGATCAAGCCGGTGATCGAGATCATGGCTGCGCTTCCGACCGTTGTCTTGGGCTTCCTGGCCGGCCTCTGGATGGCGCCGCTGCTGGAGCGTATTTTCCCCGCGATCGTGGGAATGGTTCTGGTCGTTCCCCTGAGCGTCATCCTTGCTTCCCTGGCTTGGCAGTTGGTTCCACGGAGCGTTCGTAACCGCCTTCGTCCCGGCGCGGAATTTATGCTCCTGATTCCGGTAATCGCCGGGGCCGTCGCCCTGTGCTTGAGCCAGAATCAGGCGTTCGACGCTCTCCTTTTCGGTTCCGACTATAAGGCATGGTTGGCCTCTACCTTCGGTCTCGGATATGACCAGCGCAATGCCTTGGTCGTGGGCTTTGCGATGGGCTTTGCCATCATCCCGATCATCTTCAGCATTTCCGAAGAGGCGCTATCGAACGTGCCGAAGAACTTGATTGCCGGGTCGCTGGCGCTGGGCGCCACCCGCTGGCAGACTCTCGCCCGCCTGGTGTTCGTATCCGCCAGCCCCGGCATATTCTCGGCGCTGATGATCGGCTTTGGCCGCGCCGTGGGCGAAACCATGATTGTGTTGATGGCGACCGGTAACACTCCGATCATGGATTGGAGCCTCTTCAATGGCTTTCGGACCCTGTCTGCAAATATTGCGGTCGAAATTCCGGAGGCCCCATACAGCGGCACACTCTATCGGACCTTATTTCTGGCTGCCTTATTGCTGTTCGTGATCACATTTGTACTCAACACAGGCGCAGAAATTATCCGCCAGCGCCTGCGGAAGAAATACAGCCAATTCTAGCAAAACGGGACAGTCAACTTTTCCATCCATGAGGCCCGCAGTGAACGCTGATGCAACTCAGAAAAGGAGCCTGTCCCCCTTCTTCAAGAGATACCTCGCCTCCGGCGATCTCTTTGTGTGGGGAAGCGGCGCGGGCCTGGCGATCTCCCTGCTCATGGTCGTGGGCCTGCTGCTCCTCATCATGGTCAATGGGCTCGGATATTTCTGGCCGGGAGACATCGTTGAACTCACGCTCAAGGACGGTACCCACGTTCTTGGACAATGGGCCGGCCGCGAGACCATTCCTCCATCAAGCGCGGCAGATTCCAAACCCAGGACACGCATCCGGCTGAAAATTGGTAACCGCGACCTCTATGGTTTGGATTTCAAATGGGTGAACGAAGATGCGATTACGTCGCGATCTTTTCCGCCGGAGGCGGTGCTGCTGGAACGGCGCGAATGGGGGAATATGTACGGCCGGATCAACGCGGTCTATCAGGGGGATGAACAGATCGCGCACGGCAATGACCCCTCCTGGCAAGCCCTTCTTCCACTCATCAATGATGCGAATGAACTGCGCGCCAGGATCTTGCGGATCGAGCGGGTTGATATCGGCGCCATCAACACAGAGATCGAACGGATGAGATTGAAGATGCGACGACTCGAACTGAAGGGTGTCGGGTCAGGGAGCGCTGATAACATCGAGGGATTGAAGGGCCAGATGGCGGCGGCGGAGGCGCGGTACCAGGAACAGATGAAGCGACTGGAGAGTCTCAGTGCGCATTTGAACGACTACTCGGTGTTGATCACTGACGCGAACGGACAAGAAAAGCGGCTCCCGGTGAGTCAGATCATCCGCGCGTTTCGCCCGAACGAGATGGGGGTCGTCTCGAAAAGCCTGATGTACGTGGCAAACGTCTGGCGTGTTCTCAGCGAAGAACCGCGTGAGGCGAACACGGAGGGCGGCATCTTTCCGGCCATTTTTGGGACGGTCATGATGGTGTTGATTATGACCATCGCGGTCGTGCCGTTCGGGGTCCTCGCGGCTCTGTATCTCAGGGAATACGCCCGGCAGGGCGTCCTGGTGCGCCTGGTCCGGATCGCGGTGAACAACCTCGCGGGGGTCCCTTCGATCGTCTTTGGGGTCTTCGGGCTAGGCTTTTTTGTGTATGCGATCGGCGGGACGATTGACAGCGTTTTCTTCGCTGAGACTCTTCCGACACCCACCTACGGCACAGGCGGCATTCTCTGGGCTTCGCTGACCTTAGCGTTATTGACTGTGCCGGTCGTCATCGTGGCGACGGAGGAGGGACTGGCGGCGGTGCCCCGTGATCTCCGTGAGGGTTCTCTGGCGCTCGGCGCAACGAAGCTTGAAACCCTGGCTCGAGTGGTCGTCCCGTCGGCCTTGCCCGGCATCCTCACCGGCCTGATCTTGGCGATGGCGCGGGCGGCCGGCGAGGTGGCGCCGCTCATGCTGACTGGGGTCGTGAAGCTTGCCCCGACGTTGCCGTTCGACTGGCAATGGCCATTTTTCCACCTGGATCGCAAGTTCATGCATCTCGGCTTTCATATCTACGACGTGGGCTTTCAGTCCCCGAATGTTGAAGCGGCGAAGCCCATGGTCTACATCACAACTCTAGTCCTCATCATGGTGGTGGTCCTGCTCAATCTCGTGGCCATCACGCTGCGCAATCGCCTCCGCAAGAAGTACGCAGGCTCTGCGGTTTGACGCCCAAGGAGGTTCTATGCAACTCTACTCTGAGCAAGTGACCGACCGAACGGTCCCGCACCGCGAATATGAGGCTCTGATGCGCCGACCGGCTGCTATGGCGAGTGAGCGATCAGCGGCGGAGTCCGCGCCGCACCTGGAACCCAAAATGGTGCTGCGCGACGTCAACTTTTTTTACGGTCCAAGCCAGGCCCTGTTCAAAGTCAACATTGACGTCGCTCCGAACGAGGTGACCGCATTCATCGGACCCTCAGGGTGCGGGAAATCCACGTTGTTGCGCTGTCTCAATCGCTTGAACGATCTGATTGAGGGCGCACGATTAGAGGGCCGCGTGCTGTTGGACGGGGAGGACATCTATGGTCCGAAAGTTGATGCGACCGACCTTCGAAAGCGGGTGGGGATGGTGTTTCAGAAGTCCAACCCGTTTCCGAAGCCCATCTTTGACAATGTGGCCTACGGCCCACGACTGCAGGGGACCAGCAATCGAGCAACCCTCGCCGACATTGTCGAACAAAGTCTCACCGGCGCCGGCTTATGGGAGGAGGTAAAGGACCGCCTCCACCACAGCGCCCTCGGCCTGTCCGGCGGCCAGCAACAGCGGCTCTGCATCGCCCGCTCACTGGCGGTCAAGCCGGAGGTTCTGCTGATGGATGAACCCTGCTCCGCGCTGGACCCGATCGCGACCGCCCGGATCGAAGAATTGCTGTTTTCGCTGAAAAAAGATCTCACGGTGGTGATTGTGACCCACAACATGCAGCAGGCAGCCAGAGTCTCTGACTACACGGGCTTCTTCCTGATGGGTGAGCTAATCGAGTTCGGGGACACGAAACAGATCTTCACGACCCCTCATGATCGCCGGACTGAAGATTACATCACCGGGAGATTCGGATAAGGAGAGCTCATGCATCGCCACTTCGACGAGGAACTGAAGGATCTCAATGCGAAGCTGCTCCGCATGGGCGGGATGGTCGAAGACCAGATCCAGGGAGCCCTTCGGGCCCTTGTGGAGCGCGACTCAGATCTCGCCAGAGAAATTATCGAGAATGACCACCGCGTGAATACCCTGGACGTGGAGGTGGATGAGGACTGCTTGCGCCTGCTCGCTCTTCAGCAACCGGCGGCGCGGGACCTGCGGTTTATCACCACGGCCATGAAGATTTCTACGGAGCTTGAACGGATGAGCGACCTCGCCGAGAACATCTGCGAGCGCGCCCTCGAGTTGAATGAGGAACCGCAACTCAAACCCTACATTGACATTCCTCGGATGGCGACCTGGGCGCTCCAGATGGTCAGGGAAGCGCTGGACGCCTTCGTCGGTTCGGATGTGCCCCTTGCACGGAAAGTCTGCGCGGACGATGACTTTGTGGATGACCTCACGGAACAGCTTTTCCGAGAGTTGTTGTCGTTCATGCTTGAAGACCCGCAAACCACTTCCCGGGCGATTCGCATCACCTTCATTGCCAAGTACCTGGAGCGCATCGCGGACCATGCCACGAATGTGGCGGAGCTGGTCGTCTATATGGTGGAGGGGAAGATCATCCGCCACACCATCGGCTGAACCATGCTCAAGCTTGCCCTGATAGATGTCGGCAGTAACTCCATCCACATGATTATTGCCGAAATCCAACCCGATTTTTCACATAAGATTCTTGATCGGCATAAGCATGTGACGCGGCTTGGAGACGACACGTTCAAAACGGGCCGTTTCTCAGCGGACGCGATCGAGAAGGGGACCGAGGTGATCCGCAACTTTACGATGCTGGCGCGCAACCGTGGCGTCATGCGGATCGAAGCGGTGGCCACCAGCGCGGTCAGGGAGGCATCGAATGGGGGCGAGTTGATCGAAAATGTGGAACGGCAGACCGGTGTGCGCCTCCGGGTCGTGACAGGCCTGGAGGAGGCCCGGTTGATCTATTTGGGCGTTCGGCAAAGCATGGACTTCGGGGACCGTAACCTGTTGATTGCAGATGTCGGGGGCGGCTCGGTAGAGTTGATCACCGGAAACCGCCGGGAACTTCTGTGCGCCGCCACCCTAAAGCTCGGCGCCATCCGCCTCAACGACCTTTATCTGAAACCGGCGCGTTCCCTGCGCGATGGGCTGGAGCAGCTTGAGCAGGCTGTCGAAGTGCAGTTACAAAAGGCCTTGCCGCGATTTAAAAAAGTCGGGTTCGAGGAATTTGTGGGCACTTCCGGCATGGTCGGCAATCTGGCCGAGATCATGCATCTGCAGAACACCGGCCGTCCCTTGCCGCAGCTCAACCTCGCCCGCTTTGCCTATAAGGACGTGGTCGTGGTCGAAAAACTTCTTACGGACACCCCGCCTGCCCGTCGCAGAGAGATCCCAGGGATGGATGTGACCCGGGCTGATGTGTTGTTACCCGCCTGCATCGTGCTGCGCAAGATCATGGAGCGCCTCAATATTCCGGAACTCACCCTGAGCGACAAAGCGATCCGAGACGGCCTGCTATACGACTTCATGGAGCGGCACCGCGAAGGGATTCAGGCAGAGAGCGAAATTCCGAATCTCCGCCGCCGAGAAGTCATCAGACTCGCGCGGAAATGTCACTATGATGTCGTCCATACCCATCAGGTCGCGAAGCTCGGCTTACAGATATTTGATCAGACCACAGCCATTCACAAGCTAGGTGAGCGTGAACGCGAATGGCTGGAGTACGGCGCGATTCTGCACGACATCGGTTTTCTGATCAATCCTCGGCAACACCACAAGCATGCGTACTACCTCATCAAGAATAGCGATCTTGCCGGCTTCACAGCCGATGAAATCGAACTGATCGGGAATATCGCGCGCTATCATCGCAAGGCTCGGCCTGAGGAGGATCACCGAACTGTCAAGGATCTCGCCCCAGAATATCGTAGAACTCTCGAGACGCTCGCCGGCATTCTCCGAGTTGCGAACGCGCTCGACCGCAGCCACTTCGGCGTCGTCCGGTCCATTGATTGCAATATTAGCGGGAAAGCCGTAGAACTTCTCCTGAACACGAGTGACGATGCCGCGCTCGAGGTCTGGGCAGGCCGAGAGCGGAGTGAAATGCTCGCCGACGCCTTTGGTCGGGAGATCGTGCTTACCACCCGTGTAGCAGAGGATCCTCAGGCATGAGTACAAAATCTGCCGGCCCCCATCCCTATCTCGGCAAGCTCATTGTCGTGGAAGGGATTGACGGCTCAGGAAAGAGCACCCAACTCAGTCTACTCCGCAAGTGGTTGGAGTCGAAGGACTACAATATTTTCTTCACTGAATGGAACTCCTCTGAGCTGGTGAAGGAGACGACTCGACGAGGCAAGAAGACCAAAGTCCTGACGCCCCTGACATTCAGCCTTCTGCATGCCACCGATTTCGCCAATCGCCTGTACCATCAGATCCTTCCCCCGCTCAAGGCCGGCATGATCGTGCTCGCGGACCGGTACATGTATACGGCTTTTGCGCGAGACGCCGTGCGCGGCATGTCGCCGGCCTGGCTGAGAAATCTGTACAGCTTTGCCATCAAACCCGATCTCACCTTTTATTTTCGCGTGCCCATCGAGGTCTCCGTCGCGCGCCTGTTAGGCGGCACCCGGGCCGAGTTGAAATATTACGAGGCCGGCATGGACTTAGGTTTGAGCACGAATCTTGTAGAAAGCTTCAAGATCTTTCAGTCCCGGGCACTGGGAGAGTACGACAAGCTCGTGGACGAATTTAATCTGACCGTCATTGATGCGACCCTGGAAATCGACGAGCAACAAGAGCATGTGCGCGAGATCGTGTCTAAAACATTAGCCTCCTACAAACCCAAGCGGGGAACCCATGCCAGACGAGAAACGCTATTTTGGCGAAGGTTTGCCATACCTGAGTCTGAGCGGCCTTAAGGGCAAGCTGATCGCGATCGAAGGGCCGGACGGCGTGGGGCGCTCGACCCACATTGAGGCGCTCCAGGACTGGTTGGAAGTCCAGGGCTATGGGGTGCTGACCACCGGCTGGACCCGGTCCGCGCTGATGTCGAAAACGATCGAAATCGCCAAGCAAGGCAACATCCTGGACGCGTGGAGTTACAGCCTGCTCTATGCGACAGACTTTGCCGACCGGCTGGAGCATCAAATCATTCCGGCCTTGCGATCCGGCTTTGTGGTCCTGGCGGACCGGTACATCTATACGGCATTCGCCCGGAATGTCGTGCGGGGCTGCGATCGGCAATGGATTCGCGAAGTCTTCGGCTTTGCGATCGTGCCGGACCTGGTCTACTATTTGCGCATTGACGTGGAGACCCTCGCGTTGCGGGTCATCGAGACCAAAGGGATGAACTACTGGGAATCCGGCATGGACATGCGCTTGGGCGCCGACCTGTACGACAGTTTCAAGAGATACCAGGGGATGATCATCGAAGAGTTCGACCGGATGGCCGAGGAATTTGGGTTTCAAGTGGTGGACGCCCGCCGCTCGCCTGAAGAAATTCAGGAGGCCTTGCGCGAGGCCTTGCGCGCGAGAATTCTTCCCATATTAAAAGGTGGGGGACGCCGGCGCGCCGAGCGACCAAAGCCCGCTGAGAAGGTTGCGGACTCACCGAGTATGCCGGAATCGGCGACCGGATCGTAGGCCCTCGGTAACGCGTACTTAGGGGCACCCCCTAGTTGGAGCAACGCCATGGAGGTCATCTTTTTCAGGCACGGCATCGCGGTGGACCAGGCACAGTGGAAAGGCGATGATGCCGGCCGCCCGCTCACGCCGGAAGGCGCCGAACGCACAAAACTGGCCGCCCGAGGTCTGCAGACCTTGAAAGTGCGGCCGGACGTGCTCCTTTCCAGTCCCTTGGTGCGCGCGAAACAGACCGCGGAACTTGTCAAACAGGAACTGGACAGCACAGCCAAAATCGAGGTGGTTGATGACCTGTCTCCGGAGGCCGCCCCGGAGCGCCTCCTGACCCGGCTCGAGGCCTATGCCGACGACTCCGTCGTCCTCTGCGTCGGCCACGAGCCTCATCTCAGCACCACCATGTCCGCCATGATCTCGGGGAAAACGGCGGCATCTCTAGAGATGAAAAAGTCAGCGGCGTGCGCGCTTCACTTCGCCGGTCAACCCCAAGCCGGCGCCGGAACACTACTCTGGTTGATTCCCCCGAAGGTCTTACGTGTGCTTGGGGCCGGCTCGTAGCTGGTCCCCTTTTTTCCCGTCATGACTCCCGCCCGCAAGATTCTTATCATTGAAGACGAGCGCGATATTTTGGACCTTGTCACGCATTATTTGGAAAAGGAAGGGTTCCGGGTGCGCACGGCAGGCGATGGCCCGGCCGGGTGGAGCGCGGCGCTGCGCGACCGCCCGGATCTGATCATCCTGGACCTGATGCTGCCGGGGATGGACGGGCTGGAGCTGTGCCGGAAGATCCGTGCGGACGCCAGCACCGCCTTGACGCCGGTGATGATGCTGACCGCCAAGGCGGAGGAAACGGATCGCGTGGTGGGCCTGGAACTCGGCGCGGACGATTACCTGACGAAGCCGTTCAGTCCGAAGGAGCTGGTCGCGCGGGTCAAAGCCCTGCTGCGCCGAGCCGAGCGCCGTGAAGACGACGGGAAACCCGTAAGTTACGGTGCGCTGCGCATGGACCCGGTGCGTCATGAAGTCTGGCTGGGTGAGCAGGAAGTGTTCCTCACCGCCAAGGAATTCGGTTTGCTGGAACAGTTGCTCCGCAACCGGGGACGGGTTCTCACGCGAGACGCGCTGCTGAATTCGGTGTGGGGATACGATTATCACGGCACCACCCGCACGGTGGACGTCCATATCCGGCGCGTCAAGCAAAAGCTTCCTCTGATGGAAGACGCGATCATCTCCATCAAGTCACTGGGGTACAAGCTGCGAGACGCCGGCGAGTAAACCATGCGCCTCGCCCTCCAATGGAAAATCCTCGCCGGGTATCTGGTGGTGGCAGGCGTTGCCCTCGGCGTCGGTGGATGGCTTGCCTTGGACGCGCTGGAGGCCAAGGACGTGGAGCAAGTGCGGAGTGGACTGGCCGCTGAGGCGCGTCTCGCGGCGGAGCTTTTTGCCGCACCGCTCGCGCGGCTCGTACCTGACGTACAGGAAATTGATACCTTAGCGAATCGGTTGGGGGAGGCGATAAACGCTCGCGTGACAGTGATGACAGCGGATGGGAGAGTGCTCGGCGACTCCTATGAATCCGGCGAGGCACTTCGCCGGATGGATAATCACTTGACTCGGCCGGAAGTACACGATGCCCTCGCCACGGGCCTCGGCGTCAGCGTGCGCCTCAGCGACACAGTCGGCATTCGGATGCTGAACCTTGCCGTGCCGGTCCGCGCTCATGACCCCAGCCATGTGGTCGGTCTCGTGAGACTTTCTCTTCCGCTCACCGAGATCGAAGCCCGCCACCGCGCGCTGCGGAATTCGCTGGCCGCCGCGTTTGGTGTTGCCTTTTTCCTCGCGTTGGCGCTCAGCTATCTGGCGGCCCGCAGTGTGACCCGGCCGCTCGCCGAGATGGTTTCCGCCGCAGAGCGCATGGCCCGCGGGCAGTTTCATCCAAGGATCCGCGCTCACTCCGACGATGAGATGACGGACCTGGCCCGTGTCCTGAACGTGATGGCCGCTTCCATTGAGGAGACCATTGATTCCCTGATCGAGGACCGCGCGAAGATGGCCGCGACCCTGACTGCGATGCAGGAAGGGGTGATGGTCCTGGCGGCGGACGGCGCAATCCGTCTGGTGAACGCGGCCATGGAGAAAATGATCGGCCGGAAGGAAGGCGACATTGTCGGGCGGACCCATCTCGAGGCAATCCGCCAGGCTCGGCTCAACGACTTTATCACCGAGGCATTGGCTCGCGGCGGCTCCTCTGAAACTGAAGTCGCGCTCGGGACACGCCCTGCCAGAATTTTTCAAGTGCGCGCCTCCGCCCTAACACCCGGAACGGAACACTCTGTGGGACTGGTGCTGGTGTTCCATGACATCACCGAGCTTCGCCACCTGGAACAGGTGCGTAAGGATTTCGTGGCGAATGTGTCGCATGAACTCCGGACGCCGCTCACCGCTATTAAGGGCTACGTGGAGGCGCTTCGGGACGATCCCAAGATAGATAGCCCGCAACGGCAGCGCTTCCTGGAAACCATCGAAACGCACACCGACCGCTTGAATCTGATCATCACGGATCTGCTCCTGCTGTCCAAAATCGAGTCCGGCCAGATCCCCCTGAAACAAGAACCAGTAGACCTCGCGGCGCTCCTGGACCGAACCCTCGGACTGCTCAACCGGCAGGTCGCCAGTAAGCAGCACCAAATACTACTGAGTATTCCCGCCGGCCTGCCGCCGCTAATGGGAGACGAGGAACGGATCGCCCAGGTGTTCTCAAATCTTTTGGATAATGCCATCAAGTACACGCCGGACCAGGGAACGATCACGATCACGGCCGGTGAGGACGGCGGTATGATACGGGTCAGTGTTGAAGACACGGGCATCGGCATTCCCCCCAAGGATTTGCCGCGGATCTTCGAGCGTTTTTATCGAGTGGACAAGGCGCGGTCTCGCGAACTGGGAGGCACGGGGCTCGGTCTCGCGATCGTCAAGCATGTCGTAGAAGCGCATGGGGGGACCGTCTCAGTCGAGAGCAGCGGGAAAGGTAGCCGCTTCACAGTAAGGCTTCCGGCGGCTTCCAATTAGGATGACGGTGGTGTCGAAACTTAACGCGTCGTTCTATTTGAACTGCAGCATCACCCCAGCAGCAAAAATTTGGGAGTCGTAATTGCCGCGGATATCGCTAAAACGGATCGTCGCGCGGTTGAACTTGAACTCTCCGAAGAGGGCCCATCTAGGCGTCAACAGTATCCGGGCGCCTGCGACAAGCTGAAATCCTGGACTGATATGAGCGTTAGACACTCTATCCTTTGAGCTGGTGGCCAAGAATAATCCGTACCCCATTCCGCCGTAGGGTTGAAAGATCTCCCCCATGGCCGGCGAACGGATGACGATATTGAAAGCCACAACCGTCAGGCGAAGTGGGATGGCCGGGAGGTTATCTGCAAACACCGCGCGTGACGACGTCCCTCCCACAATCACCTGTTGCTTCACCTCTGGTTTCAGCGTATACACATCGCCTTCAAGCCCCAGCCAGGGACGCGCGTCAAAGAAATAGCCGGCTTTGACACCACCCATGAGACCACTCTTGAGTTCGAGATCATTGATGCGGGCGTCCGTGACGCCGCCTCCTAGGGTTGCACTGGTCAAGGTGGTGTTCGAGAACGCGCCAGGATTGGTAATCCCTCCGTATGCGCCGACATACCATTCCGCCTGAGCACTGGTTGGGAGAAAGGAGCTTACTGTGACACTGCATGCCAGGAATAAACGCAATATCAGGATTCGCGAGGTTCGACCCTGCCTACACATTAGTTCTTCCCATTTGTAACAGAACCCGAGGCGCAGGTCAACGCGCAGGGAGGAATCTTTGCTAAGGGAAGATTACGAGAAATTCCGATAATCCAGGTCGGGGAAGATGTTGTCCTGGTCCTCGATGTTCTTCAGCCACTCCAAGTCCAGCTGGTCGGACAACAGCTGCTCGTACAGGCGGGTGAAGCGGGAGATGTGGTCCTTGGTGCGCTTGACCGCGTAGTCCACCATCGTGCCGGTCTTCATGATGAAGGCCCAGTCGGAGCTTTGCGCGAGCAGAAGTTCCCGCCCGGCCTGTTTGAGGGCGCGAAGTGTCAGCGCGTCCGGGTCAGGAAATCGTCTCGTCAACTCTTCCATCCGCCTCGATGCGGTATGGAGATGGCGGTAGATCCAATCATTCGAGCCATTGAGCCACACCTCGTTGTAGCCGTTATGGCCCCATGAAGAACCGCACGGCGTGCAGACCTGGTTGACCTCGTGCCGCTCGAGATATTCCGCCGGCGTAATCGGCTCGATCACGTGAGCGCTGCCCTGTAATCTGCGGAACAAGTTGTCCAGCCACTCTGGTCCTTCGAACCACCAGTGCCCGAACAACTCGGCGTCGTAGGGCGCCACGACAACTGGCGGGCGATCCATCCCCGGCGCCAGCCAGTCTGCCTGCCGCTCGCGGTTGAACATGAAATTAGCGGCATGGTCGGCGGCCTGCTCCATCGCCCACGCGCGATCGTATAC
>Ga0184632_10000695_pt1 | contig 13493 bp, 7 predicted proteins | sample PLM31_50_b1_FD_133153 | JGI IMG/M metagenome (GOLD analysis project Ga0184632, IMG submission 133153) | Groundwater sediment microbial communities from an aquifer in East River, Colorado, USA - PLM3-1_50_b1 | ecosystem: Environmental > Terrestrial > Soil > Riparian zone | place: USA: East River... | reverse complement strand
TGGGCCGCCGCCAGATGATCAGTACGACATACGCACTGTCTGGTCTGCTGCTCGGCCTGACGGCCGCCCTGTTCGCCGCCGGCATGTTGAGCGCCGCCACTCAGACGCTGGCATGGACTCTGGTGTTCTTCTTCGCTTCCGCTGCGGCGAGTTCAGCCTACCTCGTGGTTAGCGAAAGCTTCCCCGTCGAGGTGCGAGCCCTTTGCATTGCGCTCTTCTTTGCCCTGGGCACAGCCATAGGCGGAATCGGTGCGCCGTGGCTGTTCAGTGTCCTTATCGGCAGCGGTGAATCGGCCGCGATCGCATGGGGCTATGCACTGGGCGCGCTATTGATGATGACGGCGGCCGCGGTCGCGTTAAAGCTTGGTGTGGCGGCCGAGTGCAAGTCGCTTGAACAGGTTGCGCGTCCGCTCTCGTGCGTGGACGCCGTCGAGTAATTGGCCGATCTCCGCCGGATGATGGCTACTGCGATCTGACAGTGGCCGTCAGATCAAGTCCCGGTTACGACAAATCACCCGATCGCAGCTTCGATCCAGTCCCTCAACGCATCCGCCATTTCTACCCTGATTTCCGAATCCTTGCGTCCCGTGCGCGCGGGGACGTGAAACGAATGATCGGCATCCTCGAACAGCTTGAGTGTGGCGCGCGCCGCGAGCTTTCCGACGAGCGTTTCCAGGAGGGGCAATTCCGCAAACTCGTCGTTGGTTCCTTGCAGGAACAGCATCGGAATTTGCACGTCGAAGAGGTGCGCCCCACGCTCGTCCGATGGCTTCCCCGGTGGATGCAGCGGGAATCCCACGAACACGAGGCCGCGGACGCCGGACAACGGCGATACGGCTTGCGCCTGCGAAGTCATGCGGCCGCCAAAGGACTTGCCGCCTGCGAACAAGGCAAGCTCGGGTACCAGGCGCGATGCTGCCGCGACCGCGGCGCGAACGGTGGCCTGAACAAGCAGGGGCGTATCCGGTCGCTTCGAGCCCCGCTCCATGTAGGGAAACTGATAGCGAAACGTAGCGATATTGCGGTCGGCAAGATGGTTCGCGACGCTTGCCATGAACGGATGCGCCATGCCCGCGCCAGCACCGTGCGCCATGACGTAGCAGGCGCGCGCCGTCGGTGGTGTCTGCAGCAAGCCGGAGACACGCTGTGTATCGTCGACGGCGATCGTTACCGGCTGCGGATTCGTGCTCATCATTGGACGGGAACTGTAGCGCCGGTCACGCCAGCTTCTCGCGCAGCGCAGCGAGCCTGCGGCCTACATCGGAGTCGGGTCCGGCACCCATTGGCTTGGCCACCGTCTCGGCGGATGCAAGCGCGGCACGTGCGGCGGCAAGATCGGTCGCTGCGATCTCGGCGTGCGCCCTGTCGCACAGGAGCGAAACGAGCCCTAACTGGTCGCCGACCTCGCGCAGCAGGGCTTCGCCCGCGCCGAGCGCCTCGCGGGCTTCGCCGAACCGTCCCTGTATCGCGAGGAGTTCGCCAAGCATTCCGAGGACCGAGCCCTCGGAGCGCCGGTTGCCCACCGCGCGATGGATGGCGAGGGCCTGGTCGAGGTGCGCTCGCGCCTCCGCGATTCGCCCCTGTTCGCGGAGAACATGAGCGAGGTCACCGAGAATGACGCCTTCGAAGAGGCGATCGCCCACTTCACGACTGATCGCGAGCGCGTCCTCGCAGCGTTGGCGCGCCTCGTCCAACCGCCCCTGGTCGCTGTACAGCAGGCCGAGGTTACCGATGACGATCCCCTCGTCGCGGCGGTTGCCCACTTCGCGGTGGATGGCGAGGGCCTCCTGGTAGTGTGTGCCGGCCTCCTCCAGCTTTCCCTGCTCGCGGTACGTGTTGCCCAGATTGCTGGTGTCGATGCCCTCGATGCGACGGTTGCCGACTTCGCGGTGGATGGCGAGTGCCTGCTCGAAGTGCACCCGCGCTTCGTCCAGTCGTCCCTGCACGGCGTGCAGGATGCCGAGATTGCCGATGAGATTGCCTTCGAGGCGGCGATGGCCGACGGCCCGCGCGATCGCGAGCGAAGCTTCGAGATTCGCCCGCGCGTCGTCCATCCGCCCCTGATCGCGCCGGAGGTTGCCCAGCGTGACGAGAATGCTGGCTTCGCGACGCCGGTCGCCGATCCCGCGCGAAAGCGCGAGCGCTTGCTCGAATCCCGTCGCCGAATCCTCGCTGCGACCGGCGCGGCGATACGCCGTGGCGCGCGCCTGCAGCGCCGCGGCACGTTGCGACGCATCGAGCGATTCGACCGCGAGCACCTGCGAGCCGAGATCGATCCCCAGCGCGCAGGGTCCCTGCAGCTCCAGCACTTCCCAGATCGCGAGATAGGTTGCGACCGCGTATTCGCCGTTGGCGCGTCGCATCGCCCTGCGGCACGCGGCGACGAGATTGTCGAGCTCGAGCGCGAGCTCGCGGCGCCGCTTGACGCCGCCATGGAGGGAAATCGCCTCGATCGCCTCGTCGGTTCCGAAGGTTGCGAAGTATCGCCCGTGCCGTTCCTCGGCCGCCCGTTGCGCCGCCTGCCCGCTTGCTTCCAGCTTCTCCGCCGCGTATTCGTGGATGGTCATGTACATCCCGAAGTACGTCTCCTCGATCTCGTAGCGACTCTGCTCGGCGGGAACCCAGGTGCGCAGCAGGCTCTTGTCGGAAAGCGCCTGCACCACGTCCATCGCCGGCGGTGCGTGCGGCCAGGACGCAAGGTCAAGGACCGCCTCGGCGGCCTCGAGTGTGAATCCTCCCTCGAAAATCGAACATTGCGCGAAGGCCGTCTGCTCCCAGGGTGTGAGCAATTCCCAGGACCAGTCGATGGCCGCGCGCATCGTGGCCTGGCGCGCGGCGGTGCCGCGAGCGCCCGCGAGGAGAACGAAGCGGTCGCGCATCCGCTCGACGAGCTGGGCAGGGGAAAAGATCTGTACCCGCGCGGCCGCCAGCTCGATGGCCAGCGGCAGACCGTCGAGAAGCCGCACCACCTCGCCGACGGCGGCGCGGTTGGCATCAGAGACAACGAAGTCCGGGCGCTGTGCGCGAGCGCGCGTCGCGAAAAGTTCGATCGCGTCCTTTTCCAGGTGGAGCGGCTCGATGGGAAAAATCTCCTCGCCCCGCAGGTGGAGCCGCTCGCGGCTGGTGACGATAAAGGTCGCTTCCGGCGCCCGGTCCAGCCAGTGGCCGAGCGTTCCTTGGGCGTGCTGCACGACCTGCTCGAAGTTATCGAGGATCACCAGGCTGCGACCACGACCGGCAATGGCGTGGCCGAGCTGCACGGCGGGGTCATCCTTGCCGAGGGGGACGTCGAGCGAAGACGCGACCGCGAAGAAGATTCCGTCGAGCGAACGCGTCTCGGAGAGATCGCAGAAGTAAACGCCGCCCGGCCAATCGCCGAGCCAGGTCCGGCCGTAACGCCGGACGACACGCGTCTTGCCCGTGCCGCCCGGGCCGAGCACCGTGAGCAGCCGGGTCCCTGCGTCGAGTCGCGCCGCGAGGGCGCGCAGTTCCGCGATCCTGCCGACGAAGGCATCGCGCTCGGCGGGAAGGTTATTGCGGACCTCGCGGACGGGACGCCAGAAGTCGCCCTGAAGGACCACACGGTAGGCTTTGTCGACGTCGGCCGGCGGCGAGAAAGGCGCAACGTCGCGCACGCCCAGTTCGAACACTTCAACCGGCGCCTCGATTCCCTTGAGACGATAGTGGCCGTGACTCTCGATCTCCGTGCCCTCGGGGAGCGTGCCGGCGAGCGCTTGCCGCGCGGCGGCGCTCATGAGCGTCTGCCCGCCGCACGCGAGACTCATGATCCGGGCCGTCAGCGACGTGGCAAGGCCATCGACCTCCGTAGCCCTTGCGCCCTGGGCAATGTCCTCGGGCGTGTTCTCGCGCAGCGAGACCGGGCCGGCGTGGAGCCCCACCCGAGCGCTGACGTCGAGATCCGCCAGCGCCTCGTGATACCCGAGTGCGTAGCGGGCCGCGTCGACCGGGTCGTCGAACAGCAGGAAGAGCCCGTCGGCGCGACCGATCTCGCGGCCGTGATGGCGGGCGAGCAGATCGCGCGCCCGGCGATCGTGCGCGGCCCAGATCTCGGCGGCGCGGGGGTCGCCGAGGCGCTCGCCCAGACAGGTGCTGTCCACCACGTCGGTGAAGAGGAGGGCACGCGCGGTCATCGATTCACGTTCGACGTCGGCGTCCTGCGAGCGTCTCGCGGAGCTCGGCAATCTTGTGACGAAGCTCGGAGTCGGGGCCCGCGCCGATCGCCGCGGCCATGGTTTCAACTTCGGTGAGCGCACCGCGTGCCGAAACAAGGTGACCGGCGCCGACCTCGGCACGTGCCCTGACGCACAGAAGCTTGGCCAACTCCAGCCGGTCGCCGCCGCCTCGGAGGATGGCCTCGCCCGTTCGGAGCACCTCGCGGGCTTCGGTAAGCCGTCCCTCCTTGATGAGCAGATCGCCAAGGGCGGCGAGGACTGCACCCTGAACTGTGGGGTGGCGCACTTCGCGCGCGATGACAAGGGCGGCCTCGTAGTGTGCTCGCGCCTCCATCACCCTGCCCAGCTCCTGATACGCGACTCCCAAGTTATAAAGCACGCCACATTCGAAGCGGCGGTCGCCTGTGTCGCGGGCGATAGCAAGGGCAGCCTCGTGGTGCCCCCGCGCCTCTTCGAGCCGCCCCTGGTCGCTGTGCAAGGTGCCCAGGTTGGCAAGGGTGACGCCCTCGTTGCGACGGTTGCCCCCCTCGCGGTGGATGACCAACGCTTGCTCATAGGATGCCCTCGCGTCCTCGATTCGGCCCTGCTCGAAGTTCAGGTTGCCCAGGTTGCCGTGAACGCTGCCCTCGTCGCGGCGGTTGCCCAGTTCGCGATAGATGGCGAGCGCACATTCGAAGCACGCTCGCGCCTCCTCGATCTTTCCCTGCTCGCGGTGAAGAATGCCGATGTTGACGAGGACGGTGCCCTCGGCGCGGCGGTTGCCGACCTCGCGTGCGATTGCGAGAGCGGCCTCGAGGTATCCTCGCGCCACTTCGATCCGGCCCTGGTCGGAATTCAGCGTGCCGAGGTTGCCCAGGACCATCGCTTCCCTGCGCCGGTCACGCATCTCGCGGGAATGAGCGAGCGCTTGCACGAACGCCGCCTCGGCCTCCCGCATACGGCCTGATCTCCACAATGCCCGGCCTCGGGTGTGCAACGCCGTGGCTTGCTGCGATGCATCGAGTCCTTCGACGGCGAGCACCTGCGCCCCGAGATCGATCCCCAGCGCGAATGGTCCATGGAGCTCCAACACTTCCCACGTTGCACGATAGGCGTTCACCGCCAGCGCGCCGTCGCCACGGGCCGCCGCCCGACGGCCGGCGGCAACAAGATTGTCGAGCTCGAGTGCGAGCGCGCGGCGTTTCCTCACACCGCCCGTCCGGTAGAGCGCGTCAAGTGCCTCGGTGGTACCGAAGCCGGCGAAGTAGCGGCCGTGGCGCGCTTCCGCGCTATGTTGTGTGTCCCATCCGCTCGCCTCCAGCTTCTCCGCCGCGTACTCGTGGATGCTAAGGTACATACCGAAGTACGGCTCCTCGATGTCGTACCGGCTCTGCTCGATGGGGACCCACGTGCGCAGCAGGCTCTTGTCCGAAAGTGCCTGCACCACGTCCATCGCCGGCGGTGCCTGCAGCCAGGACTCAAGGTCAAGGACCGCCTCGGCGGCCTCGAGTGTGAATCCTCCTTCGAAAATCGAACATTGGGCGAAGGCCGCCTGCTCCCAGGGTGTGAGCAGTTCCCAGGACCAGTCGATGGCCGCGCGCATCGTGGCCTGGCGCGCGGCGGTCCCCCGCGCGCCCGCGAGGAGAACGAAGCGGTCGCGCATCCGCTCGACGATCTGCGCCGGAGACAGCACACGCACCCGCGCCGCCGCCAGCTCGATGGCGAGGGGCAGACCATCGAGCAGCCGCACGACCTCCAATACGGCGGCACGGTTGGCGTCACCGAGCATGAACTCCGGCCGCTGCGCGCGAGCGCGGGTGGCGAAGAGCTCGATCGCGTCCCTCTCCAATGGTAGTGGCTCGACCGGCAAAATGTCTTCGCCCGGCAGGTGCAGCCGCTCGCGGCTGGTAACGATGAAGGCCGCATCGGGGGCGCGGTCGAGCCAGCGACCGAGCGTCACCGGTGCGTGCTGCACGATCTGCTCGAAGTTATCGAGGATGATGAGGCAACGGCCGCGGCCGGCGATGGCATGGCCCAGTTGCACGGCGGGGTCGTCCTTGCCCAGCGGGACTTCGAGCGCGGAAGCGACCGCGAAGAAGATGCTGTCGAGCGAACGTGCCTCGGACAGATCGCAGAAATAGACGCCGCCGGGCCAATCGCCGAGCCAGGTCCAGCCATAGCGGCGGACGAAGCGGGTCTTGCCGGTGCCGCCGGGGCCGAGGACGGTGAGCAGCCGCGTCCCGGCATCGAGGCGTGCCGCGAGCGCGCGCAGCTCCGCGCTCCTGCCGACGAACGCGTCCCGCTCGGCGGGCAGGTTGTGCCGGACCTCGTGGACCGGGCGCCAGAAGTCGCCGGCGCGAACCACGCGATAGGCCTTGTCGGCATCGGGCGGCGGCGAGAACGGCGCGACGCCGCGCACGCCCAGCTCGAAGATCTCGATCGGCGCCTCGATCCCCTTGAGGCGATAGTGGCCGTGGCTCTCGATCTCCGCTCCTTCGGGGAGTTCATCCGCGAGCACGTCGCGCGCGGCAGCGCTCATGAGCGTCTGGCCGCCGCGGGCGAGGGCCATCACCCGGGCGGTAATGGGCGTGGCGAGGCCCTCGACTTCGGTGCTGATCGCGCCGCGGGCGACGTCGTCGCGCGTGTTCTCACGCAGCGTGACCGGCCCCACGTGAAGTCCCACCCGTGGACTGAGCGCAAGTTCGGCCAGCGCGCGCTGATAGTCGAGCGCGTAGCGGGCGGCATCGGCCGGGTCGTCGAATAACAGGAAGAAGCCGTCGGCGCGCCCGATCTCGCGGCCGTGATGGCGGGCGAGGAGATCGCGCGCCCGGCGATCGTGCGCGCTCCAGACCTCGGCGGCGCGAACGTCGCCGAGCCGCTCGGCAAGACGCGTGCTGTCCACCACGTCGGTGAAGAGGAGGGCGTGGTTAGTCATACTACTGATAATTGATGAGGTAAATGACAGCATTCGCAAAACTCTCGTCGTCCCCGCGAAGGCGGGGACCCAGTGGCGTAAAACGAAAGACACTGGGGCGCGCGAAAACGCGTGCGCCTTCGCGGGAACGACGGAGAAATTGTCATGACCTTGTAGTCCGTTGTGCTAAGACGCGAACTCCATCAGCGCCTTCGCATACGCGGGCGCCGTCGGCTCGTGCATGAAATACACGTGGATTTGACGCCACGACGTGGCTTCGAGCTTGCGCGCCCACTGCTTGAGATCGTCATCCGAGTATGTCTCGAGCCGCAACCGCACGTAGCCCCACGGCGCGGTTTCCACCAACGGAGGCGGCGCGTTGTCCTCGCGCTCGGACAGGACCAGCGCCGCCCCGGCCTGCTTGAGCGCGTCGTAGACGTCGTCGGCAAACCAGGTGTCGTTGCGAAACTCGAATGCAGCGTGATGGCCCTCGGGGAGCAAGCTTAGAAACGCTGTGAGACGTGGCAAATCCTGTTTCAAATTCGGCGGCAACTGGAACAACACCGGTCCGCGCTTGGCGCCGAGCGCGGCCAGGTTCCGGTAGAGATAGCCCAGCGGCTCGGTCGCGGATTCCACCTTGATCCGCGCGATATGCGTGATCCGGCGCGACGCCTTGATCGCGAACCGGAAGCCTTCGGGCGTCGTGGCGGCCCAGTTCTCGAGCACCGAGGTCTTGGGCATCCGGTAGAAGGTGTTGTTGATCTCGACGGTCGGGAGGCGCTCGGCGTAGAAGGGCAACATCTCCTCCGGCTTGATCTTCTCCGGATAGAAATTGCCCTTCCATTCCTTGAAGGAATAGCCGCTCGCGCCTGCCAGGAGTCTCGAAGTCGTCATGTGTCTGGTCCTCAGTTTCTCGCAAAACTACCCGTCGTCCCCGCGAAGGCGCACGCGCGTTCGCGCGTGCCCCAGCGACGTATGAGCCGAAAAACACTGGGTCCCCGCCTTCGCGGGAACGACGATTGTTGGAGTGGCCGTGTCTTGTCTCAGTAGAATCCGCGCATGGCGAAAGAAAGCCTAACCGAATATTCCGCGAAGCGGACCTTCGCGGCCACGCCCGAGCCGCCGCCCTCCGTGCCGGCCGCAGGCAGCGGCCCGCTGCTGTTCGTCGTCCAGCAGCATTCCGCCACGCGACTGCACTACGACTTCCGGCTCGAATGCGACGGCGTCCTCCTATCCTGGGCGGTGCCCAAGGGGCCATCGCTCGATCGCAACGAGAAGCGCCTTGCCGTGCACGTGGAGGATCACCCCTACGACTACGGCTCGTTCGAAGGCGTGATTCCGCCCGGCCAATATGGCGCCGGCGAAGTGATCGTGTGGGACTGCGGCGTCTACTCACCCGACGAAGGGGGCCCGACGTGGTTCCACGATCGCGCGCGGGCGGAGCGCGACGTTCGGGAGGGCATGGAGAAGGGCAAGTTGAGCATCCAGCTGCGCGGCAAGAAGCTGAAAGGCTCTTTCGCGCTGGTGCGCACCAAGGACAAGAAGCAGTGGCTTCTGCTGAAGCACAAGGACCGCTTCGCCGTGCCCGTCGACGTTACCACGCAGAACCACTCGGTTCTCTCGGGCAAGACGGTCGGGGAGCTCAAGTTCCTGACCGTCAGTCGCATGCCGGCCAAGCAGCTCGCCCCCGCGGGCAAGGTCGAGGCGATGCCCGCCACGCTCGCGCCGATGCTCGCCGAAGCAGGCGATGCGCCCTTCAATCGTGCAGAGTGGATGTGGGAGCCCAAGCTCGACGGCTATCGGGTGCTCGCCTTCATCGATGAGCACGGCGTCAAGCTGCGCTCACGCCGCGGACTCGAGCTGGCCGACAAATTTCCGCGGCTCGTTGCCGAGCTTGGCCAGCAGGCCGCCGGAAGCATGATCCTCGACGGCGAGCTCGTGGCGTTCGACGCGAGCGGCAAGCCGTCGTTCGGGGCAATGCAGGATCGCGCGCAGCTGAAAGCGGAGCGGGACATCGCGGCCGCCGATCAGAACATGCCCGTCGTCTTCTTCTGTTTCGATTTGCTGCATTTCGCCGGGATCGATTTGCGCAAGTCGACGTACGCGGACCGGCGGCGCTATCTCTCGCAGTGCCTGCTGCCTTCGTCGCTGGTGCAGCTCGTGCACGCGTCGGAGGACGGCGTCGCGCTGAACGCCGCCGCGCTCGCCAGCGGCTTCGAAGGCGTGATCGGCAAACGCAAGGAAAGCCGCTACGAGGCTGGCCGCCGCTCGGCGTCCTGGCTCAAGGTGAAGCCCACGATGAGCGCGGACTTCGTCATCGGCGGCTACACCAAAGGGAAAGGCTCGCGCGCTCCGCTAGGGGCTCTCCTGGTCGGCTACTGGGACAAGGGCAAGCTGCGCTACGCGTCGCACGTCGGCTCGGGCTTCGACGAGCGCGCGTTGAAGCAGGTCAAGGCGCGATTGGAACCGCTGCAACGAAAATCCCGGCCATTCGCCGAGAAGCCGGAACTGAATGCGCCGACAACGTGGGTCGAGCCCGAAACCGTCGCCGAAGTGAGCTTTCAGAGCTGGACTGACGATGATCACCTGCGTGCGCCGATTTTCCTGCGCCTGCGCGATGACGTCGATCCGAAGGCGGTGCGGCGCCCGGAATCCGGCCGCGCGCCGCAAGCGATTCAAATGGCCAGCAGCCCCATCGACGAAATTGTCGCGCAGCTCGACAGTGCAAAGAATGCATTGACGCTTGCGGTCGGACCGCACCAGATCCGCGTCACCAACCTCGATCGCGCCTATTGGCCCGCGGATCCCGGGCGCAAGCAGCCGGCGCTCACCAAGCGCGATTTGTTGCGCTACGTCGCGCAGATTTCACCCTACATGCTGCCGCACCTGGCCGATCGCCCGCTCACGATGATCCGCATGCCCGACGGCATCCGCGGCCAGCGATTCTTCCAGAAGCACTGGGAACAGGCGCGGCCGGACTTCGTCGAATCCATCACGGTGTTCTCGGGGCACAAGGACGAGTCGCACGAGTACCTGCTGTGCAACAACCTGCCGACGCTGTTGTGGCTTGCGCAGTCGGGCACGCTCGAGTTTCACATCTGGCATTCGCGCGCGAGGCTCGGCCCCGACGCGGTTTCGAAGAGCTCCGACTACGCGACGTCGCTCGAGTCGCTGGAAGCGTCGGTGCTCAACTATCCCGATTACGTGCTGTTCGACCTCGATCCCTACATCTATTCCGGCAAGGAAGCGAAGGGCGCGGAACCCGAGCTCAACACGATCGCCTTCGAAAAGGGCAAGGAAGTGGCGTTCTGGCTGCGCGAGCTGCTGCAAAGCATGTCGCTCGAGCCGATCGTCAAGACCTCGGGCAAGACCGGGCTGCACGTGTTCGTGCCGATCCGGCGGACGATCGACTTCGACGCCGCGCGCCACGTGTCGGAATTGGTGGGCCGGCACCTGATGCGGTTGCATCCGAAGGACATCACGCTCGAGTGGAGCATTCCCAAGCGGACCGGCAAGATTTTCATGGATTACAACATGAACGTTCGCGGCAAGACGCTGAACGTCGCCTATTCGCCGCGAGGCGAGCCCGGCGCGCCCGTGTCGATGCCGCTCACATGGGACGAGCTGGCGGGCGCGCATCCCCTCGACTTCACGATCACGAACGCGCCGGAGCGGCTCGCCCGCACGGGCGATCGCTGGCAGGACGCGCTGGAGCGCAAGCAGAGCCTCGAGAAAGCGCTCGGCCGCAATAGCTAGGGGCAAACGGGCTTCGCGATGCCACGCCTTGTGGGTCCCGTTCGACGCGATGTCCGGCGCACCGGGACCCTAGACGACGCGAGATGCATCGAGTCTGTGTCAACGCCGCAACGCGACAATGTCGCCATGGGCGCCCGCGCACCGAAAAGACAGCCGACAAATGTCCATGCATTACAATGCGTTGAATGTGAGGCTTGATGCGGAGGCATAGCATGGCTGCACGATCCATTGCGAGTTTGAGCGTCTCGTTCGGGCTGGTGTCGATCCCGGTGAAGCTCTATTCGGCTACCGAGGCGAGCAAGACGATTTCCTTCAACATGCTGCACAAGGGCTGCGGATCGCGGTTGAAGCAGCAATACATCTGCTTGAAGGACGAGGTTCCGGTCGCGCGCGAGGACATCGTCAAAGGCTACGAATTCGCGAAGGACCAGTACGTCATCTTCACGCCCGAAGAGTTGAAGGCGATGGAAGAAGTCGGCACGCACATGGCCGAGATCACCGAATTCGTGCCGCTCGAAGCGGTCGACCCGGTGTACTTCGACAAGGCGTATTACCTCGCGCCCGACAAGGGCGGTGCGAAGCCGTATGCGCTGCTGGCCACCGCATTGCGCGAGTCGAAGCGCTGCGCGCTCGGGCGCTGGGCCGCGCGCGGCAAGCAGTACATCGTGATGATTCGCCCGGTCGACGAAGGCCTGGTCATGCAGCAGCTTCTCTATGCCGGCGAGGTGCGGGGGATGAAGGAGCTCGAGATTCCGAAGACCGAAGTGAAACCCGCCGAGCTGAAGCTCGCGCAAATGCTGATCGAGCAGCAGGCGTCCGACACGTTCGATCCGTCGCAATACACCGACGACGTGGCCGCACGTGTCCAGGCGGCCGTGGAGAAAAAGGTCGAGGGCCAGGAGATCACGCTGGCCGAGGCGCCCGAAGGCGGGGGCGGTGCGCAAGTCATCGATCTCATGGACGCGCTGCGCGCCAGCCTCGAGAAGAAGGCGCCCGCACGCGCGAAGGCCGCTCTGCCTGCGAAAGTTACTGAGCCTGCCGCCGCAACGCGCAAGCCAGCCAAGCGCGCACAGCTGGTCGAGGCGCCGGCGCCCGTGGCGCGCAAGGCTGCCAAGAAATAAAGCCCGCGCAGCCAAGCACCGGGGCCGAGCACCCCTACGGCGTCCGTGACGTCGAGAAGTTGCTGCGGCTGCCGCGCAGCACGATTCGCTCGTTGATCGCCGCCGGATTCGTAGCGCCCGCACGCGGGCCGCGCGGCGCGTGGCGTTTCTCCTTCCAGGACCTGATCGTGCTGCGCACCGCGCAGGCGCTCGCTGATGCCAACGTGCCGCAGCGCCGGATCACACGCTCGATGCGCGAGCTGCGCCGGCACCTGCCCGATGCAATGCCTCTCTCCGGACTGAGTATCGGCGCCGTCGCCGACCGCGTCGTCGTGCGCGAAGGCGACAGTCGCTGGCAGGCGGAATCCGGACAATACGTGCTCGAGTTCGAAGGCGATCCCGCCGATGGCTCGTTGAACGTGATCGAACGCGCGGAGGCGGTCAAGGAACCGATCGGCGCGCAGCAGTGGTTCGCGAAAGGCGCCGCGCTGGAGCGCGAGGACGTCGACGCTGCACTGGAGGCGTACGAGCACGCGATCACTGTCGATCCGGCATTCCTCGATGCCCACATCAACCTGGGGCGGCTTCTGCACGACGCGAAGCGCTTCGCCAAAGCCGAGCGCGTCTACCGCGAGGCGATCAAAAGCTGTGGCGACGATCCGGTGTTGCTCTTCAACCTCGGCGTGCTCCTCGACGACCTGGATCGCGCACCGGAAGCGCTAATGGCGTACGAAGCGGCGCTGCGCGGTGATCCCGACCTGGCCGATTGCCATTACAACCTGTCGCTGCTGTACGAAAAATTCGCGCAGCCGAAGCACGCCATCCGGCACATGGCGCGGTACCGCGTGCTGATGGGCACTCGATCGAAATAGCGGGGCGTTCTCAAGGCCCCGTGACGCCGAAATTGAATGAGAGGTCGGCAGCCCCCGGCGCATTCGTGTTCTTGAGAAAGAAGACGCCAGTCGTGCGGGCGTACAGCCCGATCGACTCGCCGCCCGCGCCATCCCAGTTTCCAGCGATCGGCACGAAGTCGGGCGACGCGGCGCCGAACGTGAAAGCCAGATCCGCGCCGCCCGCCGCGTTGGAGTTACGCAGGAAGAACACCGCCGTCAGCGAGTTGTACAGACCGATTGTCGTCGTTCCGTTGTTGTCCCAGTCGCCGACGATCGGTACGACATTCACGCCGCCCACACCGAACGTGAAAACGAGGTTGGCGACTCCGGGGCTGTTCGTGTTCTTCAGGAAGAAAGCGCCGTTCGCCGGATTGTAGAGGCCGATCGTGTCGACGCCGTCGCCATTCCAGTCGCCGGCGAGTGGCGTCAGGTTCAGGCCGCCCGCGCCAAAGCCGAACACGATGTCCGCGCTTCCCGGGCTATTGGCATTGCGCAGGAAGAAGTTACCGGACGCCGGGTCGTAGAGCCCTGGCGTCTTCGTCCCGTTGCCGTCCCAGTCGCCGACGATCGGGATCCAATTGGGATTGCCCGCTCCATATCCGAAGAACAGATTGCCCGCGCCCGGGGTATTCGTGTTGCGCATCGCGAAGAAGCCCGT